>Ga0070689_100001880_pt1 | contig 13550 bp, 12 predicted proteins | sample KBSS23HmetaG_FD_64669 | JGI IMG/M metagenome (GOLD analysis project Ga0070689, IMG submission 64669) | Switchgrass rhizosphere microbial communities from Kellogg Biological Station, Michigan, USA - KBS S2-3H metaG | ecosystem: Host-associated > Plants > Roots > Rhizosphere ...
AGGGCCGCCCCTACAAAATCAGATATTGACTAGTGGTAGCGTGCGGTAGCGCTTGCCCGTTAGTCGCGCCAGAGCGTTGACGACCGCGGGCGAGATCACCGGAACTGGTGGCTCGCCGCAGCCGGTTGGTGCTTCAGTGCTCGGCACGATGTGAACATCAACCGCGACTGGCGCGTCGACGATGTACGGCGGCACGTAACCGTCGAAATTTCGCTGCTCTACCACTCCGTTCTTCAACGTGATCGCGCCCTTCGCCATCAACTGCGAAAGTCCAAACGACAATCCCGCTTGAAACTGGCTCTCCACCGACAACGGATTTACCGCGAGCCCACAATCGACAGCAATCGTCGCCCGGTGAATCCTCGGACGCTTATTCTCGATCGATACATCGACCGCACACGCCACGCCCGTTCCGAAAGACTCGTGACACGAAATTCCGAGCGCATGTCCGCGCGGCAACCTGTTGCGCCAACCAGCGATCGCTTTCTCGAGCAGATCGAGCGGCCGCAACAGCTTCTTCGCTTCCGGCTTGAGTAACTGCCGCCTATAAGCGATCGGGTCGATTTTCGCGCGCGACGCCAATTCGTCGATCAGCGTCTCCATAACAAACGCGGTGTGCGTGTGTCCCACCGAACGCCACCAGAGCACCGGCACGTTCACTTTCGGATGATGAACCGAGACGTGCAGATTCGGAATGTTGTAGTGCGTGTCAGACGCTCCCTCTACAGCCGTTTGGTCCACGCCGTTCTTGACCGCAAAGGCTTCAAAAGGAGTACCAATCAATAATGACTGGCCGACGACTACGTGGCGCCACGCCGCCGGCAATCCATTTGGACCAACACCGACTTCGACGCGGTGAAAGTGCATCGGACGATAGTAACCACCCTGCACGTCGTCTTCGCGCGTCCAGATGAGTTTCACCGGCGTTCCGCGCAAACGTTTCGCGATCACGGCTGCTTCGCGTTGTATGTGTGAGTCGGTTACGGCGCGTCTGCCAAAGCCACCACCCGCCATCTCGGTATGAAAAGTGACCTGCTCTGGTTTCAGTCCGAGCACTTCCGCAACGGCCATCTGATCACCAGTCTGAAATTGTGATCCGGCCCACGCTTCCGCGCGATCGCCATCAAAGCGCACCGTAGTGTTCAGTGGCTCCATCGGCGTATGAGGCAGATACGGAAACTCATATTCAGCAGCGATCCGGTTTGCCGCGCCGATCTTGTCCAGCGCACTCGCATCACCGTTACTAACCGCAACATTGCCCACCGTCTGGCCAAGCTGCCTGTACTTTGTCCATAACTCGGAGCTGTCAGCCGGCTCAACACCTGTGACGTCCCAATCGATCTTGAGCAGGTTTCGCGCCTGTTTGGCAGGCCAAAACTTGTCTGCGACGACTGCGACTCCGGTGCCCTTCGCGAGCGGGATCTCGAATACGTCGCGAACGCCTTCGATGCGGCGTGCTTCGTCGTCAACGATTCTCTTTACGCGCCCGCCAAACACCGGCGGATGCGCAACCACTGCCACTTTCATTCCCGGAAGATCGAGATCCAAACCAAATTTCAACGAGCCATTACACTTGGCAGCGCTGTCCAATCGTTTGACTTTCTTGCCGACGAGCCGGAATTCCGTTGGGTTCTTCAAGCGCACGGTCGCAGGCACTGGTTTGCGCGCTGCGTCGCTCGCGAGCTCCGCGTAAGTCGCGGATTTGCCGTTTGGACCATGGACCACGCTGGCTTCGGTGCGACATTGGTCGGGAGTCGTGCTCCAACGATCCGCCGCGGCGGCAACGAGCATCGCGCGTGTCTTCGCGCCGAGTTCGCGGTACTGCTGAAACGAGTGCGCGATCGAACCCGATCCGCCAACCATTTGGATTCCAAACATCGGATCCTTATAGACGTCGGCTGCGAGCGCGAGCTCGGCAATCACGTTGGTCCAGTCAGCGTCCAGCTCATCCGCGAGCACCATCGGCAGGGACGTTTGAACTCCCTGGCCAAACTCGAGGCGGTTAACCTGGATCACGATCTTTCCGTCAGGCCTGATGTTGACGAAGGCAGCCGGCGGATAAACTTTGGGTTGCTGTGGAGGCAAAGGTGCTTCCTGGGCTTCAACCACTGAACGCGGATCGAGATACAGCGAGACCACCAACCCTCCAGCCGCTGCAAACGAAACATGCAGGAAACCACGACGACTCAACTCAGCAGAAGCCATCACGCGCCTCCTTTCGCTGCTGCGTTCTTGATTGCCGCGCGAATGCGAGGATACGTGCCACAGCGACAGAGATTTCCGCCCATCGACTCTTCGATGTTCTGCTCCGTCGGTTTAGGCGTGTGTTTAAGTAGCGCCACCGCCGCCATGATTTGTCCGCTCTGGCAGTAGCCACACTGCACGACGTCTTCTTCAACCCACGCGTCCTGAACGGCCCGTCCGACGGAGTCCTGGCCGATACCTTCGATCGTCACGATCGCACGATCGCCGACATGCGAAATCGGAACAATGCAGGAACGCGTCGCTACTCCGCCCAGATGCACCGTGCATGCACCACACGCGCTAATACCGCAGCCAAACTTCGTCCCCGTCATCTTTAGATCTTCACGCAACACCCAGAGCAGTGGCGTTGAAGGATGGACGTTCACTTCTCTCCGCTCACCGTTTACGTTTATTTGGTAGGTCGCCATCGTTAAGAGCTCCTATTTTGGGCACGGCGTGCCGGCTTCAACCCAGCGACGCGTGGCAGCGACGAATTCTTCATGTGACATCGGTGGCAGCGTGCGCTTCGATCCGTCGGGCCTGATGCCGGGGTTCCACGCCCACTTCACAAGCGCTTCCTCTTCGTGATGCTTCAGTAAACCTGGCCCATCGAGATTGTGGTTTCTCGAGCGGTCAGTCACTTGCCGGCACACTGCAGCGCTGGAAAGGGGTCGATCGTTTATGTCCTGCCAACGCATCTCGAGTGGTGCGAGGTGCCAGTTGTGGCCACCGGGAACGCCCGTGCTGTCGGCGTTCGTTTCCTGGTGACAGCCGGCGCAGTTCAAACCCGGAACGCCTTTGCCTTCCGGACCACGCACGACATTCGCGACGTGACGGTGCCTATCGTCGCCTTGCTGTGGATAATTAGTGGCGGTGTGACAGTTGATGCAGCGCGGATGGGTCAACACTGAATAGACTTGTCCCCACGCGGCGAGTCCTTGCGCCGTGCTCGGAGTCTCATCTGCACCGGCGTAAACTCCGATCCCCAACGCTAAAGCAACAACGATCGCCGACACCAAAAGACCTGCACGAATCTTCGGCATCAGAACCTCCTGAATTGAGAATGTCGGTTTTCGGAGTATGCCATAAATTTCCCGCAAAGGCGCAAAGACGCAAAGTTTTTCTTTCTTTGCGCCTTTGCGGGAGAATTTTCCGGACGACTCAGAACACGAGCGTCTGAATGGAGTGCGGCAGGCTCTCGACTTCAGCCGCTTGCCCGTCCAGCCAGAGGAAATACGGGATCTTCTGCTCGGTCCTGTTCATCACTACCGCCGCGACTTTTCCATCCGGATTGAGGAAAGCAGTCGAGAGCAGCGGGCTCCGGCTCGGCGAGCTCGTGATTCGCTTCGCGCCGGGCTGAATGAACTTCGAAAAGTGTCCGATGTAGTAGTAAGAGTTTGTGTAGATCAACTCGCCGGTGCGCGTGTCGGCGTGAACGGGCGCGAAGCAGAAATTCTGGACATGGTTCGGTCCGCCGGTTTCATCCAACAGAACATTCCAATCGGTCCAACCGACTGTACCGCTGTTGAAGTCGTTGATCATCGAACGCCCGTACAGCTCGCCTAACTTCCAATCGCTGAGCCGTTCAAACTTGAACGAGTCAGCGCAGCCTTCAGTGAAAATCAGGTGCTTGTCAGGGAAGGCCTCGCGCACGAGTTTCACGTTGTCGAACATCGGCTCGCCGCCGCTCCACGGCTCGTACCAGTGATAACCAACGCCCCACACGTACTGCGCGGCTTTTGGATCGGTCAGGATCGTCCTGGCTCGCTGATAGATCAGATCGCGGTTATGGTCCCAGACGATGATCTTCTTTTCCGCGAGTTGCTTTTTGATCGTCGGGCCGAGATGGTTCTTGAGAAAGTCTCTCTCTTCCTCGGCAGAGAAAATGCACGACTCCCATTTCTGCGTCGCCATCGGTTCGTTTTGAATACTCACGCCCCAGATCGGTATGCCTTCTCGCTCGTAAGCTTTGACGAACTTCACGAAATAGTTGGCCCACGGTTGATAAAATTCCGGCTTCAACTTTCCACCGCGCAGCATATTGTTGTTGTCTTTCATGAAAGCCGGTGGGCTCCACGGGCTGGCGAAGAGGTTGAGCCGTCCGCCGGTCGCGGCGATTACTTGCTTGATGAAGGGAATCCGAAATTGCCGATCGTGATCGACGTTGAATGAGGTTAACTCTTTGTCGCCCTCCTTGACGTAGGTATAACTGCCGCTCGAGAAATCGCAACTGTGGATATTGGTTCTTGCGAGCGTGTAACCGATGCCGGTGTTGCGATCGAAATGAGCCGTCAGGAATTCCTGCTGCTTCGCTTTCGGAAGTTTTGCAAACGTTTCCGCGGAGGCGTCGGTGAGGGCGCCGCCAATGCCTAAAAACGTCTGAAACGTTTTCGCCGGATCGACGAAGACGCAGACCTGCGTTTCCAATGGTTGGCCCATCGGTTTGAATTTGAGAGTGTTGGTGGCCGAGAGCCGGTGATTGGTTTTGTCGGCAGTGGTATAGACCGCGATCTCTCGTCCCTCGACAGCCGGATAGACGGGATTTTCACGCGCCGCCGCCGACAATTCACTCCTGGCAAACACCAACGCCGAAGACGAAGCTGCAATGAAACCACGACGGTCGATTTTCATAGTGGAGTGAATTTAACACGGCTGAACGCCGAAGGCGTTGGCTAATTTCAGCCCAGGGTTGGAGCGTCAGCGACAACCCTGGGACACTAATACAAAGATTGGTCGAACCCTGAAAGGGTTAAAACCTCCGCGGAATTGATGCGAAACAAACCCTTTCAGGGTTGAGAAAATTATTTAAGGGCTCTTACCCCGGGTTGTCGCTTGCGCTCCAACCCGGGGCTGAAATTAGCGAACGCCTTGGGCGTTAATTGGCGAACGCCTTCGGCGTGAAGTGAATGTTAGACTTGGTTACTTCGGCGATACCTCGCGTCGCACATAGAATAATAGATCGGTTGACGGTGGCTCGAAGCCGAGTTGGCGGATCATGCCGACGACTTGTCCGCGGTGCATCGTCGCGTGATTTGCGATGTGATGCATCTGATCGACGAGACGCATGGAGCTCGCATCGCCACTGAGCAGCTTGAACGCTAGTTCAGCATTCAGTCGTTCTTCATCAAGCTCGGCGACAAATCGTGCGCGTCCGTCGACTAAGTTCCCCCAACGATCTTTGAGCGTAGCAAGATTCCCGCAAGAATCGGTCGTCCAGAGTGCCCAGGCTTCGTTCCTTGTAGGCGAGCGGCCATGCCATCTTTCCATCCAAATCCAGTCAGCGCCCGCCATGTGGAGGAGCGTGCCGAAAATTGACTTGTGACTGATACCGAAGTCGTGACACAGATGCTCGTCGGACAGTTTTGCGGCCGCATCCATGGCCAAATTGTTTGCCCATTCGGTGTAGTCGAAGAGATGGCGAATGTCTGTTAAATTCATTTTAACCTCTTAATTCGTATGAGTTTTGTATCAGAAATATGGGTTGACAGTGATCGGGCCTTAGTATACGCTACCGCGCCTCATTACATTCAAGGGTTTAAAAGCACTCCCTTTTAGTCCTGTGTTCGAGCCCAGAACAAAAAATATCGAGGAGACGTTTCATGAGCACTGATGAACGGGAAGATACGACTATCTACAAAGTCGTGATGAATCACGAAGAGCAATACTCGATTTGGCCGGCTGACAGAGAGAACGCACTTGGCTGGACTGACGCCGGTAAAACCGGTACAAAGCAGGAGTGTCTCGACTACATCAAGGAAGTTTGGACTGACATGCGACCGCTGAGTCTCCGGAAGAAAATGGCGGCGTCTGCGGAATCCTGATCGCCTCGTGAGTCAAGCCAACCCCCAGTCAATTGGACCACAGCCGTGGTTTAGGGTGCAGCCCGATCCCCGCGCACGCATACGGTTATTTTGTTTTCCATATGCGGGCGGCGGTAGCGCGATTTTCCGGCACTGGAGCAGCGAATTTCTGTACCCAATCGAGCTCGTTCCGGCTTTGCTGCCGGCTCGAGAAGCCAGAATACGAGAACCGGGTTACACGCGGCTCGATAAACTGGTCGAGAAGCTTGCGCTTGAGATTGCGCCATACCTCGACAAGCCGTTCGCGTTCTTCGGTCATAGCATGGGCGCGCTCATCGGTTTCGAACTCGCGCGCCGCCTGCGTGATGAGCGCGGCCTCGAACCCGAGCATCTGTTTGTCTCAGGACGGCGATCTCCGCGAATACCCCGGCGCGATCTGTACATTCACGATTTACCGGAGGCGGAGTTTGTCGTGGAGATCGAACGGATGAATGGAACGCCAAGGGAGGTGCTCGAGCACCAAGAATTGATGGCACTACTCATCCCGATGCTCAGAGCTGACTTTGCAGTTTGTCATTCGTACGACTACGCGCCCGGTGAGCCGCTGCGATGCCCGATCACGGTACTGGGTGGAACGAGCGATGAAGAAGCTCCACGCGACGAACTCGAGGACTGGTGCAAAGAGACCACAGGCCAATGCAGGCTGCAAATGCTCGAGGGAGATCACTTCTTTATCAACCAGCGGCAGCCGGTCGCGAACAACAACATCCCCCGGCTAATCACTTTAGCTCTTCAGCTTGCAAATCCGCGTTAACTCAGATCATTCCACAAGCATTATCCTCTGCGAGAACAGGATAGTTTTATGAAGCTTTACAAGGACCACGCGGCTGAGTTGATCCAGCCCTACGGTGGAAAGTTAGTCGATCTATTGGCAATGGGCGAAGAGCGCGAAAGTATTATGAGTCGCGCAACGTTGCTGCCGCGTTTGCAGATAACGCAAAGAAATCTTTGCGACCTCGAATTGTTGGCTACCGGCGCGTTTTCACCACTCAGAAAGTTTATGGGAAAGGACGACTATCTGAGTGTGCTCGAGTCGATGCGTCTTGCCAACGGCACGCTTTTCCCGATTCCTATCACTTTGACGGTCGCGCCCAATCCGAATATTTCTGAGGGCGCGGAGATCGCGTTGGCGGACGAGCACAATGATCTGTTGGCGATCATGCGCGTGGAGCAAATTTTCGAGTGGAACCGCGAGCAGGAGGCAAAGCTGGCTTACGGCACAACGGATCCACGTCATCCATTAGTTGCAGAAATGGAGAAGTGGGGTGAGCTGTGTATCTCAGGCGAGATACAGGTGGTCCGTTTGCCGAAGTACTACGACTTTCGACGGCTGCGACTGACGCCCGCTGAGGTCAGAGCGAGATTAACCGAGTTGGGTCACGAAAAGGTTGTTGCATTTCAAACGCGCAATCCAATGCACCGCGCGCACGAGGAGATGACGAAGCGTGCTATGCAACAGATTGGCGGCGCGCTCTTGCTCCATCCCGTTGTGGGAATGACCAAGGCCGGCGACATCGATCACTACACGCGCGTGCAGTCGTACAAAGCGCTTACCGAAAAGTACTACGACAAAGCCTCGACCTTGCTGGCGTTGCTGCCTCTGGCGATGCGCATGGCTGGACCGCGTGAAGCGATCTGGCATGCGATCATCCGTCGCAACTTCGGCGCTAACCACTTTATCGTCGGCAGAGATCACGCGAGCCCGGGAGTGGATTCCAATAACAAACCCTTCTATGGTCCATACGATGCGCAGGGGTTGTTGACCGAGCACGCGACGGAAGTGGGCGTGCAGCCGATGTTTTTCTCGGAGATGGTTTACCTCACCGAAGAGAAGCGCTACGAAGAGTCGTCGCTCGTTGCGGAAGGACACCGCACTGCGTCAATTTCCGGCACCAGGGTGCGCGAAGACTTTCTGCAACGCGGGCGTCCTCTGCCGGCGTGGTTTACGCGTCCGGAAGTTGCGGGGATTTTGAGTGCTGCTCATCCGCCGCGCCATCGCCAGGGCTTTTGTCTCTGGTTCACGGGCTTGAGCGGATCGGGCAAGTCAACGACTGCCAACATCCTGACGATTATGCTGCTGGAACATGGCCGGCAGGTGACTGTGCTGGACGGCGACGTCATTCGCACGCATCTTTCCAAAGGACTCGGCTTCAGCAAGGAAGATCGCGAGACGAACATTCACCGCATCGGTTTCGTGGCGTCGGAAGTTGTACGACATGGAGGCGGCGTGATCTGTGCCGCGATCAGTCCGTATCGTGCTACTCGCAATGAGTGCCGGACGATGGTTGGCAGCGATCGTTTTTGTGAGATCTTTGTAGCTACGCCGCTCGAAGTCTGCGAGGATCGCGATCCGAAGGGGATGTACGCGCTGGCGCGCGAGGGCCAAATCAAGGGCTTCACCGGAGTTGACGATCCATACGAGCCACCTCACAATGCCGAGATCACGCTCGATACGGTCAACTGTTCGGCGGAAGAGAACGCGGAACGAATCGTATCCTATTTGCTCGAACGTGGTTTCATCCAGCCCGCCGGCAGCGCTCTTGAAGTCGATCTCGAAGAGGAATTACGACTCGTTTAACCACCAAGGCTCTAAGGCACAAACTATAGAAAATGAATTTGTGCCTTTGTGTCTTTGTGGTTCAAAGACTTTGAGGCAAACTGTGGCACATGCTGCTTGGAATAGATCTCTCGACGACCGGGGCCAAGGCGCTGCTCATCGATCCGGAAGGACGCGTGATCAGCAGCGCGACAACGCCACTCAATCTCTCGACACCTTTTCCACTCTGGTCTGAACAGGAACCGCACGAATGGTGGGAAGCCACCGTCAACAGCATCAGGCGCGCGCTTGCTGACGCGAACGCGTCCGGCGAAGACGTGGCTGCAATCGGCTTGACCGGACAGATGCACGGTCTCGTCGTGTTGGACCATGAGCACCACGTTCTGCGGCCCGCGATCTTGTGGAACGATCAAAGATGCGGGGCTGAGTGTGATGAAATTCGAGCGCGCGTCAGTCTCGATCGATTGGTCCGGATCACAGGCAACGACGCGTTAACAGGTTTCACTGCGCCGAAGATTCTTTGGCTGGAGACGCACGAACCGGAACTCTATAGCCGCATTCGTCACGTCCTGCTTCCCAAAGACTATATTCGCTACAAACTTACCGGCGCGCTGGCGATGGATAAAGCGGACGGCTCGGGTACGATGCTGTTCGATCTTCGCAAGCGTAACTGGTCGTCTGAAATATTAGACGCGCTTAAGATCAACGCTGAATGGTTGCCGCCCACGTTTGAGGGCCATGAGATAACGAGTGAGGTAAGCGCCGAAGCGGCGGAGTTGACTGGCTTGCGTCGCGGGACGCCTGTCGTTGCTGGAGGCGGGGATCAGTCCGCGCAGGCGATCGGTGTTGGCGTTGTGCGTCCGGGCACGATGGCGGTAACGCTTGGTACTTCCGGTGTTGTGTTCGCCGCGACTGAGTCGCCGTTGATCGAGCCGCAGGGACGACTGCACGCGTTTTGTCATGCAGTCGCAGGCCGCTGGCATTTGATGGGAGTGATGCTCAGCGCTGCGGGGAGTCTACAGTGGTATCACGACAAGCTCGCGCGCGACAAAAGTTTTGCAGAGCTTGTCGGTGAAGCTGCTCAGGTGCCGGCGGGTAGCGAGGGCTTGATATTCTTGCCGTACCTGAGCGGCGAACGAACACCATATCCCGATCCCTTAGCGCGCGGCGCCTGGATCGGATTGACTACGCGTCACGATCAGTCTCACCTGACTCGATCGGTGCTCGAAGGCGTAGCGTTTGGTCTCAAAGACATCTTCTGTCTGATGAAAGAGGCGGGACTGGCAGCAGTCGATCAGGTTCGACTATCGGGTGGCGGCGCGAAGAGTTCTCTCTGGCGACAGATACTTGCCGACGTGCTCGGAGCAGAGCTCGTCACCGTCAACACCACGGAGGGCGCGGCGTATGGAGCTGCGTTGCTCGCGGGCGTTGCGGCAGGAGTTTGGCCCAACGTCGACGCTGCGTGCGCGCAAACGATCTCTGTCGGCGATCGCATTTCTCCAAACGCGCGAAGTGTCGAAACCTACAAAGCGGTCTACGAGCACTATCGCAATCTCTATCCGATCTTAAAACCCACCTTCCACGCTTTGGCCGCCCAGTAAGTTACCTCAAGGTAACTTCTTGACCTCGTGCTCTCATGACGCCTAATTTGGTGGGATGAAATATTTTCTCCTTGTTTTGTTCATCGGGCTTTGCTCGTTTCCGGCGTTCGCGCAACGAGACGGGCAGCACGATTTTGATTTCGAAATCGGAACGTGGAAGACGCAATTGCGGCGTTTGCAGCGTCCCTTGAGCGGCTCGACGACGTGGGTTGAGTATGAAGGTACGTCGGTCGTGAGTAAGGTTTTGGATGGGCGCGCGAATCTGGTCGAGTTGAAAGTTGATGGTCCAGCCGGTCGTATAGAAGGACTTAGTCTGCGTCTTTACAATCCGCAGTCACGCCAGTGGAGTCTCAACTTCGCCAACATCAACTCCGGCACGCTGACCCTACCAACGATCGGCGAGTTCAAAGACGGACGCGGCGAGTTCTACAACCAGGACACGTACAACAACCGCGCGATACTCGTCCGCTTCGTTATCATCAAGATCACGCCGGACCAATACCGCTTCGAACAATCCTTCTCCGGCGACGGCGGCAAAACCTGGGAACTCAACTGGATAGCGACTGATACGCGCCTAAAGCAATAAATCCGTATTTTATCCGTGTGAATCTGTGGCTAAACTAACTGCATTTGCCGCGCTAGATCTGTCGCAGTCTGAGGCCTGTCATCCGGATCTTTCGCGAGGGCGTGCATGATTCCGATCGAGACTCTTCTCGGGATCGCAAGTGATTCAGCGAACGGCGGCGGTGGTTCGTAGAGGTGCCGGTTAATCACGCCTGAAACAGTCTGCTCCTCAAACGGACGCTTACCGGAGAGCATTTCGTAGAACATCGCTCCCAGACTGTAAACATCCGAACGCGCATCTAGCGGCTCACCCAGGCACTGCTCCGGCGACATGTAATAAGGCGTCCCCACCACCGCACCTGTCGCTGTGGCGCCCGCATCAGCCAGTAATTTCGCCAACCCAAAATCAACCACCCTGACACTCTCGACTTCGAAGTCATCATCAGGCGCGACGACGAGAATGTTCTCCGGCTTGAGATCGCGATGGACCACGCCTTGCCGGTGAGCCGAACCAACTCCCGCGCAGATCCCACGCATCAGGCGCACACCGCGCTCAACCGAGAAGCGGTTCTCGTTGCGCAACAGCTCACGCAACGGCGTTCCTCTAATAAACTCCATCACGATGTACGCCGGTGCATGAACGTCGTCCGTCTCGCCGAAGTCATGAATCGTGATCACATTCGGGTGACGCAGCATCGCCGCTGCCCGCGCCTCCCGGCGAAAGCGCTTCAGCGCCGCATCGTCTTTAACAAACTTGCCCGTGAGGATCTTCACCGCAACATCGTCTCCGATGTGAACACGTCGCGCACGATAGACCACGCTCATTCCGCCTTCACCGAGACGCGCTACGAGCTCGTATTTGCCGTCGATCTTGTGACCGATCAGCGGATCGGGATTGGCTAGCCGGATGGTGGGGAGGGAAGCGTGAAAATGACTTTCGTAGTACGGATGCGTTTCTGAGCCCGGCAGGGTTAACGGCGAGCCGCAGTTTGCACAAAACAACGCCTCTTTATCTAGAAACAACTCGCACGCGGCGCAGAAAGGACTGCTTACTCGCAACCCGGCGAGCATTTGGTCCAGTTCGTCTTCGATCGTCTCCAGGCCATTCGCTCCGGTTGCAGAGCCGCGGATCTCACCTTCCGGATCGAATAAGAAGTATGCCGGTAAGTCTTCGTGTCCCTGACTGACTTTGTAATCGTTATCGAGCGCGCAAGGCTCGGTGACGTTGAGTCGCGCGATGGCGTCGCGCACGGCACGCAGATTCTTCTCGGCTTCGGACTGCGGCACGTGTACCGCGACGACGCGCAATCCCTCACGCTTGCGTTGGTCGCGCAACTCGGCCACATGTGCCAGGTTGCTTTTCGATGTTTCCGAACTGATGGACCAGAAGTGAACGAGCGTGGGATGCCCTTTTGTCTGCCGCGCGGTGGTTTGCCCGTTGAGCCACTCGCTGGCCCGCTCAAATGACGGCAACTGTAGGTCTACCTTCATGTAGTTTGTCAGGCGTTTGCATCGTCGGGGGCCTTTATCCTTATTAGGTCTTAATCATATCCCACGCTCGTCCCATGGGCCATCATTCCTCGGACGTGGTCGGATCGATGATGGTTTTGACTTGAGTAACGTGATTCGCCGGAAATCCGCCGAGCCGCGCATGTTCGTGGATGACTTCTTCATTCGGCGCGAGATAAATGCAATAAAGTTTATTGTCGGTGACATAGCTCTGAATCCATTGAATCTGTGTACCCATCTGATTCAGAACACTGCACGAACGCTGCGACATCGCCTTCAACTCCGCCGGGGTTAGCTTGCTCGCCCCCGGTACTACACGCTCAATAACATACTTTGGCATTATGATTCTCCTTTATTATCCACAGATTACACAGATTTTTTATTATCTGTGTAATCTGTGGATGGGTTTATTAATGCAATTCAATCAATAACTGCTGAAACTCTTCATCTCCGCGAATAGGATCGAACGCGCTGTCGGCCCTGGCCCAGTGCGCGACCGTTCCGAATCCACTTTCAAACGCGCGACGCAGCAGAATTAAGGCTCCTTCTTTTTCGCGGAGCAACGCGTATGCGCACGAACAGTTGTATACGGCCAGACCGTCGTTTGGTTCCAACTCCAGCACTCGTTTAATCGTGGCCCTCGCCTCTTCTCTACTGCCAAACCGCGCGTATGCTTCGGCAAGTCGACTCATCACGATAATGTCGTCAAGGCTCGCCTCGAGCTTTCGTGAAGTGATCTCGATCACCTTGAGTGCTGCTTCTTCAGCGGCCGGGATGTTCGCGCGCTTGCGATGGATTCCCGCGAGAAACATCCAGGGATCTTCGTCATAGGGTTTCAGTTCCGCGGCACGGCGATAATGCTTCTGCGCGCCTTCGAAATCCTGCGACAATTCGGCAATCATTCCGAGCCGGGTATATCCGGGATAGAACTCGGAATTCTCCTTAAGAATCTCTTCGATGCTGCGCTTTGCTTCGGAAAAGCGGCGTTGATTGAAGTAGACCATGGCGATACCGAACTTGGCGTCCAGCGACGTCGGCTCCAGCTCAAGCGCTTTTTGATTCACCTCGATCGCTTTGCTAAGCCACGAAGAAGCACTGTCGTACCACTCGTACATCGACGAATATGCTTCCGCCAGTCCCGCGTAAGACGAGGCAAACCCGGGATCGATCGCGACCGCGTTCTCAAACATCTTGATCGCGCTCTCGGTGTTTCGC
>Ga0070689_100001882_pt1 | contig 13544 bp, 12 predicted proteins | sample KBSS23HmetaG_FD_64669 | JGI IMG/M metagenome (GOLD analysis project Ga0070689, IMG submission 64669) | Switchgrass rhizosphere microbial communities from Kellogg Biological Station, Michigan, USA - KBS S2-3H metaG | ecosystem: Host-associated > Plants > Roots > Rhizosphere ...
GTCTGGAATCAGGACAAGGGCGCGACAGGTGTTCCGATTTTGGACACGTCGGTTGCCAGGGCGGACGCGCTCGAGCCGGGCTCGCCGATTCCGCGCGAATTCCGTACAGAATCCACTAGCATCCCGCGCCGTGCGGGAAATGCCGGCGTGGGTGAGCACGTGATCCTGCGCGATCCGGTGCACGGGCTGGTCGCGTTCGAGGCCGAGGAGGAGCGGGTCGTCGCCCTCCTGATGGACACGCCGGAAGTGCAGCGTCTTCGCCGCGTTCGACAGCTCGGCGTGACGTCGCTCGCGTTCCCCGGCGCGGAGCACACGCGATTCGCGCACGCGGTCGGTTCAGCGTTCGTCATGAAATTGCTCCTGGCGCGGCTCCGCGCGATCCAGGGGGAGCTCCCGTTCTGGCAGCAGGTGACGAGCGACCGCGCGCGCGACGCGCTCGCCGCGGCGCTCCTCCACGACGTGGGGCATGGCCCTCTGTCCCACCTCTTCGAGGACGCGATCCCCGGGACGCCCCACCACGAGGCGTGGACCGAGCGGATCGTCCTCGACCCGTCGACAGGAGTGCACGCGTGCCTCGCGTCGCTCGATCCGGCGATGCCGGAGCGGGTCGCGGCGCTCGTGCGCGGAGAGCACCCGCTCCCGTTCCTCGCGAAGGCGGTGACCGGCACGTTCGACGTCGATCGATGCGATTACCTCCTCCGCGACGCGCACGCGACCGGCGTGCGCTACGGCGTCTACGACCTCGATTGGCTCCTCCGGAGCCTCCGCTTCGCGCCGGCGAAGGCGCGCGACGGATCGCAGGCGGCGCCGTCCGGCGAAGCGCACATCGGTGACGGCGCGGTCGCGCCGTCGCTCGCGATCGACGGCGCCAAGGGGCTCCCGGCGATCGAGGCGTTCCTCCTGGCGCGCCTCTTCATGTTCCAGCAGGTGTACCTGCACAAGGCGACGCGCAGCGCGGAGTGGATGATCCGCACCGTCCTCTCGCGCGCCGCGTCGCGGATCCTCGACGGCGAGCGCGTCCCCGGCGCGCCGCGCGCGATCGAGCTCGCCGCGTACGGCGAGGCGATCCAGCTCGGCGACTACCTCGAGCTCGACGACGCGGTCCTCGCGGTCGCGATGCGCGCGTGGGAGGGGGCGCGCGATCCGGTGCTCGCCGATCTCGCGCGCCGCGTCCGGAACCGGCTCCTCTTCAAGACATACGAGCTCTTCGGCGAGCAGGCGAGCCCGGTCGGGCGCGAGGTCGCGCACGCAACGGCGCGCGAGATCGCGACCGCGCGCGGCCTCGACCCGGACTGCTACGTGGGGCTCGACGTCGCGACCGACACGCCGTTCGGCGCGGAGCAGGATCCGCTGATGGTCGTGTTCGCGAAAGGGCCGCCGCGCCCGCTGAGCGATGTCTCGTTCCTCCTCGCGCGCCTCGCCGGCCAGGTGCTCTCGCGCGTCCGCCTCGTCTTCGCGCCCGAGCTGCGGGAGGAGATCACCCGCGCGCTCGCTGCCTGAATGAACGCTCGACGGCGCACCCTGGACGCGGACGCCTTCGGCGCCGCTAGGCTCGTCGCGGCGCTCGGCGCGCTCGCCTCCGCGGCTCCCGGCGCGGCGCGCGCCGCGGACGGCGCGAGCGAGCGGCGCGCCGGGGAGGTCGCCGTCGCGGCGGTCGGCGCGGAGGCGAAGGGGCCCGACACGACGTATGGCCGGATCGACGGCGACGTCGCCGTCGCGGCGGGGGTGGGGGCGACCCTCGCGCCGCACGGCGCGCGCGCCGCCGTCGATCTCCGCCTCCGGTACATCGAGACGGTCGGCGTCTTCGCCGGATACGAGGAGGGGGGGTTCAACACGTCGATGGATCCGCGGCGCGTCATCGCGGGCGGCGTCGAGATCCGTCCGCTCTTCATCGCGCGGTGGTTGAACGGCGCCGAGTGGGGCTCTCCGCGCGCCGATCTCACGCTCGACTCGCTCGGCCTCGAGGTCGGCGCGTTCGTCGCGCAGCCGCTCGGTGGATCGTTCGCCTCGCGCCCCGGGCTGCAGCTCGGCCTCGGCGTCGAGACACCGATCTTCGCGCGCGCGGCCGGACCGTGGGTCGGCTTCCACGGCGGCGCGCGCTGGAGCGATTCGGTGGTCGGAGGTTCGACGGTGACCGGCCCGAGCGATCGCTCGCTCTTCCTCACGGTCACGCTCTCGTGGCACGCGTACGTCGGCGCGCACGTCGTCGACATGGGCGACCGAGCACCGCGATGAGCGCGACGCGGCCGCCTCCGGCGCCGCGGATGTCGCCGCTCGCCGAGCGCCTCGTCCGCGCGTACCACGATGCGCTCTCGTCGTTCGACCTCGCGGCGCTCGTCCGGAGCGCGCTCCCGGACGCGCCGCCCGCGCCCGGGCGGACGCGCGTCCTCGCGATCGGCAAGGCCGCCCCCGCGATGGCGCGCGGCGCGCTCGAGCGATGGGGCGCGGCGATCGAGCGCGCCCTCGTCGTCGCGCCGGACGGGCTCGCGTGCACTCTGCATGCGTCGGCCCCGAGCGTGCCCATCGACGTGATCCACGCCGCGCACCCGGTGCCCGACGCGTCGAGCGTGCGCGCCGCGGACGCGGCGCTCGATCTCGCGGCCGGCGCGGCGCGACGCGCGGAGGCCTTTGGCGCGGAGCAAGGCGCGCTCGTCGTCCTCCTCTCGGGCGGCGCGTCGGCGCTCGCGTGCGCGCCGCGCGCGCCGATCGACCTCGCGACGAAGGCGGCGGTCACGCGCGCGCTCCTCGCGTCCGGGGCGTCGATCGGCGAGCTGAATACGGTCCGCCGCCACCTCTCGCGGATCAAGGGAGGTGGCCTCGCGCGCGCGGCGTGGCCGGCGCGGACGATCGCGTACGTCGTGAGCGACGTCATCGCGACGCCGCTGGAGGAGAGCGCGCTCCACGACGTCGGCTCCGGCCCGACGGTGCCCGACCCGACCACGGCCTGTGAGGCGCGCCGCGTCCTTCTGCGCTTCGCGCCGGCGTATGCGTCGCTCCCGCTCGTCGAGACGCTGAAGGCGGCGGACGCGGAGGCCGCGTCCCAGCGCGCGTCGCTCCTCCTCGCGCCGGAGGACCTCGCGCGCGCGGCGGCGCGATCGCTCGGCGCGCGTCTCCTCCCGCCGAGCACGGCGAGCGTCCGCGACCTCGCCGACGAGTACGCCGCGATCGCGCGCGATCTCGCGCCGGGCGAAGCGGTGGTCCGCGTCGCGGAGCCGTCGCTCTGCGTGACCGCGGAGTCACCCGGGCGCGGCGGCCGATCGTGCCACCTCGCGGCGCTCGTCGCGCCGCACCTCCCGCCGTCCACCGCGTTCCTCGCGGGCGCCTCCGACGGCGTCGACGGGACGAGCGACACCGCGGGCGCGGTCGTCGACGCGGCCTTCCTTGCTCGGGTGGGAGCCGCTGACTACACTGCCGCCGTCGCGCGGTTCGATACCGGCACCGCGCACGTCGTGGCGGGCACCGCGCTCCCGTCCGGGCCGACCGGAATCAATCTGTGCGATCTGCACGTATTGGCTCGTGAGGAGAGGCCATGACGAAGGGGCAAAACGGGCTCTTTGCCCTCGCGATCGGGACGGCCTTCGCGCTCGTCTGCTCGTCGGGGTGCTCGGGGTGCAAAGGGAGCAGCGGCAACGGCGGCGGCGGTGGAGGCGAGGGCGGCAGCAGCGAAGCACCGCCGGTCCGCGTCCAGCCCGGTGCGGGCGGCCCGAGCTGCACACCGAGCATCCAGGCGGAGAGCGTCGCGCAACCGACGACGGTCGTGGGGACGGGCTCGGCGGCGTCGTGCACCGAGAACGCGTTCGCCGCGGCGGTCGCGAAGGGGGGCGTCATCACGTTCCACTGCGGCGGCGCCGCGACGATCCCGATCACGTCGACGAAGGAGCTTCCCCCCGGCAAGGACACGATCATCGACGGCGGCGGAAAGGTCACGCTCGACGGCCAGCACAAAGTGCGGATCCTCCACCTCGGCGGCACCGGCTTCCAGGCGAGCCACAAGAAGGTCGTCCTCCAGCACATCTCGCTCGTGAACGGGAAGGCGACCGGGACGGCGCTCCCCGTCGCGCCCGACCCGTGCTCGCACGGAATCGCCACCGACGGCGGCGGCGGCGCGCTCTGGGTGCGAGATGCGGTCGTGCACGTCGTCGACGCGACGTTCTCGGGGAACGAGGGGGCGACGCCGGGTCCCGACGTCGCGGGCGGCGCGATCTACGTCGTCGGCTCGGTCGACACGACGATCGTCGGGAGCCATTTCAAGCAGAACACCGCGTCGAACGGCGGCGCGGTCGGCGCGCTCTTCGGGAACCTCACGCTGGCGAACGACGAGTTCGAGGGGAACAAGGCCAACGGCGACGGCGGCAACGGCACCGACACCGACGAGTGCACGACGCCCACGGGCCAGGTGGGGAACGGCGGGATCGGCGGAGCCGTCGTCATCGACGGCGGCGAGCCGTTCGAGGTCACGGTGTGCGGCAGCACGTTCAAGGCGAATCAGGCGAACGTCCTCGCCGGCGCCCTCGCGCGCACCGCCGACGCGGCACCGCAGACGACGACGATCAACGGCACGACGTTCGACGGAAACACCGCCAGCGGCGGCGGCGCGCTCTACTTCCACCACGCGAAGCTCGCCGTGGTGGCGTCGACGTTCTCGGGGAACTCGGCGAAGAACGGCGGCGCGCTCCAGGCGGACGACACGACGCTCGCGTTCGTCAACGACACGTTCGTCGAGAACAAGGCGACGGCGAGCCTCGGCGGCGCGATCACGCTCTTCAGCGGCGGCGGCAGCATCATGAGCTCTACGTTCGTGAGCAACCACGCCGACTCCGGATCGGGGAAGTTCGGCGCTGCGATCGCCGGCGGCACGAAGCTCGACGTCCTCAACACGATCTTCGCGAACCAGAGCTCAGAGGACTGCGACTCGCCGATGACGTGCGCCGCCGGGGCGAGCACCGGCGCGAACGACCTCCAGTGGCCGCAGAACCACGTCGCGTGCGCGAAGCCCGATCCGGCGTGCGCCGCCGGGACCGTCTTCGCCGATCCCAAGCTCGGCGCGCTCGGCGCGAACGGCGGGCCCACGCAGACCGTCGTCCCCGCCGCGGGGAGCCCGGCGATCGGCGCGGGGAAGGGGTTCTGCCCTGGGCAGGACCAGCGCGGGCAGCCGCGCAAATCGCCCGACGGCTGCACCATCGGCGCCGTCGAAGCGCAGTAGGGCGGGCAGCTACGCGGTGGAGCGGCGCTTCGCGATGAGCCCGTCGAGCGAGAACGGGCCGCCGCCGCGGCACGCGATGTACAGGAATGCGAAACAATAGAGCACGGCGGACTCGCCGTGATTCACGATCGGCCAGAATCCTCCGCTCGCGTGGAACTTGAAATACGCGACAGCCATTTCGCCCGACAGGATGAACGCGACCGTGCTCGTCGCGAGGCCGATCGCGACGAGCGCGCCCGCGAGCTCGAGCAGCCCGCCGAAGAACATGAACGAGTCGGTGGTGACCGTCCCGCCGAGCACGCCGAAGATCTTCTGCGCGCCGTGGCAGGCGAACATCGCCCCCACGACGAAACGGAGGGCGGCGTACGTGTGCTCGGCATAGGGTGCGAGAAACCGTTTCATTGGCGGGACGCTACCACGCCGCGCCGCGCCAAGCGCATGCTCTCGAGCTTCGGGCGGCGGCGCCGCGTTCGGCATCGCGAGCGCAGGCGCCCGAACGTCCACGAACGTTTCTGCTATCGTTTTGGCCGCCATGGCGAAAATCGACTTCGTCCCATATCCGCCGACGAGCTTCCCGTTCCGCGACCTCATCGTCCTCGACCAGCTACCGCTTTCGAGCACGGATACGGTCTGCGAGATCGGCGTCGGCTCCGGTGGGACGACGGCGCGTCTCGCGAAGCAGTGCGCAAGCGTGACCGGCTTCGAGATCAGCGCGGGCACCGTGGCGGAGCTCCGGTACCTCGAGGAGCGCTTCCCGAACCTCCGCTTCGTCGTCGGCGACATCACCGTGCCGGAGCAGACGCGCCCGTTCGAGGGATCGTTCACGCGCGTCCTCGCGTGCGACACGCTCGAGCACGTCACCGATCCGGCGGCGTTCTTCCGCGCCATCTACCGCCTCCTCGCTCCGGGCGGCGAGTTCCTCGTCACGTTCCCCAACGAGCCGCTCGAGAAGATGCACGGCATCACGCGCTTCGACGAGCCGCGGCAGATCGAGTCGCTCATCGGGAACGCGGGGCTCGTCGACGCGAGGGTAGGGACGTGCGTGATGAACCGGAGCGCGTCGTTCGTCGCCGACGCGCTCGGGTGGGGGCCGCTCCGTCTCGCGCGCAAAGTCCTCCGCCGGAGGCGCGCGGGCGGCGACGACGCGGGCGCGCCGCCGCCGCAGACGTTCGATCAGACCCACTTCATGAAGAACATGGGCACGTACAGAAAGATGGCGCCGCTCATCAACCTCTATTGGTACGGCGTGCTCAAGCTGATGGACGCGCGCGGCCCGGCTTTCGCCGTCGACTGGCGCTTCGAGCGCGCGCCGTTCACCGACTGCCAGGTGTTCATCACCGGCAAGAAGTCGCTCCGCGAGGCGGTGGCCGCATGAGCCCGTTCGTCACGATCGCGATGCCGTGCCTCAACGAGGAGAAGTACATCGAGGCGTGCCTCCGCAGCGTCATGGCGCAGGACTACCCGAAGGACCGGATGGAGATCCTCGTCGCGGACGGGATGAGCATGGACGCGACGCGCGAGATCCTCGCGCGTCTCTCGGAAGAGGACCCGCGCATCCGCACCGTCGACAACCCGGACCGCATCCAGGCGGCCGGGATGAACCGGCTCATTCGCGTGTCGCGCGGCGACGTGGTCGTGCGCATGGATGTGCACTGCGAGTACGCGCCGGACTACGTGCGGAAGTGCGTCGAGGCGCTCGAGGCCACCGGCGCGTGGAACGCGGGGGGCGCCCAGCGCGCGCGCGCGAAGACGCTCTTCCAGCGCGCGCTCTGCGCCGCGCTCGACTCGCCGCTCGGCGTGGGCGGCGCGAAGTACCGCGGCAAGGACAACGAGGGATTCGTCGACACCGTCTTCCTCGGCGCGTTCCGGCGCAAGGTGTTCGAGACGGTGGGGCTCTATGATCCGAAGGCGATCACGAACGAGGACGCCGAGCTCAATCAGCGGATCGTCGACGCCGGCGGCACCGTCTACCAATCGAAGGACGTCGTCGTCTTCTATTATCCCCGCGACTCGTTCCGCGCGCTCGCGAAGCAGTATTTCAAATACGGGAAGGGGCGCGCGCGAACGCTCCTCAAGCACGGGAAGTTCCTGTCGGTGCGCCCGGCGCTCCCGTTCCTGGCGACGCTCGGCGGCGCGGGGCTCCTCGCGACGAGCGCGTGGCAGCCGTTCACGCCGATCGCGTTCGGCGGGTACGCGCTCGGCACGTTCGTCGAGGCGGTGCGCGTCACCGTCCTCCGCCGCGGCGACGACGGCGAGCGCGGCCCGGGCGCCCGGGCGATCCCGATCGTGTGGGCGATCTTCCCGGTGCTCCACGTGAGCCACGGCGCCGGCTTCGCCGCCGGCCTCGTCGAGTACGCGCGGAAGCGCGACTGGCCCGACGACGCGGAGCGCCTCGAGAAGCGCGAATCGCGCCGCGACGTGAACGGCGCGCACGCGTCGGCGTAGCGGCGAGCGACTCTACGAGGCGCGGCGCGGCGGCGTCTTCGCGGCGAGCGCCGCGCGCGCGGCCTCGTATTCGCCCGTGAGGCGCGCGATCACGTCGGCGGCCGGGCGCACGTCCTTCACCGCGCCGATCCCCTGGCCGCACCCCCAGATGTCGCGCCACGCCTTCGCCGCGTCGCCGCCGCTCTCGCCGGAGGCGCCGCTGCGGTTCGAGGCGAAGTTCATCTTCGACGGCTCCATCGGCGGCAGGTTGTCGGGATCGAGCCCCGCCCGCGCGATCGACGGCTTCAAGTAATTCCCGTGCACGCCGGTGAAGAAGCTCGTGTAGACGATGTCGCTCGCGCTCGACTCGACGATCATCTGCTTGTACGCCGCGTCGGCGTTCGCCTCGGCGGTGGCGATGAACGCCGATCCGATGTAGGCGAGATCGGCGCCCATCGCCTGCGCGGCGAGGATCGACGCGCCGGTCGCGATCGATCCCGAGAGCGCGACCGGCCCGTCGAACCAGGCGCGGATCTCCTGCATCAGCGCGAACGGGGACGTCGCCCCGGCGTGTCCGCCGGCGCCGGCCGCGACCGGAACGAGACCGTCCGCCCCCTTCTCGATCGCCTTGTGCGCGAAGCGGTCGTTGATGACGTCGTGGAGCGTGATCCCACCGTACGAGTGGACCGCCTGGTTCACCTCCTCGCGCGCGCCGAGCGACGTGATCACGATCGGAACCTTCCATCGGACGCACGCCTCGAGATCCGCCACGAGGCGGTCGTTCGTCCGGTGGACGATCTGGTTGACCGCGAACGGCGCGGACGGCGCCTCGGGGTGGCCCTTGTCCCACGCCGCGAGCTCTTCGTGGATCCGATGGAGCCACTCGTCGAGGAGCGATTGCGGCCGCGCGTTCAGCGCGGGGAACGCGCCGACGATCCCGGCCTTGCACTGTGCGATGACGAGGTCGGGGTTCGAGACGATGAAGAGCGGCGCGCCGATGACGGGGAGGCGGATTCGGTCACGAAGGATCGCGGGGAGGGCCATCGACCGCCACGTTAGAGCGCTTCGCCTCCGCATGGAACGCTCGCGGGGAGCGCGACCTCGAGCCACTCGACCTCGCCGCCTTCGGCGCCGCCGAAGGTGTACGCGAGGCCGGGCGGGATCGTGAACGCGTCGCCCTCTTCGAGGCGCTCGCGGTCCTTCCCCTCGGCGTGGAGCGTCGCCGCGCCGCGGAGGACGAACGCGAAGAGGAGCTCGCCGTCGTGGGCGCGCGCGCGGACCTCCGCGCCCCGCTGCGATCGCAGGACGTGCGCGCCCGCCGCGCCGGCCGTCGCCGCGGCGATCCCGAGATCGCGCGCCTCGACGCCGGCGAACCGCCACGGGCGAAACGCCGCCGAGCTCGCGACGTGATGCACGAACCGCTGCCCGCCGAAGTCGCGATCGGGCCTTTGCGCCCCGGTGGGGAGCGGCGTGTCGTGATCGGCGCACGTCTCGTGCTCCGCCGGCGACGTCACCTCGAGCACCTCCATCCCCGGCGAGCTCTCGAGGACGCGGTGCCGGATCGTCGGCGGCTGCAGGACGCAGTCGCCCGCGTGCATCACGAACGGGGGGCCCTGGTCCTCGTAGACGAGGCGCACCCAGCCGCTCTTGCAATAGATCATCTGGAATCGAATCTTGTGGAAGTGCACGTAGTCCGGCACCGGGCCGCCGTCGTCGATCCGGATCTGCGACGCGATGAACCGGCCTCCCTGGCGATCGGGGATCAGATCGCGGTAGCGCATCCCGGCGCGCCCTTCGATCCACGGCGCTCCGCCGCGGAGGCGGCTCACCGCGTACGCAGCGCGGAGCGGCGGGAGCACGAGCGGCGGGTCGGCGTGCACGAGCTCGATCCGCGTCCCGTTCGGCGCGGTCAGCTCGGTCGCGCCGCCCGCGACCGCGCCGGGATCGCGGCAAAGCAATCGGATCACACCGGGGGAATTTGTCACGGTGGCCGCGTCGCGTGCCAGGCGGAGGCGGACGCCGTACCCGCTGACGACCGCCACCCGCGGATTGTCGGCGGGGTGGATCGCGTCGACTCGAAACGAAAGCCTTTCGGTGAAGAACGCGAGGGTCGGCGCGAGCTCCGCGCACGGGATGACGATCTCGGCGGCCTCTACGTTTGCGGCCAGGTCCATCGTTTGTCTCTACAAGCTCGCCACGCCACGTGTCGACGGCGCTCGCCGCGCGGCTCCGCCGAGCGCCGGTTCCCCGGCGCGCCTGGGCACTTCTACGGCGCCGTCCGGCGGCCGCCCGCGTGCTTTTTTCGCGAGGACGAAGGTACGGGCGCGCGCGCCGGCGACCGAGCCCGTCGCATCGCGCCACGCGGGGATTTCGCGGCACGACGGGTGCTTTGCTCGCGCGCATGCCTGTCTGCCCGCGCTGCAGGAGCAGCGATGTTCGCCGTTCTCAGCGCCACGGCTTCGAGCACACCTATGGTGTGTTCGGCTTTCTCCCGTTCCGGTGCGTGTTCTGCACGACGCGCTTCTTCGCGTATGCCCGTCGCGCGCGTGTCCAGCACCGGACGAACGCGCGTCCACCCGATCCGCCGCGCGCCCCCGCCACGGGGGCTCGCGCGCCTCGCGACCGCTGACCACCGCGGTTGTATACTGCACGAATTACGCGCGATGTCTCATTTGCACTGAGTGAGGCACGACCCGCGGAAGCAATGGATGTACGTCTCGGCCGTCGCGAACGGCGCGTTCGGGAACTGCTGGCGGCACGTGTCGATGCAGTCGTCACCCGTCGATGCGTCGGCGGGCAGGTTGTAGTCGCACGACGGAGCGGCGGCATCACCGGGGCCCGCGTCGCCTGCGTCGAGGCCGCCATCGCGCCCGCCGTCCAGGCCGCCGCCGCCGCCCCCACCGCCGCCGCCACCTCCGCCACCACCGCCGCCGCCGGCATCACCACCATCACGGCCGCCGCCGCCGCCGCCTCCGCAGCCGGGGCCTTTGCCGGCGTAGACGCCGCGGCTCGGGCATCGATTGAGGCAGTCGTAGAGCGCGGCGCACCCACCGCTCGCGCCGAAGCAGTCGACCGTCGGCTCGCAGCAGCTCCCGCCCATGCACTCTGTGCACGACGGCGTCGGGAAGGTGAGATGGTACTTGTCGAGGCTGCACACGCCGGTCGTGTCCGGAGGCGTCGCGTCATCGGTCGTCGTCGGGGCTTCGCTCCCGTCATCCGTCGGCTGCGTCTGCGGGTCCTGCGAGGGCGGCGGCGCATTCTGCTGCTTTTGCACCGGAATCGTCGGAACGTCCTGCGTCTTCGCCGTGTAGGCGACGCCCGCGCCAAGGAGAGCGATCGCGAAACAGGCAGCGCCCCTCTTCAAGAGCATCGATCGGTGCATTCGCGCCGACAACGCACACGGCATACCGAAAAAGATTTACGGAAATTACGAGGTTTTGTCACAGATGGATGGATCTGCAGTGCACCAGGCCGTAGATCCTCCAGGGCCCAGCCGCGTGGCGTCATCCCCCAGTTACTTTGCCAGGCCGATCGCGCGCGTGACTTGGAGCGCCAGCGAGCAGTTGTTCACCTGGCGCTGCTGTGCGTCGAGGATCTGCGGGTCCGCGATGACGCGGTCCCCCGCCGGGACGAAGCCGCCCGCCGCGCGCCCGCGCAGGCGCACGACGTCGCCGCCGGTCTTGAGGTTCACGACCCGGACGCGCGCGTCGTGCGCGACGAGCTGGAGGACCTCGGGGGTGATCGCGCCGCCGTCGGCGCGCGCCGCCGCTTCCGGCGCGTCTTCGTCGAGGACGAGGAGGAAGAACTGCGCCCGCCTGATCAGCTCGATCGCCGTCGGGATCTCTTCGTCGACCGCCTTCTTGTACTGCTGTGAGAAGACGCGGAGGCGCTTGTCGTCCCCGGCGTTCTTCACCTCGTCGATCCACTCCGGCGTGAGGATCCGCGTGACCGCGTACGCCTGCCGCATGTTCCACGGCTGCTCGGCGAACGGCCCGGCGTCCTCGGCGCCGCGCGCGGCGGCCCCGTTCGGCTCGCGGAGGAGGCAGCCGACGAAGCCGTCTTTCAGCGACGCCTGCGACGCTTTGCGGATCGACTCCGGGCTCCGCGCGTCGGCGAGGCGGAGGCGCAGATAGACGCCGGGGAGCGAGCGGAAGTCCCACGACGCCGCGCCGGAGTCGACGAAGTCGCCCATCCACGCGGGGGACGCGGCTTCGAGCGTCATGTGCTCGAGCCGATCGCGGAGTGGCCGCCACTCGGCGCCGACGGTGGCCTCGACGGCGCGCTGCCCGGCGAGGAGCGCGGACCTGTCGGTCTCGAGCTGGCGCGACGAGATCAGGGTGTACGCCACGAGGACGACCGCGATCCCGGCCGTGCACGCGAGCCCCAGCGTCGGCGTCGCGCGGCTGAACTTGCCGCGTTGGCGCTGCGCCCGCCCCTCGTAGATGGCCGGCAAACCGGGCTTCGGTCGCTCAGGCATGGGTCGGCCCAGGCGGCCGTCGCCGTCAGTGCTGCGTCTTCGGGAGCGAGTCGGTCATGAAGCTGACGTTCGGATAGCCGGCGAAGGCCGCGGTCTGGAAGACGCTCTTCACCACCACCGCCTGCACGTCCTGATCGATCTGCAGGATGACGACGCCGGGGAACTCTTTTCCGGGGCGCGCTTGCTTCCACGTCTCTCGCTTCCCCTTCAGCATGTTGAAGAGCTCGTCGACTCGCTGGAGGCGCTTCGAGTCCTCGATGGCGCGCGTGTTCCCCGCGGGGGCGCCGTCGACGAGGATCTGGCTCCCCGTGACCGCGACGATCGGCGCATCGATCATGTCGATCGTGTTCTCGGCTTTCGGGAGCTGGACCCCCTTCGTGAGCGGTGTCTCGCCCGACGCGCTGAACGTCATCAGGAGGAAGACGACCGTGACGACCAGGAAGTCGATCATGCTGGTCAGCGAGAGGCTCGCGTTGACGCCGCGTCCCCCGTGCCCGACGGCTCGCTTTTTCACGAACTCGAGCGGGACTTGGTGCATCAATCGCCGGCCGGGCTTCTCAACGGGCATGGTGGATTCCTCGTCTCAGTTCACGCTGAACGTCACGTTGAACGCGGGGACCGGCTCGGTCTTCGCGCCGAGGTTCAGCGGTCGGTGCGTCTGATAAACCGCGTCGATCACCGCGATGATGTTCACGTACGGCGTCTCGTTGTCGGTGTGCAGGATGGCCTGGTCGAGCTTCTTGTCGCTCGGGTCCTTGTGGGACCCGGTGTTCTTCCACTCGTCGGCGATCTTCGCGGCGAGGTCGGGATAGCGAAGGAGCTTCACGCCGTTCGAGACCTGCACGTCGTCCTTCCGCGGGACCTCGATCGTGTTCACGACCGTCGCCCCCTGCTTCCAGATCAGGACGAACTTGTCCGGCGCGCGCATCTCGATGTGGAGCTGTTTCTCCGGTTCCACGGTCTGCTGCTCCACGTCGGGCCGCGGTGGCCCCGGCACCTGCGCGTCGGCGTTGAGCCGCGCCATGTGCGTCCAGACGGCGGTGATCAGCAGGAACGAGATCGTCACCATCAGGAGGTCGATCATCGGGATCATGTTGATCTCCGAGTCGAGCGACCTGCGGCCGCCTTTCCCTCCGCTATCGACGTTGACACCGGCCATAACGAGTTCTCCCGAGATCTCGAGTGACTAGCGGCGCCGAAGGCGCCGCGTCCAGAGTACGGGGCCCGAGGGGGCCCCGCCCGCACCTACGAACGACGATCGAGCGAGCCCAGCGACGCCGAAAGGCGCTCGCGTTTCAGTTGGACAATGACGGTCGGCGAATGTTCTCCGCCGGCGCCGCGTCACGCGGCGATCGCGCCGAGGTTAACCTTCTGGCGGTTCGTCACGACCAGGTTCAGCACCTGGACGCTCGCCTCGTTGATGTCGTCCTCGAGCGCCTG
>Ga0070689_100001886_pt1 | contig 13534 bp, 9 predicted proteins | sample KBSS23HmetaG_FD_64669 | JGI IMG/M metagenome (GOLD analysis project Ga0070689, IMG submission 64669) | Switchgrass rhizosphere microbial communities from Kellogg Biological Station, Michigan, USA - KBS S2-3H metaG | ecosystem: Host-associated > Plants > Roots > Rhizosphere ...
AATTCCAGATGCCACGGGCTTGCCCCGTGGAGTCTCACGTTGGAGGCTACATAGCTGCAAACGTGAAGCCTCCACGGCGCAAGGCCGTGGCATCCAAACGCGGTTCCTTAAGCGGGCGTGTAGCCATGAGCGTGAGACTCCACGGGACAAGCCCGTGGCATCTCTTTCAAATTGTGCTAAGCGACTATTCAACAGTTATCTCACCCATCCGACCCAGTCGGAAATCTTCAAACGCCTGACGAATCTCACCCTCCGTGTTCATCACAAATGGACCATAGCGCGCGATGGGTTCGTTCAACGCCATCCCGCCGATGAGCAATATGTCGAGCGTCGCGTTACCTGAATTCTCGATTCTTACTTCATCGCCGTCCTGCGCGAATAGGACCATCTGCCCGTCCTTCGCTCGTTCGCGCTCGGCTCCGAACAAGCCTTCGCCGTCCACTATGAAAGCGAACGTGTTGTAAGTGCTCGAAACCTGTTGCGTGGCCACGCCGCCGGGCTTAATGCTGTAGTGCAGGTAGACGATCGGCGTGCGTGTCTCAATGACTGCCTTCTGGCCCATCGCTTCGCCTGCGATCACACTCACGGACACCAGCCCATCTGCCGAAGTGACCTTAGGTATCTGCGCGCCGGGGATCTCCTGGTAACGGGGTTTCATCATTTTGTCACGCTTCGGCAGGTTCACCCAAAGCTGGAAACCGTGCATGCGGCCACCTGTGCGGGTGAACTCCGCGGACGGCATCTCCGAGTGGACCACACCGGCGCCAGCCGTCATCCACTGGACATCGCCGGGCGTCAGGCGTCCTGCGTGTCCACGCGAATCCTTATGCTGCATCTCTCCCGACAGCATGTAGGTCACCGTTTCGAAGCCACGATGCGGATGGTCGGGCGCGCCTTTAGCCTGGCCGGGACCGAGATCCATTGGCCCCATCTCGTCGAGTAACAGAAACGGATCGAAGTCTGAAAACGATGCTTGCGGAAAAGGACGCCGGACGAGAAAGCCCGCGCCTTCAAAAGTTTCAATACTGTTCACGACTCCCGCGACTGTTCGCGTTCCGGAAGTCTCCTGGTTCTTCACTGTTGACATAAATCTCACCTTCCCTCTGATGTTGCTGCCGCCTGGTAACCGATCTTCTTCAACAACCGAATGAGCGTCTCACGTTCCGCTTTGCTCAGTGAAGCGGCTGCGAGCTGTTCCATGTCTTCGGCGTGATCGGCGTACACGCGTGCGATTAATTTCCTTCCGTCTTTTGTTAAATGAACGATCTTTGCGCGGCGGTCAGTGCCCGATGCTCGCCGCTCAACTAAACCTTTCGACTCGAGCCGATCGACCGCGACTGTTATCGACCCGCTCGTCAGCAGCACTTTCTTTCCGATTTCGTTGATTGGAAGCGGGCCCTTGTGCAGCAGGGCTTCAAGCACGGCGAAATCGCTACCGCACATCTCCAACTCGGCAATACTATGCTCAGCATATGCCTGAACCGCCCGCGCCGCCTTCCACAAAACCAGGAAGACGTGCACGCCACTCCCACCCTTCAACGATTGCAGTTTGTTTGCGTTCATATTTATCTTGACATCAAGATACTTTACTTTAAGGTAGACGTCAAGCCCGGAGCTCCAATTGTAGGGGTGGCCCTCCGTGGCCACCCCAGCCGCCCGACTTCACTGCCTGGGGTGGCCACGGAGGGCCACCCCTACAATTGGCAATAAAGGCGCCGCGTGGCAAACTACAGGACAAATTGATGCGCCATGACGACCAACAACAACAGCTCAGCTCATTATCGCAACTGCAATCTCTGTGAAGCGATCTGTGGGATCGAGATTACTGTGCTGGCTGATGGGCGTCTGGATATTCGTGGTGACAAGGACGATCCGTTCAGCCGCGGTTACATATGCCCGAAGGCTGTTGCTTTACAAGACATTCATTACGACAAAGATCGCCTGCGCTACCCCGTGCGGCGCACCGCGAACGGTTGGCAGCGCATGGGATGGGACGAAGCTTTCGACGAGGTGGCGCAGAACCTCAAACGCGTTTACGCGAAGTATGGAAAGAGCTCTACCGCGACTTATCTCGGCAATCCTACCGTTCATAACTACGGCGCGATGCTGTTCGTGCCGGGATTCATTCGCAGCCTGCACACGCGCAACAGGTTCTCAGCCACGTCCGTAGACCAACTCGCCCACCACCTGTCAGCCTTCCTGATGTTTGGTCACCAACTGCTTCTTCCGGTGCCGGATCTCGAGCGCACAAAATTCTTTTTGATTCTCGGCGCGAATCCGGCGGTGTCAAACGGAAGCATGATGACCGCTCCCGGCATGAACCGCAGGTTACAGGAGATTCGCCAGCGCGGCGGCAAAGTAATCCTCGTCGATCCGCGCTCCAACGAAACCGCGCGACTCGCAGACCAGCATTTGTTTATTCGTCCTGGCACGGATGCGCTCTTGTTGCTGGCGTTGCTGCACGTTGTTTTTGAAGAAGGACTGACGAACCTGGGCCAGCTAGGTTCTTTCACGAAGGGCGTCGAAACGGTCGCGCAACTCGTTCACGAGTTTTCGCCAGAGCGAGTCGCGCCGGCAACCGGTATCGACTCGAACCAGATACGCCTGCTGGCGCGAGAATTCGCTGCGGCTGAATCCGCTGTCTGTTATGGAAGAATCGGGTTGAGCACGCAGGAGTTCGGCGGCGTTTGCCAGTGGTTGATAAACGTTCTCAATATCGTGACCGGGAATTTAGATCGACCCGGTGGCGCGATGTTCACGCTGCCGGCGTTCGATCCGGTTACCACGCCGGACGCACTCGCGCCGCGCGGAAGTTTTGCTCGCTGGCACAGCCGCGTACGAAAGCTTCCGGAGTTTGCGGGAGAGATTCCGGTCGCAACGCTTGCGGAAGAAATTCTGACCGAAGGCACAGGGCAGGTTAAGGCTCTCGTAACGCTGGCCGGAAACCCCGTGCTATCGACACCAAACGGGCGTGAGGTGGATCGTGCGCTCGCGAGCCTGGAGTTCATGGTGTCGATCGACTGCTACATAAACGAAACGACCAGACACGCGCATATCATCCTGCCGCCGACTTCGTCACTCGAGCGTGGGCACTACGATCTCGCGTTTCACCTGCTGGCAGTCCGTAACATCGCCAAGTTTTCACCGCCGCTGTTTGAACGCGACGCGGACACGCGACACGATTGGGAGATCCTGCTAGAACTGCAAACACGCATGGAGAATGGCTTCCTTAATCGCGTGAAGAACAGTGTGATGAAGCAATTCCTCGGGCCGGAGCGAATGCTGGATTTGGGTCTGCGTTTTGGCCCACACCATCTGTCGTTGCGAAAGGTTAAGAAAGCGGTGCATGGGATCGATCTTGGACCACTGACTCCGTGCTTACCGGAACGGTTGTGCACTGCTGACAAGCACATCGAGCTGGCGCCGGAAGCTCTCGTCAAAGATGTCGAGCGCGTGAAGTCGAAATTCCCAACTGCGGCGGTGTATGAAACTAATGGTGAGTTGCTCTTGATCGGACGGCGGCAACTACGCAGTAACAACTCGTGGATGCACAACAGCGAAAGATTAGTTAAGGGCAAGCCTCTCTGCACAATCCTGATGAACCCGGCAGACGCTGCTCATCGCGAACTGGCGAACGGTCAAAACGTGCGGGTGCGATCGAGAGTCGGATCCATCGTGCTGCCAATCGAAGTCTCGGACGAGATGATGCCGGGCGTGGTGAGTATTCCGCACGGCTGGGGCCACGACCGTCCCGGCAACCAACTCGAGGTGGCCCAACAACACGCCGGCCAGAGCATCAACGACCTCACCGACAACCATGCCATCGACACCCTCTGCGGCACCGCCGCCTTCAACGCCACTGCGGTAACAGTTGAAGAAGCCACAGATTTACACTGAAAAATCCGGATTTTAATCCGTGTCATCTGTGGCCCAAAATGCTATATTGACTTCTGCCTCGTGCAATACCTCACCTGGACCGAAAAGAGTCATTCGACGGAGCCTCCTTTATGAAAACCTGCCTTTCGTGGTGCGCTACAAGGAGTTTTATCTTCCTGTTTTTATGCATCGCCGTCTCAGCCAACGCAGCTACGACTAAGAAACCGATTCTGATCAGTCAGGCCACAAGCACGCGCGCCGTGGCTTTCGAATCGGTCACCATGAAAGCTGAGCCCTTTCCGATAACGGCAACCGTCCCGTTCGGCCCCGACACCCGCACCCGAGTCTGCATTTTTGCGATGGATCTCGAACTCCTGCCGGGCGAAGGCGCCAACGCTTTTACATCCGACGTTCAGGACGCCGGCGGCAAGCTCCATCCGCTAAAAGTTGAATACGTGGGCAAGGTCCCAAACTTTCCCGGCATCACGATGATCGTCGTCCGGCTCGCAGATGATTTGGAAGATGCCGGCGACGTGTTGCTACGGCTCAACCTGCACGGCATGGCGAGTAATCGCGTGCGCATTGCGATTGGACACTCCGGCGGTGGACCAGCCGATGACGTGGGCGCTGTCGCAACCCCAGCTCCCGTCACTCCGCCCGCTGAGGATCCGCCGCTTACACTCGACGCATACACCGGCCCCGCTTCAGAAGCTGACACAGTGCGCTTTCTCGAACAGGCGAGTTGGGGACCGACACCCGCTGAAGTCACACGCGTCAAAGCGATGGGCTTCATGGCCTATCTCAACGAACAGTTCGGCCTTGCGCCCACGAACGCAGCAAAGGGTTCAAACTATCCGGATCTGACGTTCCCACTGGACGACAACACACAGCAATGTCCGACGACTAATCCTGCCGATCCCAACTACAACCAGACAGTTTGCCTTCGCGATAACTACTCGATCTATCCGGTGCAGCGGACCTTCTTCAGCACCGGGCTCTATGGAAATGATCAGTTGCGGCAGCGCATCGCTTTTGCGCTGCACCAGATCCTGGTGGTCTCTGCAAACAGCGAGGTCAACCGTCCCAGCTGGCTGACTGTCTACCTACAAGCTCTCGACCGAAATGCATTCGGCAATTACCAAACCTTGCTCAACGAGATCACGTTGACTCCGGCGATGGGCGAGTACCTCGACATGCGTCTGAGCACAAGAACAAGCCCGAACGAGAATTTCGCTCGTGAGGTGCTACAGCTCTTTTCGATTGGCACTGACACGCTCAACCCTGACGGCACGCCGCAGCTCGATGCACAAGGCGTTCCCATTCCGAGTTACACGCAAACACAGGTGAACGAGTTTACGCGCGTGTTCACGGGTTGGAACTTTGCTACGGCGCTCGGTGCAGGCATCACTAACTATCGCGACCCGATGGCACCACGCGGCGGCCAGAATCACGACGCCGGCGCCAAGACGCTCTTGAACGGATTTACAATCCCTGCGTGCACGAGCACAAACTCCACGCAAAACATCGCTTGCACACAGTCAGACATGACGGCGGTCATGTCACACCTGGCGGGCCATCCCAATGTTGGACCATTCATCAGCAAGCAACTCATCCAACATCTCGTGACGAGCAATCCCAGCCCTGCTTACGTCGAGCGTGTCGCGAAAGTCTTTAACAACGACTGCAGCGGGCTCTATCCGCAAGGCTGCTCAGACGTACGCGGCAATCTCAAGCTCGTCGTGCAGGCGATTCTGCTGGACCCGGAAGCTCGCGGTGACGTGAAGACCGATCCAAACTACGGCAAGTTGCGCGAGCCGGCACAGTACATCATCGGCTTCCTCCGCGCCTTCAACGCAAAGTCGTTTGACAAACAATCGACGAGCGACGGAGTTTTGGGCAACAGAGGCGGTGACTTTACCGGCACTCTGGACCAGCCGATCTTCCAACCGGCGACCGTGTTCAGTTATTACCAGCCAGGCTACGAGGTTCCCGGCACGAAGATACTCGGACCCGCATTCGGCATTCTCTCGACAACCACCACGCTGCGCCGAGCTAACAACATCAACACGCTCATATTTACAGGCGTTACTACTAACTCAACGCCGACAGCGGCGAGTCCGGATAAACCGCGCGGCACTTCAATCGATATCGCGAGCCTCGAAGCGCTGGCCGGCAATCCCGTCGACGTGGTCAACGCTCTCGACGCGTTGCTGCTGCACGGAACGATGCACCCGCAGATGCGCACTTCGATCGTCACGGCGATGAACGCTATCAACGATGCCAACGTCACGACACGTAACCAGAAACGTGCGCGAACTGCGGTCTATCTGGTCGCAACTTCTTCTCAGTACGACATTCAGAGATAACAACCATGCCAACAACACGCAGAGACTTCCTACGTTCAAGCGCATGTGCCCTCGGTAGTATGGCGCTGGCTTCCAGTATCGATACGTTCGGGATCGTGCACGCGCTCACGCCGCAGGCCGCAACTGACTACAAAGCGCTGGTTTGCATTTTTTTGAACGGCGGCAACGACGGCAACAACATGCTGGTGTCGCTGGATCAGTACGATGGACCAGCAGGCAGTCTGGTTGAGGGCTATTCGAATGTGCGCAATGCGTCAGGTCTTGCGATCGCGAAGGCGAGCCTGCTTCCGATCTCACCTGTAAGCGGCGGGTCATATGGCTTTCATCCGAACATGCCTGAGGTGCAGAACCTCTTTAACCAGGGGAAGCTCGCAGTGCTCTGCAACAATGGCCCCCTCGTTGAACCTCTTACCCGGACCACCTATCAGAACGGCACGGGTAAGAAACCACTCCAACTCTTCTCGCATTCGGATCAGGTCGGATTGTTTCAGACGGCGATCGCGAACACTGTGAGTCAAACAGGCTGGGGCGGCAGGCTGGCTGATAAGACACAAGGATTGAACGGGTTGGCAACGTTTCCGAGTAATATCTCGATCGCCGGTATCAATCTCCTTCTAACCGGCGTCGACACGCGACAACTTGCCGTAGCCGACTCGGGTACTACGCTCGCAAATGTTCTGCAACTCACGATGACGGGCACGACAGCCGAACAAACGTCGCGGCAAGCTTCTTTCAACGAACTGCGAACGCTCGATAACAACTTCAAACTCGTGAAAGCGGCGAGCGATATCCGTTCGAGCTCTCTCCAAACAGACATTGCGCTGAGCAGTGTGAATCCAACGCTGGTCACTGTCTTTCCAAATACGACGCTGGGACGGCAATTAAAACAAATAGCGTTACTGATAAAAGCCTGTACCGATCCGACTGCCGGCATTAACATGAAGCGCCAGATCTTCTTTACGCAGATCGGTGGCTTCGATACACACTCAGGGGAGATTGGTGGACAAGGGGGCCTGATGACTCAGTTGAGCCAGGCGATCAACGCGTTCTACGCAGCTACTGTCGAGCTCGGCATTCAAGACAAGGTGACGACGTTTACGATGTCTGATTTCGGTCGCACGTTCCAACCGGCGGGCACAGGCGTCAATGCGGTTGGAACTGATCACGCATGGGGAAATCATCAACTGATCGTCGGCGGATCGGTGTTGGGCCATACGTTTTACGGAACGTATCCAACGCTGCGCCTGGGAGGACCGGACGACACTGATGGCGGATCGGGTCCGCGCGGTCGCTGGATACCGACAACCTCGGTTGAGCAATACGCAGCGACACTCGCGACGTGGTACGGTTTATCGACCGCGGATTTACCGGCAGTGTTTCCTCTAATCAGCCGCTTCTCGACCACGAACCTGGGCTTCCTGGCGTAATTGTAGGGGCGGCCCTCTGTGGCCGCCCCAGCGTTTGCCTTCATCACTGGGGCGGCCACGGAGGGCCGCCCCTACAAATAATGCCCCAATTGGACCATAAGCAGATTCGGTTGATCGTGCTGGCCTCGGTGCTCACTGCAGTCGTCGGGTTTGTGTTATCTCATCACATCGGGACACGCACCGTTCACGCCTTCTCCGCTGGGCCACCTGCTGGTTATACCGGTGCTCCGGGCGAGGAGCCCGAGGCTTGCGCTGAATGTCACGTGCCGCCTGATGCGGGAACAGGAAAGATCGCCATCACCGCACCGCAAACTTATGTTCCCGGTCAGACGTACCCCATCACCGTTACCCACACCAACGCGGATCCAACCCGACTACGCTGGGGCTTCGAACTGACAGTCCTCGATACTGCTTCCGACGAGAAGGCCGGCGAACTGCAAAGCCCTAACGGTTTGACGCAGATCTTGAACAACGCTGGACCAGGCTCAGCACGACAGTACATCGAACATACGGCAGCGGGAACGTTTATCGGTCAGCAAAATGGCGCCAGTTGGACGTTCAATTGGACCGCGCCGGCAGTAGATGTCGGTCCAGTTACGTTCTACGCTGCCGGGAACCAGGCCAACAACGACGGCAACACCTCGGGCGACAACATCTACAAAACCTTCGTTGCCGTCGCTCCTGCTTCGAGCACGCCGGATTTTGTGGTGAGCGTCAGTCCTGCGTCGCGCAGCGTTGTGCCGGGCGGGACTGCACTCTACACCGTAACCGTAACGCCGCTCGCGGGATTCACAGGCCAGGTAAATCTCAGCACGAGTACTCTGCCCATCGGGGTTGCCGGCACTTTCAATCCAGCGTCGATCGACATCACGGATGCTAATTCAAAGACATCGACTCTCACCCTGAGCACCGCTTTGAGTACACCGGTGAACAATCATGCTTTCAATATCAACGCACAGGCAGGATCTACATCGCACTCCGTTCCGGCAATGTTGAATGTCGTGAGTCCGACGAGCGTGGACTTATCGCTCACCAAGACTGCATCACCGAATCCCGGGCAGGTCGGTGTTAGTCTTACCTATCGCATCATCGCCACCAACAATGGTCCAGCAACTGCGACTAATGTGACGATCACAGATACGTTGCCGGCAGGCGTTACCTTTGTTTCAGCAACTACAACGCAGGGCAATTGCAACGGTAGTGGAGTAGTCAATTGCAGTCTCGGCAGCCTGGCTGTTGGCGCCAGCGCTATCGTCACGATCGTCGTTACACCTTCCGCATCAGGTCAGATAACAAACTCGGCGACGGTCGGCGCAAACGAAAGCGATTTTGATTCGACTAACAACACGGCCAGCACGACGACCGTAATCCAGCCGGCAGCGGCATCGCCGACGATGTTGGACGACAATCTCACCGTGAGCACCGTAATTGCCGGACTCGATCAGCCGACCAGTCTTGCTTTTATTGGCGCAAACGATTTTCTTGTGCTGGAAAGAGCAACTGGGAAAGTTCAACGAATCGTCAATGGCGCTTTGCATAGCACGCCGCTGGATCTCGCCGTCAACAATGCTTCCGAGCGTGGCCTGCTGGGTATTGCACTACATCCCCAATTCGCTCAGAACGGTTTTGTTTATCTCTTCTGGACCGAAAGCAGCACCGGTGCTGACACCGCAACGCTCGATCAGCTCCCACTACTCGGAAACCGCGTCGATCGTTACATATGGAACGGCGCCACACTCATTTTTGATCGCAACCTGATCAAGCTGCGCGCACTGCAGCAGGACGCCGGTCAGCCTGCCCGTGGCAATCACAACGGCGGCGTTATCCGGTTTGGTCCCGACGGCAAGCTCTACATCATTTTTGGCGATAACGGCCGCCGGGGCTTTTTGCAGAACCTTCCCACTGGCGGACCAGTTCCCGACGATCAGTTTGGTGGACCAGCACCTGACGATGCGCACATGACCGGAGTCATTATCCGGCTCAACGACGACGGCTCAACACCAACGGACAATCCTTTCTTCAACGTGACTACAAACCTGACCGGCGAAGCCGCAGCCAACATCAAGAAAGTCTTCGCCTACGGAATACGCAACAGCTTCGGCATGGACTTCGATCCGCTGAGCGGCGCCTTGTGGACGCAGGAGAACGGCGACGACGCTTTCGATGAAATCAATCGCGTCACACCCGGGTTCAACGGTGGTTGGATACAAACAATTGGACCAATCAGTCGAGTCGCCGAGTTTAAATCAATAGAGACGACTTACGCTGCCGGAAATCTTCAGCAGCTCCGCTGGCCGCCGAGCAACATCGCGGATACGCCGCAACAGGCGTTGTCGCGGATGTACATGCTTCCGGGCGCGCAGTACGTCGATCCGGAATTCAGTTGGAAGTATGCGCTGGCGCCGTCGCCGATTGGCTTCGTAAAGGGTGGCGGCCTGGGTCCGCAGTTTGAAGGCGATCTATTCGTGGGCGCTTCACGCACCACGCTGCTCAACGGGTTCCTGTTCCGGTTCAAACTTACTACAGACCGTCAACACTTTTCCTTTTCCGATCCGCGACTCGCGGATCGGGTTGCCGACAACCTGGATAAGTTTGATTTGACGGAGAGTGAGAGTCTGGTTGTCGGAAAAGACTTCGGTATTACAACCGATATTCAAACCGGGCCAAATGGCAACGTGTTTGTCGTGTCGCTTTCGAATGGAGCAGTTTACGAGATCAGGTCGAAGCCTTTGATTGTGTTGGAGGAAAACACCACGCGGGCCGCTGCGTTAGATTCGCCGTCATTCCTGCGCGATCCGTTCCGGCTCGAAAATCCTTTCAATTTCAGTTCGGATCAACACACACGAATCATGATCTTTGCTACCGGGATCGAACCTTCAGGCGTCGCGGTCCAGCTTGAGGACAGTCACAATCACGTTTATCAACTGGTCGTCGAAGACATCCGTAAGGTCCCGAATTTTGACTGGCTTTCACAGATCGTCGTCAAACTCCCCAACTCAATCGACTCCGACGGCGACCACCACATCAGCCTCACCTTCCGCGGCACCACCAGCAACAAACCATTAATAACAATCAGTCCCTGAATCCGTCCTAAATCCGTGTAATCTGCGGTTAAAACTTTGCCACGGACTTAGACGGATGGATTATTAACGACGATCTGGTAACTGTAGCGGCGCGTCGAAGTTCAGGCGGCAAGGGTCAGTCCTTCCAGACTTTCGGCGCTGACTGGGAGTGAGGGTTCTCTCGTCGAGTCGTGCTAAGGCGCATTCATCCTCGGCGAGGCGAATCTGAAACGTCTGGATGTCCGCACGCAAGCGAGCCAGATCCTCCTGGCCCAAACCGCGCTGAGTTGAGCCCGCGAGCCGCGACTGCTGTTCGAGATTACGAAGGCTCGACTCAATGGAATAGAAGCGCTGCTCCAGTTGATTCATGCGCTGCTCTAAACGGATAGCATCCTGCGGCGTCGCACTGATCGTCAATAAAGCCAAACCCAACACACATACCAACAACTTGTGTTTCATAAACTCACCCCTTGCTGAATCAAACTGTAACCTGTCGCGAAGCAAACGACTCTACTTCAGTCAAGACTCCCTTTTCCAGGTGCATCTGCTCTGAAGCAAAACTCGCAGCGTGTGGATCGTGCGTCACGAGCATGATTGTCTTCTTCAACTCGCTATTCAGAGTTGAAAGTATCTGCATGATCTCTTCCCCCGAACGCGCATCGAGGTTTCCGGTCGGCTCGTCGGCGAGAATGAGATCCGGATCGGTAACGATCGCTCGCGCTATCGCCACACGCTGTTCCTGCCCACCGGATAACTGGCGCGGCTGATGGTGCATACGATCGCTCAAGCCCACGAGGTCGAGCGCTGTCTCTACATTCTTCCGGCGCTCCGCTTTCGACAGCTTCGTCAGGAGCAACGGCAGCTCGACGTTTTCAAACGCAGTCAGAACCGGAACCAGGTTGAAAGTCTGAAAGATGTAACCGATGTGAGCATTGCGCCAAACCGCCAGCTGGCTCTCAGTCATCCTCGTCAGGTTGGTCCCCATTACTTCGACTTCGCCTTCCGTGACGCGATCGATACCCGCCAGCAGATTCAAGAGCGTCGATTTGCCGGAGCCACTCGGCCCCATCAGGGCGAGAAAATCTCCCTCGTGCAATTCGAGATCGACCTGATCCAGCGCGACGACCTCAAATCCATCGCGATTAAAACGCTTTGTCACATTGCGCACTCGCACTATCGCTTCAGACATAGTTTCCCATCCTCAAACTATTGAACTTTCACACGAGCGCCGTCGCGTAACTTCTCCACTTCAGAAACGGCGACCGATTCGTTGCCACTCAATCCATCAAGGACCACGTAAGCATCGCCCGACTCTTCTCCGGTGCGGATGGTCCGTTGCTCGACCTTGTTACCTTTCACGACAAAAACATATGAGCTGTTGTCTTTTTTAACTACCGCGGCTTTCGGTACCAGCACGCGCGCGATGGTTTTACTTTCGCCCGTTGGTGCTTTGTCGGCGAGGAAGTTGACGCGCGCGTTCATCTCCGGGCGCAGTTGTTCGTTTGGACTCTCAACCTTGACCTTGATCTGCACCGTCGACTTCGCGCGATTAGCCTCGGGCGCGATCTCTTCGATGAAACCCGTGAACCTGAGATTCGGAAAAGCATCCGGAATGATCTCGGCTCTTTGCCCTGGTTTCAAACGCGCGAAATCAACCTGGCTGATGTCCAACTCCACTTGCAGATCAGTCAGATCGGCGAGATCGACAACCGACGTGCGCGCGCCTGAGCCACCGAAAGCAGACGGGCTGACCATCTCGCCGCGTTCGACAATTCTCTCGAGCACTGTTCCCGAAACAGGAGCTTTGATTTCAGTGGCGGCGAGTTGGGTGTTGGCGTAGTCGAGTGCGGCTCGCATCTGCTGCACTGTCGCTTCGGCGGCGCGAATCTCTTCCTTGCGTGGTCCAATGTCGGTCATGGCGCTGGCCTGGCGCGCTGACTGGACCATGGCTGCCGCCGTGTCACGAGCGGCCAGGGCGCGGTCATATTCAGACTTCGAAGCAACACCGGAGCGATATAGCGACTCAGCACGTTGAAACTCTGCTTCGGCGTTCTTGAGGTTCGCCTCGGCTTGTAAGACGGCGGCCTTGTCTTTCAACTTTTCTTCCGGACGTGAGCCGGCGCGCAGTTGGTCCAACCGGGCCTGCGCCGCGGCGAGATTGGCCTGCGCTTGATTGACTTGTGCGCGGAACTCGCTGTCTTCGAGTCGGACGAGCACCTGGCCTGCCTGCACCAGGTCGCTTTTCTCCACGCCAATCCAGGCGACGCGGCCCATCACTTTCGCGCCGACGGCGATTTTGTGGTGGGCGACGACGTAGCCCGAAGCCGAAAGCACACTCTCACCCAACGACGCGCCCCCGCTCTCAACTCTCACCGGCGCCGCCGAAATCGTCTTTGTGCCGGAAAACAGAAACACGTAGCCAAGCGCTACCAACGCCAGCAACGCCGCAATCCCGATCAATAATAGTTTTGGTGATCGATTGTTAGCGGACGGCGACGGAGCCGGTCCACGATCGATCTTCAAGCTTCTCAGCCGCTTATTGAGATCTTCCTGAGAGTCTTTTGATTTCGGACTAGTTACCATTCTTATTTAACGTCGAAGGCGTTTGGCTTCATCTTGGTTTATACGCCGAAGGCGTTGGCTAATTTCAGCCCAGGGTTGGAGCGTAGCGACAACCCTGGGATTGATATTCATTTTTCTGACCAACCCTGAAAGGGTTCGCCCCGCGGCAAACCCTTTCAGGGTTTGGAGCCGTTCTCTTTTGCCTACCCAGGGTTGGAGCGTAGCGACCAACCCTGGGGGT
>Ga0070689_100001887_pt1 | contig 13534 bp, 12 predicted proteins | sample KBSS23HmetaG_FD_64669 | JGI IMG/M metagenome (GOLD analysis project Ga0070689, IMG submission 64669) | Switchgrass rhizosphere microbial communities from Kellogg Biological Station, Michigan, USA - KBS S2-3H metaG | ecosystem: Host-associated > Plants > Roots > Rhizosphere ...
TAAAACAGCTCGAACTTGATCGTCAGGTACTTCTTCGGATTCTGGCGGAAGTCGTAGATCATTTTGACGCCTTCCGACGAGAGTTGGTTGACGTTGGTGTAGAGAGTTTCGTCGTTGAGGAGTTTGCCGACGGTGCCTTCACCGCGTTGTGCGGCGGCGACCATATTGTCGATGCGTTCCGTAGTGGTGTTGAAGCGCGCGACGGCGGCGCGAGCGTCATTGTAGATCTGTTCGTCGCGAATGAGTTTGCCGAGCGTGCCGCGGCCAGCGTTGATGTCGGCAATAATGAGATTGATCTGGTCCACTGATTTATCGAGACGATCGGCCGTGCGATTGATACGACTGTAGAACTCGTCGTCAGTAAGCAATTTTCCGGCGGTGCCGCGGCCGGCGCGTAGATCGTCCGCAATCGCTCGCATCGAGATAGCGATCTCGTTGGCGTTGTTGTAAAGCGCCGGATCGTTGATGAACCGTCCTGCCGAGCCATTGCCCGACCTGATATCTTTCATCACGTCTTCAGTCTCGCGAATCGTAGAGTTGAGGTTGTTGTAGAGAGCTTCATCGCTGAACAGGCGCCCGACAGTTCCTTTGCCGTCTTTCACGTCTTTGACGATGCCATTGATCTCATCGGAGAGTTTACTGAGACGTTGGGCCAGTTCGGTTCCGGACGTGGCGAAGTCGTTGACAGTGTTTGAAGACGCCCCCGGCAACAAAGCGCCATCCTGCACCGGTTGGCCCACTGCAGTTCCCGGAGTGATGTTGATGAGCATTTCGTTGCCGAGCAGGCTGGGCGAACCCTGTTGCGCCTGTGAATCGGAACGGATGCGCTCGTTGGCAGGACGTCCATCGATCGTCGAGTCGACCGTCATCTGTGCCTCGACGCGCGGCGCGCCAGGAACCGGTGATGGTTCGAGCAGGACAATCCGTTCCACCTTGCCTACGCGCACGCCCGCGAGACGCACTTCCGAACCCTCGCGCAAGCCATTCGCATCACCGAAGCGCGCCCTCAAGTGCAACTTTCTGCTGAAGGGATTGATGTCGCCGGAAGCGTTCAGTACGAGGAAGACCAATACAGCGATCGCAAGCAATACGAATACGCCGACTCGTACCTGGCGGAAGCTGACATTTGTTCTCGATCGAGGCATGGCGTTGTCCTCACTCTCTCTTTCTAGTGTCCCCGCAGAAATCTCTGGATGTAGGGATCCTCGGCGCGGCGCAGTGCTTCGTCAGTGCCACTGAAGATGACCTTTCCCGTTCGCATCATCATGACCTTGCTGTTGATAAGACAAAGCCGCTCGCCTTCGCGCTCGAAAACAACCTTGCCGTCTTCGTCGACCACTGCATACTCGGAACAGATGTACTGAAGGTTGTTCATTTCGTGCGTCACAAAGATTGACGAAACGTCTTCGAGGTCGCGCAACTTCATAGCCAACTCGCAGATCGTGCGCGCGGTTGGCGGATCCAAACCTGCCGTCGGTTCGTCAAACAAAACAATTTTCGGATCGCCGACAAGCGCGCGCGCAATGCCGACGCGACGACGCATGCCGCCCGAGAGCTCGATCGGCATCTTCTCGATCGCATCTTCAAGATTGACGAACCGCAACATGCGCCGTACTTCCGGTTCCACTTCATCTTCCGGAACGCCCTGTTCGTGCAGTCGAAAAGCGACATTGTCGTAAACCGAAAGTGAATCGAAGAGCGCGCCTTCCTGAAAGACCATGCCGATGTTTTTGCGTACGCGCATCATCTGCTCTTCGTTGTAATCAGTGACGTCTTCGCCGTCGACCAGCACCTGTCCTTCATCGGGCTTTAGCAGACCAAGCACGAGCTTGATGATCGTCGATTTCCCGCCGCCGGAGCCGCCGAGGATGATTTTCGTCTCACCCTTCATTACTTTGAAACTGAGGTCGTCGAGGATGACGCGGTCATCGAAAGCGAGCACAACGTTGCGGAATTCGATCGCAGGTATCGCGCGGTGGCGGTCGTCCACTTCATGGAACGTCGACTCCGCTGCCTGTTCGCTGATTGTGGGCGAAGTAGTGTGTATATCGGTTGACATCAAAAACACCGAAGGTGAATCATGAAGTTCCTAGAATAACCTGAAGCGCTTTCGCGAGAAAATAGTCGGCAATAATGACGACGATCGAAGCCAAAACTACAGCTCTTGTTGTCGAGCGGCCAACGCCGACAGTCCCTCCTTCAGTGCTGAGGCCTTGCCGGCAGGCGATCGTCCCGATGATCAAAGAAAATACCAGTGGTTTAACGACGCCGCCGATCAAGTCGTCAGTCGTGATAGCGTCGCGTACCGAGGAGATAAACACGCTCGACGATACCGAGTAAAGGGCAACCGCGGTTACCCAGCCGCCGAAGATTCCGAGCACGTCGGCCAGCACTGTCAACAGAGGCAGGCTTACCAGCAAAGCGAACAGACGTGGCCAGACGAGCTTTCGAATCGGGTCGGTGCCGAGCGCGCGCATCGCGTCGATCTGTTGCGACACGACCATCGATCCGAGTTCGGCGGAGATCGCCGAGCCAACACGTCCAGTCACCATCAACGCGCACAACACAGGTCCGAGCTCGCGGACGAGAGAGACGGCGACGAGGTATCCGGTTTGAGATTGCGCGCCGTAGGCCTTGAGCGTGGGAAACGTTTGAACCGTTAGAACGCCGCCGGTAAAAAAGCCTGTCAGAATGATGATGGTTAACGAGCCCACGCCGATGGAGTCCATCTGTGCGATGGTTTCCGGAATGTAGCGTGGTCGCTTGAAAGCGCCTCTGAAAGCGCGAGCTGCCATCACTGTTGTTTCTTGCAGCTCGAGCAGGGAGCGCGTGGCGAAGTTCATGGAGAGCTTATCAGACCAGTCTTTCGGTTGCGGCCAGAGCGTTAAGTAGTTTTAGGACTGCGCGTTTAGAAGAGCGGCCTATGATGCGCAAATTGTACGCAGGGCGTCAAGCCACAGATGAACACGGATAAAGAATCCGATCTTTATCCGTGTTAAATCCGTGGCTAAAAACGATGCTATGGTCGGAGGGCGTTTCGACGAGCGGGACGTTGGTTGCCGGGGCGTTGGCCGCCGCGGAAGTCTCTGACCTGGAGCCGGAGTTGTCGCAGAGTGGCCAATTGTTCCGGGCGCAGCTCACGACGAATTCTCATTTCCGTTTGGATTCTCATCCGCAACTGAGCTGCCTGGGCTGTGGCAAGATCGTTTATGCGTTGGTCGACGAGGGCTTCGTCGACGGGTTGTGCGTCCAGCGCCTGATCAAGTGCGATATTTGCCTCGCGCACCCTGCGATTAGTCATTTGGCGCTGGGTTTTGGTCTCCTCGAACATCATTCGAATCTTCTGCCGCTGTTCAGGTGTCAGGTTGAGTTGTTCGATCTGATCTACACCGGGCGGAGGTGGTTCCTGGGCATATGTAGGACCGGTTCCCGTAAGGAGTAAAACCGCCGCGAATAAGAGCATCAATGTTTTCATTTTCACCTCAAGCATGATTACTGGTTGATTCGATCTCCGAGCAGGTTAAGAGTTTCGTCGTCAGTCGAAAGGAGTCTCAAGTCTGCGGCCAGTTGTTCGCGCTCGGCTCTCGAAAGAGGACGGCGGCTCTTTGCAAACTGGGCCTGCTCCGATTTCTTCGGCTTTGGAGACTCCACGTTTATGAGTGGAGTTGGCGGTTTTGGTTTCTCTTGTTTTGCGAGCGCTTCGTTAACAAGTCGCTCCACGTTTTCCTTTGTGTAATGCGTTTCGTCGGAAGTTGGGGCCGTGGAAGCGACCTGGACGTTCTTACTCTGCATATTCACAAAAGCCATTACTGCCAGCACACAAAACGCAACGACAGCGAACGCAGTCGCGCCTTTCAACCACAAGGGCGACAAATCAAAGAACTGTCGCAACGCAGCGAGCGCGGATTTGCGGGGCGCCTTTGTTGCAACCGGCTGCGACACGAAACCTGCTAAAGCTTCGTCTCGCCACTCAGCGATCGACTCGCGTACCAAGCCGAATGAAGCGACTTCCTCACGGCAAGTGCCGCACTCGTTCAAGTGGAGCTGGAAGTCGCGCCTTTCACGTTCGTCCACTTCGTTGTAGAGGAACGCGATCAGATCCGATGCACGTTCACAATCGGGAGTCTCTTTCATCTCAATTCCTGCTTTCAAACTTCTGTAAACGCATCTGCAACTGCTTCAACGCCGTGTACAGCCGGCTCTTCACCGTGCTCAACGGCAGATCGAGCGCGTCTGCTATCTCGCGAAAAGTGAGCTCTTCAAACTCCTTCATGACCACGACCTGCCGGAGCTCGATCGGCAAACTGTTTATCGCGCGTCGCACTGCCAGCGTCTCCTGTCGGCCTTCCGCGACATGCGCCGGCGAGTGACTGAATGGCGCGGCAAAACTGCTCGCGGCGTTTTCCTGCGCGTCATCGAGTGCCGACTCGCTGCGGACCTTCGCGCGCCGCTGTCGCGAAATGCACTGGTTAACGGCGATCCGGTGTAGCCACGAGGAGACCTTTGCCTCGCCGCGGAAGCCGCGCAGATTGCGAAAGGCGGCGAGAAAGGTCTCCTGCGTGGCGTCGCGAGCGTCTTCCTCGCGACCGAGCATGCCGTAAGTAAGCGCAAATATCCGCCGCTCCCAGCGCCGCACCAGCTCGCCAAAAGCGTCGGCATCGCCCGTCAGGGCACGTTCAACGATTACCTCGTCGCTACCCAAAGTTTCCATTCTCGCGAGCCTGAGCGCTCAACAGGTTAGACGCAGTGTGCGTGTCAGAAGTCGATAAACCTTTCTCCCGCAAAGGCGCAAAGAAGAAGTACAGAACTCGGTTGGCGGCTTCTCTTTGCGCCTTTGCGCCTTTGCGGGAGATACCGTGTTAAAACCCGTTGACACTGTTGACGTGGGTCAACCATAATACCGAGACCCCGAGCGACTGCGCTCGAACCCCGACGACCTGCCGTCGATTGTACCGCCAGAACCTAAGAATGCTCGAAAAACTCGGACGAATCCGTCTCCTTTACATAGTCCTGGGAGTCCTGCTGTTGGTGGGCTTATTGCCCCTTACCTTCGCCGGCTTCCTGCTCTCCGGCCGCACCGCCGACGAGTTACGCTCGATCGAAGGCCGCTACCAGGCCCAGCTCGTGCAGGACAAAGCCCGCCAGATCGAGCTCTACGGCCAGCGCTATCGCGACGTGGTCACGGGTCTCGCCCGTGCCTTTGAGATCTCCGGCGGAATCCAGGACGACTCCGGTTACGATCAACGCCTTGAGAAAATCCTCCAGGAAGACCCGAACCTGATCGCCCTTGCACTCTGGCCGGTTGACGGCACCTTGCACCGCGCCTTCCAGAAGGACGTCATCAAACTCGAGGAAGTCGACTCCCGCATAAGCGAAGTCCTGGCCCGCATGAATGGTCGTGGCCTGGTCGTGAGCCGCCCGCAGATCATCCGTTCCGGACAGGAAATGGCATTGACCATCGCCGAACCGGTACTCGGTGGCGCCAACAATCAGGACGTGGTCGCGGCCGTCGTCGCGATAGTTTCATTTCAGGAAGTCTTTGACGCAGTACAGCAACCCACCTCCAAAAGCGAGCGAGAACTGCTGAACGCCGGACTTCCGGTTGTCTTCGTTGTGGACCAGAATGGTCGCGCTGTCGCGCATCCCGAACCCAGCGTCGCGTTTTCAGAAAAGCCAATGACGGACTTGAAGGTGGTGCAGGACTGGCAGGAGTCAGGCGCGCAGGTCCAGTCTGCGTTGGCGCCGTTTTCAGCCACTCGCGATGGCCGAACCGTCGAGATGCTCGGTTCGTACGCCACTGCCGAACTCGACAAGAATTCACGTTTGGGCGTGATTGCTATTCAGGACGAAGCGGCTGCGCTGGCTTCCGTGTCCGACATGCGCTGGCAAATACTGTGGATCAGTTTGATCGCCGCGTTGCTGACAATCCTCTTCGGTATCTTCTTTGCGAAGAAGCTGACTAATCCAGTGCAAGCACTCGCGGGGGGCGCGCACCGCATCGCATCAGGCGACTTCTCAAAACGTATCGAAGTCACGAGCCGTACCGAGCTCGGCGATCTCGGCAATTCCTTCAACATCATGACCGATCAGATCGAGCGTTTCATCGGCGACTTGCAACGCTCGGCGCAGGAGAACCGCGAACTGTTCATCGGCACAGTTAAAGGTCTCGCGGCGGCGATCGACGGTAAAGATCCGTACACGCGTGGTCACTCCGAGCGCGTCTCACGTTTCTCGATGGCGATTGCACAACGTCTCGGTCTCGACGACGAAGAAGTCGAGAAGATAAGAATCAGCGCGTTGTTGCACGACGTCGGCAAGATCGCGATTGACGACAACATTCTCAAGAAGCCTGCGGCGCTCACCGATGAAGAGTACGAGATCATGAAGGGGCACCCGCAAAAGGGTTACAAGATCATGTCGCAGATTCCCGCGATGAAGGAGTTTCTGCCGGGAATGTACATGCATCACGAGATGGTCAACGGCTTGGGTTATCCGCAGGGTCTGAAGGGTGACGAGATACCGCTGATGGGCAAGATTGTGGCGGTGGCCGACACCTTTGACGCGATGACCACCGATCGCCCGTATCAAAAAGCGATGAAGTTTGAAGACGCCCTGGCGCGCATTGAAAGCTTTGTCGGCACCCGCTACGACCCCGCTGTCGTCGCCGCGCTCTCCGAGGCGTGCAAAGAAGGCCAGATCAAACCCGGACAAGTCAAACTAAGAAAGCCCAACAAACCCGTGGCGACTCCACAGATGCCTGCGATGGCACCGGTTAATAATTCACTCTCTGTTTGATCGTTGTAGGGGCGGCCCTCCGTGACCGCCCCAGCGTTGAACTCGCACACTGGGGCGGCCACGGAGGGCCGCCCCTACAACGACCCAAGCTGCGTTCTGCGGACTTTGTGCTTATAATCGCCTTACATGGGACTTTTTTGGAGAAGAAAAAAGGATGACTTTGTCTCCCTGCGTTTAAATGAGCCTGCTGAAGCCAGACCGGAAACGCCGGCGCCCCCACCTGTACAGACGCCACCGCCAGTCGAGACACCACCCGCCGAACCTATAAAAGCCGAGCCGCCACGCGAGAGAGTAAAAGAAGAGCCCGTTCCGTCGCGATCTCCGTTCCAGACCTCTGTCCTGGGACTGAATCTCTCGATGGAGGAACTCCAGGCGCAGGAAGCTGCGCTCGAACAGGAGCTCTCGGCGCGCTTTCGTCGTGCGGTCGCGGCTACGCGCGAGTCATTATCAGACAAGCTCGATACGGTCTTCGCAGGACGCAAACAGATTGACGACGAGTTGTTGGACCAACTCGAGGAAGTGCTGATCGCGGCTGATATCGGCGTACAAACCACGCTCGAGATTCTCGAGACCGTACGCCGCGGCGTCGCGCGAAAGCAGATCAACGATCTCGACGCGCTCAAGATGGCAATCAAAACGGAGCTGTTGAATATTCTTCAAGCTTCTGAACGGCAGGGCGTCGCTTCGGAGTCGACTGTTCCGGAAGGAATCTCGCCTTACGTGATGATGATCGTGGGCGTTAACGGTGTTGGGAAAACAACTACGATCGGAAAGCTCGCACAGCGGATCAAGGCCGAAGGCAACGACGTGCTAATCTGCGCGGCGGATACTTTTCGCGCGGCGGCGTCGGACCAGCTCGCGATCTGGGCGCAACGCACGGGCGTGCCGTTGATACAACAGAAGCAGGGAACTGATCCCGCGGCAGTGCTTTTCGATTCGCTCAAAGCTGCGAAGGCGCGCGGTTCTGAAGTGTTGATCGTCGACACGGCGGGACGACTGCACACCAAGTCGAACTTGATGGCAGAGTTGGAGAAGATGAAACGCGTGGCGTCGCGTGAAGTTGAGGGTGCGCCGCACGAAACATTGCTCGTCGTCGACGCGGTAACGGGGCAGAACGGTCTCGAACAAGCGCGACAGTTTTTGAAAGTCGCGGGTGTGACGGGAATCGTTTTGACGAAGCTCGACGGTACTGCTAAAGGCGGGATCGCGGTCGCGATTGCGAAGGAGTTGAACCTGCCGATCCGGTATGCGGGGATTGGTGAGAAGGTGGATGATTTGGTCGTGTTCGATCCGCAGCAGTACGTGAATAGTTTGTTCGGCAATTAATTTCCCGCGAAGGCGCAAAGGCGCTAAGAAGAATTAGTAAAAACTTTGCGCCTTTGCGTCTTTGCGGGAGAAAATCGTTCAGAATGCAAACGACAACGACCATAACTGAACCAACAATCTCCTGGACCGACACGGATCGCCGCATGATGGCTCGTGCGCTTGAGCTGGCGGCGAAGGGTGTCGGGAAGGTGAGTCCTGGGCCGCTTGTTGGTTGCGTGATTGTTAACGCTGCCGGCCAAGTTGCCGGCGAGGGCTACTACGTCTTTGAAGCAATCAAGCACGCTGAGACGATCGCTCTCGATGTCGCAGGCGAAAAGGCGCGCGGCGCCACTGCGTACGTCTCACTCGAGCCACACGCACATCACGGTCGCACGTCCCCCTGCACGGATGCATTGATCGCCGCGGGCATCAAACGGGTGGTGGCGCCGATCGAAGATCTCAATCCGAAAGTTTCTGGCAAAGGCTTTGCACATCTGCGCGCTGCAGGCATCACTGTTCAAACCGGATTACTTCGTGAAGAAGCAGCGCAGGTGAACGAAGCATATCTTCATTACATGTTGACCGGGCTGCCGTTCGTGCATTTGAAGCTCGCGGTTTCACTTGATGGAAAGATCGCGACCCGCACGCGTGACTCGCGCTGGATTACCGATGCGGAATCGCGCGCACGCGCGCACGAGCTGCGTCACGCCTACGATGCGATTCTGGTAGGAGCGGGAACCGCAGTGACCGACGATCCGTTGTTGATCGATCGCTCGGGGCTTGCGCGGCGGCGTCCGCTGGTTCGCGTAGTGCTCGACGATGCGCTCCGGCTCTCGCCGAGTTCGCAGCTAGCAGCAACTACGTCTCAAGCTCCGGTAATCGTCTTTGGTGGCTCTGACTCGCCTGAACTGCGCGCGCAAGGCGTTGAGATTGTTAATTCGCGCCGCAGCGATCTACGAGCGGTTTTGCAGGAGCTAGGCAGTCGTTCGCTGCAAAGTGTTTTGGTTGAAGGCGGCGCGGCGATCGCGGGAGAATTTATCGATGCCGGTCTGGTGAACAAGGTCACTTTCTTCATTGCCCCGAAGATTATCGGTGGAACTGAAGCTCCGAGCGCCGTTGGTGGAAAAGGCGTGGATCTGATGGCGGATGCGCTCGAACTCGAAAGAGTCAGCGTGATCCGGCGCGGCAGCGATATTGAAGTCACCGGCTATCCCCGCCATGAAGGATAAAGGTGCTGAGCCTTATCCCTCCAAGCGCCTGGGTCAACACTTCCTCCGTGACCAGCGCACTATTCAACGCATAGTCGACGCCCTCGACCCTCACGCCAACGAAACCATCATCGAAATCGGGCCGGGCACCGGGGCGCTAACCTCCACATTGGTCGAGCGCGCCGGGCGCGTTATCGCTATCGAGTTTGACAACAAACTCGCCCCATTCCTGACCGAGCGCTTCTCAGACTTCCCAAACTTCAAACTGGTGATGGCCGATGCGTTGACGACAGATTTCTGCGCCGAGATCCTTCCGGCCCGCTCCGCAAGACTGGTAGCGAATCTTCCGTACAACATCTCCACCGCCATCCTGCAAAGACTGATCACGCAACGCGCATGTCTCGAGGAGATGGTGTTGATGCTTCAGCGTGAGGTAGTGGAGCGACTGCTTGCGCCGCCCGGAACCAAGGATCGTGGTTACATCTCAGTGCTGGTGGAAGCTTACTGTGAGACTGAAAAACTCTTTGACGTTGCTCCGGGCGCGTTTCGACCACCGCCAAAAGTTTGGAGCAGCGTGATACGTCTGAAATTTAGGCCGCGGATCAACACTGATCTTAAAGACACCGATCTTCTATGGGCTACAGTGAGTGCTGGTTTTGCGCAGAAGAGAAAAACGATCCTCAACAACCTCCGCCACGCTCCCGGTCATCTCCAGGAGGTACTCAAACGCAACGGCGGCGCGAGCATCGTCTTGTGCAAAGCTAATGTCGAACTACAACGAAGAGCCGAAACCCTAACCCTCGAAGAATGGTCACGCATCGTCCGCTCTATGGAGTAAAACCTTAATTCCATTCTTCGGCCGCAACGACAATACGGGCAGCAGTTCAACCTTGTGCTCCGGATCGAGTGAAAACCGGAAGTGCTGACCAATCGTCGCGAGCAGCAGCACGATCTCCATCATCGCAAAATAGTTTCCGATACACTGCCGTGGACCGGCGCCGAAAGGGAAGTAAGCATACTTCGTTATCTGAGCCTCCGCGCTCCACCTCTCAGGCTTGAACGCGTCCGGCTCGTCGAAGTAACGCGGGTCGCGATGCGTGACCCACTGAAACGCATAGAGCTGCGTTCCTTTCGGCACGTGATACCCGCCAATCTCCGTATCTTCGATCGCCTCTCTGCCCACCGCGTACGCCGGTGGATAAAGTCGCATCGCCTCTTTCGCAATCATCTCCGTGTACTTCAGCCGTGGCTGATCCGAAACGTTCGGCGCTCTCCCTCCCAACACTTCGCGCAGCTCAGCATGAAACTTTTGCTCGGCTTCCGGATGCAACGCCAGCAAGTACCAACTCCACGACAACGACAGCGCCGTCGTTTCATGCCCCGCAAGAAACAGCGTCATCACTTCGTCGCGCAGCTGCACGTCGTTCATTTGGCTGCCGTCTTCATCCTGCGCTTGAAGCAACATCGACAACAGATCGCCCTGGTCGTAACCGCTGGCACGACGTTCGGCAATGATGCGGAACACGATGCGATCGATCTCGCTGACGGCACGAAAGTAGCGACGATGTCCGGGTGTCGGCAGACGATTGTCGAGAATCCATTTCAACGTTGCCTGTGACGCGAAAGGCTGCGCTATGCTCGAGAGCATTTCGCCGACATGATCCGCGTCATTCGAAACGTCGGAATTGAAGAGCGTCTTGACGACGATCTCCAGCGTCAGTCGCGTCATGTCGCGCGACAGGTTTAGTCGTTCACCGGATTTCCAACCGGCTATCGCTCGCTCCGCGTACTGCACCATCACATCGCCATAGGCGCTGATCCTTTGCCGGTGAAAAGCAGGTTGGGCCAAACGTCGCTGGCGTCTCCAGAAGTCGCCTTCGCTGGTTACCAAACCATTTCCAACTAAACGATGAAAGAACGGCGATCGGAGCGCGCCGGCTTTTCGGTAGCTCTTCGCGTTCGTCGTCAGTATCGACTCGATGTCGGCGGGGTTGTAAAGAAAGTAGGCATGAACGTAAAGAAACCTGGTGTGAACGACGTCTCCGTAATCACGGCAACGCGTCACAAAGCCGAGCGTGTCGCGATTGAAGTCGCGCATCACGCCCATGATCAACGAGCCCTTCGGGCCGGGTGGCCTTTGTCGCTTGAGATCCGCCTTACGTTTTCGAGCGGGTAATGCTTCTGCGTTATTCATTCGGTGCTCTTCAGCGAGTCAGCGTAAATGCCGGGTTCGCTGTCAGGAATAATAATCGCACCAACCGTCTTTTGATAAAAACGCACCGGGCCGGCATTGCCGATGATCGCGTAAACGTAACCCATGTCACGCAGCGCCCACAGTGAAGCAAGCAGCAGAGCTTTGCCGACGCCTTTGCCTTGCGCTGCCTGGATAACTCCGGTCGGACCGAAGTACCCTCGACGCGTACATTCATAAGCGGCAAACCCGACTAACTTACGTTCAATCATCGCTATAAACACTGAGATCGGCTGGCGTGCGAAGCCAACGGAGATCTCGTCGGCCCAGCTTTGTGAAAAGTTTGCAGTGACGAAAGTGCGGATTGGCGTTATCTCAAACGGCTGCGCTCGACGAATCAAAAATTTCTCCGCCGGTGTATTTTCCAGCGGTATCTTCAACAGATTTACCAGCAGATCAGGCATTTATTAATTAGCCGCAAAAAGGCACAAAAAGCACAAAATGAATCTTTTGTGCTTTTTGTGCCTTTTTGCGGCTACTCCTTTTTTGGCTTCGGTTCGAGTACGCCTGATTTCACGCCCTTCTCCGAATTCTCGATAACGTGTTTGAGGCGGCGGAGCTGAGTCTCTTCTTTTTTCCCACTCATGATCCAGAAGATGGTGGTTCTTTTTAGAGACGGTGGCATCTCTTCTTCGAAGAACTTCCATGCTTTCTTGTTCTGACGGAAGATCTTCTCGTAAGCCGGCGACAGTTGCTTAGGTTGATTCTCAAACGCATAAATCCCGGTTCGCTCGGGATCGCGCCGCGCGTAAGCATGGAGACCGGCAGCGTGCATACGTCCTTCTTTCTTCAGCCGCTCGACGTGGTTTACGTTGACATTGCTCCAGATGCTCCTGGGTTTTCGCGGAGTAAAACGGATCGTATAACTCGTCTCGTCCAGATTTCTCCGCACGCCGTCGATCCAGCCGAAGCACAGTGCCTCGTCCAAGGCTTCCGCGTAGGTAACGCTTTTCTTGCCCGAGGACTTCTTGTGAAAACCGATGAGCAATTCAGACTCGCGATCGTGGTTTTGCTCGAGCCACTGGCGAAACTTTTCTGGCGAACTGAAGAACGTTGGTTTCATTGTTAGCGCGTAGGTGCTTGTCCCGGGAGCCAGGCGGGACGGAAATTGGAACTAGCCAACCAGCGCACCGGCTTCACCAGTGAATTCAGCGATTTTGTCATGAAAGCGAAATCGATCTTGCTGACGTCGTCACTCGGACGATGATAATCAGTGTGCAGGCCAAAGCTCGAAACAGTGTGAGCTATCACGCCACGCAATGCCAACGTGTAATTGTCGGAGCGTTGGAAGAAATTCTGTTCCGGATGCGGATCGGCGACGAGCGCCGCGCCCTGTCGCGCCAGCTCCTTGCCGAGTGTCGATCGGTCGAAGCCTGTTAGCCATAACATGCCGGGCGGGACTTTCGGATCGGGTCTACCAAGCATTTCCAAGTTTAAATCAGCAACGATCTGCGTCAGCGGCACGGGCGAATTCGCGATGAAGTATCGCGAACCCTGACCACCGCGCTCTTCGCTTCCGAAACAGATGAAATAGATCGTGCGTCGCGGGCGTTTGCCTGATGCGAGCACGCGCGCGAGCTCCATGACGGCGACACTGCCTGAGGCATCGTCATCGGCGCCGTTGAAGATCTTGTCATCGCCCGTAAGTGCTTCGTTAACGCCGAGGTGGTCCAGGTGAGCGCTGATCATGATCACCTCGCTGGCGGCACGCTGATCGGAGCCTCTTAGCACACCGATAGCATTCCAGGTCGCACCTGATGGTGCGCGTTCGAGTGCGACACGCTGTACAAAACTCTTGTTGCCGGCGCTGTCAGTGTCACCGCCAGGTTCGAGACCGAACTGGCGAAACTGAGAGCCGATGTATTCAGCGGCGATTCGTTCGTAGTTGCTGCCGCTCGCACGACCCTGCATTGCGTCACTCGCGAGAAAGCCAAGCTCGGCGCGAATATTTTCTTCGCGAATCTGTGCGACGATA
>Ga0070689_100001888_pt1 | contig 13532 bp, 13 predicted proteins | sample KBSS23HmetaG_FD_64669 | JGI IMG/M metagenome (GOLD analysis project Ga0070689, IMG submission 64669) | Switchgrass rhizosphere microbial communities from Kellogg Biological Station, Michigan, USA - KBS S2-3H metaG | ecosystem: Host-associated > Plants > Roots > Rhizosphere ...
GAGCTGGGCCTGCGCGGCAAGAAGTTCGGCGTCGCCTCCGCCTGCATCGGCGGCGGCCAGGGCATGGCGGTGCTGATCGAGAAAGCGTAGCTACCAGCTCGCCTGCGCGAACGCCTCCAGGTCGGCGTTCCCCTGGTGCGCGAGCCGGTCGTCGTTGCGGGCGCACTCGAGCCCGAGGCGCGCGTTCGCGACCGCCTGCCAGGCGAGCTGCAGCACCTCCTGCTGGCGATGGTCCTCGGGGTCGTAGGTGTTGCGGGTGCGGTAGTCGTGCTCGTAGCGCGCGGTCACGACCCAGCGGCGCGCGAGCCCCAGCGGCACGATGCCCTCGAGCAGGTAGTACTGGTGGCGCTCGTGCACGCCGGGCATGGGCCGGTCGTCGAAGCGGTCGAACACGTACGCGGGCACGAGCGTCACCCGAGACATCGCGACCTGCGCGGCGACCTGGCAACGCATGTGCTGGAGCCAGCTGAGCGTCGCGAGGTGCGAGTCCTGGCGATCGAACAGCATCTGCGCGCCGACCGTCTGGGCACCGAATCGCCGCCCGAGCTGGAAGTAGGTGTCCTCGAGCGGGGGATGGATCGGGCGCGGTGAGGCGCCGCCCGCGAGCGTGCGATCGCTCAGCGACAGGCCAGCTCCGGCGCTCCAGTCCGCGCGCGCGCCGTCGAGCTCGACTCCGCGCGCGGCGAACGCGAGCGGGGCGAGATCGCCCGCCACGGTGAGGCGCGAATCGTTCGAGAGGAACGGCAGCACCGCATCGAACCGCCCGGCCTTCACCGCGAGTGCTCCGGCCTTGCCCGCGTCTCCGTACTGCACGAACTCGTCGCCGCGACGGATGTCCGGGCCCTCGCGATCGACGCCGGCCTCGAGGTGGGCGTAGAGCCGCCGCGCGGGCGAGCCCGCCGCGATCAGCTCGAACGACGAGAACGAGCCTCGCGTCGCGCCGCGCTGCGACAGCGTCCACTCCGAGCCGTGCTCGGGCTCGGCGCGGACGTCGGTGAGTCCCGCGCTCCCCACCACCGAGAGCGGCAGCCCGCCCGGGCCCGCCGTCCGGGCGCCGTGCGCGGAGAGCATGTGGCCCTGCTGCGCGAACGCGATGCCGGCGGCGTTGAGGTGCGGCACCACGTCGTGGCAGCTCGCGCACGGGACGCCGAGCGAGCGGCTGTAGAGCGGCAGCGATCTCGCGACATTCGGGGTCAGGGACAGCGCGAGCGCGACCAGGGCCACACGACGCGACGGGAGCGTTCGGGTGCGCACGAGGGCATGACTCCGGGGAGTGGGGGGACCCGTGGTCGACGCGCGGCGTGCGGTCCACCACGACCGGGATTCTACGAGCGTGCGTTCCCGGGAATCGTCCGGGGTTCGTCACGCGCGCAGCGCACGGGCGGCGCCGGGGTTGCGTCCGCGCAGGCGGTGGGGTTCACTTTGGCTCCACTTCCTCATGCCTTGGGAGCCGCCGGAGCCGCCGTGAACGACCGCGACTTGATCCACGACTGGAACGAAGCCGGCGAGCGCTGGGAGAAGCCGGCGTTCAAGGTCCAGTTCGACGACGAGACGCTCCGCGACGGGCTCCAGTCGCCCTCGGTCCGCACCCCCACGATCGAGCAGAAGCTCGAGATCCTGCATCTCATGGACCGGCTGGGGATCGACACCGCCGACATCGGCCTCCCTGGCGCCGGCCCGCACGTGGTGAAGGACGTGACGCGCCTGGCGCAGGAGATCGTGTCCGCGAAGCTCGCGATCGCCGCGAACTGCGCCGCGCGCACGATGCAGCGCGACATCGAGCCGATCGTGGCCGTCGCCCAGAAGACCGGGCTCGCGATCGAGTGCTGCACGTTCATCGGCTCCTCGCCCATCCGCCAGTACGCCGAGAACTGGACCGAGGAGATGATGCTCACGAACACGCGCGACGCGGTGACGTTCGCGGTCGCGCAGGGCTTGAAGGTCATGTACGTCACCGAGGACACCGTGCGCGCGCGACCGGAGACGCTGCGCCGGCTGTTCCTCACCGCGATCGAGTGCGGCGCGAGCCGCCTGTGCCTGTGCGACACGGTCGGGCACGCGACGCCGACCGGTGCGGCGAACCTGGTGCGGTTCGCGAAGCAGGTGGTGCTGGAGAGCGGCGCCGCCGTGGGCCTCGACTGGCACGGCCACAGCGACCGCGGCCTCGCGGTGGCGAACACGATCGCCGCCATCCGCGCCGGCGCCTCGCGCGTGCACGGCTGCGCCATCGGCATCGGCGAGCGCGTGGGCAACACGCCCATGGACCAGCTGCTCGTGAACCTCAGGCTCCTGGGGTGGATCGACAACGACCTCTCGGTGCTCACCGAGTACTGCGAGAAGACCAGCGAGGGCACCGGCGTCCCCATTCCCGTGAACTACCCGGTCGTGGGCGCGGATGCGTTCCGCACCGGCACCGGCGTGCACGCGGCGGCCGTGATCAAGGCGTTCCGGAAGGGTGATCGCTGGCTCGCGGACCGCGTCTACTCGGGCGTGCCCGCCGACATGGTGGGACGCCACCAGGAGATCGAGGTGGGGCCGATGAGCGGCGAGAGCAACGTGGTGTTCTGGCTCGAGAGCCGGAACATCCCGGCGACGCCGGAGCGCGTGCTGGCCGTGTTCCAGCGCGCGAAGTCGGTGGACCGCGTGCTGGAAGAGGACGAGATCCGCGCCGTGCTCGCGGCGCTGGACGAGACCCAGGTGTCGTGAGGCGCAAGGTCCCAAGCCATCGCCGCGTCGGGCTTGCTGGGGCGGCGGCGGGCGTCGCGCTCTCCTGCTGCCTCGCCTGGGCGGCCACGGCGCCTCCAGGGAAGCCAGCCACCGCCTCCAAGCCATCCACCGCGAAGGCCGCGGCAACGAAGCCCGCGAGCCCCGGCGCCGGCGAGAGCATGAAGCCGATCGACATCGCCACGCGCGCGCGCGTGTTCGAGGAGCAGGGCGCCTACGCGAGCGCGCTCGAGGAGTTGAAGCGGCTGCGCTCGGTCGAGGGCCCCGACGCCGACGTGGAGCTGGCCGTGGCGCTCGACGAGGCCCGCGTCGGGCTCGTCGACTCGGCATGGGCGCGGCTCCACTCCCCCCTCCTCGACAAAGCGCTCGCGGACACGACCGGCAACGTGCGGCGCGCCGAGTACCCGTTCCAGCGCGAGAGCATGTGGGTGAACGGCACGTTCGACGGCTGGTACTGGTACATCGCGCGCGCGCGCGCGGAGCTGGCGCTCCAGCGCCGCGACTGGCCGAAGATGCTGCGCATGGCGACCGTCGCCGCCACGGCGCGGCCGCTCTCGGGCAAGGAAGCACTGCTCGTGGCGCTGGCCGCGAGTCACTCGGGCGACGACGAATACGGCGAGGCGGCGGCGGCGTGGGCGTCGTACCTGGAGCCGTGGCTGCCCGAGGCGCATTACCTGAGCGGGATCTGGGCGTGGCGCCACGGCCGGCGCGCGGTGGCGCGCGCGGACCTCGAGACCGCGGCGGCGCTCGACTCGAGCTGGCGCGACCCGGTGCTCGCGTTGGCGCGGCTCGCGCTCCCCGGCTCGCGGGCGGACTCGCTGCCGGCGCGCTTCCTCACCGGCGCGCGCGCGTGCGCCATGCTCACCTCGCCGAGGCGGCCGAAGCAGGAGGAGTTCGTCCAGTTCGACCGCACGCCCATGCTCGTGTTCAATCCACAGACGCAGCCGCCGGACTCGTTACTGACGCTGATGAATCTCAAGAAACCGACCCAGCTCTACCTGCAGGTGCTGGTGAGCGAGAAAGGTGAACCGTTGATGGCGGAGCTGCCCTACGTGACCGAGGCGAGGGTGCCGGCAGGCGTCGTGAACCACGTGCTCACGCAGATCGGGACGTGGCGTTTCCTGGCGGCGCGCAAGTTCGACAAGCCGCAGCGCTCGTGGGCGTCGGTCGAGTACGTGGTCAAGCCGAGCGGGAGCGGGCTGTGAGCCGCACCTACCCGATCGCGGTCATCCCCGGCGACGGCATAGGTCCCGAGGTGGTGCGCGAGGGATTGCGCGTGCTCGAGCGCGTCGCCTCGATCGAGGGCTTCCGCACCCAGCTCACGCCGTACCCGTTTGGCGCCGAGCACTACCTGAAGACCAAGGACGTGTTCCCCGACAGCGCGTTCGACGAGATCCGCGGGCAGCGCGCGGTGCTGCTGGGCGCGATCGGCGACCCACGCATGGCGCCCGGCTTCCTCGAGTTCGGCATCGTCGCGCGGCTGCGCTTCGGGCTCGACCTGTTCGCGAACATGCGCCCGGTGAAGCTCTACGACGAGGCGCTCACGCCATTGAAGGGGAAACAGCCGGAGCACATCGACTTCCTGGTGGTGCGCGAGAACACGGAGGATGCCTACGCCGGCATGTGGGGCCAGTTCAAGAAGGGCACCGCCGACGAGGTGGCGACGCAGGAGATCCTGTTCACGCGGAAGGGCACGGAGCGTGTCATCCGCCACGCGTTCGAGACCTGCCGCGCGCGGGCGCGGAAGAAGAAGCTGACGCTGCTCACCAAGGCCAACGCCATCCGCGCCATGGAGCTGTGGACGCGCACGTTCGCCGAGGTGGGCGCCGACTACCCCGACGTGACGCGCGAGCACCAGTACATCGACGCCGCGTGCATGTTCGTGGTGACGCAGCCGGAGCAGTACGACACCGTGGTCACGAGCAACATGTTCGGCGACATCTTCACCGACCTGGGCGCGGCGCTGGTGGGCGGGCTCGGCCTCGCCGCGAGCGCGAACCTGCATCCCGGGAAGGTGAGCCTGTTCGAGAGCATCCACGGCTCGGCGCCGCAGTTCGCGGGCCAGAATCGCGCGAACCCGCTGGCGACGATCATGGCGGTGTCGATGATGCTGGATTACCTCGGCGAGAAGGCGGCGGCGCAGCGCGTGGAGGACGCCGTCGTCCGGCTCCTGCGCTCGCGGAAGCTCCCGAACCTCGGCATGGATTCGGGCTTCGGCACGGATCGCGTCGGCGACCTGGTGCTGGCGGAACTCGCGGGTGCCGCGGCGGGACGCTGAGCCCAGGCCGAAGGGCTCTGCCACGCCCGGTTATCGAAGGGATGGTCCCTCGGGCGCATCAAGTAATTGACCACCTTGGACCCATTCACGAGATACACTCGCGCGCGTCCCCCATCTCGCTTTGACCCCGAAGTGGAGAGGAGGATCACGTGCGCCGCGACATCGATGCGATCCGTGTCGGCCTGTTCCTGTTCGTGATGATCGCTGCAACCGCCGGCATCCGGCCATCGGCCGCCAATGGGGCGGCGTTCCACGATGACTTCGATGGCCCCACTGTGGACGCGTCGAAGTGGTCCCTCGATCTCGGTGGCGGGACGGCGCAATTCGTCGACGGCCGACTGGTGTTCTCCGCTCCCTGCAATGCGCAGTTTCCCAACATCACGACGGTTTCAAACCCGTTTCCAGAGACGGGCGACTTCCTCTTCCGCGTCGGGTTCCGGTACGTCGACGTCCAGGAGGGAGGGAATGGGCTCTACGCGCCGAACGGGTTCACCTACGGTGGCGCTGTCCATGGGTTCCAGCTCTGGCAGGATTATTGCTGTGCGAACGGGATCATGGTCGTTGTGGGCGAGGTCCAGGTTCACCTGACCCCGCCGCCGGATCTCGGCTACCACACGTACGAATGGCAGTATATCGCGGGAACCTATTACTTCTACTTCGACGGCGCCTTCATCACATCGTGTCCCAGCAGCTTCCGTCCGACCGGGATCCTCGTGGGCCACCCGCCAAGGACATACTGTCCTTGGACGACGCAGTCGATCGATTACATCCACATCGAGTCGATCGCGCCCACGCCAACCAGTGCCCGGACATGGGGGCGCCTGAAGCAGCTCTACCGATGATGTGGCCCGCCTGACCGCGCCCGACCGACGTCTGCGCCCCTACTCCCCGCTGGAATCGTCGCGATCGGTCATGCGCTCGAGCCAGCGATAGCCCTCGAGCACGATCAGCGCCATGACCGCGCCGATCACCGCGAGCGGGTAGGCGCGCACGCCCACCGCCACGCCCACGGCGGCCACCATCCACACGCTCGCGGCGGTGGTGAGGCCGAAGACGAACCCCTCGGTGCGCATGATGCTGCCCGCGCCGAGGAAGCCGACGCCGGTGACGACGCCGTGCACGACGCGCGTGGCGTCGAGACTGGGACCGCCGAACGCCAGCACCGCGTGCTTCGTGGTGAGCACGAACATGGTGCTCCCAAGGCACACGAGCACGTGCGTGCGCAGTCCCGCCGGCTTGCGGCCCATCTGCCGCTCGAGCCCGACGAGCGTGCCGAGCAGCAGCGACACCACCATGGGGATCAGGTCATCGCGGACGACTTCCAAGTCGCTCGAGTCCCCCGTGTCAGCGGCGCTTGAAGTTCGCCGGGCGCTTGTCGAGGAACGCCTGCAGTCCCTCGTGCATGTCGTCGCTCGCGGCGAGGATGCCGAAGCGCCCGCTCTCGAAACGCAGGCCCTGCTCGAGCGGCAGCTGCAGCCCGCGCACCACGCACTCGATCGCGGCGGCCACCGCGAGCGGTCCGTTCTTGAGGATCGCCTGCGCCAGCTTCACCGCCTCCGTGAGCAGCTCCGCCTGCGGGACGACGCGGTTCACGAGCCCGATGCGCTCGGCCTCGTCGGCCTTGACGTTGCGGCCGGAGAGGATCAGCTCGAGCGCCCGGCCGGGGCCGACGAGGCGCGGCAGCCGCTGCGTGCCGCCGTAACCGGGGATGATGCCCAGCTTCGTTTCCGGCAACCCCATCACCGCGTTGTCGCTGGCGAGCCGCATGTGGCAGGCGAGCGCCAGCTCGCAGCCGCCACCGAACGCGTAGCCGTTGACCGCGGCGATCACCGGCTTGCTGCTCTGCTCGAGCAGGTCCATCACCGACTGCCCGAAGCGCGAGATGTCCTCGGCCGCGCCGGGCGCGAGCGGCGCCAGTTCGTTGATGTCGGCGCCGGAGATGAACGCCTTCTCGCCCTGCCCGGTGACGACCAGCGCCCCCTGGGAGGCGTCGGCCGTGAACGCGCGCACCGCGTCGCCGATCTCGGCCAGCGTCTCGCGGTTGATGGCGTTCATGACCTGCGGCCGGTTCACGAACAGCACCGTGACCTGCTCGCGCCGCTCGAGGCGCAGGTTCTGGTAGGCGGGCAGCGTCGTCGTGCTCATGGTGCGGACCCTCGCGGGCGTGGCGTCAGTGAAGAGAGAACGCGCCACTATAGGCCCGGGGTCCCGGCCCGGCAACCGAGCTTCAGTTGAACTTGTAGTCGACGAGCTGCTGCTGCGACCGCGTGATGCCGGTCTTCCCCGGATCGCGTGTTTCGGTGAGCTGGCGCACCCACCCGGTCGGCGTCTTCTCGCAACCCCACACGGTGGTGCGGCCGGCGAACTCGCCGTGGTCGTCGAGCGTCTTCCACTCCTGCACCCAGCAGTCGTACGCGTGGCCGTGGAGGCCCACCCGTTGGTGCAGCGACTTGACCTCGTGCGCGACGCGCCCGCCGCGCTTCTCCTCGTGGCCGTCGCGGTACTGGACGTCGGTGCCGAGGTCGATCGAGCGCAGCACGCGCACGCGCAGCGTGGTGTCGATGGCCTCCCAGCGCTTGGAGCGCGACACCCACTGCCTCACCGGGTCGTTCTCGGCGAACGGCTTCGAACGCGAGACGTTGAGCAGCATGCGGCAGCGGATCCAGCGGCCGTCGACCCTCAAGCTGTCACGGCCGAGGAACGTGTCGGTGCCGCCGCCCGACCAGGCGCCGGTCCACACGCCGACGCTGCCCGAGTCCGCATCCTCCCAGCGCTGGCCCTGGTCGTTGATGTGCTCGAACCAGAACCGGCGCCCATCGCGGTTCAAGAGCGTGGTGGTGACGCGCGTCACCTTCTTGGGGCCGAGGCCGTGGTCGAAGCGTTCGACGATCATCCAGCTCCCGACCTGTCCGAGCGTCCACGACGCGGCGGCAGGAAGGGCGAACGCGAGGAGCGCCGCGGCGAGCAGCCCGGCGCGGGCGCGGCGGTCGAAGGCACGACGGAGGCGGGTACGATCTTGCCAGGGTGTCATGCCCATGGCATCGGCACTTCGCGCGTCTCGCTTGAGGCCCCGCGAGGGCCCGGGCGCGCGCCTTCCGGGTACATTAGACTCACGCTCGCGCACGTCCTTCTCCCCCGCGAGGTCCACACCCCCATGACCCAGGTGCCGCCGACGCCATCCACCCCTGACGCCTTGCCGCAGGGCGAGCTCGAGTTCATCACCGAGCTCTGCGCCGTGGTCGCCGAGCAGTCCGAGCTCCAGCCCATCCTCGACTGGCTCGTGCACAAGAGCGCGCGCCTCATGGGCGCCGACGAGTGCACGATCAAGCTGCTCACCGCGAGCGGGGACACGGCGAAGACCATCATCTTCGACAGCCGCCGCTCCGGTCCCGAGGCGGGGGCGCGGTCGTGGGCGCCGGCGGTGAAGGCGTCGGTGATGGGCTTCCTGCTCTCTCAGCCCGGTGAGCTGGCGAGCCCCGACCTGGTGGCGGACGCGCGCTTCCCCGGCCTGAAGACGTTGCAGACGCCGGTGCGGGCGGTGCTCGCGCTGCCGCTCAAGGTGGACGGCCGCGTCACCGGCATGATCGCCGTGAGCAACGCCCAGCCGGGCCGGCAGTGGACGCGGCACGACGTGCAGTTGATGAGCATCGTCGCCACGCACTCGGCGAGCGTGATCGAGAAGGCGCGGCTGCGCGTGGAGGCCGAGGAGAAGCGCCGCCTCGAGCTGGAGCGGGACGCGATGGAGAAGGACCTGCGCCTCGCGCGCGACATCCAGATGCGCCTCGTGCCCGAAGCACCGCTCTCGCTCGGGCCGTGGCGCGCCGAGGGCCGGCTCGAGCCCGCGAAACAGGTGGGCGGCGATCTCTTCGACTACTTCGTGCTCGATGCCGAGCGCGCGGCGGTGGTGATCGCCGACGTCTCGGGCAAGGGCGTGCCCGCGGCGCTCCTCGTCTCCACCGTGGCGAGCTCGGTGCGCGCGTTCGCGGACGGCGTCCACTCGCCCCGGCAGGTGGTCGAGCAGGTCAACCGCGCCGCGGTGCGCTCGTCGGCAGGCGGCAAGTTCGTGACGTTCTTCTACGCCGAGCTGGACCACGCGCTTGGGAACATCCGTTACGTGAACGCTGGCCACAACTTCCCGCGGCTCCGCCGCGCCTCGGGCGAGCTGGTGACGCTGGAGAAGGGCGGCATGCCGCTCGGGCTCTTCGAGGGGCTGCCGTACGAGTCGGGCGAGCAGCCGTTCGCGACGGGCGACGCGCTGCTGCTCTTCAGCGACGGCATCTCCGAGGCCGTCGACGGCTTCAACCAGGAGTACGGTGAGGACCGGCTCGACGCGCTGTGGAAGCAGCACGGCGCCGGCGCCGGCGCCGCCATGCTCGACTTGGTCTACGAGGACGTCATCCGCTTCCGGGGGGTCGCTCCGCAGAACGACGACATGACCATGGTGGTCGTATCGCCCGCCGCCGGAGCGTGATCCGCCGGCGGTTCTCGGTGCTCGAGGATCGGGCTCCACGCCATGCGAAGGGCCGCCCAGTGCACTAGACTGCCGCGGACCGTCCTCTGCCCCGCCACGAGGCCGCATGAGCCCTCTCTCGCCGCCCCTGTTCGACTCCGACGAGTCGCCCGGCCAGCCGATCCTCCAGAGGCTGGTCCAGGCGACCAGGCGGCTGCTGGGGGCCGACGAGTGCAGCATCATGCTGCTCGCCGGCGGCCCGTTCACCGTGAAGACCATCGTCTTCGACATCCGCCGGTCGGGCATCGAGGCCGCCTCGAGCTCGTGGACGCGGGAAGTCGAGGCGGCGGTGATGGTCGACCTGCTGTTCAACAAGTCCGCCGAGCTCGCGACACCCGACATCTTGTTTGACGCACGCTTTGGGCTCGTCGAGCTCACGACCCCCGACATCTTTGTTGATGCGCGCTTTTCCGAGCCGTGGGACCTGCAAACGCGCGTTCGTGCACTGCTCGCACTCCCACTCAAGCTGGACGGGCACGTCATCGGGATGATCGCGGCGAGCAACGCGCAGCCGGGCCGGCAGTGGACTCGACACGACGTGCAGCTGATGAGCAACGCGGCCACCCACGCGGCGAGCGTGATCGATGACGCGGGGCTGTGGGTCGGGGCCGAGGAGGAAGTCCGGCTGGAGTCGGAGCGCAAGGCCACCGAGAAAGAGCTAAGGCTCGCGCGAGAGATTCAGATGCGCCTGGTGCCCGCGGCGCCGCTGGTCCTCGGGACGTGGCTCGCCGAGGGCCGGCTCGAGCCCGCGAAGCAGGTGGGCGGTGACTTCTATGACTACTTCGTGCTCGATGCGGACCGTGCGGTGGTGGCGATCGCCGACGTCTCGGGCAAGGGCGTCCCCGCCGCACTCCTCGTCTCGACCGTGGCGAGCTCTGTGCGCGAGTATGCGGACGGCACGCACGCGCCCCGGGCGGTCGTCGAGCAGGTCGACCGGGCCGCGGTGCGCTGGTCGGCGGGCGGCAAGTTCGTGACGTTCTTCTACGCCGAGCTGGACCACGCGCGCGGGCGACTCCGCTACGTCAACGCCGGCCACAACTTCCCGAGGCTCCGCCGCGCCTCGGGCGAGCTCGTGCCGCTCGACGTGGGCGGCATGCCGCTCGGGCTCTTCGAGGGGCTGCCCTACGAGGAGGGCGAGCAGTCGTTCGCGCCGGGCGACGCGCTGCTGCTCTTCAGCAACGGCATCTCCGAAGCCGTCGACGGCTTCAACCAGGAGTACGGTGAGGACCGGCTCGACGCGCTGTGGAAGCAGCACGGGGCCGGCTCCGGCGCCGCGGTCCTCCAGCTCGTCTTCGACGACGTCATCCGCTTCCGCGGCGCCGCGCCGCAGAACGACGACATGACCATGGTGGTCGTATCGCCCGCCGCCGGAGCGTGATCCGCCGGCTGCTCTGGCAGGCGCTGGGCCTCGGGCTCGCGCTCGTGGCGCTGTGCGTCGCGATCGCGGTCGTGCGCGTGGCCCCCATCGACGTGCGCGGGCTCGCGCATCGCCCCCCTGGCCGAACCGCCATGATGCTCGAGCGCGAGCACGAGGCTCGCGAGCAGCACCGCTACTACCGCGAGTTCTGGCACTGGGTGCCGCTCGAGCGCATCTCCGCCACGCTCCGCCGCGCCGTGCTCGTGGCCGAGGACGACAAGTTCTTCACCCACGACGGCCTCGACTGGGACGAGATCCGCATCTCCGCGCAGCGGAACCTGCGCGCGCACAAGATCGTGCGCGGCGGCAGCACGATCACGCAGCAGCTGGCGAAGAACCTGTGGCTCGGCTCGTCGCGCACGCCGTGGCGCAAGTTCGAGGAGCTCATCCTCGCCATGCGCCTCGAGCGCGAGCTGACGAAGCGCCGGATCCTCGAGCTCTACCTGAACACGATCGAGTGGGGCGACGGCATCTACGGCGTGGACGCGGCCGCGCGCTACTGGTTCGGCGTCGGCGCGGGCTCGCTCGATGCGAACCAGTCCATCCGACTGGCCGCCGTGATCATCAACCCGCGGGTGTTCTCGCCGGCGACGCCGAGCGAGCGCATCGAGAACCGCATCAAGACGATCGCGCAGCGGCTCCGGCGACGCGGCGCGATCAGCGAGGACCAGTACCGCGTCACGCTCGGCCTGCCGCCGGAGGCCGAGGCGCCGGCGGTCGACTCGACGCTGATCGCGCGCCCCGACACCACCTCGGTCCCGCCGGCGGGAAGCGAACCCGCGCCGGTGGAACCCGCCCCCGAGGCCCCGGACACGGCCGCGGCCGACACGCTCAGCATCATCGGCTAACACTCGGGGTCGTTCTGGCGTCATGTTGTTCGAGAACCGGCCCGCTCGGGGCCATGGGAGACCTCGGCCTGTCGCGACCAAGCCCGGCGCCTGACCCGCACGAACCGGCCACGTCCGTCGACGCCCCGCTCGTGGCCGCGGCGAGGCGCGGCGATCGCGCCGCGTTCGGCGCGCTCTACCGCCGGCACGCGCGGCTCGTGCAGGCGGTGCTCCTGTCGCGCGTCGCCCCCGACAGCGTGGCGGATCTCGTGCACGACGTGTTCCTCCAGGCCATGAACCGATTGCAGGCGTTGCGGGACGACAGCGCGTTCGCGCCGTGGATCGCGACCATCGCGCGCCGGCGCGCGGCCGACTGGCGGCGCCGTCGTCGCGACACGGTACCGTTGGAGGAAGCGATGCCCGAGGCGGCGGCGACCGAGGTGGATCCCGAGGAGGCGTTCGACGCCCAGGCGGCGGTCGCGGCCATTCGCTCGCTGCCGGAGGCCTACCGAGAAACACTGATGCTCCGTTTCGTCGCCGGGCTGAACGGGCCCGAGATCGCGGCGCGCACCGGGCTCACGCACGGCTCGGTGCGCGTGAACCTGCACCGTGGGGTGGAGATGCTGCGGAAGAAGCTGAGCGAGGGCTCCGGCCATGCGTGACGAAGACGACGCGCTCTTCAGCGGTCGCGGGGCGCTGCCGGAAGACCTCGCACGGCTGGAGCGCGCGCTCTCGCAGCTCCCGCTCCCGCCCGAGCCCGACTGGAACGCGCGACCGCGGCCCGAGCGGCGCCCGCCCGTGTTCGCCTGGGCCGCGGCGGCGGCGGTGCTGGTGATCGCCTCGGCCGCACTCCTGCTCCTTGGCCGCGATGCCTGGCGCGTGGAGACGCTCGCCGGCAAGCCTTCGCTCGGCGGCGTCGCATTCGCGGGCAGGATCGCATTGGGCGGCCGTGTCACCACCGACACGCGCTCGCGCGCGCGGCTCGACGTCCAGGGGCTGGGGGTGGTCGAGCTCGAGCCCGGAAGCGCGCTCCGGCGCGTGCGCGGACAGGGTCCCGAGCGGAAGCTGGCCCTGGACCACGGCACGCTCACCGCGTTCATCCAGGCTCCGCCGCGACAGTTCGTGGTCGAGACACCGGTGGGCGTGGCCACCGATCTCGGCTGCACGTACACGCTGAGCGTGGCGCGCGACGGCCGCGGGAAGCTGGCGGTGACGTTGGGCCGGGTGACGTTCACGCACGACGGCCTGGAGTCGTTCGTGCCCGCGGGTCTCTGGTGCCCGCTGTCGCCGTCCGGCGATGGCGTGCCGCGGCGCGACTACGCGAGCGACACGTTCCTCGCCGCGATCGCGACGTATGACTCCACGCAGGGGGATGCGCCGGCGCTCGAACGCGTGCTCGAGACTGCCGAGCCGAGCGATGCGATCACGCTCTGGCACCTGCTGCCGCGCGTGGACGAGACGGCGCGCGCGCGCGTCGCGGCCCGCATCGCCGCTCTGATCGAGGTGCCCGCCGACGTCTCGCGCGAGCGCGTGCTGGCGTTGGAGCCCGCGGCGCTCGACGCGTGGTGGGGCGCGATCGGCATGGGCCCCGCCTCCGAATGGCGCACCACGAGCCCGAAACAGGCGCTGCCATGAGCCTCGGCTAACACCTGCGCGCGTTCCCGCGTCGAGTCGGGCGGAGGGCGGGACACAGCCCCGCCCCACAACGGCCCACGAAGGAGGAAACGCCATGAAGCCCTCGCTCCGCACGCTCGCGCTCGGCCTCGCCCTCACCAC
>Ga0070689_100001890_pt1 | contig 13525 bp, 13 predicted proteins | sample KBSS23HmetaG_FD_64669 | JGI IMG/M metagenome (GOLD analysis project Ga0070689, IMG submission 64669) | Switchgrass rhizosphere microbial communities from Kellogg Biological Station, Michigan, USA - KBS S2-3H metaG | ecosystem: Host-associated > Plants > Roots > Rhizosphere ...
TCCCTCGTTGTAGCGCCATTTGAAATCACCCATGACATGCCACACGATATTTGAGTAGCTGGTGTAGCGGGTGGCGACGGCCCTTCCAAAGTTGTAGGCATTCGTGGTTCCGCCGGCGACCAGATCCGGCACCGTTCCAGTATCTTTCCAGCTCAGGAAAAACGAAAACACAACGGTCATCTCCAGCCGGGTAGCCTCGCGCATCACCCAGTCCATCGAGGACCAGGCCGGTCCGAGCGCTGAAGCGTGTGGTTTACCGCTAAAAAAGCTCTGGCCGGCTTTGTTTTTATATCGATCGCCAAAGCTGTCATTCATGTGGACACCAAAGGGGGATACTGTGATGGCATTAAATCGCAGGGCTTTCAGACCTTCCAGAGCCTGCGTAATCTCGGCATCGGTACAATTTTGCGACATCGCCCAGGACGACATGGTTTTCAAGAGATAGATCTTCCCGGTCTGGTCGATAAAGTGCCGGTTGGCGGTCCTCACTGGGTAGGCAAAACCGCCCGAACCCCCGGCGTTTTCATTTTCTGCCGCGAATGCCGTCGTGGTCCGAATGAAAAGGTGAATCGCCAGCGCCGCAGCAATTGGAAATGACAGGATACGTTGGAATGCAGCACACGGACAGGCGTTCTTGCTGCCATCGGAGCCCCCCCACTCATTGCCAGGAATTTGTCGTCTCATAGCCGGAACCCAATGCATTATGGCTTTGCGGGCGGCACGGTTTTGGCGTCGGTTTCCTTCACGCGTTTGGCCACGATGTCATACTCGGAGATGCCAGGCGCCTTGCGATGCAATTTGATTTCATCATCCTTGAGCTTGCCCTTGTATTCGATGCGCACTTCGTTGATTTGCTTCGCGTCCCGCCTGTCCGGAAGTCTGAGTGGCTCGACAAATGAGATTTCATCCTTGTCAATCTTCAACTCCACGAGTTTCACCTCGTTCGTTCCCATTTGGCGTTCGCCGGTCGCCTTCCCGGCGAGCTTTCCGTCCTCAAGCTTGAACTCAAACGTGTATTTTTGCTTGCCGACTTGTGAATCGAACTCCGCCTTCCATTTCCCGACAAAGGATTCATCCGCGCTCCAGGCGGGAACGACCAACGCCAGCGCCAATGAAGCCAGCGCGACTGTTTTGATTGATTTTTTCATAAAGCCTTTCTTGGTTCGGTTCTTGAATTGGAACGCTGGTAGAAAAGCAGAACCGCCCGGCGGACAAAAGAAAATCCTTCAAACGCGAACCGCGAAAGCGGCGTAAACGTCGCGCGCCTGTCCCGAAGGGATTGCGTCATTCAATTGCCGTTGCCGCGACAACGGGTTCCACCGCGTCCCTGAATTTGGGACGACGTGGAAGTCGTCCCTCCCGGATGACGAATCACAATTGGAAAAGCACGTGTAGTGTCGAGCCTGCGGCTCGAAATGTCCGGCCATAGGCCGGCCGCCACACCTCACGCTTTGCCGAAAAAGGCTTGGAGCAAGGCCGCAGGGGGATGATTTTTGCGCGGACAACCTACTTGGTTTCAGGTTTTTTCGGTGCAGTCTTTGTTTCCGCTTTGGCGTCGGTTTCCTTCACGCGCTTGGCAACGATGTCATACTCGGCGAGGTCACCCACCTTGCGATGCAATTTGATTTCATCATCCTTGAGCTTGCCCTTGTATTCTATGCGCAGGTCGTTGTCCTGAAATTTGAGTGGCTCGACAAAGGAGATTTCATCCTTGTCAGTCTTAAGCTCGGCGAGTTTCACCTCGTTCGTTCCCATTTGGCGTTCGCCGATCGCCTTCCCGGCGAGCTTTCCGTCCTCGAGCTTGAACTCAAACGTGTATTTCTGCTTGCCGATTTGTGAATCGAACTCCGCCTTCCATTTCCCGACAAAGGATTCATCTGCGCTCCAGGCGGGAATGACCAGCGCCAGCGCCAATGAAACCAGCGCGACTGTTCTGATTGATTTTTTCATAAAGCCTTTCTTGGTTCGGTTCTTGAATTGGAACGCTGGTAGAAAAGCAGAACCGCCCGGCGGATAAAAGAAAATCCTTCTAACGCGAACCGCGGCAGACGTGATTCGATCCCTATTGGCGGCCGGCGCTTTCGTCGTAGCGGCATGTCGGCAGACGGCCGCTATCCTTCCGAGAAGTTCAGAATGCGGCGCTCTGATGAGACGCCGCTACGCCGATGGGGTTAGGATTTGTTTTGGTCGGGCATGCCGCGCCGAAGCACAGCGAAGGCCGGTGACCCAGGGTAGCGACTTCCTACCAATCAAGGGCTGAAGGATGGTGGAATCCCGTTGGGATTCTGGAGCAGTCATTTTTCAGCCAATAAACTCTTATGCTCGCGCTTGACAGAAATTGCATTTACCATAAATTCATAGGAATCGAATTACAAAATCACAAAACACATAAATCTATGGCTGCCGAAAAGAAAAGCGCTACAGCAGTGGAAGTCACGCCCAAACTTGTGCAGTTGCTAACTGACCTCAATGCGGAAGAACGGCATCGAGCGATTTCTGCGGCGATGATACTCTTAGGGCATCCAGCTCCGGCGCTTGATGGAAGGCAAATCAAGGACAAGGTAGAGGCAATCGAAGAGCCTGCCGAAGAAGGCATGTCTGGAAAATCAATGGTCTGGCTAAAGAAGAGCGGGCTGACACGCGAGCAATTGGACCATGTTTTCTCAATTGAACACGATGGTATTGACGTAATTGCGGCCAAATTGCCTGGAAAGAGCAAACGACAACAGACTTTGGAAGCTTATGTTTTGTGTGGGTTGAAATCATTTGTACAGGCGGGTGAAACTGACTTTGCCGACAAGGACGCCCGCGACCTGTGTGAAAAAGTTGGGTGCTATGATACTCCTAATCACTCAAATTACATGAAAGCGTTTGGCAATTTGATTAGTGGTTCAAAGGAAGGAGGCTGGAAGCTTACAAACCCTGGCCTCAGCAAAGCGGCGGAGATCGTGAAGCAGCTAACCGAGGCGGAACATGCTTGATCCGACTCAACTGCTGACGGGCATCCCCGGAGGACTAAGGACTCCGCTGATTTCCTCCTATATTGAAATTGTTCGCAATTATGCGGAGAGCCGCTTCGAGCCAGCAGAACTCAACGGCGGCAAGCTCTGCGAGGTTGTTTACACAATCATAGATGGAGCGACTGTCGGCGTTTTTCCTGCGGTCCCTCAGAAGCCCGCCAATTTGGTTGATGCGTGTCGCGCAATCGAACAGCGTCCAGCAAATCCTGCACGTGTTGGGGATCGCAGCTTGAGGATACTGATTCCTCGGCTGCTGCCGTACCTGTACGAAATACGTAACAACCGAGGAGTCGGCCATGTGGGCGGCGACGTGAACCCAAACTATTCCGATGCGACTGCGGTCCTCTCGTGTGCAAAATGGATCATGGCTGAGCTTGTGCGGATCTTTCATGCAGTCTCATTGGAAGAAGCACAGGTCGCAATTGACGCGCTGGTAGAGAAAAAACATCCAATCATTTGGGAAATGGACGGCGTGAAGCGGGTGCTCGACCCCAACCTCAATGCCTACGATCAGGTCTTGCTGCTCTTGTATTCATCAAACGATTGGATCACTGACGGAATTCTTCGCGACTGGATCGAGTACAAGAACGTCACCAACTTCCGAGACAAAATCCTCACCCCATTGCATAGAGAAAGAGCCGTGGAGTATGAATCTGACAATGGGCGTGTGCGAATAACGCCGCGCGGCAATAAGGATGTTGAGGCTCGCATTCTGCCCAAGTATTCGAGTTAGGCAAAACGCGAGAGTTATCACAGTTCCAAATCCGCATCCGTCACCGCTCCGAGCGAAGCACTCGTGAGGTGCGCGGCGTATTTGGCGAGCACGCCGTGGGCGTAACAACTTGCAGGTTTCCTCCAAAGGATCATGCTTTAACTCCGTCAGGAGCAGTCTCCTTGTAGGACATCGAGCAGAGAATCACAAGCCCCTTAAGAACGCGCGATAGACACAACTACGGTGCCATCCCTTGTTTCAAGGAATTCTCTGTGAAAGCTGTTTGTTTCGTTGTTCGCCAATGCACCAAAGATGTTTGTCTGTGCGAATGAAAATCTCGCCGTCCGAAACGGCCAGGGAAGCGTTCATGGGCTCGCCCCCGATGGAATTCGTCGCCAGGCATTCGAAGCTTGGACTGGCGCGCAGCACAAACACATCAGCGTTTTTATTTGGGAGATAGAGCCGGTCTCCCGCCAGCACCGGGGCGGACCACGACGCATTCCGCGCCCCCGTGCCGGTAAGACGTTCTTCCCACACCGTCCTGCCCGTCTGGAGTCCGCGGCATTCCGCAAACCCCGTCATGTTCACTTGATATATGTGCCCGTTGTGGATCACCCCCGCGCCAAGGCACGTCTTGTTGTTGCCGGGACGCTGTATCCATAACCGGTGAGTCTCCGTCACGTCGCCGCGACCGCCCGGGCGCACTGCGAGCAGCGTGTTGGTCGTGCCGCTCGCGTTGAGCGCGACAACCCCGTCGCCGAAAAATGGACTGCTATAAACCCCGATATTCGGTCCGTCGCATGTCGAAAGGAGTGCGCCTGTCCTTGGCTCGAAGGCCATCAGCCGTCCTGCGAAAGGCACGACAAGTTCGTTCTGTCTCCCGGCCGGAACGATTAACGGCGTCGCCCATGAACCGGCTGTTTCGACTACAGTCGGTTCACCCGCTCGATCTTTGCCTCCGAGATCGCTCCACTTCATGTCAGCTCCATAGCGGGGAACGTCATACTGCCAAACCGTTTTGCCGGTCCGCTTGTCCAGGGCAATCAGGAAACTACGATCGCCCGGACCGAAATTCACGAAACACAGGCCGCCGTCGAGGACCGGCGTGGCGGCATAACCCCACATGTGCGATTGTTGGCCCAGATCGCGATGCCACAATTCACGTCCGCTCAAGTTGTAACAGTAGACGCCCGCCGAGCCGAACCACGCAATCACGCGTCGCCCGTCCGTCACCGGTGACGGCGTGCACGAGGGGTTATCCGGAGGCGTTTGTTCCGGCCCTGTCCAGGTGGGTCCGGCCTGCCAAAGCAACTCTCCAGTGCTTCGCTTCAGGCAGCTCACCGTGCGCCGGTTCTCGATGGTTTGCGTGATGAAAATCTGTTCCTTCCAGACGATCGGAGTTGAATTACCTCGGTCTGGCAGCGCCACACGCCAGCGGACATTTTCATTCGTGCTCCAGCGCAAAGGGAGATTCGTCTCCCGGCAAATCCCGCTGCCTTCTGCGCCGCGCCATGCGGGCCAATTGTCTGCCCGCGCCGGGGAGCTTAGAAGTGAAACAGACCAGGCGGCCGCGGCACACGTTTTGAGCATTGAACGATGCATTCGGATTTACTCAATAAAACAAGCGAAGCCCAACGCAGAACAGCCCGCAACTGAGCACGCCCAGGGATAAGATGATCGCGCCCAACCGTCGCTTTTCCGGCAGTTCATACCACATATAAATACTGCTTAGGACCATCACGATCAGCCCCGCCGCAACCGCGTCCATTGTAAACGCCCAAACCTTGGTTAAAACCCAATCCCGCTGATTGCTGCGGTTGTCGTGCACGGACGCGCCCGTGAAGGTGTGTAACGTTCGCATGAGGCCCCACGCGTTGTAATCGATGCGTTTGACCGTGGCTCGTTTCTGTTGGAGATCCGCGTTGACGTCGATCACGTGGCCTGGACGGGTCACACGGAAATTCAGCCGATTGTCATCCCCTCGGGATGCCGTCCATTCGACCTCACCGCTGAGACCGAGTTGACGCATTAGATCATTTGCCTGCGCAAGGTCGCTGCCCGGTGGCGGCATTGTTATCACGCGTTCTTGCGCCGATTCTTTGCGCTTCTCCCAGAACTCAAAAAATTTCCAACCCGAGTTGTTCAGGAGCAGGCCGCTGAAAGCAAAGAGCCAGATGAAGAACAGCAGATAAAGGCCGAGATAGTAGTGAATCTTGCGATTCCATCGTTCAAGATTCTTCAGCGACTCAGTATTCGCTTTCATCGTTCAGTGCCAGAGCGCGTAAACCATCCCGAAAAACGACGCGGCGCCCGCGAGCAGCAACGTGACGCCGTTCCGGCGCTCGGAACGGAGCACATACCAAAGGTAGATTCCGCTCACGGTGATGAACAAAGTCAGATAAACGGTGGCGTCGGCGAGCCACGACCAAACGAGCATATAAATCCAATTCTTGCGGATGCCGGCCATGTGCTGGCCCGGAGACATATGCAGCACGATCAAGGCATCGGCCAACCCGGTGACGCGTCGTTCGACCGAGGCTTCGCGCTCGTTGACATCAAGCGTCACCGTGGTCGTACGTCCAGGCACACTCACCGGGATGACGAACCGATGTTCCTTCGGAAAATGTTGAACCCATCCCAATTCGCCTTCGACACCGTTTTGCTTGAGGATGGGGATGAGTCTATCGACGAGCGGTCTTCCGGAGAGATTTTCGAGATCGGGCGGCAACGACAATTTGGAGATGAGGGACTTGGTCCCGACGGCGGCGTTTGGCGACAGGCGATGCACCAGGAAAAACACGCTGACCGCAAACACGAGGATAAACGGGCTGATAAACAGCCCGAAGTACAGATGCAAATCTCGCGTGACGCGATAGAAGCGGCGGCTCATTGCTGCGCTATGATATCGAGAAGAAAAGATTGCTCAAGGGAGAGTGGCGCCCCACCGAAGAAGGGTCAAAGTAGCGTCAGTCAACGGTATTGGTATATTACTCTCTGCGGCCGGAGGCCCGGCTCGCGTTGCGCAAACAGAAGGATCAATGGACACTCGTCTCCTCAACCTTGAATTAACTCTGAAGGCCGCAACATGCATGAGCTGGAACAACGGATTGCAGAATGGCCCAAGGCAATGATGGCCGCGCCCAACGTTGGGCAGGAAACGATCGAGGGACTGTAAATCGGGTTGGCACCCGCGCGTTGGCTGCGGCCAGGCAAGTTATCGTAGCCTCTGCAAAGGGGAAGCGACGGAGAAGCGTTCCGAAGTGCGTCAAGACAGCCTTTGATCCGTCGCGACGATGAGGTAACGCTCGCGAGGAAGATTTCGCGACGGCGCGCGTCTGGAACAGGCAGACCATTTGACAAGCCCCGGACCGAAGCCGAGAATGCGTGCATGATCAAGGAAAGAATTGGCAAGCCGACCACAGCCGCAGTCAACCATTCAGTCGTTCGACCGAACTGAGAGGCGACTGGCAATGGCTGGGATCATGAGGAGAGCACTTCCGAAGTCCGTGCGGTTCGTTTGCGTGCTGTCGCTCGTGCTTTCGGTGTTCGCGCCAGGAGCCGCTGCCCAAGTGGTGGAAATTCCCGATCAGGGTCTCCGAGACGGCATCCGCGCCGCTCTGCACAAACCGGCCGGGGATATCACGGTGGCAGACATGGAGAGTCTGACCGAACTGGATGTGAGCTGGGCTGTGCGAGGTCCGAATGTGCCGTCGATTAACAGCCTCGAAGGACTCCAAACCGCACGGAATCTGCGGCGGCTTGACCTGACTGGGGAACTATTTTTCGAAATCAACCTGGCGACCGGTGATTTATCGCCACTCGCAGGCCTGACCCATCTGACGACCCTGGACATTTCGGTGAATCATCTCTCCAGCCTCACCATACCCACCGGGCTGACGAATCTGACCAGCTTTTACTTGTCCGTGAATTCGTTCACCAGCCTCACGTTGCCTGCGGGGTTGACCAGTCTGGCCACCGTGGACCTGTACTGGAATCCACTGACCAACCTTACGTTGTCGGCCGATCTGAGGAACCTGAGCGAGCTTGACCTCGGACGCAATGAATTCAGCGATTTCACCTTCCTGAACGGGTTGAGCAGTCTGACCAGGCTTTCACTCACCGAAAGTCACCTCACCAGCTTTACCTTGCCCGCGGGATTGACCAATCTGGCCACGCTGGAGCTGTCCTGGAATCAACTCACCAACCTCACGTTGCCCTCCGAGCTGGGGAACTTGAGGGAGCTTTACTTTGGCGGCAATCGCTTGACCGATTTCTCCGGCTTGGTCGGATTGACGGGCTTGGCCACGCTTGGACTTAACGGCAATGAACTTACCAGGCTCATGTTGCCCTCCACGCTAACCAACCTGGCGACCCTCATCCTTTGGGGCAATCGCCTCACCGATTTCTCCTTTTTGAGCGGGCTGTCGAACCTGACCACACTTGACCTCGGCGGCAACCAGCTCAGGAGGCTCAACTTGCCAGCCGGGCTTTCAGGCCTGACGACGCTGGATGTTGGAAACAATTTACTGACCGCTTCCGCCTTCTTGACCGAGCTGACCAACCTGACGACGCTCATCCTTTCCGACAACCAGCTCACCAGCCTTACCTTGCCCGCCGGGATGACAAATCTCGCCACACTTCGCGTCAGCAACAATAAGCTCACCACTTTCACCTTGCCTGGCGGGCTGGGCAGTCTGACCACGCTCGAAATCTACGCGAATTACCTCACCAACCTCGCGTTACCCGCCGGATTGACCGGTTTGACAACGCTTCAGCTCGGGTACAACCAACTCACCAACCTCATTGTGCCTACCGGGCTGAGCAGTCTGACCACGCTCGAACTCCAGGGCAACCGCCTCACCAGTGTCTCGTTGCCGGCTGGGTTGACCAGTCTGGCCACGCTTGACGTTGCGGACAACGAGCTTGCCAGTCTCGCCTTGCCGACCGGGTTGACCAATTTGATCGTGCTTGACCTGCACAACAATCAGCTCAGCAGTCTCGCCTTGCCGAGCGGGCTGACGAGTCTGACTGAGCTGTGGCTCAACGATAATCAGCTCACCAGCCTCACGCTTTCTGGTGATCTGAACAGTCTGACGTACCTGATTCTCTATCTCAATCGGCTCCGCAGCCTCACCGTACCAACCGGGATGACAAGTCTGGCTCTGCTTGATCTCCGCTTGAACCCGCTCGCCACACTCGTTTTGCCAGAGCCAATCGTGGGGCACGTGTCTCCCTACGTCGGGGAACTGACGAGGCAAGGCGTCTCGGTTTACATCTATCCTCTAGAGGTCCGTCTGGTCGCCGCGCCCACCGTGACTGACAAATTCACGTTTACCTTCGCCGGACCGCCCGGTTCCTATCGCGTTCAAGCTACCAGCGATTTCTCGACCTGGACGGACTTGGACGAGGTCCCGAACGTCGTTGGGTCAGGGGTTTTCACGGACGCTTCCGTTGCCCCGAGGCAACACTGCTTCTACCGGGTCAAACTGAAGCAGTAGTTTGGGCATCGGCATTGTCGTCGAGGGAAGGTTGAAACGGTTGACCCAGAGTCGCACACCAGCGCTCGAATACATGATCGTCGCGTAACGATAAGGACTGCCGTCACCTCCTGAGAACCCCGTCACCGCCACGTTGCCGCTGCCGTCGGTCGTAATACTCGTTGGCTCAGCAGAGCCATTTTCCGTTGCGCTAAACCGGTTGGTCCAGAGCGGCGAACGTCAAGACTCAGACCAGGACTAAAGCGTCCAGACCAGCAGCACAAACGAGACGATACCGCCACCTACCGCAACAGCGCCCCAGGCTCTGAATCGCGTCAAGCGCCACCACATGATCAGACCGGAAGCGACCCAGACGATGATGCCGACGCACGCGATGTCCACCAGCAATCCCCAAGCTTTGTTTCCAAACGTGGGTTGCTCGTAGCCGCCACGGAAGTGCATGCGCATTATCGTTTGGGGCACACGCATCGACCTGCGCTCGGCCTTCAGCTTTTGGTTTTTGATTGAGTAGGTGACGCTGATGCCGTCGCGAAAACTGAATCGCTCGATGTGCAAAGTGTCGGCGTTGGGCTTGTCCACCCAGAACGCGCCTTCCAAATCGCAGTCCTTCAGGACCTCCTGTGCGGTCGCGCGCAACTCCGGACTGTTATTCGCCCCTTGCATGTTTACCATACGGTCGTACGTCCTTTCAAAAAGAGGTTCCGCTGCGCGCGCCTTATCCACTCCGAACCACGATTGATGTATGACGATGAACGAACTGACTCCGTACATCAGCAGCCAGGGCATGAGGAACAAACCGAGATAGAGATGCGTTCGGCGATTGAGTTTGTCGAAGGTGATCATGGCCCCTAGATTAAAATGGCAAAGAGCGCAAACAAACCCAACCCGACGGATAAAGACAGCGCTCCCCAAAGGCGTGTCGTCTTTAGTTCCCACGCCAGCCAAATCCCCGACAGGCTCCAAAACACCATCGATACGACGGCGACGTCCACGGTAAAACCCCAGGTGTCGTCCAACGCGTAAGGTTGACGGTAGCCGCGCCGCCGATGCATTCGATCGAGAACGGTCGAAGCACGGAACTCTTCCCGCTCGATGGTGATCTTGCGTTTCGCGGCATCGAAAATGACGCGGTGCTGAGCGAGAGCGTGCTCGCGCTGGATGGCCACCGGTTTTCCGTCTCTGCCGCCGCTGACGGAATGCGCGCCATCCAGGCCGAGGTCCTGCAAAATCTGCTGCGCGATTTCTTCTCGCATCGCGTTCGTGGCGAAGGAGCGCGAGTAATCCAGTTCGCGCTCGGTAATCATGGCAGGAGCTTTCGATGAGTACAATGAACCTACGAATTCGCGGTGAGTCATGACCAGCGTGCTGAGCGCGTACATCAGCATCCACGGCGCGAGAAAGAGCCCGGTGAACATGTGAACCTGGCGCACAAGACGCGACAGGTTCGACACGGCGATCTGGGTTGTCGGCTTTGCAAGTCCTTCAGAGGCGGCTGGGAAATTCATCGACTGGATTGATTGCTTTGGTGTGCGCACGAACGTACTCACGTTGACCTTTTCCTTCCAGTCATTTTGCTCCACTGAGGACCAGTGAGCACGGCTGAAAGTTCCCACTTGGTATCAGAATCGTTTCTTTTCGAGCGGGGACGGGCCGTCCCCGCTCCTGTTCGCGCGCATTCTTGAATCGGCCGTGGGCGGAAACCAGTTCTGCAAAGAATGTTGCCGATTTCAGAGAATCGCGGACAATTCGCTTCGAATCCGATGAGTGGACCTTAACATTGCATAAAATGGGCATGCCCCCTCTCCCTTGATCCCTCTCCCCGCGCGTCGCACCGGCCTTGTCTGCACCGGCGCGGGGAGAGGGCAGGGTGAGGGGCAAGTCCAACTGAGAATGACAGGTCGTGAAAGGACCACGATGACCGAATCCGTTTCCGAAAAGGTGGCGCGCTTCGAGAAAGCGCTGCAACTCTTCCTCGAGCGGGTGCGGGCCGACGCCAATCTGCTGGCCGCGGTGCTGGTCGGCAGCCTGACCGAGGAGACGGTCTGGCGTCGCGACGCCATTTCCCTCTGGCTGATCGAGAAGGATGGTGTGACCAAGCGCTTGCGCGCGGATGGAGAGGACCCGCGCGTCTTTCGCACCCTGGTTGAAGAAGGCGTCAACGTGCACGTGGAGCTCATCCCGCGGAGTCGTTTCAAGCGCATGGTCGAGGGATCGGCGCGCACGTCCTTTCGTTACAGTTTTTTCACCCGCCGCAAACTCGTTTACTGCAACGATGACTCGCTGGGCAAATGGTTTGAGGACGCCGATACACTGGCCCTCCGCGACCAGGAGCGTGAGCTGTGCATCGCGACCACGTGGTTGATTCACACGAACCGGCATGCGGCGCGGCTCCTGGAAAAGGAGCGTGACCTCGAGCTGGCCTTTCAGGAATTGATCGGCGGCGCGCATTGCGTCGCTGCGGCGGAAGTGATTGCCTCCGGCCAGGTGCACGAGGGATTGCTGATCCATCGGGGACTTGCACTGACGCCGGCGCTCATGCGGGAGGTCTATCTGGATCTTTTGGCCGCTCCCCGTACGGCGCCAAATCTCGGAAGAGTGCTGGCTGTGTTGGATCGCTATCTGGACGAACACGCGGAGGGGCGATTACGTCCGGTCCTGAGCTATTTGCGCAAAGAGAAGCGACTCGTGCCGCTCAGCGAGTTGGCCGATCATTTTGCCCACTCGCAATTGTATCCCTGGCATTTGGAATCGGCCTGTGAATGGCTGGAACGCAAGGGTCGGATTGGAAAATTCTCCGCACCGTTTGGCCTCACCAAAATGAGCCGCGTGGAGGTGGAGGAACCGGCTTACCTTTGCGATGAGGAGTGATGGGTCAGAATCAGAATGCCCGCCGCCCCCTTGATCCCTCTCCCCACGCGTTGCACCGGCCTTGTCTGCACCGGCGAGGGGAGAGGGCAGGGTGAGGGGCAAGTCCAACTGAAAATGACAGGCCGTGATACGACACAGCGCGGCGTAGCCGCAACCGAATGGAGCGCGGCTGTGTCCGCAGGACCAGCCGCAGCAGCCGCGAACCCGCCCGCACGCTGGATTGAATCCCACGGCTTGGTATGTTCCAACGCGCTGCGGCTGGTGCTTCGCACACAGCCGCGCTCCGAAAATTGTCGCGGACCGCGACGATTTGGAGAGATACTGATAGAAAAGCCGTTCTCATACAGCGTTTACACGTGGATGTTGAATGCCATGCATCTTTTTTATCCATCTATGGGGTCAACTCAATGAACACGCCTCGAGTCGCCGGGACAGCAATTCACAGAGCCGACCGAGAGCAGTGCATCCACATGTTGTCGGTAACGGAGCGCGCCGTTTACGGCGCTTCGATGTCGGCGGTCCCGCAGCTTTCTCTCAACCCCAAAATTGTGGGCTTGCTCACGCTGAAGCGGCCTGAAGGCCGCGCTCCTACGAGCCGACAACTCGTGGATGCACCGGACCGAGAGTCGCACTGTGCCAGCGGATGGCTGAACACGCCCGATCGTGCTTCGCGTCGGTTTTCAATCGCGCTTATTCGAGTCCTAGTGTTTGCGGCATTGGTGATTCCCGGCCCGCGCTTGACTGGGGCATCCGCCAATGCGGATTGGGCAACGTATCTCGGCGATAAAGAGCGAACCCATTACTCACCGCTCCGGCAGATCAATCGAACCAATGTCGCCAAACTGAAAGTCGCCTGGACTTACGACACGGGCGACAAAGGCGAATACCAGGCTAACAATCTGATCGTCTCGGGCGTGCTCTACACCGCATCGCCCACCCGTCAGGTCATCGCGCTGGATGCAGCCAGCGGTCGCGAACTTTGGAAATGGGACCCTCGATCGGAACGGCCTGGAACCATAGGCGGGCGGCAACGGGGTCTGGTGTTCTGGCAGAATGAAACCGGAGGCGAACAACGCCTCTTCACAGGGGCCGGCAATCATCTTTACGCTTTGGATCCGAAATCCGGCGAAGTGATCCGGAGTTTCGGTGAGAATGGTTCCATTCACCTGGGCTCCGGGCTGGATGTGGAAGGAACCCCGAACATCGGCCTGAACACGCCGGGTGTAACCTATCGCGACGTGTTGATTCTCGGCGGCGTTGGCGGGCCCGGTGCGGTACGCGCGTTCGATGTCAGGACGGGTCTGCGACGCTGGATTTTCCACTTGATCCCGCGGCCCGGCGAATTAGGTCACGACACCTGGCCCGCCGAGGCGTACAAAACCGCAACCGGCGTCATGCCCTGGCCCGGCCAATCGCTCGACGAAAAG
>Ga0070689_100001893_pt1 | contig 13520 bp, 8 predicted proteins | sample KBSS23HmetaG_FD_64669 | JGI IMG/M metagenome (GOLD analysis project Ga0070689, IMG submission 64669) | Switchgrass rhizosphere microbial communities from Kellogg Biological Station, Michigan, USA - KBS S2-3H metaG | ecosystem: Host-associated > Plants > Roots > Rhizosphere ...
CGCTCGCTCCATGATGAAACGGAACCGTGCCGACGCATCCTTCCCCATCAGCTCGTTGATGATGCGATCCGTGACGATCTGATCCGCGATCTCGACACGCTGAAGGCGCCGCGTGCGCGGGTTCAGTGTCGTTTCCCACAACACCTTGGGCATCATTTCGCCGAGGCCCTTGAACCGGGTGATCTCGGCGTTCGAACGCCCATTGCCATGCAGCTTCAGCAGCCGGTCACGATGCGCATCGTCGAGCGCCCAGAACGTCTCCCTACCGATGTCGATCCGGTAGAGGGGCGGCTGCGCAAGAAACACTTTGCCGCTCGTAATCAGTTGCGGCAGGTGTCGATAGATGAACGTGAGCAGCAGCGTCGCAATGTGATGACCATCGGAATCGGCGTCGGCGAGGATGATGATGCGGCCGTAGCGAAGCCGCGAGAGATCGAAATTCTTTCCGAGCCCACAGCCGAGCGCCGTGACGAGGTCCGAGAGTTCCTTGTTCTCGAGCACCTTCGCCAGTGTCATCCCTTCCGTGTTCATCACCTTTCCGCGCAGCGGAAGAATCGCCTGACGGCTGCGATCGCGTCCCTGCTTGGCGGATCCGCCCGCCGAATCGCCTTCGACGATGAACAGCTCGCTGTCTTCGCGGCCGCTCCCGGTGCAATCACTGAGTTTTCCCGGCAGATTGAGGCGGCCCGACGTTGCAGTCTTGCGCGTGACCTCCGCCTGTGCCGCGCGGCTGGCTTCGCGCGCGCGCGCCGCGAGAATGATGCGCCCGACGATCGCTTCGGCCACCGTACGGTTCGTATTGAGCCAGTGCTCGAGCGCCGGCCGGACAGCCGAGTCGATCGCCGAGGTGAGCTCCGGGTTGTTCAAGCGGTCCTTGGTCTGACCCTGGAACTGCGGCTCCTCGATGAAAATGCTCAACACGCCGGTCAAGCCTTCACGGATGTCCTCGGCCGTCAGGGTGACGCCCTTCGGCGACAGGTTGTGGGTGTCGATGTAATTACGAACTGCCTTGCCCAGGCCGGCACGCAATCCATTCTCGTGCGTGCCGCCCGATCCGGTCGGAATCCCATTGACGTAGCTGCGCACGTGCTCGTCAGTGGCCTCGGTCCACTGCAGGACGAGGTCGAGCCGAGGCGAGCCGTCACGTCCGAGCGTGAACGGAACGTCGTGAATCGGTTTCGCACCTCGTTCGGCGACGATCTTCTTCAGGAAATCGGCAAGTCCTTCCTCGTGCTGAAAGACTTCCTTCTTCCCTTCGACTTCGTTGTCGAACGTCACGCGCACGCCTTTGTGGATGTAGCTGACCACTTCGAGGCGTTCCCGAATGACCGCGGGGTCGAATTCGACCTTCGGGAAGATGGTGGGATCGGGATGAAAATAGACCATCGTACCCGTGCCGCGCGCCGCCCCGGCTTTCTTCAGCGCCCCGCTCGGCTTCCCGCGCTTGAACGACATCTCCCACGTCGTGCCATCGCGCTTGACGCTCGCGCGCAGCTCTGATGACAACGCGTTGACCACGCTGGCGCCGACCCCGTGCAACCCGCCAGCCGTCTTGTAATTGCCCTGCTCGAATTTGCCGCCGGCGTGGAGCGTCGTGAAGATCACCTCGAGCGCGCTCGTTTTCGATTTCGGATGCTTGTCGACCGGGATGCCGCGGCCGTCATCGGTGACCGTGATCGAACTGCCGTCTTCGTGAAGGGTCAGGGCGATGTTCGACGCATACCCGTTCATCGCCTCGTCCACGGCGTTGTCCAGGATTTCCCACACAAGATGATGCAGGCCGGCAGTGCCGACGCCACCGATGTACATGCCTGGACGCTTCCGAACGGGCTCCAGACCTTCCAGAACGGTAATGTCTTTTGCTGTGTAGTTAGTGGCCACAGGAGGTATCAGGTTTCGGGTATCAGGTGTCAGGAGGTTACGGGTTTCAGGTTACAGGTTACCGTGGGTATTTTCTTCTTCATTCTGGAACCTCGCGGCTGTAACCTCACACCTGAAATTCAGGCCTGAAACCCGGTACCTGATACCTGGCCTGGATCCACTTATGCTCCGGCTGCTCGTCGCCGGCGTTGCGTGGCTCGCCGCGATTGGGTCGTTTGCGGCGCTCGTCGAGTATTCTGCGCGTCCGCGACCGACGCCGACGCCGCCCGCGGTTAACGACCTCGTCCGGGCCCTGAATAAGATGACCACACCGTCGCCGTTTGCGCGACACGAGCCGTGGATCGTCACGCGCGCGACCTCCGCACGGCGGGCAATGGTCATTGATGTCGAAGCCGACAAGCCGCAGGATGCGCGGAGCATTGCCGAAGAGATCGTCGCGCCGCTTCGCTCCCGGTACGAAGAAGTACTCGTATACGTCAGACCGATCGGCAGCCCGCGCAATACGCTGACGCGACGCATCGAATGGACGCCGAATGGTGGCTTCGTCGAAACGAGTTATTAGTTCTGGGCCGCTTTAGCCGGCCCTCTCTTGCCGGAGAGAACATTGCGAGACTTCCGACCACTTGTGGCCCTTTCATTCTCGGTCGCCGCGGCCATTGCGGCCGTCGCGTCGAGTGGAGCCGCGACGCAACTCCCACCCGCCGCTGTCGCGGTCGATCGCGATGACATCGGCGGCGTGGTTACCGGCAATAACGGACCAGAGGCCGGCGTCTGGGTGATCGCGGAAACAACCGACCTCCCAACGAAGTTCGCAAAGATCGTCGTCACCGATGACCGGGGACGCTACCTCGTGCCGGACCTGCCCAACGCGCGGTATTCCGTCTGGGTGCGCGGCTATGGACTCGTCGATTCGGCGAAAACGCAGGCGGCTCCCGGCACCACCCTCGACCTTCGCGCGACCGCCGCGCCTACCGCTGCGGCGGCGGCGCAGTATTACCCGCCAATCTACTGGTTCTCGATGATGCACGTGCCCACAGCGCGTGAGTTCCCGCTGCCGAAGATCAAGAGTCAGGGAGAGTGGCTGAACATCATCAAGACCGGCGCGTGCCAGTCATGTCATGCCCTTGGAACGCCTGGGACTCGCGCGATCTCGAAGGAGCTCGGCACGTTCGCGAATTCCGCCGAGGCATGGCAGCGCCGGCTCCGATCGGGGCAGGCATCGGCGCTCATGGCGAGGGACATCACACGGCTCGACACACCGGTCGCGCTCCGGCTATTCGGCGACTGGACCGACCGCATTGCCGCGGGCGAACTCCCGTTCGCGAAACCGGAACGGCCGCGCGGCATCGAACGCAACGTCGTAATCACGCAGTGGGATTGGGGACGCCCGACCGCGTACCTGCACGACGCAGTCTCCACCGACCCCCGCAACCCGCGCGTCAACGCCAACGGCAAGATCTATGGCTCGCCCGAGGACAGTTCCGACTTCGTGCCAATCCTCGATCCGAAAACGAACGCCGCGAGCGAAGTGCTGCATCCGGTGCGTGATCCGAACACGCCATCGACAAAAACGAACCCGATGGCACCCTCCGCGTTCTGGGGACCGGATCCGATCTGGGATGGCAAGACGCTGAATCACAATCCAATGATGGACGAGCGGGGTCGCGTGTGGTTCACGCCGCGCGTGCGTCCGGATGCGAATCCGGATTTCTGCAAGCAGGGCTCCGATCATCCGTCGGCGCGCGCATTTCCGCTGCAGAGCTCCGGCCGTAACCTGTCCATGTTCGATCCCGCCACCGGTGCTTTCACGCTCATCAGCACCTGTTTTCCGACTCACCATCTCAACTTCGCGCACGACGCGAGCCAGACACTGTGGACGAGCGCGGGCATCGGGGGGCCGGGTGTCATCGGATGGTTGAATCGAAAGATGTTCGAGGAAACGCATGACGAGGTGCGCTCGCAAGGCTGGACGCCGTTCGTCGTCGATACCAATGGCAATGGCAAGCGCGACGCATACGTCGAGCCTGGTGAACCATCCAATCCGGCGAAGGACACCCGCATTGCGGTCAACACCTATGCGGTCGCCGTCAGTCCAGCCGATGGCTCCGTCTGGGGAACGGTGGTCGGCTACCGTGGAGCGATTGTGCGCGTCGTGCCCGGGCCCGATCCCACGCACACGGCGCTCACCGAGATATACGAGCCGCCCGCACCCGGCTTCGGACCGCGTGGCGGTGACGTCGACAGCAACGGCGTGTACTGGGTGTCGCTGGCGAGCGGCCATCTGGCGAGCTTTGATCGCCGGAAGTGTCACTCAACCGCGAAGCCTTCGGCGACCGGCGAGCAATGCGCCGAGGGATGGACGTTCTTTCAACTGCCGGGGCCGCAGTTGAAAGATGTCACCGAACCAGGGAGCGCCGAGGCGAGCTACTACACCTGGATCGATCGGTTCGACGTAGCGGGGCTTGGAAGGAACGTCCCGATCGCGATGGGCAACCTCAATAGTTCGATCTTCGCCCTGGTCGGCGGCCGCTTCATCAACATCACGCTGCCGTACCCAATGGGGTTTTTTGCGAAGAATGTGGACGCGCGGATCGACGATGCGAACACTGGCTGGAAGGGACGCGCGCTCTGGTCGACCTACGGCACGCGGACGATGTTCCACCTGGAAGGCGGGACGGCAAACCAGCCGAAGGCGGTCAAGATTCAGCTTCGGCCCGATCCGCTCGCGCGATAGCGGCGTGCCGCGGATTATCGATCCGCGGCTTCAGCCTTGCTCCGCGAGCTCTTGCGCGCGCGTGGCCGCGCGGTTTTATCCGATTTTCTCGCGTCGCTTCTGCCAGCTCTGGTGCGCTGCGCTGCCTTCCGCTTGCGGCCACTCTTCTTCGGCGGCTCCGCAACGTCCGCGCTGCCATCCACGACGGCTTCCGCTTCAGCCGTAGCAACGGCGACCGACGCGGGCGTCTCGATCGGTTCCGCGTCGACGATCGGTGCCTCCTCGATCGACTCGCCTTCCTCGACCGGTGGTTGCTCGGCGATGACTTCGCCCGCGACGTCGATCGGTGGCTCCTCCACCTCAATACGAGGCTGCGGCACAGCCGTCAGCTTCGGCCCGGCAAATACACGGAAGGCACCGTGACGGTCCCGTTCGAGCTTGAGCACGCCGTCCTTTGCTGCCGCGCGCAACACATCGACGACCGACGCAAAGCCATACTTCCGCTCGTCGAACCCTTCAATGCGCGCTTTCAGAAACTGCTTCGCCTGGCGCACGTACATCGGCCAGCGTGGCGGCGGAGATGCCTGCGCGAACGCGTGCTGCACCGCGCGGATGCCGTCCTGCATCGTCATTGGCGATTGCGGAAGCGACTCTTCGTCGTCTGCCGGGTCGGAAAGGACCCGGCCTACATCTTCGTGACGTCGGCCTCCATCGTCGTGACGCCGGTGGTCATCGTCGCGCGGGATCTCGGCCGCCTGTGGTGGTTCGCCCTGCGGCGTGGCAATCTCGACTTCACCATTTTCCCGCGATTCGACCATCATGCTGCGGCCCGCGTTCTTCAACGTCACAGCACCGGTCTGCGCCACCTTCTCCATGAAATCGCGGAAGCTGTTGGCGCCGTACTCACGCTCGGAGAATGTCGAATCGAGCTGCAGCAGCGTACTTTTCAGCAGGCCCAGTTGCGGGGCGACCTCGCGCTCGGAGAGCACCTTTAACGCGCGCTTGACGAGCGGCAGCACCTTCGAGACGTCTGCAGGTGCGCCGGTCGGCTTCTCGCCGCGCCCGCCGCTTCGGCCAGAGCGTGCACCACCGAGGTTTTCATACGCGATGAACTCGTGACAGTTCTTCTGCATCGTCAGGCTGGTGAACTGCCGTCCGCCGACGACGATCACCTTCCTGCCGTACTGCTTCAGCTTCTCGACGAGCGAGATGAAATCGCTGTCGCCGCCGACGATCACGAACGCGTTGATATGGTCGTGCGTGAACGCCATCTCCAGCGCATCGAGCGCCATCGTGATATCGGCGCCGTTCTTGTCGCCGCCGGGCGTCATGTTGCGCTGGACCATGCGGATGGCGTGCTGCGTGAGAACGCGGCTGTAGTCTCCAGCGCGCTTCCAGTCGCTGTAGGCGACTTTTGTCACGATCTCGCCGCGCTCCTTGATGGCCTCGAGAATCAGGCCGATGTCGAACTGTCCGCCAATGGTGTTCTTGACGCCGATCTCGACATTGTCGAAATCGATGAACACCGCGATCCGGTTACTGCTTGTCGTTGTTGTGGGGATATTCACGTTTGCTTTCACTTGCCCCGACCAGAGTCGAGGGGCCAGGCGGGGTGCCCGGCTCACTCAGAGGGATGAGATTCTATCGGTTAATTATAGGCGGCGCACCAAGCGCGCCGCGAACCCTTTCAAGACCGGCAGCGCGGTCAAGCGCCGCCCTCCACTCCCGATTTCGGTCGAGGCGGGGCTTTACGCCCCGCCCCATCATTCAGGAGACCTTATGAGCCACCCGCGAGCGGGGGTGGGTTTTCGAGGTCGTTCGGGACGATTCGCGTGAACTGGCCACGCTGGAGCAGTTCTCGCCCCTTCCCGCCTCGACCAGTGACTTCGTACTTCGCCGTGCTGATCGTCTGCTCGCCGCCGCGACTTGTCTCGACACGGAGCAGGTCGCGATCGCCGCTCGACGCGATGAATCCGAGGACGCGATCATCGTCACCGGTCAGCTTAATGAGGATGACGCCCTTGCCGGGCCCCGACAGGTAATTGACTTCGTCCGCGCGGCAGAGCAGCCCGCGCGCGTCAGCGGTCGCCGCGATGATGATCTCGTCGCCGGTCAGGCGCGCGACGCCGACCACCTCGACGCCCTCACTTGGCCGTGCATACCGCCGGCCCGCGCGGGTGCTCGGCTCAACGAATGGCTCGAAACTGAATCTCAGGCTGTATCCGTCGCTCGTGACGGCGATCGCATGAACCGGCGGAGGCTCGCTTTCCTTGCGCGTACCAATGTCGCCGATCGACCGCTGATCGAGACTGAACGCCGCGACAATGCGTTCGCCGTCGCGCAGCTTGAACAGCTTCTGCACGGGCTCGCCATAACCGGTCGAAGCCGGGACGTCGATGATGCGCGACGAGTAGGCGGCGCCAAAGTTGCTGAAGAACACCGCCACAGCGCGGGTGCTTCCCTGCAGAACCGCGAGCACCGAATCGCCTTCGCGGAGCCGGGTGGTCGACAGATCGCGCACTTCCTTCTGACGCTTCACCCATCCGTCGCGTGACACGATGACAACGTTGTCCTCTTCGACGATGAAATCATCGGCGGTGAAGGAGACCTCCTCCTCGCTCTCGATGAGCGTGCGGCGTTTGTCGTCCTTGCCGCCGTACTTGCGCTGAATCTCTTCGATCTCGTCGCGGACGACCTTCCAGCGCCCTTCCTCGTCTTTGAGCAGGCTGCTGATGTACCGCGCGCGTTTCCGCTTGTCCGCGAGCTCATTCTGAATGACGAGGATCTCGAGCCGCGCAAGTCGGTAGAGCTTCAGTTCGAGGATCGCGTCGGCCTGCTCGGCATCCAGGCCGAAACGCTTGATGATCTTTTCCGCTGAATCGGCTTTCCCTTCGGACTTGCGAATGATCCGGATGATCTCGTCCAACGCATCGAAGACCTTCTCGAATCCTTCCAGGATGTGTATCCGCTTCTTCAACGACTCGAGCTCGTGCTCGAGTCGATTCGTGACGACCTGCAGGCGGAACTGCAGGAAGTACATCAGCGCCGTGTGGAGATCGAGCCGCTCGGGGCGTCCGACCTCGGGGTTCTCGGTCGGAATCAAACACGTGAAGTTGACGATGAAATTTGTCTGAAGCGGCGTGTTCTTGAAGAGATACGCCATGACCATCTTTGGATCGGCGTCTTTCTTGATCTCGAGCGCAATCCGCACGTCGTCGGTGGAGACGTCTTTCACATCGAGGAGCGGCGGCAGCTTGCGCGACAGCACCACGTCGGCGATCCGCTCGACGAGCGCGGCCTTGTTCACCGCGTACGGAATGCTGGTGATGTACAGCGTCCGCCCTCCGCGCGTCGCGGAACTCTCTTCCCACGTCGCGCGCAGTCGAATCGTGCCTGCACCCGTCTTGTAGATCTGCCTGATCTCCTCGGAGGTATTCAGGATCTGGCCGCCGGTCGGAAAGTCTGGACCCTTCACATGGCGGCACAGCTGCGCGCTGCTCAAGTCTGGGTTGTCGAGCAGTTTGACGAGCGCTGTGCAGATCTCCGTCAAGTTGTGCGGAGGAACGTTGGTCGCCATTCCAACGGCGATCCCGGTCGTGCCGTTGATGAACAGGTTCGGAATGCGCGCCGGCAGCACGACCGGCTCGGTTTTCGTGCCGTCGTAATTCGGCCGGAAGTGCACCGTGCGCTGCTCGATCTCCGACAGCATTTCGTCGGCGATGCGTGCCAGCCGGCATTCCGTGTAGCGCATCGCGGCGGCGCTGTCGCCGTCCAGCGATCCGAAATTGCCCGACCCGTCGATCATCGGGTAGCGCAGTGAGAAGGGCTGGGCCATCCGAACGAGCGTCTCGTAGAGAGCCGCGTCGCCGTGCGGGTGGTAGCTGCCCATCACATCGCCGACCACCTTCGCGCACTTGCGGTGTTTGGTGTCCGCGGTCAGATTCTGCTGCCACATCGTGTACAGGATGCGGCGCTGAACGGGCTTGAGGCCGTCGCGGACGTCGGGCAGCGCGCGGGCCGTGATCACCGACAGCGCGTAATTCAGGTACCGGCTCTGCGCGGCTTCGTGCAGCGGAACGACCTCGGGTCCGCCGGGCGGCGCGGGTGGAGGCGATGTGCTGTCGGGGAGGTCGAAGAGAGTCGGTCCGGACTTTCGCTTGGCCAACTAGGCTCCAGGAATTGACAGGTTACGTTTCAATCATCTTACCCGGGTTCATTCGGTTTTCCGGGTCGAGCGCACGCTTGATCGCTCTCATCACGTCAAGCGACGCGCCGTGTTCCGCCTCGAGGTACGGCATCTTGCCGATGCCGACACCATGCTCGCCGCTGCACGTCCCACCCATCGCCAGCGCACGCGCGACGAGCCGGGCGTTCACCTCCTTGGCCTTGAGCAGCTCGGTCGCGTCGTCAGGATCCATCGGAAAAATCAGATGGAAGTTCCCATCGCCGACATGACCGACGAGCGGGGCCAGTATTCCTGCTTTCTGCACATCGGCGCGCGTGTCGAGAATGCACTCCGCGAGGCGTGAAATCGGCACACAGACGTCGGTCGTCCACGGCTTGCACCCCGGGCGTAAGGCCACGGCCGCATAGAACGCGTTGTGCCGCGCCGCCCACAGTCTCGATCGCTCCTCAGGCGTGGTCGCCCATTGAAAATCAGGACCGCCGTGTTCAGCGGCAATCTCCTGAACCGCAGTGGCGCTCGCCGTGACTTCCTGCTGGCTCGTGCCGTGGAATTCGAAGAACAACGTCGGCCTCAGCGCACAGTTCAACTTCGAATAGCGATTGACGGCATCGAGCTGCGCCTCGTCGAGCAGCTCGATGCGTGCGACCGGGATTCCGAGCTGGATCGTCGTGATGACCGTTTGCACAGCCCCTTCCATGGTGTCGAACGGACAGACCGCGGCGGAGACCGCTTCCGGGAGCCCGAACAGGCGCACGGTGATCTCCGTGATCACGCCAAGCGTCCCTTCTGAACCGACGAACAGTCTTGTCAGGTCGTAGCCGGAGGAGGACTTCCGGGCGCGGCTGCCCGTGTGAATGATTCGACCGTCGGCAAGCACGACTTTCAACGCGAGGACCGCCTCGCGCATCGTGCCGTATCGGACCGCGGTTGTTCCCGACGCGCGCGTTGCCGCCATACCGCCCAAGGTGGCGTCAGCACCGGGATCGACCCAGAACGCGAGCCCGGTGTTGTTCAGCGCCTTGTTCAATTGGCGATGGGTGACGCCCGCTTCAACCGTGGCATCCAGATCGTCCGCGTTCACCCGCAGCACACGATTCATTCGTGAGAAATCGATGGAGATGCCTCCGCTGAGGGCGTTCACGTGCCCTTCGAGCGACGAGCCGATGCCGAACGGAACAACGGGCGCACGATGCCGTGCCGCCACCTTCATCAGGGCGCTGACTTCATCGCTGCTCGTCGGAAATACGACAACATCCGGCGGCGCATGGTCGTGCCATGATTCACCGTGACTGTGATGCTCGAGCTGGGTCGGGTTCGTCGTCGCGCGATCGCCAATGAGCGCGCGCAGATCCGCGACGAGCGCCTCGCGCACGTCCGCCGGGAGGACCGAGGGCATCAAAGGATTGTATTATTTGTGATTTGTGATCAGTGATTTGTGATTCAACGACGAAGCACAGTAGTCGTACTAACGATGGGGAGACACCAATGAATTGCTATGGAGCCAAGGAGCTCGCGCGTGCGTTTCGCACGGTGCGCGACAACACCGTCAAGATTGCGGAAGAGATTCCCGAGTCGGGCTACGATTTCGCCGCGGCGCCGGGAATTCGCACGGTGCGCCAGATGCTGACGCACATCGCACTGCTCGATGGCTTTGCGACATTCCACAAGGACAAGCGGACCAACTTCGACGGCGTCAACTTCCCAGCGCTGGTCGCGCAGATGCAGGCCGAGGAGGCCAAGCCGCGGACGAAGGCAGAGGTGATTGCAATGCTGAAGCAGCGCGGCGAGGAGACCGCAACGTGGCTCGAGTCGCTCAGCGACGACTTCCTGGCGGAGCAGTTTACCCAGCCTGCAGGGCCGCCCGCGACGAAGAGCCGCTTCGAGATGATCATGGCCATGAAGGAACATGAGATGCACCATCGCGCGCAGCTGATGCTCATCGAACGAATGCTCGGCATCACGCCGCACCTCACGCGCCAGATGCAGGAGCGGTTCGCCGCGGCGCAGGCTCGCGCATAGGTGGCTTCGCCGTTCACCCGAAAAACGCTCGCGTTCCTGCGAGCGCTGAAACGGAACAACGACCGGGAATGGTTCCGCGCGCGCAAGGCCGACTACGAGCAGCACGTTCGCGCGCCGATGATCGCGCTGCTCCAGCAGCTCGCGCGGGACCTTCCCGCCCTTGCGCCGGATCTCGTGTCGGATCCACGTGTCTGCCTGTTCCGCATCTACCGCGACACGCGGTTCAGCAACGACAAACGGCCGCTCAAGACCAACGTGGCGGCGCATTTTCCGTCACGGAAGTTCCCCAAGGGTGAGGGCGCGGGCCTGTATGTCGAGGTTGCGCCGCAGTGGGTCTGGATGGGTGGCGGCATCTACATGCCCTCGTCCAGCGAGCTGAACGCCATTCGCGGAGCCATTGCCGACGACCACCGGCGGTTTCGCCGCGTGGTGACGGCACCCGCATTTCGGCGCGCGGTCGGTGAGTTGAGCGGCGAACAACTGACGCGCGTGCCTCGCGGCTACCTCAAGGATCACCCGGCGGCTGATTACCTGCGGCACCGGCAGTTCATCGGCGGACGCGAATATCCTGCCGACTTCGCCATGAGTCCCCGTTTTTATCCAGAGCTGCTCACGGTGTTCCGCGGCATCGCGCCGCTCGTCGGTTTTCTGAATCACGCGATCATCAGCAGGACCAACGACACCCGCGAATTCATGCGTTCACTAGCGGGATAATCGGCGCGATGGGTCACGCGCCGGCGGACGAGTATCGTGCACGTCTCTCCGCTCGGCGCGCGACACACCTGACGCTCACGCGCAGCGACGAGCGACTGAGCTACGCGCGCCTCATCGTCTTTGCGGCAGGCGCCATCATCCTGGTCGCGGCGTGGCGAGGCTGGCTGCCGCCCTGGTGGAGCGCACTCCCCGGCGTCGCCTTCCTCATGCTCGTCGTCCGACACGACCGCATCATCCGCGCCCGTGATGCGGCGGCCCGCGCAATCGGGTTGTACGAGCGCGGACTGTCACGCATCGAGGATCGCTGGGCCGGTGGAGGCGAGCAGGGCGAGCGGTTCAGCGATGCCGGCCATCCGTATGCCAACGATCTGGATGTGTTCGGCTCGGCGTCGCTCTTCGAGCTGTTGTCGAGCGCACGCACCCGCGCCGGCGAGGAAACACTTGCGGCGTGGCTGCTGGCCCCTGCCGGAATTGCGGAAGTCTCCGAGCGACAGGCTGCGGTCGCGGATTTGACGGACCGTCTCGACCTGCGGGAGGCGATTTCGCTTGCGGGCTCCGAGGTGCGCGCGGGCGTCCACACCGACGCACTCATCGCGTGGGCCGAAGCACCGGCGGAGCTTGGCAATCGCTGGCTTCGTCCGGCCGCCATCGCCCTGACCATCGCCGCCATTGTCACCGCGTCGGTCTGGCTGATCACTGGGAATTCAGCGCCGTTCGTCCTCACGATCCTCCTCGAGATCGCATTCTCGATGCCGTTGCGCCGCCGCATCATGAAAGCGCTCCACGGGGCCGATCAGGCTGCCCGCGACCTCGACGTGCTGGCGATCGTCCTCGCCCGGATCGAGCGGGAATCGTTCACAGCACCCCGACTCGTGTCGTTGCAGCGGTCGCTGACCGATACCGATGCGAGGCGCAGGATCGCAGCATCCGTGTCAATTCATCGCCTGCACTGGCTGGTGGAGCTGCACGACTGGCAGCACAACGCGATTTTCGCGGCGCTGGCGGCCGCGGTCCTGTGGGGCACTCATCTGGCGCTGTCGATCGAAACCTGGCGCCGCGCGCACGGCCGCCACGTTCGTGAATGGCTTCGGATATCCGGCGAGTTCGAGGCGCTCGCCTCATTTTCGGCGTACCGGTACGAGCACCCCGAGGATCCGTTTCCTGAACTGATCGATGATCGTCAGCGGCCGCCGCTGTTCGAGGGATCGCGGCTCGGTCATCCGCTGATTCCCGCGGCGCGAATGATCCGCAACGACGTCGAGCTCGGCACCGGCACCCAGTTGCTGGTCGTCAGCGGCTCGAACATGTCGGGGAAGAGCACGTTACTGCGAACGGTCGGCGTCAACGCCGTCCTCGCCTTTGCCGGGGCGCCAGTCCGCGCCGAGCGTCTGCGCATTTCGCCGCTTCGCATCGGCGCCACGCTGCGCATCCAGGACTCGCTTCAGGAAGGACGCTCGCGCTTCTACGCGGAGATTAGCCGCATCCGCGAGGTGGCGGATCTGGCGGCCGGGCCAACGCCGGCGCTGTTCCTGCTCGACGAGCTGCTGCACGGCACCAACTCGCACGATCGGGCGGTCGGCGCCGCAGGGGTGCTTCGTGCGCTCGTCGATCGCGGCGCAGTCGGTCTTGTGACGACCCACGATTTGGCGCTGACGGCAATCGCCGACCAGTTCGAAGGACGCGCGGTGAACGTGCATTTCGACGATCGCTTCGATGGGGGCACGATCGCATTCGATTACGTCATGAAGCCGGGGCCGGTGACCCACAGCAACGCGCTGGCGCTGATGCGCGCCGTCGGTCTCGAAGTGCCCGTCGATTTCGCACGGGACAAGGTGCAGGAGTGAGATGGCCGAGACCAACGCCGCCGTAACCTACGGCAACTACCTGAAGATCGACGAGCTGCTCTCGCTGCAGCAGCCGAGATCGGAAGGACCGGAGCACGACGAACTGCTCTTCATCATCATCCACCAGGTGTACGAGCTGTGGTTCAAGCTCATCCTCCACGAG
>Ga0070689_100001895_pt1 | contig 13519 bp, 3 predicted proteins | sample KBSS23HmetaG_FD_64669 | JGI IMG/M metagenome (GOLD analysis project Ga0070689, IMG submission 64669) | Switchgrass rhizosphere microbial communities from Kellogg Biological Station, Michigan, USA - KBS S2-3H metaG | ecosystem: Host-associated > Plants > Roots > Rhizosphere ...
TGGCCGAGGCGCGGACGAAGCTAGGACGCCTCGAGATCAGCGCGCCCACCGCCGCCGAGCTGAGCGTCGACGGCACGGTCGTCGGCGTCGCGCCCCTGAGCGAGCCGGTCGACGTCGAAGCGGGGATGCACACCGTCAAGGCGAAGATGACCGACGGCACGACCGACTCGAAGAGCGTCGGCGCGAACGCAGGCGAGAAGGTCCAGGTCCGCCTGGGCGCGACGGTGCCGCCGGTCGCTCCGGTGCCCACGCCGCCCGGCCCCACGACCGCCACGCCGCCGACCGCGCCGCCCCCGGCCGAGCAGCCGCCGCCGGCGATCGCCGAGCTCCCACCGCCGGCGCCCCCCGCCGCCGAGCCCGAGAAGGAGCCACGAGGGCACGGCCTTTTCGACGCGCCGAAGACGATGGTCCCGGTCTACGCGGGCGGCGCCGTCACGGTGATCGGCGCCGGCGCGGCGGTCCTCTTCTACGTCTTCAAGCAGAACGCGCTCGACAGCGGGCGGTCGGTCGCGCACGACATCGAGCAGCACGGCGGGAACTCGAGCACCTGTCCGAGCCACACCGATCCGGCGAAATTCGGCTCCGCGTGCCAGGTGTTGAACGACGACGTCGACAAGGCGAACACCGACGCGACGCTCGGGAACATCAGCGTCGGCGTCGCGGTCCTGGGAGCGGTGACCGCGGTCGGCTGGTACCTCTTCGCCCCGAAGCGCGACGCCTCGGACACGGCGCCTCCGAGCGCGACGTGGCGCGCACCCACGGTGGCCCCGATGGTCGGCCACGGCGTGCGCGGCCTCTCGCTCCACGCCGAGTTTTGAAACGCGTTCACCGCGGGTAGCGGACGACGCGCGCGGCGCCCGGGACCATCCCGTCGGTCCCCTCGGGGCGCGTGAGCGCGACGGCGTAGCACGCGGCGGCGTCGCACCCCGCGTCGACGATCGCGTCGGCGGCGATCGCGCTCCGCGAGACGTCGCTGGCGCGATCGCCGTCGAACGTCACGAAGCCGAGGCCGCTCACCGGCGGCGACGACGAGCCCTTCTTCGGCGGGCGCTCGGGCCACGCGACGACGAGCGCGCCGCCGATGAAGCCGGTCCAGTACGGCCCGGCGGAGACGCCGCAGTCGAGCGACGCGAGCGGCGCCTCGAGCTCGCCCGCGCCGTGGCGCTCCGCGCGGAGCAGGTGGAGGCGCGTGCGCCGCTCACCGTCCGCGCACGCCTCGCCGTCGTCGCGCGTCACGACGACGAAGAGGGAGCGCGCGTCGGCGTCGACCGCGACGACGTCGTCGTCTTCTTCGAGGCGATGCGAGAGCCGCCGCCACGTCCCGACCTTCGCGGCGTCGACCTCGCGGAACGCCGTGACGCCGGGGAGGCCGGGGCTCACCACGCCGAGCTCGTCCCCCACGGTGTACTCGATGTGATCGCGGTCGCTCTCGCCGGTGAAGTCCGGCCCGCGGAGGAGCGGCGCGACCTTCTCCCCCTGGACGAGGCCGAGGCTCTCGTCCCCCTCGACGAGCGCGAAGACGCGGCGCGTACCGCAGACGAGGATCGGATCGCCGTCGGGGAGCGCGCCGCCGGCGCGGCCGCGCGCCTCGGCCCACGACCGCGCGACGAGCGACGCCTTCCCGCCCGCGTCGCGGCGCACCCAGGAGAGCCCTTCGTCGGTCGCGCACGCGCCGGACCCCACGTCCTCGATCTCGCCGCGCGGCTGCCCCGCGGGGTCGACCCCGACGAGCGCGCGCGCCGGCTTGCCGTCGCGGAGGGCGCGCACCGTGACGAGCGCACCGCCGTCGGGCGCGGCGTACACGCGCACGTCCGCGTCGGGCATCCAGCCGATCCCGCCGAGCACGTCGCGCGTCCACGCGATCGCGCCGCTCGGCTCGATCCGCGAGAGCGCGATGACGTGGCGCGCGGCCACGAGCCCGGCCACGAGGACCGCACCGCCCGGCGCGTGCGCGGCGCCCACCGGCGCGGAGAGGTCCGCCGCCGTCTCCATCGTCTTCGCCGCGCCCGCACCCGCAGGGCCCGCGTCGCCCGCGAGGTCCGCCGCGCCCGCCTCGGCGGCGCCGCCCGCGCCCGACTTCGCGCCGCACGTGCAGCCGGAGCACACCATCGCGAACGCGACGAGGACCACGAGGAGCGCACGCATCGTCCCCTTATAACGCCGCGCCGGGCATCGGGGACGATCTCCGGGCGTCACTGCTTCAGCACCTTGCGGAAGGTCGTACGCGGGTAGCCGGCGGCCCGCGCGGCGGCGCTCATGTTCTGCCCGTGCGCGGCGAGGAGCGCCTTCGCGAGACCCGGGCTCAGCGCCGCGCGCGGCGGCGGCTCGGAGCTCCTCCCGCGGAGCGCGCGCTCGACGTCGGCCGCGTGGATCACGGCGCCGCTCGCGAAGTGCGCGGCGCGCTTCACCACGTTCCGGAGCTCGCGCACGTTGCCCGGGAAGTCGTGGTCGGCGAGGCGCGCGAGCGCGCCGCTCGAGAGCGACCGCGGGCCGATCGTGTCGCGCACCTCGTCGAGGATCCGCCGCGCGATCGCCGCGATGTCGCCGCGCCGTTCGCGGAGCGGCGGCACGTCGATGACGTACGTGAGTCGATGGAAGAGATCGCGCCGGAACTCGCCCCGCTCGACCTTATCGGCGAGCGCCGCGTGCGACGCGGCGACCACGCGGACATCGAGCCGCCGCCCGCTCCCGCTCGATCCGACGGCGCGCACCTCGTACCCCTCGAGCGCGCGGAGGAGCGTCGGCTGCGCCTCCATCGGGAGATCGCCGATCTCGTCGAGGAAGAGCGTCCCGCCGTCGGCCTCGGCGAACGCGCCGGCGCGGCGCGCCATCGCCCCCGTGAACGCGCCGCGCTCGTGGCCGAAGAGCTCGCTCTCGACGAGGCCGCGCGGCAGCGCCGCGACGTTGATCACGACGATCGGCCGCGACGCGCGCGGCCCCTCCGCGTGCAGCGCCCGCGCGATGAGCTCCTTCCCGGTGCCGGTCTCGCCGGCGATGAACACCGGGTCGGCGTACCGCGCGAGGCGCCGCACCTCGTCGGCGATCCGTCGCATCGCGACCGACGCGCCCGCGAGCCCGCGGAGCGGCGGCCCTGGCGTCGCTTCGCCGTCCTCCACCTGGGCCTCGCCCACGACGATCGTGCTCCGCCCGACGGTGATCGCCGTCCCCGGGCCGGCCAGCGCCTCGTCGATCCGCGCGGGGCCGACGTACGTCCCGTTGCGCGACGCGAGATCGCGGACGAGTACGCCGCCGCCCTGCGCCTCGAGCACGCAGTGCCGCGCGCTCACCGTCGCGTCGCGAAGGCGCACGCCGGCCGGCGGCGCGGCCCCGACGATCAGCGCGTCGCCCGCGAGCGGGACGCGCCGCGCGCCGTCGTCGTCCTGGACCTCGATCACCCACGGCCGCCGCTCTCTCGGGAGCGCCACGATCTCGAGCGTCTCGCTCGAGCGCGGACCGGCCGCCGCGTCGTCGTCTTCCTCCGAGGGCCCCGCCACGGGACAGGCCTCGGCACGTTGTTCTGTCATGACACGCCTCCCGCGGCCTCCATCGTCGCGACGGAGACTGCGGTTGCGTGCAGCTTGCACACAGTCGTGATAAAATGGGCGAATCGCCCGATGGGCCAGATCGACCTGTTCCACCCGGACCACTACGCGGATCCCTACCCCACGTACGCCCGCATGCGACAGGAACACCCCGCGTACTGGGACGATCGCGCCCAGCGCTGGTTCATCACGCGTTACGCGGACGTCGCCGCCCTCACGGGGCACCCTGGCATCTCGGCTGCCCGCATCCCGTCCGCCGCACGTCTCGAGGCCATGGGCCTCGGGGTCATGGAGCCCGTCTACGCCTTCATACGGCGGCAGATGAACTTCATCGACACGCCTGACCACGCGCGCATCCGCGGGCTCGTGCACAAGGCGTTCACGCCGGCCGCGATCGCCGCGCTCCGGGCGCACATCCAGGAGATCTGCGAGTCCGTGCTCGACGCGGCGGGCAGCGGAGGCTCCATGGATCTCATGAAGGACTTCGCCTATCCCCTCCCGGCGATCGTCATCGCGGAGATGCTCGGCGTCCCGCCCGAGGACCGCGACCAGTTCAAGCAGTGGTCGGCCGACTTCGCCGAGATCGTCGGCAACCCGATACGCCCGATGGAGCGCCTGCTCGAGATCAAGAAGAGCGTGCTGGAGCTCATCGACTACCTCCGTGGGATCGTCACCCGGCTCCACGCGGACCCCGCGGACAACATCATGAGCACCCTCGTGCGCGAGCAGAGTGAGGACATGCTCACGGAGGACGAGCTCCTCGCGAACGCCGTGTTTCTGCTCGCGGCCGGCCACGAGACCACCACCAACCTCATCGCGAACGGCATCCTCTCGCTCCTCCGCGCGCCGGCCGAGCTGGAGAGGCTCCGCGCCGAGCCTTCGCTCCTGCCTTCCGCAGTCGAGGAGATCCTCCGCTTCGAGAGCCCCCTCCAGATCACGGGACGCATCGCCAAGGAGGACATCGAGATCGGCGGCGCCACCATCGCCCGCGGCCAGCTGATCGCGCTCGTGCTCGGATCAGCGAACCGCGACCCTGCCTGTTTCGACGATCCCGATCGCCTGGACATCGGCCGCCGGGACAACAAACACCTCGCCTTCAGCCAGGGCGCTCACTACTGCACCGGCGCGACACTGGCGCGGATCGAGGGCCAGATCGCCATCGGATCGGCGCTCCGCAGGCTGCGCGGCATGAAGCTCCGAGAGGGCCGGGTCGACTGGCACCAGAACATCTCGTTCCGCGGCCTCCGGTCCCTCCCCGTCGTCTTCGACGAGCTCGTTCTCGGCGAAGGGGTGCCACCCTAGGGGCACCCCCCGACGATTACCCGACCGCGATCCCCAGTGTCTTCCGCAGCGTGAAGTACTGCTCGCTCACGCTGAAGACGAGGAGCTCCTTCATCTTGTCCGCCGGCGCGAGATCGCCCGGGAGCTGCGGCTCCGCGGCGACGATCTTCTTCGCGATCTCGAGGTCGGCGCAGAGGAGGAGGCCGGCGCGGGCCGCCGTCACCTCGACGCACTGCATCCAGCGCTTCAAGTCGGCCTTCGCGCCGTCTTCGATGAACTTGCTCACGACGAGGCGCAGACCCTCCTTCTGCACCGGTTGCATGTACTTTACAAGCTCACCCGCGGTCTGCCCCACGGCCTGCGCCATCTCGGGCGGGACCGCGAAGTCGGCCATGATGATCTTGATCGCGCTGAAGAGCATCACCTTCAGCTCGTTGAGCGTCGGGAACAGGTTCCGGATGTAGTGCTCGCCGCGGTAGTACGCGAGGTGCTTCCCGACGATGAACGTGAGCTCCTGCGGCGTGAAGCCGGTGAGCACCGTCTGCCCGGCGACGCTCGCGGGCGGCGCCGCGGGCACCGCCTGGAGCGCGCCCGGGATGTCGTTCCGGACGTAGAGCTCGGGGAGCGGCACCCCGAGGACCTGCGCCGCCCAGCCGAACGTCTTCGCGAACGTCACGGTGCTCGTCGACGGGTCCTGCTTGAACCGCTTGTCGAGCACCGGGAGCTGCCGCGCCGCGCGGAGCTGGTTCGTCTTCGCCACGATCGCCGCGGGGGTGATCATCTCGAAGATCTTCCCGATGAAGATGTTCTCGTCCTTGTGGAAGAGGTTCTTCACCCACTGCTCGTTGTCGAGACGGCTCTTCACCTGGATCATCCCGCGCGGGCGGTAGTCCTCGAAGAAGCGCTGCTCCTCCTCGTCGGCCTTCTTGAGGAACGCGAGCGCCGCGCACATGCACCACGCGCGGTCGTACTCGTGCTGCTTCAAGTACAGCTTGTACAAGCTGCGGTACGGGTCGACGCGCATCGGGTCCTGCTGGAGGACGATCGCGTGCTCGCCGATCGCCGCCTCCATCTGGTCCGTCGACTCGAAGAGCTCGGCGAGGATCTGCCGCTCCACCGGCTCGTCCGGCTTGTACCGCGTCGCCATCTTGAACGCCTCGATCGCGCTGTTCACGTCGGCGAGTCGATCGCGGTAGATGAGGCCGAGGTTGTGCCAGAGGTTGTACTCGAGGTCGGGCGTCCCGGCGTTCGCGTTCGAGAGGCGCCGGAGCATCTTCCGGAACGCGCGCTCGAGCGACTTCCAGTCCTTCTTCCCGGTGAGGATCTTGTTGATGCGCTCGAACGCCTCGAGGAACGTCGGGTTCAGATCGAGCGCCTCGTTGAAGAGCTCGACGGCGCGGTCCTGATCCCCCTCCTTGTCGCGGTAGATCTGCGCCATCGTGTAGATGAACTTGCTCTTCCGGACCGGCTCCTTCTCGAGGTCGGCGATGGTCGCGATCGTGTCGATCATCTTCGACCAGTTCTCGAGCGCCTGGTACAGGTTCAGCATCTTGTGGAGGAGCGCGTGGTTCGCGGGCTTGAGATCCCGCGCCTCCTCGAGCGCCTCGATCGCCTTCCCCGGGTTCTTGTCGTTGTCGTTCCAGATGTCGGCGATCTCGACGAGGATCTTGAAGCGCGGGTCCTCGTCGAACACGTTGTCGAGGATCTGCCGCTTGTACGCGACGACCTGACGCCACTCCTTCAAGTCGGTGTAGACGGAGACCATCGCCTCCAGCGTCGGCCGGTGCGACGGGTCGACGCCGAGCGCCTTCTCGAAGTTGTTGATCGCCTGCTTCGCCTGCCCCTGCTCGCGCTTGATGCACCCGAGCTTGTAGTAGACCTCGGCGCGCTGCTCCGTCTCGCTCTCGCCGAGCGACGTGAGCACCTTCTGGAAGTTCGTGAGCGCCGCGCCCCAGTCCTTCAGGCGGAAGCTCACCTCGGCCAGGCCGCGGATCGTCACCTGGTCGGTGAGGTCGAGCTGGAGCGCCGCGGTGTACGCCTTGAGCGCCTTCTCGTCGCGCCCGAGCGCCGCGCAGACGTGGCCCAGCTTGTTCTGGAGCTGGTGCTGCTCGGCGCGTTCGCGCTTGCCCGCCTTCCGCACCACCATGTCGAGGAGCGGCTCGGCCTTCGCCCACTCCTCGCGGGTCATGTACTCGTCGATGAGCGGGAGCGCGGCCTCCTCGTTCTCGTCGTCGGCCTCGTGCGCCGCCTCGAACGCGAGGATCGCGCTCTCGTGGTCGCCGAGCATCTCCTCGCGGAGCTTGCCTAGATCGACGAGGAGCTTCGCGCGCTGCCGCGGCGCGGGGGTGTAGCTCTGCTCCTGGTCGATGTACCGCGCCGCCTTGTCGTAGTCGGCGTTGTCGATCGCGATCTGCCGGAGCGACGCGAGCGACGGGACGTGCGACGGGTCGAGGTCGAGCGCCATCTCGTAGCGCTCCTGCGCCGAGACGCGATCGCCGAGCTTCTCGTCGAGCGCCTTGCCGATCCGGTAGAACGACTCGACGCGCTGCTTCGTGTCCTGCGTCAGCTCGGCGACGCGGGTCATGTACTCGATCGCCTGGTGCGCGTCGCCCTGCTTGTCGTAGAGCTTCGACAGCGCCTCGAGCGCCACGATGTGCGTCTCGTCGAGGTCGACGATGTTGCGGTACGCGTCGATCGCGCGATCGACGTCTTCGACCTCGTCCGCGTAGACCTGCGCGATGTGTCCGTAGAGCTCGATCTTCGTCCGCCGATCGAGCGTCGCGGCCACGTGCCGCTCGTACGTGTTGATCAGCTCGAGCCACTGCCGGAGCTTCCGGTAGTTCCGCTCGAGGGCGAAGTACGCCTCCTCGTGGTTCGGATCGATCTCGAGGACCTGCTCGAGCCGCTGCGCCGCGATGTCGGCCTTGAGGAAGTGCTCCTCCTGCAGCTTCGCGAGGTGCATGAGCACGTCGATCCGCTCGCGCTCGGTCGTGACGACGTCGAGCTCGGCCTCGAGGACCTTCACGAGCTCCGGCCACTGATTCAGTGTATCATACACACGAACCAGGCCGCGGATGCCTTGCAGGTTGTCGTGCTCGATGTCGAGCACCTCGCGGTACACCTGCGCGGCGCGGACCGGCTCGGAGAGGCTCGTCTCGTAGAGCGCGGCGATCCGTAGCTTCGTGTTCGCGACGTCGGTCGGGTCGGTGAGCGCCGGCACCTTGCGCTGCAGGATGTCGACGAGCTCGCGGTTCTGCCCGCGCTGCGCGTAGATCCGCTCGAGGTTCTCGAGCGCCGGGATGTACTCCGGGTCGACCTCGAGCGCGCGGTGGAAGTACGTGAGCGACTGCTCCGTCTGCTGCATCTGCTCGTCGAGGAGCTCGCCGAGCTCGGTCATGATCTCTTTGCGATCGAGATCGGTGATCGCGACGTCGAGCGCGCGCGTGAGCGTCGCGCCGAGCTGCTGATAGTTCGCGCTCTTCCGATAGAGCTGCCCCATCTGGCGGAGCGCGCCGACGTTGTTCGGGTCGAGCGCGACGATCTGCGCGTAGTACGGCTGCGCGTACTCGGGGTGGCCGAGGTCGTCGCCGTACCACTTCGCGAGGTGGAGGCAGAGGCGGATCTTCTGCTTCGGATCCGACTGCTCCTTGAGCCACTGGTTCGCGGTCTGGATCACCTCGCCCCAGCGCCCGGTCGCCTGCGCCATCCGCTCGAGGTATTTCGCCGTCTCGCGATCGTGGAAGTCCTCGCCGAGGGCGTTCACGAGCGCGTCGAGCGCCTGGTTCTTGTCCTCGAGGTGCTCCTCGAAGACGCGCGCGATCTTGCGCAGGAGCTCGGTCCGCTCCGAGACCTCCTCGCGCGTCTCGAGGCGCGAGAGATAGAGCTCGATGAGCGGCTCCCACCGCGCCGCCGCTTCGTGCCGCTTCTCGAGCTCGAAGAACGCCTCGTCGCTCGTCGGCTCGACCTCGAGGATCCGCTGGTACGCGTTCGTCGCTGCGTCGGCGTCCTGGAGCGTGTCGGTCCAGATCGCGGCGACGCTCCGGTACTCCTCGACCTTCTCCGTCGGGTCGCTGAGCGCGTCGGCGCGCTGCATCTTGACGTCGATGACCTCGGTCCACTTCTCCTCGGACCGGTAGATCGACTCGAGCGCGTCCATCGCCTCGAAGTCGGGGCCGACCTCGAGGAGCTTCCGCCACGCATCGGCGGCGTCGTACGGCTGCTGGAGCTGCTCGCCGTACGTCTTCCCGAGCTCGCGGAAGATCTCCTTGAGCTCCTCGGCGTCGAGGAGCTGCGCGGCGCGATCGACGATCTGGTGGAGCGCCTGCACGAGCTCGCTCGCGTCCTGCTGCCGCCGCCGGATCGCGGCGATCGACCGGAGCGCGGCGAGGTTCGCGTAGTCGATGTCGAGGACCCGGTTCCAGTCCTCGAGCGCGAGCTCGTCCTTGCTCAGCTTCTCGGTGAAGACGCGCGCCCGCCGCGTGAGGATGTTCACGCGGTCGTCGTCGCTCGGCGCGATCTCGAACTGCCGCTCGAGGATCTCGACGAGCTCGCGCCACATGTGCTGCTGCTCGTAGAGGTTCGAGAGCGCGGAGAGCGCCTCCGGGTCCTCGCCGCGGAGGTCGAGGACGACCTTCCACGTGTCGATCGCCTTCTGCGGCTCGCCGAGGCGCGTCGACGCGAGCGTCGCGATCTTCGCGCGGATCTCCGCCTCCGCGACGTCGCCCGACGCGTTCTCGAGCTCGCGCTCGTAGACGCCGTTGAGCTCCTGCCACCGCCCGAGGCGCTCGTAGATCCGCCCGAGCGCCGCGATCGCCCCCTCGTGCGACTTGTCGAGGTCGTCGAAGATCCGCCGGTACGCGCGGATCGCGTTGTCGGTGTCGCCGAGGCGCTCGTCGTAGATCTCGCCGAGGCGCGCGTAGAGGTCGACGAGCTCGATCGTGTCGTTCGTCGCCTTGACCCGCTCTTCGAGGATCTGCGCGAGCTCGAACCACGCCTCCATCGAGAGGTAGATCCGATCGAGGTTCGACAGCGCGTCGACGTCGAGCGGCTCCACCGAGAGGACGTACTTGTACGTCTCCTCGGCCTTCGTCACGTCGCCGAGCTCGTCCTCGAACGTCTTCGCGAGGCGCTTGCCGATCGCGCGCTGCACGTCGGAGTCGCCGTGGATCCCGAGGACGTCGGCGTACGCGTTGGCCAGGGTCTCCCAGCCGCCGTCGACGGTGGCCGCGAGGCGCGGCGCCTCTTCACCCGAGCGCTCGTCGAGCGGGTACTCCTTGAGCGCGCGGATGTAGACGTTCAGCGTCGCGAGCGTGTCGATCAGCTTCTCTTCGTGGAGCTCGGCGATCCGGTAGTACGCCGCGAGGCGCTCCTCCGAGCCGCCCGGTCCCCCCTCTTCCGGCGCGGTCGCCGGGATGTGCCGGAGCTGCGCCTCGTAGACGCCCGAGAGCTTCTCCCACTCGCCCATCTGGCGGTAGAGCGGCTCGAGGATCTCGGCGATCTCCACCTGCTTCACGCCGCCCCCGAAGAGCGCCTCGAGCGCGCGGAGCGTCGCCTCGTGCTCCGGCGCCGCGCCGAGGACGTCGCGGTACGCGCCGATCGCCGCGTCGAGGTTCTTGAGGCGCGTCTCCTCGACCTGCCCGAGGCGGTACTTGAACTCGAGGATCTCGTCCGGCGTGTTCCCGATCTCCGCCTCGCGCGCGAGGATCTTCGCGAGCTCGGCCCACCGCTCGGTCTCGGTGAAGAGGCGATCGAGCGAGCGGATCGCCGTCTGGTTCTCGGGCTCCGCCTCGGCGACGCGCTGGAAGCGCCGGATCGCGCTGTCGACGTCCTCGAGCTGCACCTCGTAGATCTGCGCGGTGCGGAGGCCGAGCTCGACGAAGCGATCGGGCGCGTCGGCGGCGAGCTTGTCGAGCTCGGCGTCGTAGAGCTTCCCGACCTCGGGCCAGCGGTTCACGACCATCGCGAGGCGCTCCGTGTTCTGGAGCGTGAGCTCGTTCCCGTTGTCGAGCGCGAGCGCGCGCGCGTACGTGTCGAACGCGCTGTGGTGGTTGTCGAGCGCGTCCTCGTAGAGGCGCGCGATCCGGTGCAGGAGGTCGACCTTCTGGAACGGGTCGGTCGCGTGCTGAACCTGCACCTCGTGGACGCTGATGAGCGCCGGCCAGTCGCTCGACGCCTCGTACACCGGCTCGAGCACCGCGGCGGCGCCGAGCGGGTCCTGCGTGCCGCTCTTCAGCCCCTCGAGCGCGCGGAGCGTCGGCTCGTGATCCGGCTGCTGCTGGAGGATCTCGCGATAGAGCTCGACCGAACGGGTCACGTCGTCGAGGCGCTTCTCGTAGAGCTCGGCGATCCGGTACTGGAAGCTGATCGCCTCGTTGTGATCGGCGGTCATCTCGCTCTCGCGTGTCAGCACCGAGAGGAGCTCCTGCCAGTTCTCCGCCTGCTCGTAGAGGACGTCGAGGCGCGAGAGCGCCTGGAGGTCGTCGGGATCGAGCTCGAGGATCTTCTGGTACGTCTCGATCGCGCGCGTCACGTCGCCGAGCTCGCGCTCGTACACCGCGCCGACCTGGTAGTAGATCCGCTTCTTCTCCTCGGGGTCGACGACGAGGTCCGCCTTCTTGGCGTAGATCGTCATGAGGTCCGCCCAGCGGGAGAGGCCGAGGTAGCGCTTGATGAGCGCGTTGAGCGCGCGGACGTCGTCCGAGTCGAGCTCGAGGACCTTGTTGTAGACGGCGATCGCCGCCTCGGGCTGATCGAGGACGTCCTCCTCGATCGACGCGGCCTGGAAGAGCGCCTCCTTCTTCTCGTTCAGATCCTCGAGGATGTTCGCCTTCGTCTGGAGGATCTGCGAGAGCTCGGAGTAGCGCCCGGTCGTGCGGAACAGGCGCTCGAGCGACTCGGCGGCCTGGAGGTTCGCCGCGTCGATCTCGAGGACCTTGCGATAGAGGCCGATCGCGACGTCGATGTTCCCGAGATCGAGCTCGTAGACGCGCGCGCTCATCATGTAGAGCTGGCTCGCGAGCTGGTTCGCCTCGATCGCGTCCTCTCCGCCCACCTTCTCGCGGGCGAGCGCCTCGAACACCTGCGCGAGGTCCTGGAAGCGTCCGGTCGCGCGGGCGATCCGATCGAGCGCCTGCTGCGTCGCCTCGTTCGCCGGGTCCTCGCGGAGCGCGCGCGCCATCGTCGAGAACGCCTCGTTGAGATCGCCCGCGGCGTCCTCGTGGAGCTGCGCGATCTGGTGGAGGAGCTCGACGCGCCGCGCGGCGTCGTCGCTCCTCCGGACCTGCACCTCGTGCACGCCGATGAGCTTCTGGTGATCGCCGAGGTGGCGGTACAGCGGCTCGAGGAGGTCGGCGATCGTGAGCTCGTGCTCCGGGTCGCGCCCGAGACGCTCGAGCGCGGTGAGCGCCTGCTCGTTCGTCGGGTCGCGTTCGAGCACCTGCCGGTACCCTTCGATCGCGACGTCGACCTGCTTCATCTCCGTCTCGCGGAGCGCCGCGAGGCGGAGCATCAGCGCGAGCTGCTCGTCGTCTTGCGTCGCGAGCCCGAGCTGCGCCTCGAGGTTCTCGGCGAGCTCCGTCCACATCTTCTGCCGCGTGAAGAGCGCGTCGAGCGCGCCGAGCGCGCGCGCGCTGGACGGATCGAGCTCGAGCACCTTCTTGTACGACGCCACGGCCTCGTCCGGGTTCGACAGGCGCTCGTCGTAAATGCGTGCAGTCTGCACGAGGAGCGCCTCGCGCGCGTCCGGCTCGAGGGCGAGATCGATCCGCCGCTGGATGACGCCGATGAGATCGGTCCAGCGCTCGGTGCGGGTGAAGAGCTGCTCGAGCGCGTCGAGGGCCTCCTTGTCCGCCGCGTCGAGCGACAGCACGTGGAGGTACCCCTTCGCCGCGTCGTCGATCTGCCCGAGGCGCTCGTCGATCGACGCCACCTTGAGCCAGTATTCGCGCGCGAGCTGCGCGTCGCTGAGCCCCTCGGCCACCTCTTCGTAGAGCGCGACGAGCTCCTTCCACGCGTCGGACACGTCGGCGATCGCCTCGATCTCGTGACGCGTCGCGGAGAGCGACGGGTCGTCGCGGAGCGCCTGCGCGAGCGCGCGGAACGCCTGCGGGTAGTTCGTGAGCATCTGCCCGCTCACGCGCGCGATCTTCCTCTGGAGCTGGACGCGGCGCTGCACGTCGGACTCGCTCGCCGAGAGGATCTCGAGCGCGGCGATCAGCTTGTTCCAGTCGCCGCGCTCCTCGTAGATGTTCTCGAGGATCGCCGCGGCGTCGGCCTTGAGCGTCTCGTGCGCGAGGAGCGCCTCGAGCGCGACGCGCGCCCCTTCGTGCTGCGTGTCGAGGAAGAGGATCTCGCGGTAGTTCTCGAGCGCGCCGGCGGCATCGTCGAGGTGCTTCTCGAGCGTGCTCCCGAGGCGGAACTTCAGATCGATGAGCGCTGGCTCGGCGTTGTCGAGCTCGATCCGCCGGCGGAGGACGTCGACGTACGGCTGCCATCGTTCGAGCTGCCCGTAGAGGCGGTCGAGCGCGGTGAGCGCGCGCGCGTCGCCCGGCTCGTCGTCGAGGACGGCGTTGTACGTGTCGATCGCCTTGTCGACGTCTTTGATCTCGGCCTCGAAGAGCTGCGCGATCTCGTAGTGGATCCCCTTCTTCTCTTCGGCGTCGACCGAGAGATCGCGCTTCTTCGTGTAGATCTCGAGG
>Ga0070689_100001898_pt1 | contig 13501 bp, 9 predicted proteins | sample KBSS23HmetaG_FD_64669 | JGI IMG/M metagenome (GOLD analysis project Ga0070689, IMG submission 64669) | Switchgrass rhizosphere microbial communities from Kellogg Biological Station, Michigan, USA - KBS S2-3H metaG | ecosystem: Host-associated > Plants > Roots > Rhizosphere ...
TCTACTGCCTTCCAGCTCTTGGCTGATGTGTAGTTGTTCGCACACGTCCCCGCTGTTGTCGTAGCGCCAAGATCTTGCACCGTCGCGCCGTTGCATGTGTCACTGGCTGTCGGCGCAGTAAAGCTCGGCGTAGCCGGACACTCGATTGTGGCGTTGGCGCCTTGTCCGCCGATCGCCGGCGGAGTCGTATCTAGTACCGTAATCGTTTGGTTCCGCGAGACGCTGGTGTTACCACAAGCATCCACCGCGTGCCAGGTCCTGGTCTCGGAGTAAGTGCCAGCACAAGTCCCAGCCGCAGTGGTGTCGCTGTCCTGCACTACCGTGGAAGTGCCGCACGCATCACTGGCCGTCGGCGCGGTGAAGGTCGGCGTGGCCGGACATTGAATGGTGGCGTTGCTGCCCGCAGCGCCAATCACCGGCGGAGTCGTGTCGCGTACCGTGCTTGTTTGAGTAACAGTCCCGCTGCTGTTGCCGCAGCCGTCCACTGCTCTCCAGCTCCTGGCTACTGTGAAGTTGTTCGCACACGTCCCCGCCGTCGTCGTATCACCCAGGTTCTGCACCGTAGCGCCGCTGCACGTATCAGACGCGGTCGGCGCGGTGAACGACGGCGAGGCCGGACATTCTACAGTGTTGTTCGCGCCCGGCGAGCCAATCGTCGGCGCAGTCGTGTCGCGTACCGTGATCGTCTGAGTGCGCGAGGCGCTGGTGTTACCACAAGCATCCACGGCGTGCCAGGTCTTGGTCTCGGAGTAATTGCCAGCGCACGTCCCAGCCGCAGTGGTGTCGCTGTCCTGCACTACCGTGGAAGTGCCGCAAGCATCACTGGCCGTCGGCGCGGTAAAGGTCGGCGTGGCCGGGCACTGAATGGTGGCATTGCTGCCCGCACTGCCAATCGTCGGCGCTGTGGTGTCAGTTACCGTGATGGTCTGAGTAACAGTAGCGCTGGTGTTGCCGCAGGTGTCCGTCGCCCTCCAGCTCCTGGCTGCTGTGTATTTGTTAGCACACGTCCCAGCCGTCGTCGTATCACCCAAGGAGTTCACTGTCGTGCCGAAGCCGCACGAGTCAGAGGCCGTCGGTGCAGTGAAGGTCGGTGAGGCCGGACACTCAATGGTGGCGTTGCTGGGATTGCTGAGCGTCACCGTGCATGTACAACTCTGTGCCGGTCTTAGCGCGACCAAAATGGCGGCCCAGTCCCTGTTCTTGCTGATTGTTGCTGACCCGGCGCCCGTAGAACCGGCAGCCGCTTTAAAGTTCCACGCGCCACCGATACCCTGCGTGATGGTCGTATATGACTGGGTTAGAGCGCCCGGTGATGTCGCCGTCGTAAACGAACTTAGGACAGAGTCATTGCGCGTCGCGGCGAACATCAGGACGGCCGCATTAGCAGTAACCGTAGTTATCGAAGTTACACCGGAAATACTAGTTCCACTTCCTGTCGTATAGCTGCCTGGCGTAACGTCGAAAGGTGGCACAGGTGGTGACCCAGAAGTGTCAACACCTGCAAATGCAACAATCGCGCCTGCAGCATCTGTACTGCCTGTCCAGGTAAAAGTATAACTCGTGGGCTCTGATACCGTGGCGACCTTATAGAGCAAGGCCATGCGACGACTACCGAACGTCGTTGGGGTGGTGACATTCGTCCAACTACCAGCCGGCGTAGGAGAAGGGAAGGTACTGCCGCCCTCCATTTCAATGTTGACGATCATCACATCGCCCGCAACAACACCAGTCGGCTTGTTGATGGTAATCGAGGTGGCACTACTAGCGGTACTCGTGGTCGCGCTGCCGCGCTGGAAGATGCTGCTTGTACTGACTGCGATTAACGGATCTGTGTCGATTGCTGCGGTTGTGCCGGAGCCGTCTTTGTTGCCGGTCGCGAAGCTGTAAACGCCCGCGGTGCTCGGCGCGGTGACCTTGGTTCCGCCGCCGGCGTAAGTAAGGTCAAATCCTTTACCACCTGGTGGAGCGGTTGTGTTGAAACGCACGTCGATAGTCCAAGGTCCACTACCAGTTACTGTGATCGTGCCTACGGTGGTACCTGCGCCAACGGCCACAGCGCTGACATAGCCGGGGTTACCCGGAGTCGTACTTTGCGGCGCTGTCCACCCGGCTGGAACAACGACAGTAGCATGCGCGCTCCCGTTGGTGAAATCTTGGGCTACATTGCGAAAGCTGAAGGTGAAACTGTTGCCGGTGCTGCTCGGCGTCGCGGTGCCTGGTGAAACGTTCATGGTACCGTCACCGTTTGCATCGGTGAACGTGCACGACGCGGTAAGCTGGGAGGTTTCGCCGGTGGCGGTGGCCAGGAACGTAGCGCCATTAAATTCTTGGGAGAAGATATACCAGCTTGTGTCGAATTCGCCGTTCTCGTCGGCCACCACGTCCCACGGTTCGAACGACTGTTGAACGGGGTCTGTTTCGACCACGATCATGTTGACGGTTTCGCCGGGCTCGAATCCACTGCCGTGGAAATAGACATAGGAAAATGGCGGGTAATCCTCGCGATCAGTGGTAAGGGTCGGCTCGGTGTTAGGCGACTCGGGCCCCTGTGATGAACGTTGAGCTGCCTGTAATTCGACACGGCTCCTCTGCAGACTAAATACCTGCGAGGCTAGCGGTTCGTACAGCTTCTTCGCAAGGACTGCGGATTTACGCAGGGCGCTTTTCTCGGCTGCTGTGAGGTCCTTGGCAGTTATCGGCTGGGTGGTTTCGGTCTGCGCCTGGTCGGTCTGGTTTTGTTCCGCTTCTGTCTTGTTCTGGGACGAAGCACTCGCCTGTGTTTCGGCCGGAGCCTTGGAGGACTCCCTCGGTCCGGTGATAAAGGAAAGGATGCCTATCAGGATTAACCCTGTTATTTGCAGCGCCATGAACAGGGCGGTGCCTCGTTTCTGGACGTGTCGAATTAGTTTGCTCATACTTTTCTAAGGATTGCGGGGTAAAGGAGCGTATTCTGGGGGGTTGGGGGCTGGGGGGTAAAGGCCTCGTCAGGGATTGGTTAGGCGTGATTGCCCAGGTGGTTGCGATTGCAGTTCCACCCATGGTCGCAGCCGCGGTGCCGCGCGAGCTGCGCATTGATCCCCGTGAGAAAAAAAAAGCCGCGAGCCTAGGCCCGCGGCGCCATGGAGCATTGATGGTCGTAGTCGTGGACGCGGGTCTCATTGGCATGCGCGGGATTGCGTTGTCATCTTCTTCTCCGGGAAAACCGGGACGAAGTTCTCAAAAAAGATTCGGCTTCTGCCAAAAAATGGGAACGAATTGGTCGTGAATTGGAACACCCGTGTCTTCAATTAAGGCGCGGAGTGTGGTTGCCCTCGAACAGGGTGTAAAGCATAAACCCGCGTTTCGGGTAGGGGACACTCCCTGATCTTTCAGTTGCAATTCCCCTAGAGGATCATGTTAATACGCGTGAAGAAGTAGCTACTCTTCGAATGGAAAATTTTTCCTAGGTAAACGGCTTCACCGCCGTTAAGCCACGAATTAACACCCGCCTTCGTCCCGCCGTCGCGGGACTACGGCGGGGCAGGCGAATAGACACGAACTTAGAGAGAGCAGAAAACCACGCCATGACACGGATGAATCAAATGACGAAGTCCGAATGTTCTTTGGCGCGGCGTGTCTGCACCGGTCTCGAAGGCTGTCGTCTCCGTTGTGCCAAGCCGATTTTGCCTCGCCGTACTGACTCCCGATGCGCTGAGGACGGCGCTCATCTACCGTTTGACTGACTATTTTGTGACCGTGGCGCCATCCAGGGTTCGGCGTTCGCGCCGCGGGCCGACGGCGGCCCGGCTCCATGAGCATCCATCCACGAAGATTGGAGAAGGCCTGCCATCAGGCCGTTCTGTGGATTTCTACGTCGTCGCAGCGATCGAAGACGAACGCGAAGCGTGCGCGTCACCCACCCGTTTTCGGTCGCCGCCGCGACCTACAACCTGGCAGGCAGGGCGACGGCTACAGAAGCAGTAAGGGCTCCGCGGTTTCCCGCGGAGCCCTCATGCTGGGGGTTATCTTTTTACGTTTCAGTTATTACTGGCCGCACGACACAGACGCGCTCGAGTGGTTACACGGCGTGACTGGCACGACCGGGCCACCGTTGTTGATGGCGTCGATGCAGTTCTTCAGCATCTCCTGGGCGACACGGGTTGGATTCCCAGCAACCGTGTTCCCGTCCATTGCCAGTTGGTCGCATGCTGTGGAGATCAAGCTATTCACTGTCATGCTCGAGCACAGGTCAAACGCGCCGCCGTCCGTCTTATTGAAGTAAACGTCCAGCTTCAACGCAGCCATCTGCGCCGACAGCATGTAGGCCATGTTCGTGGCGGTGGCGCTCAGCAACCAGCTTCTGAAGTCAGAGTAACTGGTGGTGAAGGTCTTGACCGACCCGTTTGCGTTTCGCATCTGGCACGAGTTGAGCAGGGTCACGACGGCCGGCAATAGGGTCGTTCCGGTTCCGTTGGCGTTGCCTGTTATAATCTTGTTGCCGTTCTTATTGCTCCAAAAGCCCAGGGTCAATCCACCACTCGGCACCGTGCAGTAGTTGCCGAAATTGACCGTAACGGTTTGACCGCAGTGATCAATAGTGATCGTGGACGAATTCGTCGTACCGAAAAAGCCAGTCGCGCTTCCCTCGGTAACTACGTACGTCCCCGGACCCAGATTGCCAAACGTGGTGCAGCTGCCATCGCTAGAGGTCTGCTGCACTGGTGAGAAGGCGGTGTTGGTTAACGAAGTGAGGCAGAACGGCCAGGCCAAAAGCGGCTTGCCCGAGGCACCGGTTTTGCCAGCATCGGTATCGTAATACTTGCAAGCTTGGATTGACGCCGTGCATGGCGTGGGCGTGGGGGTTGCTTGACCTTGGCAACTAGGATTACCCGTGACGCTGCAACTTTCGTCGAACGTGGCTATGCGCAGGTGGCCTGTGTGGCCGTCGCCGCCATCATACACGTCATAACTGTTGGGACCTTGGGCGAATAAGCCCGTTCCTGGTAAATTAGCCGGCTGGCCAGCTGCATTGTGCGTGCAATACTCGATCGGCATCGTCTCGCACTGGCCCCCCAACGTAACGGTGAACTGGTAATCGTTGTAAGGAACACCGTTGATCGTGCGCGCGATTGTCTGGTCGGCGAGCACGTAGATATTCCCGCCCACGCTGTTATGGACAATGACGCCAATTTGCGAGAGGGGATCGCAGTCGGCGACGGGGATGGTTAGCGTGACGGTGTATGTGCCACCAGCCTGGATGTCCCATTTGTGGCTATTTCCAGTCTGGGTGATCACCGCGCACTCGCCGGCGCCAACCACATTGGAGATATACCCGTTACCCAAGTTGTCCGCATAGGCCGTAGCCATTGTGGTACACAATGCCACGACCGTAATGAACGCGGCCATTATACAGTTGGTTCTATTTGGTTTTATTTTCATTTTACTTTCTGTTTGTTTGGTTGTCCTGGGGGAGGCCATTCCCATGGCGAGCCAAGACGTTTGTATTAGGTGGTTCGGGCGTTCGCTGCTGCGATCGCCCGGGGAAATTTTTCGGTTTGGGATTGATGTTTCCATCTTGAATTTATTTGCCGTTGGGACTTCCTGCTGGTTGAGCGGACGAGGTCGCGGCAGAAATGGCGTCAAGAAGAATGCGGTCGAGCACTGGTTTGCGAAGGAAAGCTGATGCGCCGCCGGCCATGGCCCGCTCGCGAGCGTTCGGCAAATCGTGGCCGGTGAAAATGATGACAGGAAGCGCTGCGTATTTTTGGGCGAGATGCGCCTGCACGCCGAACCCGTTCATGTGCGGCATGTGCAGATCGAGAACGACGCAATCGGGCAGGCGCGTATCGAGCGATTGCAAAAACTCCGGACCGGAGGCGAATGTCTCCACACTCAGGCCGACGGAACGCATCAAGCGCATCAGCGCTTTGCGAATGGGTTCTTCGTCGTCAACGACAGCGACGTGGGGGCTGGCTTTGGTCACAACGCCGTGAGAGTACGGCAGCCGAGGCAGCCCGCGCAATTAGACCTTAGGTTGTTATGCTAAAGGCTGTTATACCTAAGGTTACTATCCTTTAGTATACTATACTTTAGGCTAGTATGGCGTCTCCCAAAACACAGCGCTAACAGCGGTGTGTCTGCTTAGCGCCAAAGGCGCCATCTCTACATCGACTCGCAACAAGAGCACCATCGCGCTCACACCGCGATTGAATCGCGCTTTCAGCGCTAGCTTTTTTCCATTCATGAATCCTGGGGCGTTGCCCCAGGCTGACGGTAAGACTGCGCCTTTGGCGCAAAAGCGGTGCCCCAGGCTAAACGTGAAATAACGCCTCTGGCGCTAAACACACACGGGGGACGCGTTAGCTCCAGGTGACGGCGGCCATCGCCCAAGAACGTCGGTCAAAGACCGATCCATTTATTAGACCGCTTGTAGCACGAAGAAACGATGGTTAATCAGCAGCCAGCGGTCCTAGGCTGCTGATTTCAGTGAGTTAGTTCCTCTGATGCCGCAACGTTCCGTCAAGCGCGCCAACTCTGCGACTGATTGCACCTTCATTTTCGCCATCACTCGGGCGCGATGCATTTTGACTGTCGCTTCAGTGATCCCGAGGTCACCAGCAATTTGTTTGTTCATCTTGCCGGCCACCACATGCTGGAGCACTTCCCGCTCCCGCGGTGTGAGCGTGTCGAGACGCGCATGGATTTCGGAAAATTTGGCCTGTTCTCCGCGGGCGACAGCGTCTCTTTCAATAGCGGCGCGAATGGCCGGAAGCAGATTTTTCGCATTCACAGGTTTGGTGAGGAAATCAAACGCGCCACCTTTCATCGCCTGCACACTCTTGGAAACATCACCGTGACCGGTGAGAAAAATAATCGGAAGACTACTGCCTTTCTCGGCCAGTGCCGTTTGGAGCTGAAGGCCATTGAAACCAGGCATCTCGAGATCAAGCATAAGGCAACCCGGCGTATTCGGATCGTACTGCGCGAGAAATTCCGTGGGTGACGCAAAGGCGGCCGCGGCAATTCCGGCCGAACGCAGCAAACGCAAGACAGCTTTTCGTATCGCTGCGTCGTCGTCCACGACAAACACGGTGGGGCTGGGAGAAGAAGGCATTAGCTAGTCAGTGATCACTGCCTCCTTTCGAGCAAGACGCTCCGACGCGCTTACCGCCGGTTCTTCCTCCCCCGATCCGTTCGCACCGGGCCCGAGCAAGACGCTCGGAGCGGCTACTCTGGGAGCCGAAGCGTCGGTGGCGGTTAAGGCTGATCCATCGAGAACCTTGGACGACGCTGCCGAGAGGGCATCCGACCTGACTATCGGCAGACTAAAATGAAATGTCGCGCCGCGGTCCGAATTATTCGTAGCCCAGATTTCACCTTGATGCGCGTTGATGATGGTGCGGCAGATGGAAAGGCCAAGCCCCATTCCCTCCTTTTTCGTGGTGAAGAAACGGTCGAAGACTTGTTCTGGTTTTCCCCCCGGAATGCCACGGCCCCGATCGGTGACAGACACCTGCACTGTGCTGGTCTCCGATTTAGAAGCAATGAGCAATTGACGCTCCGAAGAATCGCAATCGGCCAGCGCTTCGCAGGCATTGAGCACCAGGTTAAGCAACACCTGTTGAAGCTGGACGCGGTCGCCGGAAACTGGTGGCAAATTCTGGGCGAGGTCAGTATCCACAGTTACGTTTTGATTGATGAGATCACTGCGCATTAGTCTCAGGACATCCCGTATCACTTCGTTCAGATCGATATCATCGGAGTGCTTTTGCGGTTCTCCTTTTCTTAGTAGCCGGCGGAGGCGGTGGATTACTTCCCCAGCGCGTTGGTCTTCGGTTACAATGTCCTTGAGGATCTCGCGGACCTCATTAAGATCGACATTGTCAGCATCCAGGAATCGCTGAGCAGCCTGAGCATTACTAAGAATGGCGGTGATCGGGTGGGTTAGCTCGTGCGCAAGCGAACTGGAAAGTTCCCCCAGTGCGTTCACACGCGCGAGGTGCGCCAGGTCATGGCGCTGGCGGGCTGCCTCCAGCTCTGCCTGTTTTCGAGCAGTAATGTCCATGCTGATTCCCAGAAGTCGTATCGGCTCCCCCTGTTTGTTTACCTGCACACGCCCACGCGATGCGACCCAGCGCACACTGCCGTCCGCAAGAACCCTCCGAAACTCTGCGTCGTAATCTTTGCCGTTTTCGATCGCATTCCGAAGTGCCTGTCGGACTTTATCCCGATCATCTGGATGCCATCGCGAAATGAGGTCGTCGGATGTGATCTTGCCGGAAACAGGGAAGCCCAACTGCGCCCGGCGCGTTGGCGTGACCCAGATCTCATCCTTGCTCAAATCCCACTCCCATAGTCCGAAATCCGCTGAGGCCGCGGCTAGGTTGAGCCTCTTATCGCTTAATTCCAATTCGCGCGCGAGGCGCGCTCCTCTAGCCATATCGCTACTCAGCTCGTAGCCCATCGCCGCTACGACGGCCGTATATGTGAAGCCGAGGAAAAAGGGGACTTCGATGATGCTCCAGATCACGAGCGGGACGTGCCATGCGAGGATCGCGCCGAAAATCATGCTACCGCCTACGAGCAAAGCGCGTCGTCGATCACCGCGTCGCCAGACGGTAATGGTGGCATCCACAGAAAAAATGAGCAGCAAGAGCAGGCTAAAGCTACTAATCAGGCCCCATGGATTGGGGAGGCCGACGGGCATTGATACCATCTCGCCGTTCCATGAAAAGTGGCGGATGTCTGTAATTGTCCTAAAATTGACACTCACCGGAGAAATGAAATTGAAGATCAATACCAGTGTCCGCAGGCCGTAGATGCTCCACGCCAGCCATCGTCGTCCGGCGCGGAGATAGAGTCGCACGAAACCCACGAACGACACTGTGAGCACCCACGTGGGCAGATGTATCCAGCGCACCAAAGCTTGGTATTGCTCGACCGTCTGGGCATTGAGCATCCCTAACTCGAATGCAGAGATTGCCGCCGCGGCGACCGCGCTACAGGAAAACAACAAATGGACCCAGTTTTCGCGCTGTTTGCACCAGACCGCGCAATAGAACGCCGCGAGCGTCAAACATGCACCCACATTTATCGACCAGACAACGGTGATCCAACTCATCGGATAATAGCGACTAACTCTGAGATCTTATTTGGTAGTTGGATCGCGAACCTGACAGAAGGCCATTTGCGAACGGGAAACAAAGTCGCAAATGTGAATCTCTTGATCTGGGGGTATCCTCGAAATTTCTCCTTTCATAAAAAACCGCTCACCTGCCAAATCTTCGCATCACTACCCATCTACGGGATTTTTGGGCCGGAGTTTCAGGCTGCCAGTGCTGATTGAGCGCCTAACTTTTCACCTAAGAAACTAGTATTTCTTACCTCGGCGATTGCTCATTCATTAGCACGGAGCCTTCTATAAGAGTCATTGCTCGAGACAGTAACACTCATATTGCCGGCAACCATGGTTGGTATAAGGCCCGTCTCTAACCGTCGGTGTCGAAACCAGCGTTAGATAGTGTTGCCACAGTTTACGCGGCGCTCAACTACCGTTTGACTGACTATTTTGTGACCGCGGCGCCACCCAGGGTCCGGCAGGTTCCAAGTGCTCGCTAGCCCATTGCCGGGCAAATCGCTTGAGCTCGGCTGCAGTATACAAGCTTAGCTTATGCTTAATCTTTTCGCAGTGGGTCTCGACCGTTTTGCGGCTAAGATGAAATTGCTCGGCAATCTCGCGTGGACTATGCGCGGCGCCTAACAATTGAAATACCTGCATCTCCCGATCGGACAGGCGCTCGACGCCGGCACGTGAGCCGCCCGGTTTTTCGCGCAAAGTCCGCTGAACTATCGCTGCAGCAACGCGTTCGCTAAAATACAATTCACCAGTAAGCACTTTGCGCACTGCCCTGAGAACCTCGTCAGTGGCGTTTTCTTTCATGATATAGCCGAACGCTCCGGCGCGAAGGGCGCGCTCGGCAAAGAGCAACTCGTCGTACTGCGAGAGAACAAGCACCTTTAGTTCGGGATTCTCTATCCGTAATGTCTTGATGAAGTCGAGCGCGTCCCCGGCTTTCAGTCGAAGATCGAGAATCATCAGATCAGGCTGGCATTGTTCGGCGAGCCTTTTGGCATCCAACGTGTTGTCCGCAACTCCGGAACACGTGAGATCGGGTTGGTTGTTGATTAACTGTTTTAGTCCGTCGCATAGGATGGGATGATCCTCCACTACGACGACGCGCGATTTTCTTTCGGTTTGTGTTGTTGGATTCATGAGATTGTAGAAAGAGAAGGCTGCGCTTCCAGCGGCACACGGCAGTGAACGAGCGTGCCTTGAGTTGGGCCGGGGCGGACTTCGCACGAACCCCCGATACACTGCGCTCGATAGCGCATGATTCGAAGCCCCATCCCCTGGCCGTTGGTTTTAGTGTTAAATCCTTTCCCGTCGTCTTGTACCGTCAACACCATCTCGCGATTGCCAAATGTGATTTGGATCAGTACTTCGCGAGCAGCACCGTGTTCGACTGCATTACGCACTGCCTCCTGCGCGATCCGATAAAGTTGAGCTGCTGCGGGCGCACTAATCGGCAGTGCGGCGTTGGGTGTAACGACGCTTTTCACCTGACAACTGTGGCTGATATTCACGGCCAGCGACTCCAACGCAGCTTTCAAGTCCCCCACCCCGTCCGTACCTTCGAGACTCCGTGCAGTGAGCCGTGTGTGCCTGGCCGCTTCATTAGCGAGCCGCACTATGGCCGACGCCTTTTCAGCTTCCGCAGGCCGGTCTGAGCGCAGGTGTTCTTCAAGCAGCTTTGCGCTCAAAGCGATACTGACGAGTTGTTGCCCTACGCCATCGTGCAAGTCATACGCGATGCGACGCTGTTCGCGGGCACAACTCTCGATCACCTCACGTTCGAGTCGCGCGCGCTCCGCGACTTCTCTCTCGAGGAACGCCGTTTTCTGCTGCCTGAGCCGTCCTAGTTCACAGCGCTGTCGCTGCGCCAACAGCTCTGCCTCTTTTCGCGCAGTAATGTCCAGGCTAATTCCCGTAAGCCGCTTCGGCTTGCCTTGTTCATCCCCCTGCACGCGTCCGCGTGCGCAGACCCATTGCGTACTGCCATCCGCTCGAACAACGCGAAATTCCGCCTGGTAATCCTTGCCATCCTGGATCGCCTCATTGAGGGCTTGGCGGACTTTGTCGCGATCATCCGCGTGCCATGTTGAAGTGAGCTCGTCGAATGTGATCCTTCCAGACGCAGGGAAACCCAGCTGCGCACGGCGCGTCGGGGTGACCCAGATTTCATTCTTTTCCAAATCCCACTCCCAGATCCCGAGGTTGGCGGAGTCTGCGGCGAGATTGAATCTTTTCTCGCTGACTTCCAATTCACGGGTGAGATGTGCGGCGCGAGCCATATCGCGACTCAACTCATACCCCATCGCGGCCACGACGCCCGTGTATGTAAACGCAAGGAAAAAGGGCGCTTCAATAATGCCCCAGATGACCATAGGAACGTGCCACGCCAGGATCGCACCAAGGACCATGCTGCCCCCGACAAGCAACGCGCGTCGCCTATCACCGCGCCGCCAGACCGTAATCGTGGCGTCGATGGAAAAACCAAGCAACAAAAGGAGGCTAATCTGACTAAGCAGACCCCACGGGTTCGGGACGCCGAGGGGCAGTGAAATAATATCGCCAACCCAGGGAAAGTGGCGAATGCCTGTAATCCTGTTGAAGTTGATACTCACAGGAAAAGTGAAGTTGAGAATTAGCACCAGCGTCCGCAGGGCGTAGATGCTCCAGGCCAGCCACGGCCGTCCTGCGTGCAGATAGAGTCGAACAAACGCGACGCAGGATATCGTGATGACCCACACCGGCACGTGGATCCATCGCATTAGCAGTTGATATTGCTCCACCGTCGTCGCATTGAGCATCCATAACTCAAATGCGGAAATGACGGCCGCCGCGACCGCGCTACAAGAAAACAGCAAATACGCCCGGTTTGCGCGTTGTTTGGACCACACAACGCCATAGAACGCAGCGAGCGTCAGACACGCTCCAGCATTTACGGACCAGATGACGGTAACCGAATTCATAGTACAGACGGGATCTGTTTGTGGTCATCTTCTAGTTGGGATTTTGCAGGTCGAAGTTTCAAAAAACCTTCAGATTAGACGCTCAAATCTCCTAGGGCGCGGGCGGGGTTCTGGAGGCTTGCGTGACAACCGATGAAATGAGATGGTCGGCCGCGGTGAGATCGAAAACCCCCAGGCACGGCTTCGGCGAAGCACGGTTCATGACGACGTGCTGGAGCATCGTTTTGTCCTGCTCGGATTCTGCAACTGATGAAGAAAAGGCACAGGCAGCACTTGCCGAACTTTGCAAGATTTACTGGCGACCAGTTTTCGCCTACATCTGCCGGCAGGGCCAATCCATTCCTGATGCACAGGATTTAACGCAGGAATTTTTTGCCAAGGTCCTCAAGGGACGTCTCCTTCAATCGGCTGACCGAAACAGAGGGAGATTCCGCTCACTCTTGCTTACCGCGTTGCAGCGTTTTTTGCGCGATCAAGTCGACAAGCACCACGCACGCAAGCGCGGTGGCGACCTGCGTTTTGTTTCCTGGGACGGTTGGATGACGGAAGCCCCGTCCCACTTGCCGATTCCAGGAAGCGAATCTAACAACTGGTCGCCAGAAAGGGTTTTCGATGTGCGATGGGCCGCGACGGTGGTCGAGCGCGCTCTGCGACGATTAGGCGACGAGTGCGAAAAGCACGGCCGACGACATGTCTTCAATGTCCTAAGTAGTTGCCTCACTGCGGACCGGCAAGACGTGTCGTATGCAAAATTTGCCAAAACTCTCGGCATTCAGGAAACGGCCGTGAAAAATCTCGTGCATCGAATGCGCGAGCGTTATCGGGCTCTACTCCGTGAAGAAGTTGCCGAAACCGTCGGCGGAGAAAATGAGATCGACGACGAGTTGCGTTATCTCTGTGCGGCATTAGCCGCTTCGGAATAGTTCGGCGCAAATTTCTCGACGCATCGCCTCTTGATCGAAAACTCATTCCTGAGAAGCGGCTGGCTTTCTTTGCCAGCATTGGCAAGTGTTTTCGTGGTCGCGAACTGGGCGAAGGCTATTGCCTCTTTCGTGAGTCGCCTGATCAAGTTTGGCTGGTTGATCGCGCTCTTCAAACCTTGACACGTGGGCGCAACTAGTCGCAAGATCGGCGACTTAAAGGACCTCATATGAATTCGACGCTTGTGTCTCGAAATGTTTTTCTCTGTGCCGCCGCGATCTTCATTGCGAGTTGCGGCACCGCGACGTTCACGAAAAGCGGAAGCGATGCCACCATAGAAAGCCTCCGCAGTTTTCACCTCGCGTTCATCGACGAGTTTGCCGTACCCGGGAAGAAATTTAACGCCACCGCATTCAACGCCAAAGTGAACGAGGGCAACGCAAAATTTCAGGAGGCTATCGCCAATGACAAATTCACGGCGCGTCGTCCGGTGTTTGTCGATCTTAAA
>Ga0070689_100001903_pt1 | contig 13490 bp, 10 predicted proteins | sample KBSS23HmetaG_FD_64669 | JGI IMG/M metagenome (GOLD analysis project Ga0070689, IMG submission 64669) | Switchgrass rhizosphere microbial communities from Kellogg Biological Station, Michigan, USA - KBS S2-3H metaG | ecosystem: Host-associated > Plants > Roots > Rhizosphere ...
TGGGCGAGCTCGCGCTCGGCCAGAACCTGCTGGTCGCGTTCATGCCGTGGAACGGCTACAACTTCGAGGACTCGATCCTGATCTCCGAGCGCGTCGTGCACGACGACCGCTTCACCACTATCCACATCGAAGAGCTCACCTGCGTCGCTCGCGACACGAAGCTCGGTCCGGAAGAAATCACCGCTGACATCCCGAACGTCGGTGACGTCGCGCTCGCCAAGCTGGACGAAGCTGGTATCGCGTTCATCGGCGCCGAGGTGAAGGCCGGCGACATTCTGGTCGGCAAGGTGACGCCGAAGGGCGAAACCCAGCTGACGCCGGAAGAGAAGCTGCTGCGCGCGATCTTCGGCGAGAAGGCGTCCGACGTTAAGGACACCTCGCTGCGCGTGCCGCCCGGCATGGACGGCACCGTGATCGACGTGCGCGTGTTCACGCGCGACGGCGTCGAGAAGGACACGCGTGCGCTCGCGATCGAGAAGGCGGAGTTGGAGAAGGTTCGCAAGGACCTGGAAGACCAGCGCCGCATCCTCGAAGAGGATCTGTTCGAGCGCGTACGTTCCGCGATGCTCGGCAAGGCGGCCGAAGCGGGCCCGAAGAAGATCAAGGCGGGCACGCAGATCGACGAGGCTTATCTGTCGGATCTGCCGCGCGAGCAGTGGCTGGAAATCCGCTTGCAGGACGAGGACGGCAACGCTGCCGTCGAGCGTGCTGCCGAGCGCCTGAAGCTGCAGCGCAAGGAGTTCGAGAAGCGCTTCGAAGAGAAGCGCGCCAAGATCACCGCCGGCGACGATCTCGCCCCCGGCGTGCTGAAGATGGTGAAGGTGTACCTCGCGGTGAAGCGCCGCGTGCAGCCCGGCGACAAGATGGCCGGCCGCCACGGCAACAAGGGCGTCGTGTCCACGATCATCCCGGTCGAAGACATGCCCTACACCGAAGACGGTACGCCGGTCGATATCGTGCTGAACCCGCTGGGCGTGCCGTCGCGCATGAACATCGGTCAGATCCTCGAGACGCATCTCGGTTGGGCCGCGAAAGGTATCGGCCAGAAGATCGGCCGCATGGTCGACGAGATGGAGAACAGTCGCAGCGCCGCGCAGCTTCGCGGGTTCCTCGACGAGGTCTACAACAAGACCGGCGGCCAGAAGGCGGATATCGCCTCGCTGACCGACCCAGAGGTCGCCGCGCTGGCCGGCAATCTGCGCCACGGCGTGCCGATGGCGACACCGGTGTTCGACGGCGCGGCCGAGGAAGAGATCAAGCACATGCTTGCGCTCGCCGACCTGCCGCTCAGCGGTCAGACGATGCTGATCGACGGACGCACGGGCGAGAAATTCGAGCGCCCGGTGACCGTCGGCTACATGTACATGCTGAAGCTGAACCACCTGGTCGACGACAAGATGCACGCGCGCTCGACCGGTCCGTACTCGCTCGTCACGCAGCAGCCGCTGGGCGGCAAGGCGCAGTTCGGCGGCCAGCGCTTCGGCGAAATGGAAGTGTGGGCGCTGGAGGCCTACGGCGCGGCGTACACGCTGCAGGAGATGCTGACCGTCAAGTCCGACGACGTGAACGGTCGCACGCAGATGTACAAGGCGATCGTCGACGGCAACCACGAGATGAAGGCCGGCATGCCGGAGTCCTTCAACGTGCTCGTGAAGGAGATCAGGTCGTTGGGCATCAATATGGAATTGGAGCAGGAGTCGGATAAGTGACGAAAGTCACGAGGGTCACGAAAGTCACGAAGGCAGCTCTTCGTGACCCGCGTGACTCACGTGACCCACGTGACTCTGCTTACTCGAATCGATACACCTTACCCAGGTGATACAGATGAAAGATCTATTGAAACTGTTCAAACAGCACACGCCGGTCGAGAACTTTGACTCGATCCGGATCGGGCTCGCCTCGCCGGAAATGATCCGGTCGTGGTCGTTCGGCGAAGTAAAGAAGCCGGAGACGATCAACTACCGCACGTTCAAGCCGGAACGCGATGGCCTGTTCTGCGCCAAGATCTTCGGACCGGTGAAGGACTACGAGTGCTTGTGCGGCAAGTACAAGCGCCTCAAGCACCGCGGCGTCGTCTGCGAGAAGTGCGGCGTCGAGGTGACTCAGTCCAAGGTGCGTCGCGAGCGCATGGGCCACATCGAGCTGGCTAGCCCGACTGCGCACATCTGGTTCCTGAAGTCGCTGCCGTCACGCATCGGTTTGATGCTCGACATGACGCTGCGCGAAATCGAGCGCGTGCTCTATTTCGAAGCGTTCGTCGTGATCGAGCCGGGCATGACCGAGCTGCAGCGCGGCCAGTTGCTCACCGACGAAATGTATCTCGAAGCGATCGAGAAGCACGGCGATGAGTTCGACGCCCGCATGGGCGCCGAAGCCGTCTACGAGCTGCTCAAGTCGCTCGACCTCAACGCGGAAGTGTTGAAGGTGCGCGAGGAGATCCTCGGCACGAACTCCGAGACCAAGATCAAGCGCCTGTCGAAGCGCCTGAAGCTGCTCGAGTCGTTCATCGAGTCGGGCAACAAGCCCGAGTGGATGGTCATGACGGTCCTGCCGGTGCTGCCGCCGGATCTGCGTCCGCTCGTGCCGCTCGACGGCGGCCGCTTCGCGACCTCCGATCTGAACGATCTGTATCGCCGCGTCATCAACCGCAACAACCGCCTGCGCCGGCTGCTCGAGCTGAACGCGCCGGACATCATCGTGCGCAACGAAAAGCGCATGCTGCAGGAAGCGGTCGATGCGCTGCTCGACAACGGCCGTCGCGGTCGTGCCATCACCGGCACGAACAAGCGTCCGCTGAAGTCGCTCGCCGACATGATCAAGGGCAAGCAGGGCCGGTTCCGTCAGAACCTGCTCGGCAAGCGCGTCGACTACTCGGGCCGTTCGGTCATCGTGGTCGGCCCGACGCTGCGCCTGCATCAGTGCGGTCTTCCCAAGAAGATGGCGCTGGAGCTGTTCAAGCCGTTCATCTTCTCCAAGCTGCAGCTGCGCGGCGAGGCCTCGACGATCAAGGCCGCCAAGCGCATGGTCGAGCGCGAAGGTCCGGAAGTGTGGGACATCCTCGAGGAGGTCATCCGCGAGCATCCCGTGCTGCTGAACCGCGCCCCGACGCTGCACCGCCTGGGCATTCAGGCGTTCGAGCCGGTGCTGATCGAAGGCAAGGCGATCCAGCTGCATCCGCTGGTCTGCACGGCGTTCAACGCCGACTTCGACGGCGACCAGATGGCCGTGCACGTGCCGCTGTCGCTGGAAGCGCAGCTCGAAGCGCGCGCGTTGATGATGTCGTCCAACAACATCCTGTCGCCCGCCAACGGCGATCCGATCATCGTGCCGTCGCAGGACGTCGTGCTCGGTCTGTACTACATGACTCGCGAGCGCGTGAATGCGAAGGGCGAGGGCATGGTGTTCTCGGACGTGCAGGAAGTGCATCGCGCCTACGAGAGCCGCGCCGCGGATCTGCAGGCGAAGTGCAAAGTGCGCCTCTCCGAGCACGTGCGTCAGGAAGACGGCAGCTACAAGGGTCTGACCCGCGTCGTCGACACGACGGTCGGCCGCTCGCTGCTGTCGGAAATCCTGCCGAAGGGTCTGTCGTTCGACGCGGTCAACCGCGACATGACGAAGAAGGCGATCTCCGGCTGCATCAACCTGTGCTATCGCACCGTCGGTCTGAAGGAGACCGTCGTGTTCGCGGACCAGCTGATGTACACGGGCTTCCACTACGCGACCCGCGCCGGCGTTTCCATCGGCGTGGACGACATGGTCGTGCCGCAGCAGAAGAACAAGATCCTCGGCTCGGCGGAGCGCGAAGTGAAAGAGATCCAGGAGCAGTACGCTTCCGGTCTCGTGACGAACGGCGAGCGCTACAACAAAGTCGTCGACATCTGGTCGCGTACCAACGACCAGGTGGCGAAGGCGATGATGGACAAGCTCGGCGTCGAGGACGTGAACAACTCCAAGGGCCAGACGGTCCAGCAGAAGTCGTTCAACTCCATCTACATGATGGCCGACTCCGGCGCCCGCGGTAGCGCGGCGCAGATTCGTCAGCTCGCCGGCATGCGCGGCCTGATGGCGAAGCCGGACGGCTCGATCATCGAGACGCCGATCACGGCGAACTTCCGTGAAGGCCTGAACGCGATGCAGTACTTCATCTCGACGCACGGCGCCCGCAAGGGTCTGGCCGACACGGCGTTGAAGACTGCGAACTCCGGTTACCTGACGCGTCGTCTGGTCGACGTCGCTCAGGACCTGGTCGTGACCGAGCCGGATTGCGGCACCACCAACGGGTTGACGATGAATCCCATCGTCGAAGGTGGCGACGTGGTCGAAGGTCTTGGCGAGCGTGTGCTCGGTCGCGTTGCGGCCGACGACATCCTCAAGCCGTCGGGCGAATCGGTCGTGGTGCCCGCGGGTACGCTGATCGACGAGAAGCTGGTGAAGCTGCTCGAGCAGGAAGGCGTCGACCAGGTGAAGGTGCGTTCGCCGATCACGTGCCGGACGCGCTATGGCGTGTGCTCGCAGTGCTACGGACGCGACCTCGCGCGCGGTCATCGCATCAACCTGGGCGAAGCGGTCGGCGTGATCGCGGCCCAGTCGATTGGCGAGCCGGGCACGCAGCTGACGATGCGTACGTTCCACATCGGTGGCGCGGCGTCGCGAGCTGCAGCGGCGAACTCGGTCGAAGCGAAGGGCAAGGGCTCGGCGCGCCTGCACAACCTGAAGACGGTGCATCACGAGAAGGGCCACTGGGTCGCGACCTCGCGCTCCGGCGAGCTCGGCGTGATCGACGAATTCGGTCGCGAGCGCGAGCGCTACAAGATCCCGCACGGCGCGGTCATCACCGTCAGCGACGGCGATCCGATCACTCCAGGCCAGATCGTGGCGACCTGGGACCCGCACACCCACCCGGTCGTGACCGAGGTGGCGGGCTTCATCAAGTTCCAGGACTTCATCGAAGGCCTGACGGTGCAGAGCCAGGTCGACGAGGTCACAGGCCTGTCGAGCACGGTCGTGATGGATCCGAAGCAGCGCTCCAGCGGCGGCAAGGATCTGCGTCCGGTCGTGCGCCTGGTGAATGCGAAGGGCAAGGAAGTCACGTTCGCCAACACCGACATTCCGGCCGTGTACGCGCTGCCCGCGGGCGCGATCGTGAGCCTGGAAGACGGCGCGAAAGTGTCCGTCGGCGACGTCATCGCGCGTATCCCGCAGGAGTCTTCGAAGACTCGCGACATCACCGGCGGTCTGCCGCGCGTCGCGGATCTGTTCGAGGCGCGCAAGCCGAAGGACTCGGCGATCCTCGCGGAGTACTCGGGCACGGTGTCGTTCGGTAAAGAGACCAAGGGCAAGCGCCGCCTGATCATCACCGATGAGCAGGGCGAGAAGCACGAAGAGCTGATCCCGAAGTGGCGTCACCTCAACGTGTTCGAAGGCGAGCAGGTCGAGCGCGGCGAAGTCATCGCGGACGGCGAGCCGAACCCGCACGACATCCTGCGTCTGCAGGGCGTGGAATCGCTGGCGAACTACCTCGTGCGCGAAATCCAGGACGTCTACCGGCTGCAGGGCGTGAAGATCAACGACAAGCACATCGAGGTGATCATTCGCCAGATGTTGCGCAAGATCGAGATCGCCCACAGCGGCGACACCGCGCTGCTGCGCGGCGAGCAGCTGGATCGCGCCCGGGTCAGCGACGTCAACGAGCGGATCGAGCAACAGGGCAAGATCCCGGCCCGGCTCGAGCCGGTGCTGCTGGGCATCACGAAGGCGTCGCTGGCGACGGAGTCGTTCATCTCGGCGGCCTCGTTCCAGGAGACGACCCGCGTGCTGACGGAAGCGGCGGTTCGCGGCCTGAAGGACGACCTGCGCGGCCTGAAGGAGAACGTGATCGTCGGCCGGCTGATCCCGGCCGGAACGGGCTCGTTCTACCACTCGCGGCGCCGGCGCCGGGATATCGGCACGGGTCGCGGCTTCATGGACGTCGGCGGCGGCGGTGTCGAAGGCGAGGAGTCGGTATCCGACGAGGCGGGCGCCTCGGCGGAGTAAGCGAGAAGTCGGAAAAGGCCTAAGCGGTTGACACACTTAGGCCTCGTTCCTACAATCGCGCGCCTTTGATTGGGCGGCGACCTCAAGCCCTCGCTGAACAATCAACCCTTATCACTCCAGGCCGCCACCGGGCATTCACGGGGCGGCCTGGTGTTTTCGTTACTGGAATCAACGCTTAGGAATAACTCGGTCATGGCCAGCATCAGTCAGCTCGTACGCAAGCCGCGGACCTCGGCGAACTACAAGACGAAGGTTCCGGCGCTGGCTGCGTGTCCGCAGAAGCGCGGCGTCTGTACGCGCGTTTACACCACGACTCCGAAGAAGCCGAACTCTGCACTGCGCAAAGTCGCGAAGGTGCGGTTGACGAACGGCTTCGAAGTCATCAGCTACATCGGCGGCGAAGGCCACAACCTGCAGGAGCACTCAGTGGTGCTGATCCGCGGCGGCCGCGTCAAAGACCTCCCGGGCGTGCGCTACCACACGGTGCGCGGCACGCTGGACTGCGCCGGCGTCACCGAGCGTCGCCAGGGCCGTTCGAAGTACGGCGCCAAGCGCCCCAAGAAGTGATTTGAAGGTAAGCAACTATGTCTCGTAGAGCGTCTGCCCCGACCCGCACGATCCTGCCGGATCCGCGCTTCAACAGCCTGCTGCTCGCCAAGTTCGTCAACATGGTGATGGAGCGCGGCAAGAAGTCGGTCGCCGAAAAGATTGTTTACGGCGCGGTCGACCGTATTGCCGAGAAGAGCGGCAAGCCGGGCGAGGCGTCGATCGAGCTGTTGTCGATGGCGCTCGATAACGTCAAGCCGACCGTCGAAGTGAAGAGCCGCCGCGTCGGCGGTGCCACCTACCAGGTACCCGTTGAAGTTCGCTCTGCTCGCCGCCAGACACTGGCGATGCGCTGGGTGATCGAAGCGGCCCAGGCGCGCAGCGAGAAGTCCATGGCGCAACGCCTGGCGGCCGAGCTGCTCGACGCTTCCGAGAACCGCGGTGCCGCCGTGCGCAAGCGTGAAGACACGCATCGCATGGCAGAGGCGAACAAGGCGTTCGCCCACTACCGCTGGTAAGAGATAGAGATCACTACAGTGCCCCGTACAACGCCCATCGAGCGATATCGGAATATCGGCATCTCCGCGCACATCGACGCGGGGAAGACGACCACGACCGAGCGCATCCTTTTCTACACCGGCGTCTCGCACAAGATCGGCGAGGTGCACGACGGTGCTGCGGTCATGGATTACATGGAGCAGGAACAGGAGCGCGGCATCACGATCACGGCCGCGGCGACCACCTGCTTCTGGAAGGGGATGGAGAACAACTTCCCCGAGCATCGCATCAACATCATCGACACTCCGGGCCACGTCGACTTCACGATCGAAGTCGAGCGGAGCCTGCGCGTGCTCGATAGCGCCGTCGCAGTGTTCTGCGCGGTCGCCGGCGTGCAGCCGCAGTCCGAGACGGTGTGGCGCCAGATGAATCGCTACAAGGTGCCGCGCATCGCGTTCGTCAACAAGATGGACCGCGCCGGCGCCAACTTCCTGCGTTGCGTCGAGCAGATCAAGACGCGCCTGCGCGGCGTGCCCGTGCCCATCCAGCTGCCGATCGGCGCCGAAGACCAGTTCGTCGGCGTCGTCGATCTCATTCGCATGAAGGAGATCTGGTGGGACGATTCGACCCAGGGCACGAAGTTCGAGTACCGGGAAATTCCCGCCGACATGCGCGCGCAGTGCGAAGAGTGGCGCGCCAAGATGATCGAGGCTGCTGCTGACGGCGACGAAGAGTTGCTGCACAAGTACCTCGAGCATGGCGACCTGTCCGTCGAGGACATCAAGAAGGGTCTGCGTGCGCGCTCGATCCGCAACGAGATCTGCATCTGCATGTGCGGCTCGGCGTTCAAGAACAAGGGCGTGCAGGCGATGCTCGATGCCATCATCGAGTACATGCCGTCGCCGGTCGAAATGCCGCCGGTCAAAGGTCTGCTGGAGAACGGCGCGGAAGGCACGCGTCGCGCCAGCGACGACGAGAAGTTCGCCGCGCTCGCGTTCAAGATCCTCAACGATCCGTTCGTCGGTAACCTGACGTTCTTCCGCGTGTACTCCGGCGTGCTGAACTCCGGCGACACCGTCATGAACCCGGGCAAGGACCGCAAGGAGCGCATCGGCCGTCTGTTGCAGATGCACGCCAACGAGCGCAGCGAGATCAAAGAAGTGCGCGCCGGCGACATCGCCGCGGCCGTCGGCTTGAAGGACGTGATCACGGGCGACACGCTGTGCGACCCCGAGCACGTCATCCAGCTGGAAAAGATGCTGTTCCCCGAGCCGGTCATCTCCGTCGCGGTCGAGCCGAAGACCAAGGCCGACCAGGAGAAGATGGGTCTCGCCTTGCAGCGCCTCGCGAAGGAAGACCCTTCGTTTCGCATGTCGACCGACCAGGAATCCGGGCAGACGATCATCGCCGGCATGGGCGAGCTGCACCTGGAAATCATCGTCGACCGCATGAAGCGCGAGTTCAAGGTCGAAGCGAACGTCGGTCAGCCGCAGGTGGCCTATCGCGAGACGATTCGCGGCAAGGTCGAGCAGGAAGGCAAGTTCGTGCGCCAGTCCGGCGGCCGCGGCCAGTACGGTCACGTGTGGATCACTCTCGAGCCTTCGGAACCGGGCAAGGGCTATGAGTTCGTCAACGGCATCGTTGGCGGCACGATCCCGAAGGAATACATCCCGGCCGTCGACAAAGGCATCAAGGAAGCGACCGAGAACGGCATTCTCGCCGGCTATCCGGTCGTGGACGTGAAGATCACGCTGTTCGACGGCTCGTACCACGACGTCGACTCGAACGAAATGGCGTTCAAGATCGCCGGCTCCATGGCCTTCAAAGAAGCCATGGCGAAGGCGAAGCCCGTCATTCTCGAGCCCATCATGAAGGTCGAAGTCGTGACGCCGGAGGACTACTACGGGGACATCGTGGGCGACTTGAACCGCCGTCGCGGCCACATCCTCAGCATGGAAGATTCCGTGTCCGGCAAGGTCGTGACCGCGGAAGTCCCCCTGAAGGAGATGTTCCAGTACTCGACCTCGATGCGCTCGATGAGCCAGGGCCGCGCGACGTACACGATGGAGTTTTCCAAGTACATGGAAGTGCCGTCGCACGTTGCTGCTGCCATTACCAAGAAAACCTGAGTTAAGTAACTGTAGAGGACGCCGCTGTGGCCAAAGAGAAATTTGAACGCACCAAGCCGCATGTCAACGTAGGCACGATCGGTCACGTCGACCACGGCAAGACTACGCTGACCGCCGCCCTGACCAAGGTCATGGCCGAACTGCACGGCGGTGAGTTCAAGGCGTACGACCAGATCGACAAGGCTCCGGAAGAGCGCGCTCGTGGTATCACGATCGCGACGGCGCACGTCGAGTATCAGTCGAAGGCGCGTCACTACGCGCACGTCGACTGCCCGGGACACGCCGACTACGTGAAGAACATGATCACCGGCGCCGCGCAGATGGACGGCGCGATCCTGGTCGTGTCGGCCGCCGACGGCCCGATGCCGCAGACCCGCGAGCACATCCTGCTCGCGCGTCAGGTCGGCGTGCCGTACATCGTCGTGTACATGAACAAGGCCGACATGGTCGACGACGCCGAGCTGCTCGAGCTCGTCGAGATGGAAGTGCGTGAGCTGCTCACGAAGTACGACTTCCCCGGCGACAAGACCCCGATCATCAAGGGCTCGGCGCTGAAGGCGCTCGAGGGCGACAAGAGCGAGATCGGCGTGCCCTCGCTCCTCAAGCTCGTCGATGAGATGGACAGATACATCCCGGTGCCGGAGCGCGCGATCGATGGCGCCTTCCTGATGCCGGTGGAAGACGTGTTCTCGATTTCGGGCCGCGGCACGGTCGTGACCGGCCGTATCGAGCGCGGCATCGTCAAGGTGAACGACGAAGTCGAAATCGTCGGTATCCGCGAGACGACCAAGACGATCTGCACCGGCGTCGAGATGTTCCGCAAGCTGCTCGACCAGGGTCAGGCTGGCGACAACGTCGGCGTGCTCCTGCGCGGCACGAAGCGCGAGGACGTCGAGCGCGGCCAGGTGCTGTGCAAGCCGGGCAGCATCAAGCCCCACACGCAGTTCGAGGCCGAGGTGTACGTGCTGACGAAGGAAGAGGGCGGCCGTCACACGCCGTTCTTCAAAGGCTATCGTCCGCAGTTCTACTTCCGCACCACCGACGTGACCGGCGCAGTCGAACTGCCGGCGGGCGTCGAGATGGTCATGCCCGGCGACAACATCAAGATGGTGATCGAGCTGATCGCGCCGATCGCGATGGAGCAGGGCCTGCGCTTCGCCATCCGTGAGGGCGGCAAGACGGTCGGCTCGGGCGTCGTCGCGAAGGTTTTGAAGTAAGAGACAGTCATGGCCACGAACCAGAACATCCGCATTCGCCTCAAGGCGTTCGATCACCGGCTGATCGACAACTCGGCCCGTGAGATCGTCGAGACGGCGAAGCGCACCGGTGCCACGGTGCGTGGCCCGGTGCCGCTGCCGACCAAGATGGAGCGCTTCACCGTGCTGATCTCCCCGCACGCCGACAAGGACGCGCGGGATCAGTACGAGATCCGCACTCACAAGCGGCTCATGGACATCCTGAACCCGACCGACAAGACGGTCGACGCCCTCATGAAGCTCGAGCTTCCGGCCGGCGTGGACGTCCAGATCAAGCTGAACTGACGAAACCGGGATTCGGGCTTGCAAAGCAAGCCCTTATCTCTATAATTCGCGCCTCTTTTGCGCCGAGGTCTGGCCCTGACGGGGTACCGCTCGAGCGGTTCGACTGGCTCTCCTGCCGGTCAGCCTCTCCTTCGGATCTGTCGGAAATCGCCCTCCTTGCCTTTGAGGCGCCTGGATTTTTTTGTGGCCCACCAGCCAATCGCAGCTGGGGGCTGAAGGAACAAGAGGACATACGATGAGCGCTGCCAAGACCTTGGGTCTGGTCGGTCGCAAGGCGGGTATGACGCGCGTCTTCACCGACGCCGGCGAAACCGTCCCGGTGACCGTCATCGAAGCACTGCCGAACCGCATTACGCAGGTTCGCACCGTCGACACCGACGGCTACCGTGCTCTGCAGGTCGCCTTCGGCGATCGCAAGCCTTCCCATCTCAACAAGGCGCAGACCGGCCACTACGCCAAGGTCAAGGTCGCTCCGGGCGAGTCGCTCGTCGAGTTCCGCCTGTCCGGCGAAGAGGGCAAGGATCTGCAGGCGGGCGGCGAGCTCAAGGTCGATCTGTTCTCGGCCGGCCAGATCGTCGACGTCACCGGCACCACTACCGGTAAGGGCTTCACCGGCACGATGAAGCGCCACAACTTCGCAGGCGGCATGGCCTCGCACGGCGCCTCGGTGTCGCACCGCGTGCCGGGCTCGATCGGTCAGCGTCAGACGCCGGGCCGCGTGTTCCCCGGCAAGCGCATGTCCGGTCACATGGGCGTGGTTCGCCGCACGATCGAGAACCTGAAGATCGTGCGCGTCGATGCCGAGCGCAATCTGCTGCTGGTCAGCGGCGCGGTGCCGGGTGCACCGGGCGGCCAGGTGATCGTCCGTCCGTCCGTGAAGGCGGCGGCCCGCGCGGCGCGCAAGAAGATCGTGCCGACGACGAAGAAGTAAGAGCGAACCGCCATGAAACTCAAAGTGGTCAGCAAGGGTGCGCAGGCGCAGGACATCGAAGTGTCCGATGCGACTTTCGCGCGCGAGTACAACGAATCGCTGGTGCACCAGGTCGTGGTCGCGTACCGCAATGCCGGCCGTGCCGGCACCAAGGCGCAGAAGACCAAGGCCGAAGTGCGCGGCGGCGGCATCAAGCCGTGGCGCCAGAAGGGCACCGGCCAGGCGCGTGCCGGCTCGATCCGCAGCCCGATCTGGGTTGGCGGCGGTCGTGCATTCGCGGCGAAGCCGCGCGACTTCGCGCAGAAGGTCAATCGCAAGATGTATCGCGGCGCGATGCAGGCGATGTTGTCGGAGCTCGCGCGCACCGAGCGTCTGTCGGTCGTGAACGGCATCGAGCTCGAAGCGCCGAAGACCAAGCTGCTGGTGCAGAAGCTCGGTGAGCTGAAGCTCGGTAGCAACGTGCTGATCCTGATCGAAGCGCACGACGAGAAGCTCGAGCTCGCCGCGCGCAATCTGCCGTATGTCGACGTGTTGCCGGTGAGCTCGCTCGATCCGCTGAGCCTGGCGCGTCACGACCACGTGCTGGCGACTGCCGGCGCCGTGCGTCTGATCGAGGAGAGACTGGCATGAGTCGCGAAAGTCTGATGAGCGTGCTGATCGGACCGCACGTCTCCGAAAAGAGCGCGCGCGTTTCCGAAGGCGCGAACCAGTTCGTGTTCCGCGTGCGTCGCGATGCGACCAAGCCGGACATCAAGGCCGCGGTCGAGCTGATGTTCGAAGTGAAGGTCGCCCAGGTGAACGTCGTGAACGTCGGCGGCAAGAACAAGCGCTTCGGCCAGCGTCTCGGACGCCGGCAGGATTTCAAGAAGGCGTACGTGCGGTTGGCGCCGGGACAGAAGATCGAGTCCCTGAGCGGCACCGAGGCGTAAGGCCACATTTATTAGGACTGGGTCATGGCACTGATCAAAGCAAGACCGACTTCGCCTGGACGCCGCTTCCAGGTCAAGATCTCGCGCGACCACCTGCACAAGGGCGGTCCGGAAGAGTCGCTGGTCGTTCACAAGAACTCGACCGGCGCGCGCAATCACTTCGGCCGCCAGACCGTGCGCCACCAGGGCGGCGGTCACAAGCAGAAGTACCGCATGGTCGACTTCCTGCGCGACAAGGACGGCATTCCCGGCACGGTCGAGCGCGTCGAATACGATCCGAACCGCACCGCGCATCTCGCGCTCGTGCTGTACAAGGACGGCGAACGCCGCTACATCATCGCGCCGAAGGGCGTCGTCGCCGGCGACACGGTGCTCTCCGGACCGGAAGCGCCGATCAAGGCCGGCAACACTCTGCAGCTGCGCAACATCCCGATCGGCACGACGATTCACAACGTCGAGTTGAAGCCCGGCAAGGGTGGCCAGCTCGCGCGCAGCGCCGGTGGCTCTGCACAGCTCGCAGCTCGCGAAGGTTTGTACGCGACGATTCGCCTGCGCTCCACGGAGACGCGCAAGGTGCACATCGATTGCCGCGCCACGATCGGCGAAGTGAGCAACGACGAGCACAACCTGCGCAGCTACGGCAAAGCCGGTGCGAAGCGCTGGCGCGGCATTCGCCCGACGGTGCGCGGCGTGGTGATGAACCCCGTCGATCACCCGCACGGTGGTGGCGAAGGCAAATCCGGGCAGGGCAACCCGCATCCGGTCAGCCCGTGGGGCTGGAACACCAAGGGCAAGAAGACACGGCGCAACAAGCGCACGGCGGGAATGATCATCCGCCGCCGGAACTGATTTAGGAGCCGACAGTGCCTCGTTCAGTCAAAAA
>Ga0070689_100001904_pt1 | contig 13483 bp, 11 predicted proteins | sample KBSS23HmetaG_FD_64669 | JGI IMG/M metagenome (GOLD analysis project Ga0070689, IMG submission 64669) | Switchgrass rhizosphere microbial communities from Kellogg Biological Station, Michigan, USA - KBS S2-3H metaG | ecosystem: Host-associated > Plants > Roots > Rhizosphere ...
TCACCTTGCCGTTGTCCGCGCGCACGAAGCGAATGGCGAGCGACTGCGGCAGCGGCTGTCGCACCGCGGCCTCCTCGGTCGGCGCCAGGGCGCGCGGAAACATCAGCACGTCTCCGTTGGCGGAATCCGCGCCGGCGGCGAGCTTGAAGACCACCGTGCCCTGCCTTCCGCCGCCGTCGGCGTGGTACTCACCGCTCCATTCTCCGGCCAGGGACTGGAGGTCCATCGGAGTCCCGGACACGGTGATCGGACGAGGCGCGGACGAGCACGAGAGCGCGCCGAGCGCGAACGGGATCAAACACCACGACCATCTCATTGCAATCTCCAGGGCGGCCCATCGTCGAGGAGCGTGGGAATCATACCGCAAGCCGAGGCGGCACGGCGGTCGACCATCGGAGGCTTGCAATCGCGGCGCGCTTCGGCGCAACCTCGAACACACATGAACGCTTCGACGCTCAGCCCGCGAGCGGCCGAACGACTGGCCGGAATCGCCCGGGTGATGTGGGTCATTCTCGGGCTCAACCTGGTGGTGGCGCTGGCCAAGCTCGCCTATGGCTACCGCTCCGGCGCCATCGCGATCACCGCCGACGGCATCCATTCGCTGCTCGACTCGGCGTCGAACGTGATCGGGCTCATCGGGGTGGCGGTGGCGCGCCGTCCCGCCGATTCCAACCATCCTTACGGGCACCGCAAGTACGAGACCTTCGCCGCGCTGGGCGTCGCGGTGATGCTGTTCTTCGGTTGCTACGAGATCGTGACGACCGCGATCGAGCGGTTGCGCCATCCCCGTCTCCCCCAGGTGGACGCCGTGGGCTACGCGGTGCTGGGCCTGACGCTGCTCATCAACGCGCTGGTCGTGATCTACGAGCGCCGCGAAGCGCGCCGGCTGCAGAGCGAGCTGCTCGAATCCGACGCCGCGCACACCGGCAGCGACGTGTTCGCCACGCTGCTGGTCCTGATGAGCTTCGTGGCGATCCGATTCCGGCTCCATGACGCGGATGTCATCGCGGCGGGGCTGATCGTGGTGCTGATCGTGCGCGCGGGCGTCCGCATTCTGAAGGACACGCTTTCCACGCTGTCGGACGAGCGCCGTCTCGACCCGCGCGAGGTCGAATCGGTGGCGATCATGGAGCCGGGCGTGCGCGAGGTGCACAACGTGCGGTCGCGCGGCCCCGCCGATGACATCCATCTCGACCTGCACATCCTGCTGGACCCGGAAACGCCGCTGGCCGCCGCCCACGAGTGCGGCCACCGGGTGGAGAAGCGGCTGCGTGATCGCTGGCCGGGCGTCACCGACGTGGTGGTTCACGTCGAGCCCGCGCTCGAGAGCGAGCGCGCACACGAGCGAATCGGTGGGGGACTGAGGGCCGAAGGATGAAGAAACTGACCGGGATCATCATGATTTCATTGGCGCTTCTCGCGGCGACCGCGATCGCTCAGACATCGTCGCAACCCGACACCGTGGCATCCGGCATCTCGCAGCCCGCGGGGCCGGGGGCCGGCGGTCCGGGAGAGGGCGAGCGGCCTGGAGAAGGCGAGGAAGGGCGCGCGCCCGGCGGTCCGGGCGCGAATCGCGGCCCCTACAAGATGCCGCCGCTCATGGAAGGGCTGCTCGACGACCTCCACAACAAGCTCATCCATTTCCCGATCGTGCTCACGATGGTGGCCGCGGTCATGGTGATCGTGGCGCGCAGGAATCCGAAGTACGAGCCGGTCGCCTTCTGGCTCGTGACCTTCGCCGCGCTCTCGGTGATCCCCGCCTACTTCACCGGCAAGGCGGCGGAAGAGCAATTCGAAGGGAAGCCGAAGGAATGGCTGGTCGAGGTCCACGAGAAACTAGGCATCACCGTCGCCGGTCTCCAGGTGCTGTGGATTCTGTCGCTCCTCAGAGCCGGCACACGGCGCTTCGCGTGGGTGATCGGGGTGATCCTGGTGGCGATGGTGTCGATCGCGGGCTACTTCGGCGGCCTGGTCGCGCATGGTCATTAGAGGGAGCGCGCGGCCGAGCGCGTGGATCGTCGCGCTCGCCGTGCTGCTCGGTCTCGGCGCCGCGGCTCGGCTGCAGGCCTTTCCGGAATCCGCGCGCAGGACGCAGCGCGCCTGCGTGACCTGCCACACCAATCCCGCCGGCGGCGCCGAGCTGACCGATGGCGGCAAGGCGTTCCAGGCGAAGAAGAAATTGCCCGCCGAATCCGAGGCGCGGCGAGCCGACTACGTCGGCAGCGCGCGCTGCCGCTCATGCCACCTGGGCGAGCACCAGTCGTGGTCGGCGACGCGGCACGGCAATGCGCTCGCCAACCTCGCCTCGGCGGACAGCGCCGCCGTCGCCGCCATGGCGGCCAGGCTCAAGGTGAAGCTCGTGGCGCCGCCCGCCAGGACCGGCGCGTGCGTGGTCTGTCACGTCACCGGCATGGGCCTTCCCGGCGGATATCCCGGCGCCGACAGCGCGGCGACCGCCAGTCTCTCCGCCGTAGGCTGCGAGAGCTGCCATGGTCCCGGAGGGCTTCACGTGAGCGCGCCGTTCTCGATGAAGAAGACCGTCATCCAGCGCGCGGCTTCGGCCAAGGTGTGCACGCAGTGCCACACGGCGCAGACCAGTCCAGCCTTCGACTATGATGCGATGCGCATGAAGGGCGCCCACCCGAGACAGGACGACTGATCTGAACGCCGCGCACGGCGTCGACCTGCTGCCGGTGCTGGCGGGGCTGGTCGTGATCCTGATCTGCGCCAAGCTCGGCGGCGCGCTCTTCTCCCGCTTCGGCCAGTCGGCCGTCCTCGGCGAGCTGATCGCCGGCATCCTGATGGGTAACCTCGGGCTGCTCGGCTTCCATGGATTCGACCGCCTTCGCGATCTGCCTTCGATCGAGATCCTGGCCCAGATCGGCGTGCTGTTCCTCCTCTTCGCGGTGGGGCTCGAGAGCAATATCCGCAAGATGGCGGCAGTCGGAGTCTCGTCGTTCCTGGTGGCCGTGCTCGGCGTGATCGCTCCGATGATCCTGGGCTACGGCGTCACCCGTCTCTTCTTCCCCGCGCACGACGAGCTGGCCAATTGGTTCGTGGGCGCCACGCTCTGCGCCACCAGCGTGGGCATCACCGCGCGCGTGCTCGCCGATCTTCGCAAGACCGACAGTCGCGAAGGCCGCATCATTCTCGGCGCGGCGGTGATCGACGATGTGCTCGGCCTGCTCGTGCTCGCCGTGGTGGCCGGCATCATCGAAGCCGTGAACCAGGGCGTCTCGTTCGCCCCGATGACCGTGCTGGTGATTCTCGGCAAAGCCACCGCCTTCCTGGCGGGAGCGCTGGTGATCGGCCAGTGGCTGTCGCCGCGCGTGTTCGGCCTCGCCGCCCGGTTGAGCGGAGAAGGACTCCTGCTGGCGGTGGCGCTCGTCTTCTGCTTCGGGTTCTCGTACCTCGCCGCACTCGCCGGACTCGCGCCGATCGTCGGTGCGTTCGCCGCCGGACTGGTGGTGGACAAGACCCATTACCAGGCGCTGCGTCAGCGCGATCCCATGCACCGCGATCTCGAGGATCTGCTGCCTCCGCTCTCCAGCTTCCTGGTTCCGGTGTTCTTCGTGCTCATGGGGATGCGAGTCGATCTCAGCGTCTTCGGCCGCGCCGAGATTCTCGGCTTCGCGGCGGTGCTGACGTTCGTCGCGATTCTCGGCAAGCAGGCCTGCGCGCTCGGCGTCCTCGAGAAAGGATCGGATCGACTCGCGGTCGGCCTCGGGATGATCCCGCGCGGCGAGGTCGGTCTCATCTTCGCCAGCATCGGATCGACGCTGATGCTGGGCGGAGAGCGAGTCATCAACGAGGCGATCTATTCCGCGGTCGTGGTCATGGTGGCTTTGACCACGCTCTTGACCCCGCCGGTGCTGACGTGGCGCATGGGTGGTTCGAAGGCCGCGTCACCCTGACTTTCGGAGCGGCGTCGCCGGGCGTATCGTCGACGGACACGCGCAGTCCCACGCCAAGGAGAATCTCATGCGTACCCGTATCACGCTCATGGCGCTGGCGACGCTGACGATCGCCGCCATCGCACTGGCCCAGACGACCCAAGTGAAGAAACCCACCATGGCCGAGCCGGCGAAGGCGACCGAAGCGGCGGTGCTCGGCCACGCCGACAGTGTGAAGTGGAGCGCCACCACCTACGAGGCGGCAGCGACGGAAGCCAACAAGAAGGTTCTGGAGAGCGGCAAGATGAAGCGCGTGACCGGCGAGGTAGTGGATGTCTCGTGCTACCTGCAGCTCGGCAAGCGCGGCGAGGCTCACGTCGCCTGCGGCACCAAGTGCCTTCAGAACAATCAGCCGATCGGCATCGTGGATTCGGAGGACAAGCTCTACATCGTGATGGCCGAAGAGCACCATCCGCGCCGCGACGGACAGGTGGATCTGAAGTCGGTGTTCATCCCGCTGCTGGCCAAGACCGTCACGGTGAACGGCATGGAAGTGGAGACCAAGGGCTACCACGCGCTGTTCGTCAATGCCGTGGACCTCGGCGCGAAAGTGCAGAGCGGAGAGACGAAGAAGTAGCTCGTCCTCGACTCCAACGAAGAAGGGCGACCGGATCGCTCCGGTCGCCCTTTCGTTTCAAAGCCGACGATCAGTCGTCGTCGTTGCCGTGTCCCCGTCCCCGTCCTCGCTCCTTCACCACCACGACCTGACGATCGTCGTAATGGTTGCGATGACGCTGGGTGAGCCCCGGGGGCCCGCCGTGCGGGTGATGCCGCCAGTGTCGAGCCGGAACCATCATGACGGCTCGGGGAACGTAACGGACCTCGATGGCCCGGAAAGGACCGCCCCAACGGCGAGCGCGGTACCAGTAGCCATCGTTGTACACGTACCAATAGACCCCGTAGCGGAAGTTGTCGTAGCCCACCCGGCGGTCGTTGCACACATAGACCGAGCTGTTGGGGACGAGCACGACGTGCGGCTCCTCACGGACCACCACCACGGGTGGCGGCGGGGCATTGCCGATGCTGATGTTCACCCCGACCGACGTGGCGGCCTGAGCCGCGAACGGGACCAGGAGCCCGAGCGCCAGGAATAGCGAGTGCTTGTGCTTCACAGGTATCTCCTTTCTCGTTCGGGCGCGCGAAAGACGCCCGCGCGCTGGCCGCGTCCTCGCCGGCCACCGGGTCTATCTGCAGGCCACATGCCACCGCGGCGGCGCCTTTCCTCAAGGCTCAATGCTCTCGCTGCCAAGGAATTAGGCCGGCTCATGCAGGATGCATCCCAGGCTTTTCCCGTGGCGGGCCGACGACGGCGGGCAGCCGCGACCGCGACGGATTGCATTCGGCACGGCGTCGAATGATGGGAGGTGGCGCCGACGGCGCCTCGGGAAGCTCCGCATTGGTGGATCGGACCGAGGGCGCTCGTCCATCAAGCCGTTGGCGGGGCACGCATCCGCGCGCATAATGCCGGTCTTCACCCAACTCCCGATCTCCCTGCCCGGAAGAGGAGTTCACCGATGCGTCTCATTCCCTCGTTCTCTCGAACACCCTGGGCTCTCGGCCTCGCGGCCGCCGCCCTGACGCTGCTTTCCTGGCCCACGGACGCCGCGACGCCTCGCGTTCACGCGATCGTGGGAGCGCGGATCGTCACCGCGCCCGGTCAGACGATCGAGCGCGGCACGATCGTGGTGCGCGACGGCGTGATCACCGCCGTGGGCGCCGACGTCGCGATTCCCGCCGACGCCCGCGTTTGGCAGGCAGACAGCCTCACGATCTATCCGGGACTGATCGATCCGTTCGTTCAGGTCCCCGATGAATCGCGCGCCGCAGGCGGCGGACGCCGCTCCACACCGGCGCCGGAATCCCGCGGCGCTACGCACGAGCTCCCGGTCGTGCGCGCCGAGTCCCGCGCGGTCGAGATGCTGCCCTTCGCCGACGATCAGCGCGCCTCGCTGCGCGCCGCCGGCTTCACCATGGTGCAGCTCGCGCCGCGCGCCGGGATCGTGCGCGGTCAGACCGCGGTGATCGGCCTTGGCGACGGCAGCGCCAACGACGTTGTGGTGAAGCCCGACGCCTCACAGGTGCTCGCGCTCGAAGCCGCGCGCGACGGTTATCCGGGCTCCTTGATGGGCGCCGTGGCGCTCATTCGGCAAACGCTCATGGACGCCAAGTGGTACGGCGAGACGCGCGGGATCTACGCCAAATCGCCGCAGGGGAAGGAGCGCCCCGACGAGAATCTGTCGTGGGCGGCGCTGCAGCCGGTGGTCGCCGGCAAGCAGCCCGCGCTCTTCATCGCCAGCGACATGCTCGAAGTGCTGCGGGCCTCGGCGATCGCGCGCGAAGCCGGCATCACCGCGATGGCGCTCGGCGGCGGGGACGAATACAAACGCGTGCGCGACATCAAGGCGACCGGCTTGTCGCTGATCGTGCCGGTGGCCTTCCCGGAGGCGCCAGACGTGAGCGACCCCGCCACGGCGCTCGAGGCGAGCACCGAGGAGCTGCGCCATTGGTACTACGCGCCCGAGAATCCCGCGACGCTGGTGAAGGCCGGCGTGCCGTTCGCGCTGACCTCGTTCGGGCTCGAGGACCCGAAGAAGTTCCGCGGCAAAGTCACCACCGCGATCGAGCGTGGCCTCAAGCCGGCCGACGCGCTGGCCGCCATGACCACCATGCCCGCCAAGCTGCTCGGTCTCGCCGACCGCGCCGGCACCATCGCTCCCGGCAAGATCGCCAACCTCACCGTGACCCGCGGCGATCTGTTCTCGAAGAAGGGCAAGGTGGTCGAGGTCTGGGTGGACGGCCGCTCGTACGAAATGAGCGCGACGGGCGACAGCATCAAGGGCAACTGGACGCTGCAGGTGGGGCCGCAGCGCTACACGCTCATGGTCGGCGCCGACCGTGACACCGCGGTCAAGCTGGTGGCCGGCGCCGATACGCTCTCCGGCCGCGACGTGAGCCATCAGGGAGATCGCCTGGTGTTCACTGTCCAGCGCGGGTCCGAGCCGGCCGAGAGCTTCGATCTCCGGCTGCGCGCCGAAGTCCTGCAGGGCGCGCTCACCTCTCCGGCTCATCCCGGGCAGGCGCACCGGGTGATCGGAGTGCGCAGCGCCGACGACAAGGACCGCAAGAAGGACAAGAAGACCGAGACGATCTCGACGCCGGTGGTGATGGGTAACACCGAGGCGTGGCGCATGCCTCCCCCGGCGCAGCCCGCCGCGGTGCTGGTGAAGAACGCCACCCTCTGGACCGCCGGGCCGCAGGGCATCCTGCGTGGCGCCGACCTGCTGATCCGCGGCGGCAAGATCGCCGCGGTCGGCAAGAATCTCAGCGCGCCGTCCAACGCGGTGGTGATCGACGGCACGGGCAAGCACGTGGCGCCCGGCATCATCGACGAGCACAGCCACTCGGCGATCCTCGGCAACGTCAACGAGTGCACCAACAGCGTCACCTGCGAAGTGCGCATCGGCGACGTGATCAACTCCGAGAGCTCGAACATCTATCGCCAGCTCGCCGGCGGCACCACGATCATGCATCTGCTCCATGGCTCCTGTAACGCGATCGGCGGCCAGTGCGCGGTGATCAAGAACAAGTGGGGGAGCGCTCCGGACCAGCTGGTATTCGCCGACGCGCCGCCGACCGTGAAGTTCGCGCTGGGCGAGAACCCCAAGCAGTCGAACTGGGGCTCGGACGCGACTGGCCGTTATCCGCAGAGCCGCGCCGGAGTCGAGCAGGTGATCCGCGAAGCTTTCGAGCGCGCGCAGGACTATCGATCGGCCATGGCGGAGTGGAAGAAGGGCAAGCTCAAGCTGCCTCCGCGGCGGGATCTCCAGCTCGAAGCGGTGCAGGAGATCATCGAGGGCAAGCGGCTGATCCACTGCCACTCGTACCGCCAGGACGAGATGCTGATGCTGCTGCGTCTCACCGAGAGCTTCGGCTTCCGCGTCAACACGCTCACCCACATCCAGGAGGCCTACAAGATCGCCGACGAGATCGCGGCGCACGGCGCCTCGGCGATCGGCTTCAGCGACTGGTGGGCATACAAGTACGAAGTCATCGACGGCATTCCATGGAACGGCTACCTGCTGTGGGATCGCGGCGTGAACGTGGGCTTCAACTCCGATGACTCGGAGCTGGCGCGGCGGCTCAACACCGAGGCCGCGAAGGCGGTCAAGTACGGCGGCGTTCCCGAGGAGGAGGCCATCAAGTTCGTGACCTTGAACCCGGCGAAGTCGCTGAAGATCGACCAGCGCGTCGGCTCGCTGGAGGTGGGCAAGGACGCGGACTTCGCGATCTGGAGCGGGAGCCCGCTCTCGCCGTACTCGGCCTGCGAGCAGACCTGGATCGAGGGCCGGAAGTACTTCGATCGTCAGGCCGACCTCGCCGGCCGCGCTGCGCTGGCGCAGGAGCGCACGCAGCTGATCGCGCTCGCCCGCACCGCGGACAAGGAAGCGGGCGGCGGAGGAGGGCGGCGCTGGCCGCCGCGCTATCTCGACAATGCCGACCTCTCGGGAAGCGGCTGCCAGGGGAACGAGCAGCCGTTCATGTCCGAGACCGAAGCCCGCATGCGTCGCGAAGGACAGGAGGTGGCGCGATGAGCGGCCTCGAGATCCTGAAGCGCGCGGCGCTTCTCGTCCTGCTCCTGGCCACCACGGCCCAGGCGCAGACCACCGCGTTCGTGCACGCCACCGTCCACACCGCCGCCGGACCGGCGATCGAGAACGCGACGGTCGTGGTGGAGAACGGCAAGATCGCCTCGGTCGGATCGGGCGCCGCACCCGCCGGAGCACAGGTCGTCGATTGCGCTGGCAAGCACCTGTGGCCGGGCTTCGTGGCGCCGTGGACGGCGATCGGGCTGGTCGAAGTCGGCAGCGTGCGCGGCACGGTGGACGCCGAGGAAACCGGCACCATCAATCCCAACGTGCGCGCGGAGGTCGAGATCAATCCCGACAGCGAGCTTCTGCCGGTCGCGCGCTTCAACGGCATCACCAGCGCGGTGGTCGTGCCCAGCGCGGACGCGACCAGCGGCGGCATCAGCGGCTCGTCGGCGGTCATCCACCTCGATGGCTGGACGCGGGAGGACATGACGATCAAGGCGCCGGTGGCGCTCCACGTGCGCTGGCCGGCGATGGGCATCAGCCGGTCGTTCTTCGAGACTCGGTCGGAAGAGGATCAGAAGAAGGCGCGCGATCAGGCCATCCAGGCGATCCAGAACGCGTTCGATGACGCGCGCGCGTACATGAAGGCGCGTGACGCGGAAGGCAGGAACGGGATCCCACGCCACGATCAGGACGTGAAGTGGGAGGCCATGACCAAGGCGCTGCGGGGCGAGATTCCGGTCGTGTTCCACGCCTCGGCGCTGAACCAGATCCAGGCCTCGCTGAAGTTTGCCGACGAGCAGGGGATCAAGAAGCTGGTGATCGCCGACGGCTACGACGCGTGGCGCATCGCCGGCGAGCTCAAGAAGCGCGGGGTCGCGGTGGTGCTGGGAGCGTCGCAGGAGCTGCCGCGGCGCAGTTACGAGCCCTACGACCAGGGCATGTCGCAGGCCGCGAAGCTCTACGAGGCGGGCGTGCGGTTCTGCATCTCCGACGGTGGCGGCAGCGGCAACGCCGCGAGCGTGCGCAACCTGCCTTACGAGGCCGCGTACGCCGCGGCCTATGGGCTGCCGCACGACGAAGCGCTCAAGGCGGTCACGCTCTATCCGGCGCAGATCTTCGGCGTGAGCGACAAGGTGGGCTCCATCGAGCCGGGGAAGGCCGCGGACCTGGTGCTCGGCGACGGAGACCCGCTGGAGATCGAGACCCACGTGGAGCAGGTGTACATCGCCGGCAAGGCGGTCTCGATGGAAAACCGGCAGACCCGACTCTTCCACAAGTACGACAGCCGTCCGCGTGGAGCGAAAGCAAGACCGAAGCCGAGTCAGACGACATCGATGCGTTGATCGACCGGGAGGTACGGCCGCCACGGAACGGAGGCTGGAACTGCAGGGACGCTCTCTTCAGGAAGGAGAGCTGAATTCATGGCGACCGTGACGCAGCACGCTCCGGGCACGTTCTGCTGGCCTGAGCTCGCGACTCTGGATCAGAACGCGGCCAAGAAGTTCTACACCTCGCTCTTTGGCTGGACATTCAACGACACCGACATGGGCCCGCAGGGCGTCTACACGATCTTCCAGTCCGACGGCGCGGACGTGGCCGCGCTGTACACCATGCGGGACGAAGAGAAGACCATGGCCCCGCCGCACTGGAACGCCTACGTCTCCGTGGAGAGCGCGGACCGCGCCACCGCCAAGGCCAAGGAGCTCGGCGCCAAGGCCATCATGGATCCGTTCGACGTGATGGAGCACGGCCGCATGGCGATCCTTCAGGATCCCACCGGTGCGGTGTTCAACGTCTGGGAGCCGAAGAAGAACATCGGTGTCGGGAAGATCGGCGAGCCGAACTCGCTGTGCTGGACCGAGCTCATGACCAAGGACGCGGTGAAGGCCGGCGACTTCTACGCCAAGCTGCTTCCGTGGTCCACCGAGGCGATGAACATGCCCGACGCGCCGCCGTACACGATCTTCAAGCGCGGCGACGCCAGCGCCGGGGGCATGATGCAGATCCAGCCGGAGATGGGTCCGATTCCTCCGCACTGGCTCAGCTACTTCATGGTGGACGACACCGACGCCAAGCTCTCGAAGGCTCAGGAGCTCGGCGCGCAGGTGCTGGTGCCGCCCACGAACATTCCCAACATGGGTCGCTTCGCGATCGTCAAGGATGCTCAGGGCGCGGCGTTCGGTCTCTTCGGCCCCGAGAAGAAGTAGTCCGAGTCAGCGCAGCAAGAAGGCCCCGGGCGATCGCCCGGGGCCTTTGCGTTGAGCTCGGCTCAGCCCGGCTCAGCGACTTCCGACGAGCCGCGCGGTCGCGGCCGTGCTGGGCGACAGCTCGATGTCGCCGAGATCGGTGGTCGATCCGGCGGTGACGGCGACGTCCGCGATCGTCGTGTCCCGATGACCGGCATCGGGATGGATGGCCACCGTGTAGCTCCCGGCGAGGAGCGCGGCCAGATCGAAGCGACCGTCCGGCCCCGCCACGGTGGTCTGCACCGTGTCGGGCCCCGAGATGGCGTAGGCCGTCGCGGCGACGCCTTCGGGCAGGAGATGCCCGATGATGTTCCCGGTGGTGGCCACCTGATTGACGATCACGCGCACCGTCGGCTGGAGCATGTAGCGGCCGTTCCCGGTGCGGTGGATGGAGCGCGCGGCGTCGAAGTCGAGCGTCAGCTCCACACCGCCGCCGGCCGGCACGTCGAACTCGCCGACCAGCTTGTAGCCGCTCTGCATGCCGCTCGGAACCGTGAGCGGATACGTAGTTCCTCCGACCACCACGTTCGATCCCGCGCCGAGGAGGAGCCGAACCTGCGTGTAGTGACCGGCGGGAACATCGCCCTCGGCCAGCTGCGCGAATACGCCGTTGCGCAGCTCGAGCAGGTCGAAGACGGTGGTGGAATCGAGCGTCAGCGATTCCCACCCGCCGCTGTCTTCATCGTCGCCGCGGTGGATGGAGACCCCGGTCACGACCAGGTTGACCTGCTCGTAGTCTCCGGGGGCGTCGGTGAGCCGGACGTCGACGTGTCCGACGGTGCCCGACGTGGGATGGCTGGAACAACTCGCGAGCGCGGCCAGCAGAAGAGCCGCAGCAAGCCGGGGGATGAGACGTCTGATGTGCACGATGGATCTCCCGAGATGTTGGAGGCGACAGATGCGCGAACCGGCATCCTGCCGGCAACGTCGAGAGGCAGTGAAAATGATAGGCCCGCTCGGTCACCGCGGACAATCGCCAAAGACGGAAAAAAGAGCCCTGGGCGAAATCACCCAGAGCTCTTCTTCCATGTTCGAGATCACTCAGCGGCGGCGCCGCGTCGCCACCACCGGAGCCGGAATCGGCTCGTGAGTGAGCGTGACGGTCCCCAGATTGGTGGTGGTTCCCGCCGTCACACTGACGCTGGTGCGCGTCGTGTCGCGGTATGCCGTATCCGGATGCACCGCCACCGTGTAGGAGCCGACCGGCAGCGTGCTCAGGATGAACTGTCCGTTGAGCGAGGCGCGAGCCGTCTGCACCGTGTCGGCGCCCGAACGAATGGCATAGACGAACGCCGCGACGCTGTCCGGCACCAGCGTTCCGATGATGGTGCCCGCGTTCGCGGCACGGTTCACGACCAGGCGGATGACTGGCTCCAGCATGTAGACCCCCGTCCCCGTCACGTGGATCGAGCGCTGCGCGTCGAAGTCCAGGGTGAGGTCGGTGGTGCCGCCCGCGGGAACGTTGAAGTTCCCGTTGATCTTGATGCCGCTCTGGAATCCGCTCGGGATCACGAGCGGATGCACCACGCCGTCATCCATCACGGTCGATCCCGCGCCGACGCGCAGGCGGACCTGATTGTATTGGCCCGAGGGAACGTTCGCCGTTGCGACCTGCCGAATGACGCCGTTCTGCAGCGTCAGCAGGTCGACGGTGGTGCTGTCCGTGCGAATGACTTCCCACGCGGTGCTGTCCGAGCTGGTTCGGTGGACCGCGATCTCGGTGACGACGATGTTGACCTGCTGGAAGACCGCGGCCGCATCGGTGAGCTGCACCTGGACGCGCCCGGTCGTGGGCGCGGTCCCTTCATCATTGTTGTCCGAACAACCGGCGAGCCCGGCCATCGCGACCAGGGCTGCCAAAACCGCAATGAAGCGCTTGGTGTTCACGGAGAAACTCCTCTCCCGGGTGACAGATGAGAACCGGCATGGTGTCCGGCGGCAAATGAGAGGCATGAAAAGGAAAAGGGAGCGTTCGCCTCGAGAACTTCCCGTTCTCGAGCACACTTGTGCGGCGAGCGGCGAATGAAGAGACTGCGCGCATGTCGGAGCCTTCGGGAGCGCCCGCGCTCGGCAAGATCGGGCGCGACGCGTTCGATCGATGGGTCGCTCCTCATCTCGGGGCTGCGCGCTCCGAAGTGCTGGTCGGACCTCGCATCGGATACGACGGCGCCATCGTGCGCGTGGGCGCCGGACGGGTGATGGCCATCACCACCGACCCGCTTTCGCTCATTCCCGGGCTCGGACCTCGAGACTCCGCCCGGCTCGCGTGCCGGCTGCTCGCCTCCGATGCATGGACCAGCGGCATCCCGCCCGCCTTCGCGTCGTGCAGCTTTCATTTCCCGCCCGATCTCCCGGACGCCACGATCGGCGCGTATCTCGAAGCCATGCACGAGGAGTGGCGGCGGCTCGACGTGGCCGTGGTCGCGGGCCACACCGGCCGCTACGAAGGCTGCGGTCTCACCATCGTGGGCGCGGGCACGCTGATCGGACTGGGCGACGAAGGCCGCTATCTGTCGCCGGCATTCGTGCAGACCGGCGATCGCATCCTGGTGACCAAGGGCTGCGCGATCGAAGCGACCGCGATCGCCGCGCGCCTCTTCCCGCGCCGGCTGCAAGCGATTCTCGACGAGCCCGCACTCGCGCGGGCGCGTGGACTGTTCGAGCAAGTCAGTGTCGTGGAGGACTGCCG
>Ga0070689_100001912_pt1 | contig 13463 bp, 6 predicted proteins | sample KBSS23HmetaG_FD_64669 | JGI IMG/M metagenome (GOLD analysis project Ga0070689, IMG submission 64669) | Switchgrass rhizosphere microbial communities from Kellogg Biological Station, Michigan, USA - KBS S2-3H metaG | ecosystem: Host-associated > Plants > Roots > Rhizosphere ...
CCGAACGAGTTCTCGCCGCCATGCTCAAGCAACCGTCGAACCCGGCTGTGGCGCAGCCGCCGGCCGTGAATCCACCGCTCGCCCCCGCCGCTCCTCCCGCAGTCAATCCACCGGAGCCCATGCCTGCCACGCTGACGTACACGGCGACTGCGGAAACGGAACCGCCCCTCTACACGGCTCCAAATGCCGCACCGACGTACTACGACGCGCCATACTCATACGCATCTTACGGTTATCCCTACTACCCATACTACGGCTATCCGTACTACGGCTACGGCTACCCATATTATTGGGGTTATCCTTACTATGGCTGCTACGCGGGCTTCTCGCTCGGCTTGGCCTTCGGCGTTGGGTGCGGCTATTATTACGGCGGCTGCCATGACGGACATGGGCACCATAGCCATGACGGGCTTGTGGTCACAGGCAGCAGCGGTAATAGCGGTAACAAGAGCTCGATCAGCGGGGAGAGCGGCCGAACGGGTAACGGTTATCAAAACGGTGTCAGCCGGCCATCAGATGTCACTCGCCCCTCAGGTGTCTCAAACCCGTCAGGTGTCTCCAGCGCGTCAGTCTCCCGTCCGTCAGGTGGATCTGTGGTCAACGGCGGAAACAATACCAGCACTTCTCGTGGCGGAGTTTCCAGCGCGTCGGTCTCCCGCCCGTCAGGCGGATCTGTGGTCAACGGTGGAAACAATACCAGCACTTCTGGTGGCGGAGTTTCCAGCGCGTCAGTCTCCCGCCCGTCAGGTGGATCTCTGGTCAACGGCGGAAACAACGCCAGCACATATCGTGGCGGAGCTTCCAGCGCGACAGGTTCTGGCGTCGCATCTGCGAGCGCTTCCGGCATCACCCGTCCTGGTCCCGGCATTTCCGGGGCCACGCGCCCCGCCTCTGGCACTCGCCCAGCTGTGACCACTGCCCGCCCAAGCATAGCCACAACTCGCCCAGCTGCATCCATAGCTCGCCCGGCCGTGTCCACAGGTGGCCCGGGCTTTTCCAGTCCTGGCGGCGCCTCTCGGCCGACCTACTCCGGTCCCGGGCCTGCTGTTTCGCGCCCGAGCTATTCCGGCGGTGGTTACTCCCGCCCGAGCTATGCCGGCGGCGGCGGTTACTCCCGTCCCAGCTTTTCCGGGAGTCCTGGGCCAAGCGTTTCGGGTCTATCCCGTCCAAGCTTCTCCGGTGGCTCGCACCCAAGCTTTTCGGGCGGTTCCCGCGGGGGCTTTTCTGGTGGAATGTCCCGCGGCGGTGGTGGGGGTGGTTTTTCGGGTGGAATGGCCCGCGGCGGCGGCGGCGGCGGGGGTGGCGGAGGTGGCTTTGGTGGCGGGCGACGCTAGGAGTTTTCCAGCCTCGGTTCAAACAACCGTTCAACTTCTAACTTTCGAGGGCTGACGTTTAACGACCGGTTCGCGGGCTCGGCTGGTCTGTGAGCCATGAGACGTTTTGATCCTACAGGTGAGGTAAAAGTTAGTTCAGTCCGATCCCCGGTCACCGTGATGCCGGCCTTCTGATCGTCTTCTCTCCATGCCACTCGCGCTAGCTTTAGAGGACAGGAGCATCTACCATCGTCCCCATGTCCAACGTCACTCAATTGCTCAACGCCATTGAGGCGGGGGATTCGACAGCTGCCGATCAACTGCTCCCGCTCGTCTATGAAGAGTTACGCAAGTTGGCCGCTGTCCGGATGGCCAACGAGAAGGCGGGACAAACTCTTCAGCCCACGGCCCTCGTGCATGAGGCCTGGCTGAAGATCGCTGGTGATGGCAACGAGCACTTCGCCAATCGCTGCCATTTCTTCAAGGCGGCCGCCACCGCCATGCAGCAGATCCTCATCGACAACGCCCGGCGCAAACAGCGGCTCAAACACGGGGCCAACCAGGGCGGCGAGGAACTGCACGAGTCCCGCATCGCCATGACCGTTCCGTCCGACGAATTGCTCGCCGTCAACGACGCCCTGGCGGTCCTAGCCCTCGAAGATCCCCAAGCCGCAGAAGTGGTTCAAATGCGCTATTTCGTCGGCCTGAGCGTGCCGGAGATTGCCGTTGCCCTCGATCTGGCGCCGCGCACAGTGGATCGGCATTGGGCTTTTGCCCGGGCCTGGTTGAAGCGCACGATCCGGACCTCCCTTTCCGGCCCGGCGGGTCCGGCCTGAAAAACTTTTAGGATCGGTGGCGTGATTTCCATCGGGATCTCGCCTGTCAGGGTTGGCGGGCTGATCGCGCCCGAGTAAGCAATTTGAATCATGACGGAACGGGAAATTTTCCTGGAAGCCTTCGAGATGAGCACGCCGGAGGCACGCGCGGCGTATCTACAGGGGGCGTGCCGAGGGGACGTCACGCTCCGCCGCAAGGTGGACGAACTGCTGAAGGAACATTTCTCCAACGACAGCCTCCTGGCGGGACCGGCCCTGGAGGGCAAGCGGATCGAAGTCGAATCCTCCGCCGAGCAAGCCCCGGCGGCCATGCTGGGCCGTTACAAACTGCTGGAGAAGATCGGCGAGGGCGGCTTTGGCGAAGTCTGGATGGCAGAGCAGCGCGAGCCCGTTAAGCGCCGCGTCGCCCTCAAGATCATCAAGCCAGGTATGGACAGCCGGCAGATCGTCGCCCGCTTCGAGGCCGAGCGCCAAGCGCTGGCGATGATGGACCATGCGAACATCGCCAGGATCTTCGACGCCGACGTGACCGAAACGGGCCGACCCTACTTCGTCATGGAACTGGTGCGTGGGATCAAGATCACCGAATACTGCGATCAGAACCAGCTTCCCACCCACGAACGGTTGCGCTTGTTCATTCTTGTCTGCCAAGCCATCCAGCACGCGCACCAGAAGGGGATCATCCACCGTGACATCAAGCCCTCAAACATCCTTGTCACGCTGCACGATGGCGTGCCGGTGCCCAAGGTGATCGACTTCGGCATCGCCAAGGCCACGCAGCATGAGCTGACGGACAAGACCGTGTTCACGCAGTTTCAGCAATTCATCGGCACACCGGCCTACATCAGCCCCGAGCAGGCGGAGATGAGCGGGCTGGACATCGACACGCGCGCGGACATCTACAGCCTGGGCGTGCTGCTCTACGAATTGCTTGTGGGCCAGACTCCGTTTGATGCGAAGGAGATGATGCAGGACGGTCTCGATGCGCTGCGGCGCATCATTCGGGAGAAGGAACCGCTGCGTCCTTCGACCAAGCTGAACACATTGGCAGGCAAAGCCCGCACCACAGCCGGCAGACACCGTCAGACCGACGTGGAGAAACTCGTGCATCAACTCCAGGGCGATCTGGATTGGATCGTGATGAAGTGCCTGGAGAAAGACCGGGCGCGCCGTTACGAAACGGCCAACGGATTGGCCGCGGACATTCAACGGCACCTGACGAATGAGCCAGTCGTCGCGCGTCCGCCCAGTGCGGCCTACAAGTTCCAGAAGGCGTGGCAGCGGAACAAGGTGGCCTTCACAGCCGCAGTCGCCGTGGCGCTCGCGCTGCTCGTGGGGACGGGCGTCAGCATCTGGCAGGCGCACGTAGCCCGACAAGCGGAGCAGAAGGCCGAAGCCGCGACCGCCGAGATCAACCGCAATCTGTATTTTGCCGGGATGAATCTGGCCGGGAATGCGGCGGCGGAGCCGGGTGGAATTGGCCGGATCGCCGACCTGACGGCCAGCTGGCTCCCCGAAAAAGGGGCGGCCGATCTGAGGGGTTGGGAATGGTATTACCTGCGGTCACTACTCCACCGTGACCTGTTCACTCTGCCGGCGCACACCCACATTGTAACATCGGTGGCGTGGAGCAGGGACGGGAAACGCTTGGCCTCTGCCAGCTCGGACAATACGATCAAAATCTGGAATGCGGTCAGCCGGCAAGTGACTCATATTTTGGCCGGGCACAGGAATGGCGTGAAATCGGTTTCGGGGAATCTGGACGGGAATGGCGTGCTTTCGGTTTCGTGGAATCGGGACGGGAAGCGCCTGGCTTCCGGTAGCGATGACAAAACTATCAAGATCTGGGACGCGGACATGGGGACGAACATCGGCACGCTGCCTGGGCACACCGACCGTGTGAACTCGGTAGCGTGGAGTCCGGACGGGGAGCGTCTGGCCTCGGGCAGCGATGACAAAACCATCAAGATCTGGGATGCAGGCAGCGGGACCATTATCCACACGTTGATCGAGCACGCCGACCGTGTGAACTCGGTGGCGTGGAGTCCGGACGGGCAGTGCCTGGCCTCTGCTAGCCAGGACCGGTCGGTAAAGATTTGGGATGTGCATAATGGTCAGGTAATCCACAACCTAACTAAGCATGAATACTGGGTAAATTCAGTGTCTTGGAGTCCGGACGGGAAGCGCGTGGCCTCGAGTGGCGCGGACCGAGTCGTCAGAGTCTGGGACGCGGTCGGCGGAACCGAGATCCCCAAAATGGTGGGGCCGTTTGATAATGTGAAGTCGGTGTCCTGGAGTCCGGACGGGAAGTACCTGGCCTACGGCTGCGAAGACAATACGGTCAGAGTCCAGGATGCGACCAGCGGGACCGACGCCTTCATCCATCGCGGTCACAACAAATATGTGTTCTCCGTGGCGTGGAGTCCTGACGGGAAGCAATTGGCCTCCGGCAGCGAAGACGGTACGATCAAGTTCTGGGATGCGACCCGTGAGGAAACCCTCACCCTGCGTGGGCACACCGACACCGCGAGCTCGGTGGCGTGGAGTCCGGACGGGAAGTTTCTTGTCTCTGGAAGTCAAGACCACACCATCAAGATCTGGGACCCGGACAGCGGTCAGGAATCCCGCACTCTGCGGGAACACACCGACTCCGTGGCTTCGGTGGCGTGGAGTCCGGACGGGAAGTTTCTTGTCTCTGGAAGTCAAGACCGCACCCTCAAGGTCTGGGACGTGGTCAGCTGGACGAACACCTCCAAGGAAGGGGCCCACAACAAGTTCTCGTCTGGAGTCGCGTGGAGTCCGGACGGGAAACAATTCGCCTCCGTCAGCGAGGACAATGCGATCAAGCTTTATGATGTCACAACCGGGCAGGTGATCCTGGCGCTGGTCGGGCACGGCAATCCGGTGTACGGGCACGGCGATACGGTGCATTCCGTGGCGTGGAGCCCGGACGGGAAGTTCCTGGCCTCCGCGAGTTGGGACCAGACGGTCAGGATCTGGGACGCGTTGAGCGGAACCACTATCCGCACGCTGCGCGACGAAGACGCCGGCGGCTACGCCGGCTATTCGTCGGTGGCCTGGAGCCGGGACGGAAAGCATCTGGCTGCCGGCTCCTTTGACAAGACGGTCAAGGTTTGGGACGCGGTGAGCGGGCAGATGATCCACGTCCTGCGCGGCCACAGCGGCGGGGTGTTATCCGTGTCGTGGAGCCCGGACGGGATGCGCCTGGCCTCGGCCAGCTTTGACGGCACGGTAAAAGTCTGGGACGTGGCCAGCGGGATCGAGACCATAACCCTGCGCGGACACACCTTTGGTGTGTTATCCGTGGCCTGGAGCCCGGACGGGAGCCGCGTGGCCTCGGGCGGATACGATCACACGGTCAAAATCTGGGACGCGCGAAATGGTTATGCCCCGGAGCGCGAGTGATGGGGACCGGGGTCCGCCACCCAGTTGCTCCGCTCCGCCCTCGACATCGTGGTTCCGCCCAACTCGGCAATCTCACCGTCCGCAAACGCCCTCTCCTCCCCCCGGATCTCCTCCATCCCATCTCCCGCCGCCAGCCCACGGATTCCGACCAGGCGCGCCTCCCCGAAAATCAAATTTCCCAGGAGTCAAAATAATCCAAAACGGGTGGCGTGATTGGGCAGCGGAAAACGCCTTGGCCCGGTGACACGACAAACCGTAGTCACTAAAACAAACCAAAAGACAGAACCTATGAAGACAATCAAGAACCTCACCTTCGCGACACTGGCGGCCCTGGCCGCCACGCTGCTGTTCCAGACATCAATTACGCGAGCCGACGACAACGGTGAACAGGATGAACACGGCCAACAATCCAAGGTCACCTTCACGAAACATGTAGTTAACATCCCAAACCAGCCGGGCCTGATCGCAAACATGATGGGCGTCGGCGAAGGCGATGCCGGCGATGTCCTTTTTACCGGAGAGGTTCTCTCCAGGGTGGTGGACCCCAACACCGGCGCCATCACGCGAGTGGCATTTTACCACTTCACTGGCTCGAAACACTCCTTCTCCGTGATCATCCATGGAGTGCAACAAGTCGCCGGCATCGGCCAGAAGGGCGTGGTCATCGGAGTGGTCACGGAAGGGTGGCTGAAAGGCCATGCCGTGGCAGGGGAATGGACGGAAATGCCCCCGTGCTATGCTCCTGGTACCGGTATCGGAAATTGTTTCGAAGTCACTCTCTCAATCGCGAGAGATTCGAGAGACTCCATTGACAACTGATCGGGCCGGGCATCAGGCTGGCGGCAGTAGCTCCTGCTGAAATAATCGACGCGCGTCGCACCCGAGGCGCGCGCCGAGCTCGCAGGTTCGACGCTTTGAGTCCCGTTGGGGTGAGCCAACCAGCCGTCCGCCCGTAGCTCCGATAGGAGCGACATCTTCCTCCGTCCACCCCAGCACACCTTGATGTTGCTCCTGACGGCACTTACCCCGTCGGCTCTACGCGCCGTCTTCACTCCCTCAACTCTCCTCCAAAAAATATTTCAAAAACCGTGGCGTGATTGGGGGGCGGAAAACGCCTTGGTCCGGTGACACGACAAAGCGTAGTCACAAAAACAAACAAAACGAAAAGACAGAACCTATGGAGATAATCAAGAGCCTCACAATCGCGGCTCTGGCGGTCGCGTTGCTGTTACAGCCCTCAAGCGCCACTGCCCAGGCACCGGCCGAACTCGACATTCAACTGTATGCAGGACTGAGCATCACGGGCGCGGTTGGGACTGTTTACTCGTTGGAGTATGTGACGGATCTTGCGCAAACGAACTCCTGGCGGTGCCTGGAGTTTCTGCAGTTGCTTGCCAGTCCGTATCTGTGGGCCGATAAATCTGCCCCGACCACCGGCAAGCGGTTTTACCGAGCGGTCCAGTCTGAAGGACCGACGAACATGGTGTTTATTCCACCGGGGACGTTCCGGATGGGTAGCCCGACGAACGAAGTGGACCGATCTGATAATGAGGGGCCGCAGACGTCGGTGGCGATCAGCCGCGGGTTTTGGATGGGGAAGTATGAGGTGACGCAAGGGGAATACCTGGCGGTGATTGGCAGCAATCCGAGCTGGTTCAACACGAACAATGGGTATTCCGAGGATCTGAACCGGCCCGTGGAATTGGTGACTTGGTTTGATGCCACGAATTACTGTGCGACGCTCACGCAGCGGGAGCGAGCGGCGGGGCGGATTGCGACCAACAGTGTGTATCGGCTGCCGACGGAGGCGGAGTGGGAATATGGGTGCCGAGCGTGGACCTCGACACGGTTCAGCTACGGGGATGATCCGGGTTACACGAACCTGACCGACTACGGGTGGTATCCGGACAACCGTGGTGGCACGACGCACCCGGTGGGACAAAAGCTGCCCAACGCTTGGGGATTGCATGACATGCATGGGAACGTGTGGGAATGGTGCAATGATTCGTTAGGCAACTATCCCGGCAACCTTCCGGGCGGGATCGCTCTGGATCCACAGGGGCCTGCCGACCGGAATGCGCCCGCGATCCGCGGCGGTGGGTCTTTCCTCCCAGTTCCAATAGCAGCCTGCCGGTCTGCGGTCCGCGACATCCTCTACGGCCCGTTTGCGTATGCTTCCAACCGCGACATCGGTTTCCGGGTGGTGCTAGCCCCAGGTCAGCCGTGAAGGGAAAGGTCCCCCCCGTTCCGTAAAAATCAAAATCAATCCCATGAAACTCCAAGCCACTCTTCGATTCGCGTTGATCGTCTTCGCCCTGAACCTCGCCGCGTCGCTCCACGCCGCCAGCGTGATCCAGTTCTCGGCCACCGGTTACACCGTTGCCGAGAACGCCGGGCAGGCAACCCTCACCGTGCAACGCACTAACGACCTGGACACGCCAGTGAGTGTGGACTTCGCCACCTCGGACGGAACGGCGACCAATGGATTGAAATATACGGGAGTCTCCGGGACGCTGGCCTTCGGGGCCAGCGAAACCAACAAGACCATCGTCGTGCCGATCTTGAACGATAGTTTGGTCGGTGGCACCAAAAACTTCCGGGTCATCTTGAACAGCGTCACCGGCGGGGCGATCCTCGGCACGCGCACGAATGTTGTGGTTCTTATCACCGACAACGACGTTGGACTTCAGTTCCAGTTCTCTACCGCTGCCGTGAGCGAAGACGCCGGTGCAATGCTCATCGGCGTCGTGCGCGGCGACGACGGGGCCAATGCCGTGACCGTGGACTTCGCCACCGCCGACGGGACGGCGACCAATGGATTGAAATATGCGGCGGTCTCCGGGACGCTGACGTTCGAGGCCAGCGAAACCAACAAGGTCATCGCAGTACCAATCCTGAACAACGGTTTGGTCGAGGGCACCAAGTATTTCCGCGTCAACTTGAGCAATCCCAACGGCGGGGCGGTCCTCGGCACGCGTACGAATGTTCTCGTTTCTATCACCGACAACGATTTGCCGCTCAAAGTAGAGTTCGCCAGTTACGAGGCGCGGGAAGACGACGCGACGGTCATGATCGGTGTGCTTCGAGGAGATGATAGCGGGCAGACAATCACGGTGGACTACGCCACGACGAGCCTCACGGCCATCGCCGGCACGGATTACAGGGAGACGACGGGCACATTAACCTTTACCGCCGGCGAGCAACTCAAGCTGGTGAGCATTCCGATTTTGAACGACGCGCTGAAGGAACCCACTGAGACCTTCCGCTTCACCTTGACCAATGTCATCGGCACCAGCCTGAGTGCCCAGAGGTCCGCCACCATAACGATCAATGACAACGATTATGGCGTGGAGTTCGTAACCACGAAATACTTCATCCACGAAGACGAGGGCGCGCTGCGGGTCACAGTGCGGCGCGGGAATGACGTCGCACTTGGGCCTTTCACGGTGGACTACGCCACCGTGGACGGCACAGCGGTCACCGGTCAGGATTATGTGGCGACGAACGGCACGCTGGCTTTCGCCGCCGGCGAATTGAGCCGATCCTTCGAGGTGCCGGTCGTCAACGACGGGCTTCTCGAAGCTGACCAGAGCTTCCGATTGGTGCTCAGCAATGTCAGCGGCGATGCGAGTCTCGGTGCGGCCACGAATCTCACGCTGACCCTGTGCGATGCCACGGGCCAGACGCCGCATGGCTTTGCTGCGGTGCATCGCGATCCCGACGGCGTCGTGAAACTGACTTTCACCGGCGGGGTGTCGCAACGTTTCCAACCGTTCTTCGACCTCTATCCGGTCGAGGTCTCGACCAATCTGGTGGATTGGCAGTCACTGGCTTTATTGCAGCGGACGAATAGTACAACCAACGAACTAACCTTCATCGATCCCGCAGCGGTGGCAGCGTCGATGCGCTTTTACCGTGTTTCGACCAACCACTTTACCGCACCTTATCCGAAGCCGACCGGTTCGTATCCGGTGGGCCGGATTGACCGACTGATCACGGACTCCACCCGGCGCAATCGCCGTGGCATCTCGACCAACGGATCGTTTGCCATCAGCGTCTGGTATCCGGCGGCACCGGTGGCCGGGCAGCGGCCAGCACGCTGGTTCGAGGATGTGGTGGCCAGGGACACTTCCACAGCATCGATCTGGTCATCCTATAGCGTCACGCAGTGGTTGGACCGGTTGCCCTACTTCTGTAACTACGCGTTTAGCGATGCGCCTTTAGCAGAAGTATCGGGCACGCTTCCGATCGTGCTCTACAGCCCCGGATTTTCGGCAGATCGCCGGGAAGACGCTGAAAAACTCGAAGGCTTGGCCAGCTACGGGTACGTGGTGGTGTCAGTGGATCATGACGACGCGTTCGATACCGTTTGGCCCGACGGTTTCTACCATAGCCGCTCCACCGCGCCATCAACGGAAGATGACCTGAAGAATCGTGTCCGCGACCTCGTCCTCGTCCTCGACGAGATGACGAACTGGAACCAGAACGATGCGCGATTCGCTGGGCGGCTCCGTCTCGACACGTTTGGTGCGATGGGGATGTCATGGGGAGGTCAGACGGTTGTGGAACTGGCGCGGCAGGACGCCCGATGCAAGGCCTTGGTTTTACTGGACCCCGGCGGCACCACAGGAGATTTGCAGGGCTTTTCAACGCCATCTCTCACGATGCACAATCCCGACTGGAATGATCAGTCAGTATTCGCCGCCTCGAAAACGAACGCTGTGTGGTTCCAGATCAGCAACACCGACCATCCTTCGTTTGGAAACCACCTCCTCTACAGCAGCCGTCCTGCGACCTCGAACCGTGAAGCCGAACGGACGATCGACGCCTACGCGTTCTCGTTCTTTAACAAATGGCTCAAGGGGCAGGATGATCACCTGCACGAAAGCGCCTCGGCGGCCTTCCCGCGCGTCATCAACTTCCAGAAAAAGTGAAAAATGCAGTCGAAACACTCAACAGCGCAAAGTCGGCAGAACGGAATTGGAGTTCCGTCTATCCGGCCTTTCGCAGTAGGCAAAAAGAACAAAAGAAAGAAAGTGTGAAGGCGCTCTCAACATCGATTGAGATTCCTTATGGCAGAGCACCGGGTAATGCCGAGTAGCCGGGGCGATTCTTCAAATCACCGAGGAATCACCCCTTTTTTCGTCGCACCAAGCACCACAGACACGACCAGCCAGGCGCCCCGAGCAGCCAGGCAATCAAGGAAAGAAGCTTCGGTAGATCCGAACGGGGTGATTTGAGCTGCCCGAATCGAGCACCGTCAGTGTGCCATCGAGCGCAGCCGAGTTGGAGCCGATCACACTCCATCCATTTGGAATATTCAGGTTCGTCCTGGCCTGGATTCGGTACATTTCTCCAGGGATTCCACCACTCAGGCTCAGTAACATGCCGTTGCTTGTCTGGTGGATGCCGAGGGCGGTTAGGTTCGGTTGAGAGGAAGAGAGCCGAAACACCGTGCCAAGGTCGAGGGCACCCCCAAACACAGTCGTTCCGTAGACTGCACCGTCGCTGGCAATGAGAATTCCCGCACTGGGACTCGTGCCATCGTTCGTTGCGCCGGCAAACCGGTGCAGAACGGTGTAGTTGCCGCCCAGTTTGTCCAAACTGAATACCGTTCCATTCGTCCCGCTCCCGCCGGAGAACGTCGCTCCGTAGAGCGCCCCGTTGGATCCTTCCACTAGTGTTCCTCTCGGCTCCTTACCGTCCGTCGAGAAATGGAAAATTGGTGCATAGCCAGCCCCACTCCGTTCGATCCTGAACACAGTGCCACCGCCGCCGGTTCCTCCGGCCGATGTCGTGCCATACAACGCACCGTCGCCTCCCTCGATCAAGCCACCGTAGGGATAAGCCCCCGACGCGAAATCACACCGGCGCAGGACCGTGTAGCCGCTGCCATCTTTGTTCACTTTGAAAATGGTTCCGAAAATACTCGAACCGGTCGTCCCCGAGTAAGTGGTTCCGTAGAGCACCCCGTCTGAGCCTTCCAGCAAGGCGCTCCAAGGCAGGCTGCCGTCCCCGGTGCCTTGGAAGTAATGCAATGCTGAAAAACTCGCACCGTCCTTGCTTATCTTAAACACGTTGCCCGGAACGCTCGTGCCCGCCCCAAACGTGGTCCCATAGAGAAAACCATCGCGACCCTCAATCAATGCAGTTTGGGGCTGACGACCATCCAGCGCAGTTCCGGTGAAATGCCAAATCACGGCGTAGTCACCACCGTCTTTGCGCAATTTGAAGACCGTACCCGTAAGACCGTTGGTTCCACCCGATGCGGTCGTGCCGTAAAGCCAGCCGTCAGTGGCTTCAATCAATCCGGCGGCAGGACGATTCCCGAGTGCGCCGCTGGCAAAGTTCCGAAGCACTTCAAAGTTGGCGCCGTCCTTCCGCATTCGAAAGAGCGCTCCCCGCGAGGCGTTGGTGCCCCCTTGAAAAGTCGTTCCATAAAGCAACCCGTCGCTTCCCTCGATCAGCTTGGAATAAGGCTGGCTGCCTGACGGGCCATCAAAGGATTTCAGGAGGTTAAAGTTGGTTTGACCGAAGAGCGCCGTAGTGGCTACCGCCGTGAAACAGGCAGTGAACACGATCGATTTCCAGCCGCGGAGGTGCTGGAGAGAGCAGCCCATCGAGCTTCGATGGATTATCCCGCCTGGGAACGAGCACATAGTTTGGTCAGCCTATCAAAAACAAACAGAAATTTGCGATTTATTTCGAGCCGCTTCGAGACCTTAAGTGGCCTCCTACGCAGGGTGGAGGGGAGTTGGGGCGAACGACCACGGGCGAAACCCTTCGAGGACGTGGTGCCCAATGAAAAATGCCCAATGCTCAATGATCAATGATCAATGCCCAATGATCGAGGACGAGGACGAGAAGGAGGACGAGAACGCCCCCCACCCTCAGGCGCGTCCTTCCGGTCAAGATCGCAACGGTGACGCCGATATGGAGAGATGCGTCGTACCACACGAGTTGTTGCGTTGCGAGCGATGGGGGCGGTCCTGGCGGGCCTTACTCTGACCGGCTGTTACGATACCCGGCAGGAGATTTATCTCAATCCAGATGGAACCGGCCGGGCCATTCTCGAATCGTCGTTCGCCCAGGAGGACCCCCTGAAGAACGAAACGGTCAGCTCCGCTGACACGATCGTGCGCAACTTGATCCAGGATGCCGAAGGTGTGGATGCGTGGCGTGACATTTCCTGTGAGGAAGGGGAGGACGGTCGGTTTCATTTGCGAGCCACGGCCTACTTCACGGACCTGAAAAAATTCAAGACCAGGGTGAATCAGATCTCACAATTCTCTGCCTCCCGCGACGGAGACGGCCGGTTGCGTGTCGAATCAAGCGTCGATCGCAAACAGTCGCCCCTGACCTTGCCGGCCACCAATGAAGCCGTTACGGCCGAATCCATTCGGCGCGAGCGGCGACAATTTCGAGCCAACCAACCTCTTTTCGCGGCCATGCTGGCATCGGTGAAAGTGGAAACAACCTTTCACCTGCCCGGGACTTTGGCATCGCTTTCAAATTTCGACCGCGCCTCCACCAATTCATTTCGGTTGCGCTTTGACGGCGCCCGCGCCATGTCGGCGATCGAACGGTTCTTGTTCGATCCAGAAATCGCCCGCCGGCGTGTCGAAGGTTCATTCGGCGACATCGTCGACAGCGAGGCGGCCAATGAATTTCTATACGGCAAAAAAGGCCCGGTGCGGATCGTCATGAAGGATGCTGGCCGGCCATTGTTTGATTACCCGGCTGAAGTGGCGGCCGCGCGACAGGCATTTCCCGTCGTGGCGCGCGCGTTTCATCTGCCGGATTCGATTGAAAAATCGGGAGGAGCAAGCCCCCCGGCGGTTGACGGTGCGCCAGCGCGAGTGGCTGTGACCGGCGTGGAATGGCGATA
>Ga0070689_100001913_pt1 | contig 13459 bp, 13 predicted proteins | sample KBSS23HmetaG_FD_64669 | JGI IMG/M metagenome (GOLD analysis project Ga0070689, IMG submission 64669) | Switchgrass rhizosphere microbial communities from Kellogg Biological Station, Michigan, USA - KBS S2-3H metaG | ecosystem: Host-associated > Plants > Roots > Rhizosphere ...
TAGATTCCGGGCTCGCGGCCTGCGGCCGCGCCCCGGAATGACGATGGGGGTCTCTCCTTAATTACTCAAACATGCAGGTGCTCGAGCACACGGCTCCGCTCGATCTCGGAGCGTGAGCCTTCGAGCATGGTGCGGCCCTGGTCCATGATCAGGTAGCGTTCGGCGATGCGCTCGGCGAAGGCGAGGTTTTGCTCGACCACGATGAACGCCACGCCGGCCGCCTTCTTCTCGGCGATCAGCGCCTCCATGTGCAGGATGTTTTCCCATTGCACGCCTTCGCTCGGCTCGTCGAGCAGGACCACCGGCTGGTCTTCGGCCAAGCCGCGAACGAAGGAGAGCATCTTCTTCTCTCCCCCGGAGAGCGTCCCGGCGTGCTGGGTGAGCCGCCGCTCGAGAATCGGAAAGCGATCGAAATAGCGGCGAAACGGCGCGAGCTTGCGGCTCGTGCGCATCAGCGTGAGATTGTCGCGCACCGAGAGGTCGTCAAACACCGGCCGCTCCTGCGGACAATAGCTGATGCCCGCACGGCGCCGTGCCGATGGATCGAGTGTTGCGATCGGCTGCTCGTCGAGGAGAACGCGTCCGCGCGCGCACGGCAGGTAGCCGGCCAAAAGCTTCATCAGTGTCGTTTTGCCGACGCCGTTGCGGCCGAGCACACACAGCACCTCGCCGGCGATCGCGGCGCCGGCAAGCTCGCGCACGATCGTGGTCGAACCATAACCGCCGGCGAGATTCTCGAACGTGAGGCGCGGACGGCTCATTTTTCGCCTCCGACATAGACCGCGCGCACGGCCGGGTCGGCCCGGATCGCGGCAACGCTCCCCTTCGCCAGCAGCGCGCCGTTGTGCAGCACGTAGACGATCTGCGCCAGTTCCTTCACCAGGCTCATGTCGTGCTCGATGATGATGATGGCGCCGCCGAGCCGTTGCGCCGCCCAGCGGATGAGTGCCATGACCGCGGCGGTTTCTTCCGGCGAAAGGCCGGCGCAGGGCTCGTCGAGCAGCAACACGCGCGGCTCGGTCAACAGCGCCATGGCGAGTTCGAGAATTTGTTGCTCGCCGTGCGACAGCTCCGCCGCCTTGCGCGCGCCGGCGGCGAGGAAGGGATAGCGCGATTGCAGCTCGTTGAGCATCGGGCTCGTCCAGCGGCGCAGGCGCGGATCGAGCAAGGCGAGCTTGCCGGCGCGACCGCTCCACAGCGCGACGGAGAGATTGTCGGCGATCGACAGGCCGGCAAAGACGCTCGGAATCTGCAGCTTGCGGGCGACGCCGAGCGCACTTACCCGATGCGGCGCCAGCCCGGAGGTTTTGGCGCCGCCGAACTCGATGCTGCCTGACGCCGCGCCAAGCTCGCCGCTCACCGCGTTGAACATCGAGGTCTTGCCGGCGCCGTTCGGGCCGATCACGCAGAAGATCCCGGCCTGTTCGAAATCGACCGACAGCTTGTCCAGGATGGTGACCTCGCCGACATGGACGCTCACATCGTGCAGGGCGAGTTTCGCCGGCGGCCGGGCAGCCTCATCGCCCGGCGTGACGATCGCGGTCTGCTTCCGCTTGCGCGGCGGAAAGCGGCGCAGAAGCGGCTCGGCCAATCCAGCGATGCCATGCGGGAACACCAGGACGATGGCGATGAAGAACAGCGCCATCAGTACTTCCCAGAACGGCAGGCTGTCGCGCAATTGCGCGGTGAGCGAACCGACGAGCAGCGTGCCGATCACCGGGCCGAACAGGCTCGCGCGGCCGCCGACGGCGGCCCAGATCACCAGATCGGCGGAGAGGCCGAAGCCGATAACCTGCGGCGTGACGATCCCCTGTTGGGGCGCATAGATCGCGCCGCCGATGCCGGCCATCAAGCCGCTAATGCCGAACGCCACGGCTTTGAGCTGATTGGTGTCGAAGCCGAACAATTGCAGGCGCCGTTCGTTCTGCGCGAGCGCGCGCCAGAGAACGCCGATCGGCGCGTTGTAGAGCCAGCCTGCAAACGCCAGCACAGCGAGCAGGATTACCGCCGAGACGTAGTAGACGTCGGAAATATCGTCCAAGCCGGGCAACCCGGGAATGCCCTTGAGCCCGTTGAAGCCGCCGGTCACCGAATTCCACGAGGTGGCGATCTGGAAAGCGAGCAAGACGAGCGCCAATGTGATCATCGAGAAATAAGCGCCACTCTCGCCGGAGCGCCGAAATACGAGAATACCGATCAGGTAGGCCAGCAACCCGGCAGCGACGGCGGCAAAAGGCAAGATCAGAACAGCGATGATCGGCGTATCGGCAAAAGCGACGAAGGCGAGGCCCGAGAGGTATGCCGCGAGCCCGAAGAACAGCGCCTGGCCGAGCGGCAGGAATCCCGCCTGCCCCCAGCACAGGCCGACGCCGACCGCGGCTACCGCATAAAGTGCATAAAGGCCGAGTTGATACGCCCAGAACTGCCCGAGCAGAAACGGCAGGGCGACGGCGATGAGAACGACGATGCTAGCCGCGCGCAACGATCCCTCGGGGCCTCAGCCATAGGAACAGGATCGCCAGCACGAGCACGGCGAAGTAACCGTTGGCAGCGTTGGTCGCGGCCGAGATCACGCTGTCGACGCCGCCGATGGCCGTGGCGCCTGACAACAATCCGGCGACGCTGCCGAGCCCGCCGACGATCAGAACAAAGAATGCGCGCAGCACATAGTCTAGCCCCATGAACGGCTGCACCGGCACGAGCGGCGCAATCATGACGCCGCCGAGCCCGGCGAGGCAGGTGCCGGTGACGAAGGTTAAGGCCGCAAGCCAGCGCACGGAGATGCCCTGCGCCTGCGCGAGTTCGGGATTGCTCACCATCGCGCGGATGCGGCTGCCGGTGCGGCTCTGCCCGTACCAGACGATAAGCGCGCCGACGACGCCGAGCGAAATCGCGATCAGCAGCAGGCGGTAGATCGGATACTCGGTGCCGAGGAGCTCGACCGTGCCGGGCAGCGGTATGTTCACGCTTTGATAGCCGAGCCCGAAAATCGCCTCGGCGATCTTGCGCAGCAGCAGGCTCAGGCCCCAGGTCGCCACCAGCGTGTCGAATGGCCGGCGATAGAGCGGACGGATCATGATCCACTCGACCGCTAAGCCAAGGATCGCGCACACCGCCAAGGTCAAGGGTAGCGCGGCGAGATAGGGCCAGCCGCCGGCTTGCGTCACGTAGGCGCAATAGGCGCCGATCATGACGAATTCGCCATGCGCGATATTGAGCACGCCGAGCAGGCCGAAGATCACGGCGAGCCCGAGCGCGAGGACCGCAAGCGTGGAGACGCCGTAGAGCACGTTGATCGCCTGGGTGACGATCAGCGGATCCATCTGCGGCGTCTCCTAACGCGTAGTGGGTTTGGTTCGATCAGAACCATCATTGCGAGGAACCCGAAGGGCGACGAAGCAATCCACTACTTTGCACTGACGTGGATTGCTTCGCGGAGCCTGTCATCGGGCCGGCCACTTCGGGCCGGACCCGCTGGCTCGCAAGGACGAGCCGTGATCTGACTAAAGTCATCACGCTTGTTCAAGCGCCCGGCATCGGGCTTTGCCCTAGGTCTTGCACTCGTCGCCGCTCTTCACGTCGGGAAAGGTCTTGATGATCTCGAACTCGGTGCCTTTGCAGGTGGCGAGATACATCGTCTTGTCGACGTGGCGGCCGCGCATGGTCACGGTTCCCGCCGCGGTCGGGAAGGTCAGCCCTTCCGAGGCGGCCATGCACTTCTTGGCGTCGGTGCCGCCCGCCTTGTTGGCCAGCGCATGCGCGCAGTAGATGCCGCCATAACAGTCGGCGCCGATCAGACCGAGTTGCGGCGCCTTGTCGCCGAACTTGGCGAAATAAGCGGCCTTGAACTTCTTGTTCGCCTCGCCCGGCGCGTTGGCATAGTAGGACATCGAGGAGAACAGGTTGTTGCTGGCGTCGGGGCCGATGCCATGCAGCGTGTTCTCTTCCAGAAGGAGCGACAATCGTGCGATGTCCTTGTCGAGGCCGAAGCCCGCGAAGGTGCGGTTGAAGTTGACGTTGTCGGCGCCGACGAGCGTGATCAGCACCATGTCGGGCTTGGCCGACTTGATGCGGGTGACGATCTCTTCGAATTTGTTGGGTGCGCCGAACGGCACATATTCTTCGGCGACGACTTTGCCGCCGTTGTCGGCGATGTACTTCTTCGCCTGCTCGTTGCACTTGCGCGGCCAGACATAGTCGTCGCCGATCAGATAGACTGACTTGGCGCCGCGGTCCTTCATCATGAAGGCGACCGACGGCCTGATCTGCTGCTCCGGCGTGTCGGCGATCACGTAGGTGTTGAAGGCGCACTCGCCGCCTTCGTAGACCGGCGTGTAGATGTAAGGCACCTTGCCCTTGATCGTGGCGACCAGCGCCTCGCGCGTGGCGCTGTCGTGCGAGCCGACCAGCATGTCGACTTTTTCCTCGAGCATGAGGCGAACGGCCGATTTGGTGGATTCGGCAGGCGGGCCGCCGGCGTCGGTCGGGATGAGCTTGATCTGCCGGCCGAGGATGCCCCCGGCCTTGTTGATCTCGTCCGTGGCGAGTTCGGCGCTGGCTTTTTGCGTCGGCCCGAACAGTGATGCCGGGCCGCTCAGCGCGATGAACAGCCCGATCTTGAATTCATCGGCCGCAGCCGCCGGGCGAATGAGCCCCGGCAGCGTGCCGAACGCCGCGCCGCCCGCGGCGGCGCCGAGAAGCGTTCGCCGACTCAGTCCTTGCTTTTGAATGATCATGTGGACGTCTCCCTCGTGTTTTTGGTTGCTGCAGTTCACTATAGCGGCTAGCCGCGCTCCGGCGGCGCCGGCAGTTTGGGCAACAGCGGCTCGATTGCCGTGGCGATGGCGAGCATTTCGTGGTCGCTTCCGGGCGGTGTGGACAGTTCGATACCCACCGGCAGACCCGCCTTGGTGATTCCGGCCGGCAAACTGATACCGGGAATCGCGCCGACGCTGCCGGGACCGGTGTTGCGGATGAAGGTCGGGAAGGTCGGCACGGCCTGGCCGTTGAGCATGAAGGTCTCGTCCTCGCCGATCTTGACGGCGGGCGCCGGCGTGGTCGGGAAGATGATAGCGGCGATACCGTATTCGCGGAAATGACGTCGGTAGGTGTCGCGCAGCTGCGAATGCAGCTTGAGCCCTTTGCGGTAAGCGTCTTCCGGGATGGCGCCGGCGCCGGTGAGGCTCTGCAGGATGCCTTTCACATCCGGGCTCGCGACCTTGGCCACCAGGCCCGCATAGTCGAAGCCCAAACCATGATCTTTCAGGTATTGATTGAGGTCGGTGACCGTCTCATAGAGCGCGATCGGGAACCCGGCCGCGGCGTCGAGCTTCGCTTCCTCGGTCATATCGACGTCGACCAGCGCGGCGCCGGCGTCCGCCAAGCGCTTCAGCACGGTCTCACAGATTGCGCCGAGTTCGGATTCGAGATTTTCCCAAAAATGCTGGCGCGGCACGCCGATCCGCATCCCCTTCAAAGCGGCCGGCGTCACCTCGCGCGGGCCGCCGGTGACGACGCCGTCGATGAGCACGCAGTCGGCGACGCTGCGGGTCATCGGGCCGGCGGTGTCGCGGGTGTGCGAGATCGGCACGATGCCGGCCTGCGACCAGCGGCCGGTAGTGGGGCGAAGGCCGACAAGGCCGCACAGAGCCGCCGGGATGCGCACCGACCCGCCGGTGTCCGAGCCGATGCCACCGGGCGCAAGCCGTGCCGCCACCGCAACGCCGGTGCCACCGCTCGAGGCGCCGGGGATGCGATCGGGCGCATAGGGATTGCGCGCCGGCCCGTAGGCGCCGTTGTTGTTGGTGATGCCGTAGGCCAACTCATGCAGATTGCATTTGCCGAGCGTGATGGCGCCGGCGTCGAGCAGAGCCTGCACGATGACGGCGTTTCGCTTTGGCCGGTTGCCTTTGAGGCCCGGCGTGCCGCCGGTGGTCGCATATTCGGCGGTATCGAGATTATCCTTGAGCGCCAGCGGCACACCATGCAGCGGGCCGGTCGAGGTGCCAGCGGCCCGCTTCCGGTCCGCTTCCCGTGCCGCGGCGCGGACCTTGTCGGGCTCGATTGTGATGAAGGCGTTGAGGCTTGCCTGCGCCGCCGCGCGCGTCAGCAGTGCATCGGCCAGCGCTTCGGCGGTTATCTCGCCGGCGCGGATCGCCTTGGCCGCCTCGGCCACTCCCAGGTCGTGAAGTTTCGGCATGGGGCGTCCTCTGCGTCAGTTGCGGTGCTGCTGGTTTTCCCAGTCCCGTCGCGGCTGACGAGTGTATCGCCTCCCCTGCGGCGGCGGTATCGGCATAAATGTGGACCAGTCGCGAAAAGCCCGCAACAATGCGGGAAAGGCGAATGCTGCTAGTTTCTCGCCTTCTCTCCCGTACCTGACATGAGGCCAGAGCTTGCCTGCACTACCGCTTCGCTCGCGCATCACCACTGACGGCGTCGACCGCGCGCCGCACCGGGCTTTCATGCGCGGCATGGGGCTCGACGATGCCGCGATGGCGCGGCCCTTCATCGGCGTGGTCACCACCGCCGGCGATACGACGCCGTGCAACGGCACGCTCGCCGAGCAGGCGGCGCACGCGCAGGCCGGCGTGGTCGCCGCCGGCGGCACGCCGCGCGCGTTTACGACCATTTCCGTCTCCGACGGCATCAGCATGAATCACCAGGGCATGAAATGCTCATTGGTGTCGCGCGAGGTGATCGCCGATTCGATCGAGCTGGTGATGCGCGGCCATGCCTATGACGGCCTGATTGGCTTCGGCGGCTGCGACAAAAATCTGCCGGGAATCATGATGGCCATGGTCCGCTGCAATGCGCCGTCGGTGTTCATCTTCGGCGGCGCGACGCTGACCGGCACCTTGCACGGCAAGCCGATCTCGATACTGACCGCCTATGAAGCGGCCGGCGGGGTGATGACCGGCGCGGTCGCGGCGGAAGAGCTCGACGCGCTCGAGCGCGCGGCGATGCCGACGCTCGGCGCCTGTCCCGGCCAATTCACCGCCAACACCATGGGCATGGTGTCGGAAGTGCTCGGGCTGGCGCCGCTTAGTTCGTCGATGATCCCGGCGGTCTACGAAGAACGCGCGGCGCTTGCGCGCAGCGCCGGCGAGCTTGTCATGCGCGTTCTGAAAGACGGCGGCCCGCTGCCGCGCGACCTCGTCACGCGCGCGAGCCTGGAAAATGCCTGCGCGATCGTCGCCGCGACCGGCGGCTCGACCAACGCCGCGTTGCACATTCCGGCGATCGCGCACGAGGCCGGCATCCGCTTCACGTTCGACGACGTCGCGGCGGTGTTCGAGCGCACGCCGCTGATCGGCAATCTGCGGCCCGGCGGCGAATATCACGCGCAGGATGTGCACACGGCCGGTGGCGTGCCGATGATCGCCAAGGCGCTCATCGCCAGCGGCCACCTCGACGGCACCACGCTGACCGCCGGCGGCGCGACGCTCGAACAAGCGTGTGCGCGCGCCCCCCTCCCCGACGGCGCCGTGATCCGCTCCCCGGCCGATCCGATATCGCTGACCGGCGGCCTTGTCGTGCTCAAAGGCAATCTTGCGCCCGACGGCGCCCTGATCAAGATCGCCGGGCTGCACTCGCTGGTGCATGAGGGCCCGGCGCGCGTGTTCGAAAGCGAAGAGGCGTGCATGGCGGTCATCCGCGGCCGCCGCTATTCCGCCGGCGACGTTCTGGTCATCCGCAACGAAGGACCGAAGGGCGGCCCCGGCATGCGCGAAATGCTCGGCCCGACCGCGCTGATCTACGGCCAGGGCATGGGCGAGCAGGTCGCGCTGATCACCGACGGCCGTTTCTCCGGCGCCACGCGCGGCCTGTGCGTCGGCTATCTCTCGCCCGAGGCCGCCGCCGGCGGACCGATCGCGCTGGTGCGTGACGGCGACCGCATGCGCGTCGACGCCGCGGCACGCCGGCTCGATGTGCTGCTGGATGATGCGGAGCTGTCACGCCGCCGCGCCGCCTGGAAGCCGCGCCCGCGCGATGTGCCGCTCGCCGGAGCGTTGGAGAAATACGCAGCGCAGGTCGGCTCGGCGCATACCGGCGCCGTTACCCACAGCGGCAATGCGCGCTGGGACGTCGAGCAACCGGCGGCCGAGTGAAGGGAAGCCTACGGGCGCCGCGCGATTGCCGCCGCGAGCGCAGCACGATTGGCGCAGCCGGTCTTCGTCATCGCATTGGCGATGTGGGTGCGGACCGTGCCGAAGCCGATGCCGAGGCTGCGCGCGATGTCGCGATCAGTGCAGCCACGGGCGATGAGGGCGGCAATCTCACACTCGCGCGGCGTCAGTCCGCCGCTCAATCCGCAGCGCAGCAGCGCGCGCCGCACATGCGGCTCAAGCGCGTCGAGCAGATCGAGATCGCGAGCGCAAAAATCCGGACGGCCCTTCGCGCGCCAAATGCGAAAATCGCCGAGATCGCAGTCACCGTCGAACACGAACATATTCACGCCGTGATGCAGACCGTCGCGCGCCAGAAAATCGTTGTAGAACTCGGTGCGCACCAGCTTGTGGCGGGGAATCACCTCGTCGACCAGGGTCGCGCGCCGGCGCGCCCGCAACGCGAACGTCATCGGATCGCGGAACTGATACCATTCCTCGTAGCGGCGCAGATTGCTCCGCGCCATGTTGAAGCTGACCGCTTCCTCGAAGGCATTGCTGCGCGCGTTCCAGACATAGGACGCGCCGAAATCGCCGCGCAGCAGGCTGATCACGTCGTTGAAGATGACGGCGCGGGCGTCAGTTTCCGGACCCAGCCGTTCCAGGCGCGCGACGATATCGCCGAACAGGCGCAGTTCGCTGCCGCTGACATCGCGAATGACGGCCGCCATCGCCCCGCCCCGTCGCCCCCATTACATCGAGCCAATGGGCAACCGGGGCAGAATGTTCTTGGCCGCGAACAGGCCTGTCAAGGTCAGGAAGCGTTCGAGCGAACGGCCCGCCCGGCGCCCAAAACGGCCGTCAAGGGAACAATTCGCGCCGGCCGCCGTTCCGCTGCTGACGAGGACACCATCATAACGAAGCCAGACGTCACGGCGACCAGAACGGATAGGCCAAGGACAGAATACGCTCATCGGTACGTGCCGTTCGACGCTTGTCCCGCGCTGGCACGGGATTGTGCCGATGACGAAGAGCAAGGCGACGTGCTGCAGCAGTGCGACGGGCCTACGCTTGCGCGGCTTGTCAGAGATCATGAAGCCGCACGAAACAAATTAGGTCTAACACGGCCAGAGATCAGGAGGTTGAACCATGTTTCATCGCCGCTCATCGGAGTTTGAGCCCCGCATTTCCGCGATCACCGATCATCTGCGCGGCATCCGCAAGGAACTCGGCATCATCGGAGACAGCGCCGGTCAAAGCGCCGCCGGTGCCGCGGCCGCCGCCGTCGAGCAGATTGCCGATGCGCTCCGGCCGGTCTTGCAGGACATCGAAGACCGGCTCCGGTCCGGGCAGCGCCGGGCAGTCGCTCAGGCCGCCAACCTTGCCAACGACGCGATGAGGTCGGGTTCCGAAGCGGGCCGGCAGGCGCTGGACCGGCTCGGTGAGCAAGCCGAAGGACATCCCCTCGCGGCGATTGCGGTAGCGCTCGGCGTCGGGGTCCTGATCGGGGTCGCGGCCTGTCGCGCCAGCAGATAGGCGCCGCATGGCGTCGAACCGATTGAAGCGGCAGGTGCTTTCTGCCCGCTGCGGTGAGCACGTCGCAATGTACGCGCTCGAGCGAGGAACCGCCGACACGGATAGGCGCGCGCTGCTTCGGTCCTCGCCGCGCGTTGCTCCCGCTGCGAAATAGTTGACCGCAACGGTGGCCTTCGAAATCAATCCTGGCCCGGCCATCAATAAAGCCTTGACCTAACCCCGCGGCTGTCGGGCGCTCCCCTTGCTATGGGTATCCGCGTCCCCGTCTAATGACCGGGTCAACGGGGCTTGGGCGCGCGATCGGCAACGCCTCGACTGCCACGAAGCAGGAAGGCGTTGATCCTGATGTCTTAGTTCGCGAGCAAACGGTTCGAAGCAATGCCAAATTTGCAGAAGGATCTGCTCGACGCCTATCAGGAGGTCGGCCAGGCATGGATCGACCGTGTGAGATCTGAAGTGCAGTTGTGGTCGGACCTGGCGGCGAAGCTGGCGACGAGCCGCTCGTTTCCAGAAGGCTTGGAGGCGTACCGCGATTGCATCTCGCACCGGCTACGAATGGCGGCCGAAGATGGCCAGCGCCTTTTGGACGATGGTCAAAAGGTGATCGCCAGCGTGACGAACTCGCGATCGGAGAAAAAGCCGGGAAAGACGAAGTGAGAAGCGGCATGCCGGCGTTCTCGATCTTGGAAAGCGAATGGGAGAATTTCATGAAACGGAAGGACCAGGGCGCCGCTGCACCCGGCCTGCCGAAGGTGCCCCGTGACTGGGCGGTGCTGATCCTGAAACTGAGATGGATCGGCTTGGACGAGGAGGCCGATCGCCTGCAGCTGGCGGTGAGCACTTTGCCGCCGCAAGCGCGATGCGGCGCTTCGCTCGTCTCGTTGAGTGCGGAATAGCGCGCATTCCAGATCGAGCTGACTTGCCTTTCGCTCATTCCCCCGCAGCGGGAATCGGTCAATGGCCGCCTAGTCGGCTTGCTCTTGCAGGTGCTGCTGGAATTCCTGCGGCGTCTTGTCGATGCAGGTGAGCTGCCATTTGATCGTCGACGACTGGTCGCCAGCTGCTTCGCCCAAGGCTCCCATGAATTCCTTCGCCTGCCGGGCTCTCTGCTCGAGTCCGGGAAGCGTCTGCTCGCATGCACCCTGATCGTCGAAGGCTTTCACGTCATGATCGTAGTAAAGCGCGACGAAGCCCGGTCCCAAAGCAATCACGATCGGCCAAAACAGCATGACTGTCTCCGCGTGCACTTCTGGCGGTGAGGAGGAAACTTGACGCGGGCGCGAAACGTTCCGCAAAAGCTCCGCCGCAGTAGAACATATCGGTCGCCTGACCGACTCGGGCCCATTGCGGCGCGGTGTCAACCAACGTCCGCGGCCGTGAAGGTTGGGCTGACAGCAGCAGGAGCGGCTGCGACTGCCTTGGCGAGCTTGCCCCGGACTTGAACTTGCTGCGGCGACCGGCCGCTCTATGAGGCGCCGATTATTTCAAGCCAGCCGCCGCGCGAATCGCGTCGGTGTCGCTCAGCCAGACGGCGTCATCCTTCTTGAGCCGCAGAAGCACACGGCGCATTGCCGCCGCCCCGTCAGGCGTCCCGACAACAAAAGGGTGGATGCCGATGACGACCGTGGTTGCTTCGCGCGCAGGGTCCGCGCGCGCCTCGGCGGCGAGCTCCAGCACATAGTCGACCCACAACGTTTCGATTTCCGTCGGACCCTTCAGGCGGGCGAGCTGCTGGCCCATATCGACGGTCACTACCGGATAGGGCAACAGCACCAGCGGTCCACTCGGCGTCTTCAGGCGCGAAATGATGTCGGAGTCCATTTGGTCGAGGGTGTAGGTTATCCCCTCGGCGGCGACGGCCTGCGGCGTATCTCCATTGGAGTAGACGCTGGGGCTCGACCAGCCGACCGGTGCGACGCCGGTCGTCTCGGCGATCAGATCCAATGTGCGGCGGATGTAGGTTTTCTGCTCGGCGATGCCGCGTCCGAGCGGCAGCTGGCGGCTCGTATTGTTCATGCCGTGGGCAACGATCGGCGCATTCGGCTGAAAGGCGCGGAACTCCTGCCACACCGATTTGTACTTCCCGGGAAACTCCGCGCTGAGCACGATGGTCAGCGGAACGTCCAATTCGCGGAACAGCCGCCCGACGCGCGGGATGCCCCAATCGATCGCGTATTGACGAAAGGCCTCGTTCACAAGGTCCGGGTTGCGGGCCGTCATGTCCGGCCGATAGACCGGACCCTGACCGAAGCCGAATTCTTCCACAAAGAGCGCAAAGCTGACAGCGACCTTCTTGCCGCCGGGCCAGGCCGCGACATGGACCGGCTCGCGCGCGAAGCCGGTCACGGGATCGTGGGTCTCCTGCGCCGAGCTCGCCGAAGAAAAACACGCGCCGACGAGGAGCGCCAGCACGGCGGCTGCGACGGTGCAGCGTCGCGCGTTCGATTGCAGCGATGACGCCACGAGGGTCACGCTCACGGCAGGTCTGCAAGCGTTTTGGGGCCGGATCCCGGTGTGATCAGCGCCGGCCACTGGCGCGAGCCGAACGGCACCTGCGGCGGCAGGTTCACCGGAATGTTGCGCTTGCCGTCTTCGTCGATGATCGCCTGGCGCGCGTCGCCGCCCATCAGCTCGTAATCCATCAGATAGTAGTTGCCGAAAAAGGCGGCCCCGACGGAGCGGTCGGCGATGATGCGGGTCAGCGACTCCAGCATGTCGTCTGGCGTCGTGGTGAACGAGATCGTCTCGATGAGGATCAGGCGGTCGTTGATCGCCTGCGGCCCGAAGAACTGCGCGAGCACGCTGAACAGAATGTTGTTCTGGCGGGCGACATAGATGGTGTTGCTGGCCGCGTAGGTCTTCTCCCAGTCGGCGCCGAGCGTCCGCTTCCAGCCGCCGATCACGTCCATCCAGTGTCCGACCTGGGTCTGCGCCGCCCAGGCGATGTTCTTTTTCAGGAGCGGGCTCTGCTTCTGGGCGAACGCCCCGAGGGCGTCCGGCGAGATCGCGTTGTTCTTCAGGCACTCGTCCATGAAAGCGATGTTGTTCTCAAGGATGCTGCGGCTGGTCGGCTTCCAATCGTCCCGCATCGGCGCCGCATCGATGCCGTCGAGTGCCGATTGCATGCGACTGCGGTACGCCGCCACCGGCGCCCGCCAAGTCAGGTCATTGGGGCTGTTGAGGTAAGGCGTGACCACTTCCGCCAGCGCCATGGTGCTGTGCCCGACGGACTTGAGCAGCTGATAGACCAGCGGCACCTGCGGCGCATCGAGCGGCGGCATGCCCGGGCGATAGAGGATGAATCGCCCGCCGGCGCCCGAGAACAGTCCGAGGATGACCGGGTGCTCGGCGAGGATGTTCTTCCGAAACACCTGCGCGGCATTGCCATAAAGCTCGAACATGGTGGTGTTGAGCTGCAGGAGATTCTTGGTCGCGATGTCAGCGGGTGTCGCGGTCTCGGTTCCGACGATTTCCTTGAAATAGGAGGGCATCTCGGCGGCGCGCGCGGGCGCGCCAGCGCCGATCACAAGCAACGACAGTAGCACGCCTGCGCCGCTCATCATGATCGCGACGTTCCTCATGAAGTTTCTCCTGATGCCGAGGTTGATGCCAAGCATGATATTAAGCCTCATTGCCAAACCGCATCCGCCCGTCGGCGGGCTTCCTCAAAGGCGGGAACGAGCTCGTAGCAGCGCGCCTAGCAGACAATAATTTCGAAAACCCTAGCGGGCGGGTTCTCGTCTCAAGTGTTGACCTTAACGGCAGACGGCAAGTTTTAGTTAGATCGCGTCGCACGACCCTCTTGGCCAACGCGTCGG
>Ga0070689_100001915_pt1 | contig 13455 bp, 10 predicted proteins | sample KBSS23HmetaG_FD_64669 | JGI IMG/M metagenome (GOLD analysis project Ga0070689, IMG submission 64669) | Switchgrass rhizosphere microbial communities from Kellogg Biological Station, Michigan, USA - KBS S2-3H metaG | ecosystem: Host-associated > Plants > Roots > Rhizosphere ...
TGGCGTTGCGCGTGAACCACGTTGGCGAATACGGCGATCACGCAGTCGCGAAGCGGGCCGGCTTCAAGAAAGACGACATTCTCCTCAGCGTGGATGGCCAGACCAGCCACCTGGCCGAGAGCGAACTGTTCCGCTACTTGCTGCAGCGCAAAATGCCCGGCGAAAAGATTCCTGTCACCGTGTTGCGCGACGGTGCGCGGATCGATTTGGAACTTTTAATGCAGTGATCCTGGCCAATGCCGAAATCCGAATGACAAATGTCGGAAGAATGACAAAGCTCGAATGACCGAATTGCCCGGGCATGGGCGCGGAAGTTCTTCTTGGTTCGCGTTTCGGGTTTCTTTCGTCATATGGAATTCGTCAGTCGTCATTCATAACCATGTAGCCGTGCGGAATTCCCGCCTCGTTACCTCGGCGGCTACTTCGACTCGTTCGTCTCTATTCTTCCGCTGTCGTCCTCCTCGATGCTAGCGTGCAGACGTGCCCGAACTGCCGGACATCACTATTTACATCGAGGCCCTCGAGCGGCGCATCCTGGGCCAGTCGCTGAACCAAGTGCGGATTGCCAGCCCGTTTCTGCTCCGCACAGCAGTTCCCCCGCTCGAGCAAGCGCGCGCTCGCAAGATAATTGGGTTGCGCCGGCTCGGGAAACGGATTGCGCTGGGACTCGAAGACGAACTCTGGCTGGTGCTGCATTTGATGATTGCCGGGCGCCTGCACTGGCGCGCCGGAAGCGCAAAGTTGTCCGGCAAATACAATCTGGCCTCGTTTGATTTTCCCGAAGGCGCGCTGGTGCTCACCGAGGCCGGCACGAAGAAGCGCGCGTCGCTGCACCTGGTGTCCGGCGACGAGGCGTTGCGCTCGCTCGACCCGGGCGGATTGGAGGTGTTGGGATGCCTACTCGAAGCGTTTGTGCAGGCGCTGACGAGCCGCAATCATACGCTCAAGCGCGCCTTGACCGACCCGAGGCTGTTCAGCGGCATCGGCAACGCGTATTCAGACGAAATCCTGCACCGCGCGCGACTATCGCCCGTCGCGTTGACGCAGAAGATTGCGCGTGAGGAAATCAAACGCCTGCATCGTGCGGCGCAGGAAACACTCGGGCACTGGATCGAGCTGTTGCGCAAAGAAACCGGCGACGGTTTTCCGGAGAACGTGACGGCGTTCCGGCCTGGCATGGCCGTGCACGGAAAATTTGGCCAGCCGTGTCCGGTTTGCGGCATGAAAGTGCAGCGGATCCGCTACGCGGCCAACGAGACGAATTACTGTCCCGGCTGCCAGACGCGCGGCAAACTTCTCGCCGACCGTTCGCTCTCGGTGCTGCTGAAAAAGGATTGGCCAAAGACGCCAGAGGAGCTGGAGGAATTGCGGGCTGGAAGCCGTGCGGACTGACCGGCGCGCGTTGAAAGCGTTGAACGGACCCCGATTGCCGTAGAGCCGGCTATCCTCGCCGGCGGATTCTCGTACGCGTTTCGCCGGCGCTTCCACGTTCAGAGTCGCCATACCCGGGGTAGTTGACCAGCGCTGAGAATCTTCGCACCCTTTGTCTCATGCAAAACACCGCGTCGTTGACGGACTTTCTCGATAATCAAATGCCGCACGCGCTCGAGATGTTGCGCCAAATGGTCGGGATCAACAGCTTCACCGGCAATCGCGCTGGGGTGAACAAGCTGGGGCGGCTTACCGCGGACTGTTTCGCGCCACTTGGTTTCACCGCCGAGTTCGTCCGGTCGGCGAATCCAGCTTACGGCGATCACCTGGTGTTGACGCGGCGCGGACGAGGGACCAAAAGCATCGCGATGGTGTCGCATCTCGACACGGTTTTTCCACCGGAAGAAGAAGCGCGAAACCTGTTCCACTGGCGACCGGAAGGAGACCGCATTTACGGCCCGGGCACGCATGACATCAAGGGCGGCACGGTGATGATGTGGTTGGTCTTGCGGGCGTTGCGGGAACAGGCCCCCGTCGCATTCGAGGAAATCACCTGGAAACTGTTTTTGAATGCGTCCGAAGAGACGTTATCGCAGGATTTCGGCGACCTTTGCCGCGGCCGGCTCGACCGCGACACACTCGCGGCATTGGTCTTCGAAGCGGAAGGACGGCTCGGCGAAGAACGGCTCATGGTCGTCGCGCGCAAAGGCAGGGCGACCTGGCGCGTCACCGTCGCCGGGCGCGGGGCGCACGCCGGCGCCAAACATGCGCACGGCGCGAATGCCATCGTGCAACTCGGGCGCACGATTCAAGACATCGCGGCGCTGACGGATTATTCGCGCGAACTCACCTTCAACGTCGGCACCGTCTTCGGCGGGACGGTATCGAATCGTGTCCCGCACGAAGCGTTCGCAGAAGGGGAGTTTCGCGCCCATTCGCCCGAAATTTACCAACAGGCCAAGTCGGCGTTGCTGGCACTGGACGGACCTGGCCAGGTGCGCAGTCCGGTGGACCGTCACGCGTGCAACGTGAAAGTGGAAATTCTGACCGAGAGTCGTCCGTGGCCACGCAATCCGGACACCGATCGTCTCGCCGCGACGTGGCAGGAAGCGGGCGGGCGGCTCGGGATTCCTGTGAATGTCGAGGAACGCGGCGGCTTGAGCGACGGCAACCTGATTTGGGACGCCGTGCCGACTCTGGACGGCCTCGGGCCCTGGGGCGACAACGACCACTGCTCCGAGCGGAGCGTGGACGGCTCGAAGCTGCCGGAGTACGTCGAGGTCAGTTCCTTCGTCCCCAAGGCCGCGTTGAATACTGTCGCAATTCTTAAATTGCTGGAGCGCGATGCAGCCGACGGTCGGCCGTCCCGATAAAGGAACAAAAGCGCGTTGAGCGCCTGATTCTGTGTTGTTCAGTCTATTGCCAGAGAGGCCAAGAGCGCTTTTGACTTGGAGGAGACCGTGACTGGAGCCATGCCGAAGGCGCTGAAGACAACTCGGGGAGCCGTCTCGAGCGTGTGAACGCCAACGGCGTTCTGTCCCAAAGCCCAGGGTTGCCGCGAAGCGGCTACCCTGGGATTACGGGCATCATGTCGCCATCAACCCCAACGGGGTTGCGTCCTTGGGCCGGGTGCGACATGGGCGGAACCCCGGTGGGGTTCAATGGGATCGTGCTGAGCTTACCCAGGGTAGGCGCTCGTTCCTCGTGCCAACCCTGGGCTCTGAGGCGGAACGCCGTTGGCGTTCGCAGTTCTGGACGGCGGTCTGGCGAGCTGAGTGCCGAACGAGGCTGCTGCAGTGAACGCGCCGATTGCGTCCCGGTTCCAATTCGGGCACCCTCGTCGGCGCGTCCCTGAGCAGCGACGTTCGTTGCGTATCTCGCACCGCGCACATGCAGGTGATGTTTCGTGGCGGTAAGTTTTCGGAGACATCCGTCACGAAGAAGATTTCGGAGGGGACCTGGCAGGATTCAAAACTCTGACTAGAACCGATCTCTTCTTGAGCATTGGTCGATCTACAGTTTTTTATCCCCCAAAAATCAGGTATTTACCCCATGCCTCAGACAAACCCACGGGCACGAGTAGTGCTAAAATTGAGTTAATTTAGCGGCAATCCGACAAGGACACCAGGAGTCCGCATTCGGTTGCGACGTTGGCGGTGAAGAAGTGAACCAGGAAAAGGTATCCAGGAGAATAACATTATGGGCAGGACAAAAGGAGGATCGTGCCACAACCCAAAAGACCATTATGAGTAAAGAATCCAAACTGACACGATTCCTGTCGTATGTAAGCGCATTGGGGTGCCTCGTTCAAAGTTTAACCATTTCCGGTGCCACCCGCCCGGGCGACCTCGATCTGAGTTTCGCTCCGGGCTCTGGTGTGGCGCCTGGACTTAATTCTCTCAATGCCTTGGTCGTTCAGGAGAATGGCAAGTTGATCATCGGTGGTGGCTTCACGGAGTATAACGGAACGGCCGCCAACCATATCGCGCGGATCAACACCGACGGAAGTTACGACACCAGCTATCTCGCGGGTGGCGGTTTCGTCGTTGCCCTGCATCTTCTCTCCGATGGCAAACTTCTGGTCGGCGGGCACTTTTCAGAGTTTGGCGGATTAGCGCGGGACCAGGTGGCGAAATTGAATGCCGATGGCAGCATTGACCCGACCTTTGTTCCGCGAGCCGGGTTTGGCGGGTTCTATCCCGAGATTTTTACAATCGCCGCTCAGCCTGATGGAAAGATCATTGTCGGCGGGACCTTTGGTCTTACTTCCACAAATGGCAACATTGCGCGGCTGCATCCGGATGGCAGCCTTGACGGGACGTTTCAAGCGAACAACGGCGGGTCTGTGCTTGCCTTGGCTGTACAACCGGACGGCAAAATCCTTTTGGGCGGGACCTTTGGCATCCGACGCGTGAATGCCGACGGAACTCCGGATGCAAGCTTCGGTCCAGTGAACGTCTCCGATCGACCGGGAATCGTCGGTTCGGTTTCAGTAAACGCAATGCATCTTTACCAAGACGGAAGAATCCTCATCGGCGGATCCTTTGCGCGGGTGAACGGAAAGAGCCGGACCAACCTTGTCCGACTCACGGCGGATGGCCAACTGGATGAGAGTTTCGACCCTGGAACCGGTCCCGATGGAAAAATCAACAGCCTCCTGGTCCAAACAGGCGATCAAATCGTGGTGGGCGGCTCGTTCAGGAATTTCAACGCGTTTCCCAGACTCAACCTTGCCCGGTTGCTGCCCGGCGGGACTCTCGATCTCGGGTTCAGGTGCGACGTGGAAGGCAAGGGGATTACGAATGTCAATTCGTCTTCTCTCGGCGTAAGCTTGCTCGCGCTGCTGCCCGATGGCAAGGTCGTCATCGGAGGAAACTTTCAGACGGTCAACGGCATTGAACGGCGAGGGATCGCTCGCATTTATGCCGGCGATTCTACCGATGAAGCTCCTCGGATCATATCTTCTCCGCTTGATCTGACCGTGAGCGAAGGAACAAATCTGACACTTAATGCGGACCTCGCAGGGGTTCCTTCCCCGAGCATCCAATGGCTACTGAAGGGATCTGCCATTGCCGGCGCAAGCGGCCATACTCTTCGACTCCGGAACATTCTCAGTAAAGATGCTGGAGACTACACGCTCGCGCTCAGCAACAACCTGGGCGTTGTTACCGGTTTGGTGGCCAGACTCACGGTGCTGCCAGCTTCGAGCATGCCTGGGGCGGCGGATGTCGGTTTTGATCCCGGTGACGCACTGGAAAATCCGGGCTCGGTCAGTATCCCGCCCAATCAGGGACTCAAGTCGTCGATCCGAGCGTTGGCTGTTCAACCGGATGGTGCGATTCTGGCAGCCGGGAGGTTTAGCACGTTCGATGGCACCCCCGCCAAGGGTCTGGTGCGGGTGGATCGCCACGGAAGTCTGGACGTCGCTTTTCTGTCGAATGCGATTGCCTTGAAATCCGACCTGGAGATTGTCGATGACATTCTCATTCAGTCGGACGGAAAAATATTGGTAGCCGGGAATTACAGCAGTTCTTCGGATGGCGGTCAATCCAACGCCCTCCACGGCAGGCTTTCACGGCTCAATGTTGATGGAACCATCGACGCCTCATTCGTCGAATCCGTGGACGCGATTTTCTCTTCCGGGATCGGCTTTCGGATCGCACAACGTCCGGATGGCAAGATTCTCATAACTAAAGGCGATAATTATTTGATCGTGGATGGAAAGATACGGAGTCGTCGCCTGGCGCTTTTGAATCGCGATGGATCGCTCGATCCTGCGTTCAATAGGGACGCCGGGACTTTCCAGGGTCACATCACCACGCTGTCCATCCAGAACGACGGCCGCGCCCTCGTCGGAGGCGGTTTTGAAGAATTTAACCTTGTTCCGCAAAAGAACCTCGTTCGCCTCAATACCGACGGGAACCTGGACGCGTCCTTTTCAATCGGCAGCGGGCCGGACGGTTGGCTTTATGCCTTGAGAGTGCAGCCGGACGGCAAGATTCTCGTTGGAGGCACCTTCACCGCATTTGCGGGAGTCCCGCGCAATAACCTCGCCCGATTGTCGGCGGATGGAAGTCTGGATACGAGTTTCGATCCCGGCGCGAACATCCTCGGGACCGTCCAGGCCATCGATCTCCAGCCGGACGGCAAGATTCTGGTGGCTGGAGGCCGCTACCCTGGCATCGGCTTGCAGACCAACAATGTTGTTCGACTGCTCCCGGACGGATCACTCGATACGGCCTTCGACTCCCGCACTGATGATGTGGTGTATGATCTCGTCCGGCTGGACGACGGCGGAATCGCAGTCGGGGGAGCGTTTTCGCGTTTGGACAATGTCCTGCGCAACGGGATCGCCGTGCTGCACGGGGATCCCTTTTTGATGAATCCGTCCCGAACCTCCGAATGGTTCGGCACGGGAGTGAAAACCGTTACCGGAAGGATTTACCGGTTGGAATACCGCTCGGCCTTGAACGAGGACACCTGGACTCCGCTTCAGGAAACGGTGGGCGATGGAGGAGTCATGCCCCTTCGAGATCCAAATCCGAATTCACCTCAGCGCTTTTATCGAGTGAGAGTGGATTGATCCGCGGCGTCACATTCCTACCTGCGATTCTTGCCGCCGGCCGCTTGTTTTGCATTTAGAACCCGCATGTCAACAAAGCTGGTGAGTCAATCGCTTAGTTCTTTGGGGGTGGCGCGCCTCAATAACCACGTCTCGGTCCTTGGCCGAGCCAGACGCTTGACGGCCTTAGTGCCATTTGATGGACTTGGCGTGCGAGCTTAACATGGCCGAAGCACATTTTGACAGGTCGATTGTAATGGCTGCTATTGGCTGATTTAAATGTTACGCGGCATCACGCGTCATGAGCAATGTCACCCTGAATCTCGTCGTGTTGAGGTCGCCAGACTATGAATAATCGAACCCATCTTCTCTGTTGCCTAGCGCTTGTCGCGCTTGCTTCTGGCTGCGCCACATCGCCTCCAGCCGAGGGCACGGCCACTTCGGCATACTCGGTGGGTGACCGCGCCCGTGTGATGTTCGACGAGGTGGTAGTGTCCATGCCTCTTCGAGGAGCGAACGCTCCGTATCAGAATTTACATATCGCGCCTGCCGCTGTCGTCAACGTGCGGCGGCCGACTTATTCTAGCACTTATCAGGCGCAGGACATTTTGCGGCGTTTGGAGATCCGTGTTGCGGCGCGGCTGTCGGAGGTGTTAAGCGGTCTGGGCGAGCAATCACTGTCGGACACCGGCGCGCTGCGCCGCAGAGTGCTCACTGAGGCTCAGACTGTGGTGGATGAGGCTCTGCGACAGTGGGAGCATGGTTCGGATTATCGCGTGGAGATGGTGATTGCGAGCTTGTACTGGACCGACGCATCCGTTGGCCGTTCGCAGCAGCAGAGAGGATGGTGGCAGTAACAATGACATGAACCAAAGTGTTCGCCTGGCCCTCACCGGGCTGCGCCCCTCGCGCAAATTCTGAGACGACCTCCGGCCAATGCGACGGGATGCGCTCGAGCAATCCCTCTCCATACAGTCCATTCAATTTGAGGACTGGGCGATGGATATAACCGATGTGGCAGCCACAGGCCGCAGCCGGACAGGTTCGCGGCTTCAAACAATCGTCGAAATTCTCCTCGTAGATGTTACCGATGATCCCGTCGACAAAGTGGCAGCGCCGGACGTTTCCGTCGCCATCCACGGTGAAGGTGGTTTCGCCGGCACAGCAAGGTTTTCCACGGCTGGCGTAGCGATGGAGATTCCAGTGAAAGTACGGATCCACGACGAGCAAGCGGTTGATTTCCTCCGGCCGGTAGTAATTGGATTCCCGTTTGAACGCGTTGATCCAGAGGTAAACTTCGGGTCGAAGCACGCGACGCAGCTCTTCAATCGCATCGAAGTGTTCGCGCAATCCCACCACGCCGACGCTGTAACGGATTCCGGCGGCGTCCAGTTCCTCGCAACGCGCGGCAAACCGCGCGAGCGAAGTCTGGGACGGGTGAAAAGTCGTCCAAAGCGCAAGAGTGTCGCGATTGGCGCCGTCAAAATCGTCGAGTGCAGCGCTCAGGTTGGTCTGGACCGAGACACGATAGACCTGGGGCAAGTGCGAGAGCTCAGTCATCGTCCGGCGGTAATATTGATGAACGAGCGCTTCACCCCACGGTGTGATGAGGATTCCGATGCGATTTTGACGAACCTCCACCCAGGCGGCGAATCGCTCCAACTCTTGTTGGTCCTTTCTCAGTTCGGCACGGGTGTTGGACGTTTTGGCAAATGGACAATAACCGCACTCGTAGTTGCAGCTCGAAAGCGAACCGCGATAGAGAATGTTCCAAGTGCTCATACGAGTTCGTACGCGCTCATCCGGACCGTCATGGCTTTCGAGTACAGCCAAGGACCAATGGTGTCCGACCAGGCCAGTCCTTGGTCATTCAACCGCAGACAATGGCCACCATCAGCAACCAAACCCAACTCGGACAGTTCGCACAACTGGGGATGGTCTTCCGTCAGCGAACTGCCAAAGCGACATTGGTAAGCCGCGTATGAAACACCCTCCGCGCGCAATAGCGACTTGATGACGTACCGCAGTTTTTGCTCCTCCCGATCCAGCGCCACCCCATAATCCGCAGAGGAATAACTTGTTGCGGCACGGGAATTGAAGTTCTCAATGATCGTTCTTACGCCCGTTTGCCCAACGGCATACTCGGTACTGTAATGCAATGCCCGGGTGTAGGAGCGCGCACCGGGGCCGAGGCCAATCATTCCATCTTCCTGACAACAATAATCCGTGTTGCGGATCACGTCCGACCGCCTAAACAGCCGCATGGAGATTTGGCAGTAGCCGGCGGCATGAAGGAAATCGCGCGCCTGACGATAGAGTTCCCGCCGATGTTCACCAGGATTCTTGCCGCAGCGGTCGAGGTTGGTCAGTTTCCTGATATATAGCGGATAAAGATAAAGCTCTTCCGGTTGCCACTCCAGGGCGCGGTCAAGGCTGAGTTGCCAGCGCTTTCCGTCCTGTCCTTCGTTGCCGTAGATCAAATCGATGTTGAACACTGGAAATCCGGCGTCCTTGATGAACTGGCAAGCCTGCTCCAATTGCTCTTTGGGTTGCGGGCGCTTCAGCGTCATCAAGTCCTCCGCCACGAAACTCTGCACCCCCAGGCTGACGCGATCCACGCCGAGCTGCTTCAGCAACGCCAGTTTTTCGCGAGTCACCGTGCCGGGCGACAACTCAAACGAAACGGGGATGCGATGCCAGAGGACCGAGAACGTCCGGCTCAATTGGTTGAAGACCTGCTCGATTTCAATCTCGGAGAGAAAGCTGGGCGTGCCACCACCAAACGCCGCTTGGGCGATGTTCTCCGGAGCAATTGCGTCTGACACGACATCGGACTGCCGGTGAATCGCTGCGAGGGTTTGATCCACCAAACCTGCACCTGGCTGCACGGTGGTGAAGAGGTTGCAAAAGCCGCAGCGCATTTCGCAGAACGGCAGGTGCACATACAGGAATAGATTCCGTTTGTCCTCGTGCAGCCAGACCTCTGAAAGTGGCACGGGAGGATCCAGCGGACGGTAGGCTGTTTTGTGCGGATACGCGTAGGCGTAGCCGTCGTAAGCGCCTTCCATCATGCGTTGGGCCATGGTGCGCTTCATAACATGAAGTCGGCGTAGGGCACGGTCCAAACCACCTCGTGCCCCAAGCGATGTCCGAAATAGCCATCCTCGCCGTAGGCATGGCCGTGATCCGAACAGACTATGGCGAACGTCGGCGCCCGTTGTTTCAAATTCTTAAACAGCGGCTTCATCGCCCGGTCTACCGCAACCAAGGCCGCAGTGTGCGTCGCCAATGAGTCTGGACCTTTGGTGGCGCCGTAAAACCAATTGGGCTGATGGATCGCTGAGATGTTGATGAAGAGGAAGACGCGCCGTTGCCCCGCATTCTCCAGCGAACGGATGGCTTGCGCGACTTGATTCTCCTCCGAGTTTCGGCAGGCAACGCCAAGTTCGGGATTCCAATGCGCCTCGGCAAAAAAGCCCGGGAACACCCGCGCCAGTTCGTTCTGCTGGTTGAAAAAACCGGTTCCCCCGATGCAGATGGTGTGGTAGTCGCGGGCCGCCAGCGCTTGCGGCAAGGTCGCTTCCTGGAAGACGAAGGTGGATTCCACGGTCGTGAGGCTTCCGGCGAATTCAGGCGCAAACAGGCGGGGATGCGGTCCAGAACCCAGCGGCGTGGGCAGAAAGCCCGAGAAGAAGGCGTGGTGGGCCGCATAGGTGAAGCTTGCGGGAGTGTGGCGTTTCTCCCAACCGCGCTTGCCGAGGTAAGGCGCCAACGTTGTGAGCCGTCCCTCCTGCCAGGCCTGCTGCGCGGCATCAAAACGCAACGTGTCCAGAGTGACCAACAGAATGTCGGCATTGCCAATCAGATGCTTCATCGCGCTCGCTCTTGGCTGATCAACCTGTTCAACCCGTCTCCGGTGAGCACGGTTTTGACCAGCCGGGTCCGCATCCCAGCGGCCCTCGCTCCGGCCCGGTCGTCTGGCTCGTGGTCTCCCACAAACAGGCAATTCTCCGGAGCTTCACCAAGGGTCTGGCTCGCAAGGAGAAAAATGGCAGGGTCGGGTTTCGGGGTCCCAACCTCAGCGGAGATCCAGAGGTAATCGGCAGAAATCACTTCTGCCAGTCCTGCCGCTTTGAATTTCTGCCGCTGTGTTTCGCCACTGCCATTCGTGATGATCCCCAACTTCACCTCGTTCGAAAGCGCGCGCAGCGTTTGGAGCAGGCCGAGATCAGGCTGGAGGCGCTCCGCGAGCAGTCGCCCAAGTATCGTCTGGTTTATGCCTTCTCCCGCGTGGTGCTCCCAGAATTCGAACAGTGCCTGCCGATCCCCGCGGCCACCTTGGTCGAGGCGGAGCAGTTCCGATCGCACGGCGGGATCGCGGAACCGCGCATGGACACAGTCTCGAAAAGCCCGATCGCGATCCACCAGCGTGTTGTCCAGGTCAAATAACACAGCGTTGAGCATGGGAGGCTTTGGCAATGGCGGTATAGGCCGACTCCCCGCGATGCGCCAAACGCGGGAGCAAGTCGCCAAACGCATTGATTTCGCCGACGAGCGGCCGATGGCGGGAATCAATCAGAATATCCACTCCGGCATAGAGCGAATCGGGGAAACATGCGGCGGCCTTTTCCGCAAGCTCGAAGGCCGCTTCAAGTTTCGCGCGACCAATCAACTCTCGAAGCGCAGCCCCATCACCCCGCTGATTTCCGAGGTGCAGATTGGTCATCGGATGCCGGCTCTGGCGGATGACCCAGTGGCGTGCTTCGCCGGCGATCACCAGCACCCTTAGATCAACCGCGCCGCCGGAAAGAGTCAGTTTCGGAATCCACTGCTCGAGGATCATCCCCTGCGGTAGAAGGATACCGAGGATCAGTTCAACGTCCGCCAGCGTGGTGTAGGCGCAGATTTTAAGACTGTTGATGAGGATCGGTTGACCGAGCTTTGACTGAATTCGGAGCGGGGTAATCAACTGTTGATGATGTCGCGTCCAGCGCAGCGCGCACACGCCGGAGGCCGACGAGCCATGCAACGGTTTCAGAAAAAGTTGGCCGCTCCCCTGCGCGCGCATCCGAACGAGCACCGTGGAGAAGTCCGCCGGCGCCAACTCCGAAGGCGGGCGCGCAATTCTATGCTCCACAAAGCGCTGATGACAGGCCCACTTGTCGAACATAACGCCGATGTCGCGCGGCGAGTTGAGGCAGGGAATGCCCCGATGTTCGATCCACCCAAGCACCTCACAGAAGCCGCGGTGATACTCCTTCAGATAACCGATCTCCCCAAATTCCAGGTGCGGTTCCGACGGCCCACCACCCAGAGCGATCAAAGCCTCGCCGACACGCTCATTCTCGCCCGGGGAATCAATCCTCAGCACATCTGCATCGAGGCGCTCCAGTGTTGCCGGATCGCGCAGCAAGTCTTCGTAGGCGAGGCAGGCAGGACGAGGCCAGCCCAATTCTTCCACTGCATCCTGGAAATCATGGATCCGGCGGTTCTCGGGGTTCCCGATAAGACCCAGGCGGGGATCACTCACCCACGGCGACAAAACGCCACTCATCGTCATCGTCCATGTTGCTGGGTTTGGAAGCGTCCACGGTCAAAGACAAGGTTTTCAATTGGCGGACCAGATCCGCGCTGATGAAATTGTAGTGGAGATTCAGTTTCTTGAGGGTTGGACTGGGAGGCACTTTCAACAGTGCCCTGGCGCCATCGTCCGTTAGAACTCCTAGGGACAGATCCAATGTATCGATGCGATTCAGCAATGGGCTATTGACCACGACCGCCGCGAGATCGTCCGCACGCTCGCAGTTGCGCAACCCGAGATACTTCAATTTCGGGAACAATTGGCCTGAAAGGATCGGCTGCAAGTCCGCAATGGTGTGGTTGGCGCCGTATTGCTCCGTTCCCAGCCAAAGTTCCAGGTACTCGAGGTTGGGGAACGTCGACGTACAAACAGACCGAATGACGCCGACGTCCATGCCGCCGGTTTCCAATGCCAGTCCCCGAAGGTTCTCGTGTTCGGGCGAAGTCAGTTCCAGACCGTCCCCGCCGCGGGACCTCAGCAATTGCAGCCTGGGAAATGCCTTGAGCACCGGCGCGAGATCGCATTGTTTGATCCACGACATCTCGTTCTCTTCGCTCGTGACGTCGCCGATGTAGATGGCAGCCAGCTTGCCCAGCCGGGCTTTGGATTTCACGAGCACCTCGATCACGCCTTCGGGCGTGAGTTCCGGCTCGTCGCCGTGCCACGCGCCGATGATCAAAGCACTGGCCTCGGCAGCCGCATCCGTGGCCAGAAAGTGTTCCAGATGAGGAATCACTTCGTTGTTCTCCCAGTCGGAGCGAAACCGATACACCACATCCGCGCGAGCCGGTTTGTCCGGATCATAGTCGGCCACACGCTTGCCGATGAATGTGCCCGCGTTCTGACCGATGTCATCCCGCCGATTGATGGACGAAAAAGCAATCAACGGGATCAACCCTTCGGCACTGGTCGCGGCGCCCGCGGGACTCACGCCGGAACCGGCAGCGTCCACATAGCCTTTCCCTAACTTTTCCTTGACGAGTTTCTCCATGTCTTTGCGGGCCTTCTCCTCGTCGGGGAAGGATTTGGTGACACTCTGTCCATCCGTGCCGATGCGGCCGTAGGTAACCGTGTGTGAATTGCCGGTCAGTTCGATGTTCCAAAACTTGCTGGACTTGGCGTCCATATAAACCAGTTCGCGTTTCATTGGGATGCTTGGTTTTTCAGGTCTCGATTTCCGGACGATACAACGACGGGTCATCAAACCCCGCCATCCAGGCGGCCGCCTGGTGACAGGTCTTCATGGTGGGCGGGACCCGGAGAAAATATTGGCGTCCGCTGGAGGGACAATGACATGAAAGACCGACCAGCGGTTCATCTTCTTGCAGGTTTATGCCGAGCAATTGCCGGATGCCACCGCGATCCCGGTCTTCGTCGAGGA
>Ga0070689_100001916_pt1 | contig 13453 bp, 10 predicted proteins | sample KBSS23HmetaG_FD_64669 | JGI IMG/M metagenome (GOLD analysis project Ga0070689, IMG submission 64669) | Switchgrass rhizosphere microbial communities from Kellogg Biological Station, Michigan, USA - KBS S2-3H metaG | ecosystem: Host-associated > Plants > Roots > Rhizosphere ...
CCCTCGGCCGCGAGCCGCGAGTCGTTGACCTTGGTGTCCGGGTGCGCGCAGAAGGGACAGTGCATGCGGGCTAACTAGCCCCGGGGCGGCTCAGGGCCCCCGGCTTTCATGGACCATATACGGGGTATCGACGGCACAATTCGGACACCGCCGCGCGGGTTTTCTCGATCGCTGCTTCGCTGCCGCCGGCGTCGAGCACGTCGGCGATCCAGTCGGCGACCTGTTCGAACTCGCGCTCCTTGAAGCCGCGCGTCGTGCCGGCCGGGGTGCCGATGCGGATGCCGCTGGTCACCATCGGCGGCCGCGGGTCGTTCGGCACGGCATTCTTGTTGACCGTGATGTGCGCCTTGCCGAGCGCGGCGTCGGCATCTTTCCCGGTGATGTCCTTGTTGGACAGATCGAGCAGGAAGAGATGATTGTCGGTGCCGCCGCACACGATGCGGTAGTTGCGCTTGATGAGCCGCGCGCACATGGCCCTGGCGTTCCCGACCACCTGCTTCTGGTAGTCCCTGAACTCGGGCTGCAGCGCTTCGAGGAAGGCCACGGCCTTGGCCGCGATCACGTGCATCAGCGGGCCGCCCTGCGTGCCGGGGAACACCAGCGAATTGAGCTTCTTGGTGATGGCGTCATTTGCCCGCGCGAGGATCAATCCACCGCGCGGTCCACGCAGTGTCTTGTGCGTGGTGCTGGTGACTACGTCCGCGTACGGCACCGGGTTCGGATACACACCGGCAGCGACCAGACCGGCAACATGGGCCATGTCGACCATGAGATACGCACCGACCGAATCCGCGATCTCGCGGAAGCGCTTGAAGTCGAGCACGCGCGAGTAGGCTGAGAATCCCGCGACCACCATCTTCGGTTTTTCGGCCAGCGCCTGCGCGGCGAGCGCGTCGTAGTCGATCTCACCGTTGTCGGGGCGGATGCCGTACTGCACGGCGCGGAACAGCTTGCCCGAGAAATTCACCTTGGCGCCGTGCGTGAGATGGCCGCCGTGATCGAGGCTCATACCGAGGATGGTGTCGCCCGGATTGATCAACGCCAGGTAGGCCGCCGCGTTCGCCTGCGATCCGGAGTGCGGCTGGACGTTGGCGTAGTCGGCGCCGAAGAGTTTCTTGGCGCGATCGATGGCGAGCTGCTCGGCGATGTCGACGAATTCGCAGCCGCCGTAATAACGCTTGCCCGGATAACCTTCAGCGTACTTGTTGGTGAGCACCGACCCTTGCGCCTCGAGCACGCGGGGGCTGGCGTAATTCTCCGAAGCGATCAGCTCGATGTGATCTTCCTGGCGCTTGCGTTCGCCGTTGATGGCGGCATCCAGCTCGGGGTCGAAACTGCCCACGGTCATCGCGGTTCGGAACATTTATCGGGCCTCGAAAGGGTCGTCACGGGGGGCGCGAATTGTAAGGTGCCGGGTGGGGAAAGTGGGGAAAAGCAGGCCGGAACAGGCCTGTCATCGGCCGAGCCGCCGGGAATGGTTGGGGAGGGACTGCGTTTCCACATTTTCCCCACCCGGCACCATGAGCCGCTACTCCATCAGCCCCTGCACGACCCCCGACCACGCCTGCGCGAGGTTGATGCGGTTGTAGCCGCCTCCGCCGGTCCCCAGCACGCGTCCATGACCCAGCTCGTCCGCCAGCCGCGCAAGGTCGCGTGCGGCACGCATGTGCGTCTCTGCGCTATAGCGCATGTGAGTGATCGGGTCGCCTTCGACACTGTCCGCTCCGGCCTGCAGCAGGATGAACTCCGGCTTGTGCTGCCGCAGATGCGCGAGCACGCGCGGCCAATGCGTGTCGAACACCCCATCGTCGGCCCCCGGCGGCACGGGAATGTTGAGCTTGGTTCCGGCCGCGGCGCCGCGCCCGGTCTCGTCGGCTCGGCCCGTGCCCGGATACAGGTAGCGGCCATCCTCGTGGATGTCGGCGAAGATCAGGTCCGGGTCGGTTTCGAAGCCGTAGTACACGCCGTCGCCGTGGTGCGCGTCGATGTCGACATAGGCAATCCGTTTGAGGCCCTGCCGCCGCAGCATTTCGATGGCTACCCCGCAGTCGTTGAATACGCAGAACCCCGCGGCCCGCCCGCGCGCCGCGTGGTGCAATCCCGCGATGGGTACGAAGGCGCGCCGCACACGCCCCGCCAGGATTTCTTCCGACGCGAGCAGCGTGGCGCCGACCACGTCGGCGGCCGCCTCGTATACCCCGCGCCAGGCAGGGGTATCGCCGGCGTCGAGGAAACCCTCGCCGGTCAGCGAGCGGTCGGCGACGAGATCGACATAATCGACGGTGTGGAAGGATTCGAGCTCGGTGCGCGTCGCCGCGCGGGTCTCCACCATGCGCACTCGCTTGTCGAGCCCGCGCGCCGAGAATTCCGCCATGAACGCCGCATGACGATCCGTGCCCCACGGATGGCCATCGGGAAAACCGTAACGCGCGAGGCGTTCGCCAGCCACCACCAGTACCGATGAAGCAGCCATGGTCGGACGTGCTCTCCCCTTCGTTGCCGCGCAAACGTAGCACAGCGGATGACCTCCCGGATGTAGAATTCGCGCCCGTTCCCCTGCGATAAACCCTCGTCCCCCTCCGCAAAAACAAGAATGGCCCAGTACATCTACACGATGAATAGGGTTGGCAAGGTTGTGCCACCCAAGCGCGTCATCCTGCGCGACATCTCGCTCTCGTTCTTCCCCGGCGCCAAGATCGGCGTGCTCGGCCTGAACGGCTCCGGCAAGTCCACGCTGCTCAAGATCATGGGCGGCATCGACAGCAACTACGAAGGCGAGGCCCGGCCGCAGCCCGGCATCAAGGTGGGCTACCTGCCGCAGGAGCCGCAGCTCGACCCTAACAAGAATGTGCGCGAAGTCGTGATGGAGGGCCTGGGCGGCGCGTTCGCGCAGGTGGCGCGCTTCAACGCGATCAGCGACAAGTTCGCCGACCCCGATCTCGACCCGGACGAGATGAACAAGCTGCTCGAGGAGCAGGCGAAGCTCCAGGACGCCATCGACGCGCTCGGCGGCTGGGAGCTCGAACGCAAGCTGGAGATCGCCGCGGATGCGCTGCGCCTGCCGCCGTGGGACGCGCCGATCTCCAAACTATCGGGCGGCGAGCGCCGCCGCGTGGCGCTGTGCCGGTTGCTGCTCTCCGCGCCCGACATGCTGCTGCTCGACGAGCCGACCAATCACCTGGACGCCGAGTCGATCGCCTGGCTGGAAAAGTACCTGGAGCAGTATCCGTCCACCGTCGTCGCCGTGACGCACGATCGCTATTTCCTGGACAACGTGGCCGAGTGGATCCTCGAGCTGGATCGCGGTCACGGCATTCCGTGGAAGGGCAACTACTCCACCTGGCTGGAACAGAAGGAAGCGCGCCTCGCCACCGAGGAAAAAACCCAGGAAGGCCTGCGCAAGATGCTCGCCAAGGAACTGGAGTGGGTGCGCCAGAACCCGAAGGCGCGCCAGGCCAAGAGCAAGGCGCGCCTGGCGCGTTACGAGGAACTGGCCTCGCGCGAATTCCAGGAGCGCAACGAGACCAACGAAATCTACATTCCGCCCGGCGAACGGCTCGGCGATCTCGTCATCCAGGCCAAGGGCCTGCGCAAGGCCTACGGCGACCGGTTGCTCATCGACAATCTCAACTTCAACCTCCCGGCCGGCGGCATCGTCGGGATCATTGGGCCCAACGGGGCCGGCAAGACCACGCTGTTCCGCATGATCGCCGGCATGGAAAAGCCCGACGCGGGCGAGATCCGCATGGGTCCGTCGGTGAAGCTGGCCTACGTCGACCAGTCGCGCCAGTCGCTCAACGACAAGAACACCGTCTGGCAGGAGATTTCGGGCGGCCTCGACATGATCAAGGTCGGCAACTACGAGACCCCGTCGCGCGGCTACGTCGGGCGCTTCAACTTCAAGGGCACCGGCCAGCAGCAGAACATCGGTGAATTGTCGGGCGGCGAGCGCAACCGCGTGCACCTCGCCAAGGTGCTCAAGTCCGGCGGCAACGTGCTGATGCTCGACGAGCCCACCAACGACCTCGACGTCGAGACCCTGCGTGCGCTGGAAGAGGCCCTGCTGGCCTATCCGGGCTGCGCAGTTGTCATATCACACGACAGATGGTTCCTGGATCGCATCGCCACCCACATTCTGGCTTTCGAAGGCAACTCGGAAGTCGTATGGTTCGAGGGCAACTTCCAGGACTACATGGAAGACCTCAAGCGGCGCAAGGGCGAAGAAGCAACCCAACCGCACCGGATCAAGTACAAGCCGCTGACCAGGTAGGCCGGGACCGAGGGGCCGACGAAGAAGAAGGGCGAGCTCAGATGAACGTGTTGATCGATTCGACCGGCACGATGTACTTCGGCGACGAACGCGAGACCGCGCGGAATTGCCCGCGTTGCCACGCCTTCTCGCGTATGAGCCCGACGGCGGTACCGACCTTCGACGAGCTGCTGCTGCAGAAGCCGCGCTCCATCGGCGTGGTGCTGCGCTGTCACGCCTGCAACGCGCCGGTATTCCTGCGTTACGCCACGCGCACGTTCGCGAACAATCGCGTGGAACTTTCACCGCAGGCGTTCGACGTCGAACGCCCCATCGAGAAATTCTCCTTCAACTACGTTCCCGAGGACGTCGAGACTTTCTTTCGCGAGGCGTTGATCTGCTACTCGCATAACCAGTTCCAGGCATTTGCGGCCATGTGCCGGCGCAGCGCGGCGGTGACCTTCGCCGATCTCGGCAACTCCACCAAGCTCAGGCTTTTCGACTCGATTTCCGACGTGCGGGAGATGGCGCAGATCGACGAAGAGATCTTTGCCCTGGTGATGCGCATCATTTTCGGTGGCGGCAACGAGCCGCTGCTCGACCTGCCGCTCATCAACACCTACCAGGCCGCGGTGCTGCTCGAGGTGATGAAGGACTTCCTCTACCAGGCCTACATCCGCAAGGGCCGCCTGCAGCAGGCGATGAAGGTTCGCAAGTTCTTCGTCGAAGAGGCCGCCGCGCGGCGTGTCGGACAGGATAGTTAGCAGATGGACGCGGGCGGAGGTTGCATGCCAATCCAGTTGCGGCTTTTCCCGGCACTCTTGCTCCTCGCATTTGCCACTGTCGCCGGGGCGGCCAACCCGACCCATGAATGCCTGCCTGAACGCGGCTGCCAGGAGGAGAAATCCGCCAGCCATGACGTGGGTAGGGGCGTCATGCTCACGCTGCCGGAGGGCTGGACGTATTACAGCTACCCGCAGGCGCCCATCCCGGAGATGGCCGGATTGCGCGAGATACGCGCTTTCAAGAATGGCGTCGACATCGCGATCACGCCGTTCCCGAACATCGACAAGCGCGCGATCGCGGAAGACTGGGTACGCGGCATCCTGGGCCAGGCGTGCGCGCCCTACGCACGCAACTCGAAGGAAGGCGCCGCGAACCTCGTCTCGATCTCCCACGATGACCTCGTGGGTGGCTATTGCTCCTTCTCGGCGGCGCACGATGGCGAAAAGCCATTTGCCGCCCTGCCCCACAGGACGTATTCGAACGTCACCACCGTCCTGATTTCATATCGCTTCGTGATCCTGTCCGTGACCGTCGCGTCGGAAGAGGCCGGCGAGGCGGCCTACGCCGAGGCGCTCGAAGCGATCAAGAACGTCAAGTAATCCGTCGCGCGGAGACGCGGGCGACTTCCCGCGCCCGCCTCCATCCGGATCGGCTCAGCCCACCCAGCGGCGCGCGTTGCCGAACATCCGGTACCACCCCGAATACTCGCCGGCGCCGTCCGGCCGCCACGAGTTCTGCGCGTAGCGGAACGAACGTTCCGGGTGCGGCATGGTGATGGTGACGCGCCCGTCGGCATTGGTAATCGCGGCGATACCGAACGGCGAGCCATTGGGGTTCGCCGGGTAGGTAGTCGCCACCTTGCGATTGCCTTCCACGTAACGCGCGCTCACCAGCCCCGACTCCGAAAAGCCGCGCGCATCGGCTTCGCTCGCGAACTCCGCGCGGCCCTCGCCGTGCGCCACGGCAATCGGCAACATCGAGCCGTCCATGCCCTCGAAGAAAATCGACGGCGACTTCGCGAGTTCCACCAGCGAGAAGCGTCCCTCGAACTGTTCGCCGCGGTTGCGCACGAAGCGCGGCCAGCTGCCGGCGCCCGGCACGATCTCCTTGAGCGCGGCGAACATCTGGCAGCCGTTGCAGACTCCAAGAGAAAAGGTGTCGCCGCGCTGGAAGAACTTCCGGAACTCGTCGCGCGTGCGCGCGTGGTACAGGATGGACTTGGCCCAGCCCTCGCCCGCGCCCAGCACGTCGCCGTATGAAAAGCCGCCGCAGGCCACGAGCCCGCGGAAATCCGCGAGCCGCACGCGGCCCGCGAGCACGTCGCTCATGTGCACGTCGTGCGACTCGAAGCCCACGCGCTCCATGACCGCGCCCATCTCGACCTGGCTGTTCACGCCCTGCTCGCGCAGGATCGCGACCTTCGGCCGCGCCTTCGAAACATGGGGCGCCGCAATGTCTTCGTTCGGATCGAAGGTCAGCGCGACGTTGAGTCCCGGCGCGCCGCTGTCGCAGGCCGCCGCGAATTCCTCGCGCGCACAGCCTGGTTCATCGCGCAGCTCGCGCATGCGATACGAAGTTTCCGACCAGGCGCGGCGCAGGTCTTCCCATGTCTCGTCGACGCGGCCGGTGGCGGCTTCGATGCGCACGCGCATGTCGCGGGTCGGCGCGCCGAGCACGTGCGTGAGGTCGGCCAGTCCGTGTTCTTTCAAGATCGCCCTTGCAGCCTCGAGCTGCGCGGCCCGCACCTGCAGCACCACGCCGAGTTCCTCGCTGAACAGAGCGCCCGCGGCGCCGTTGGCACCTGCCGGCAGCTTGACGTCGAGGCCACAGTGACCGGCGAAGGCCATCTCCACCAGCGTCGCGAACACGCCGCCATCGGAGCGGTCGTGATAGGCCAGCACGAGATTCTGGGCGCGCAGGTCGGCCAGCGCGGCCGCAAGCCGCAGCAGCAACTGCGGGTCGGACAGATCCGGCGGCGTGTCGCCGAGCGCGCCGTGCACCTGCGCCAGCGACGATCCGCCGAGCCGGTTGGCGCCCGCTCCGAGGTCGATCAGCAGTAGTTGGGTGGCGCCGAAATCGGTGCGCAACTGCGGGGTCCAGGTCTTGCGCACGTCGCCGACCGGCGCGAATGCCGAAACGATGAGCGACACCGGCGCGACCACGGATTTCTTCGTGGCACCTTCGCTCCACGCCGTCTTCATCGACAGCGAGTCCTTGCCGACGGGGATGGCGATACCCAGGGCCGGGCACATCTCTTCACCGACGGCGTACACCGTCGCGTACAAGGCGGCGTCTTCGCCCGGCTCACCGCACGCGGCCATCCAGTTGGCCGACAGCCGCACGTTCGACAGCGAACCGATGTCCGCCGCCAGGATGTTCGTGAGCGATTCGGCCACGGCGAGGCGGCCCGAGGCTGGCGCATCCAGCACCGCCACCGGCGTGCGTTCGCCCATGGCCATGGCTTCGCCGGTATGACCGAAGTAGTCGGAGATCGTGACCGCGACGTCGGCCACCGGGACCTGCCAGGGTCCCACCATCTGGTCGCGGCTGATCATGCCGCCGACGGTGCGATCGCCGATCGAGATCAGGAAAGTCTTGTCGGCGATGGCGGGAAACCGCAGCAGCCGGTAGGCGGCGTCGCGCAGGTCGAAGTTCGCGAGCGCGAGCGGCGCCTGACTGGGCCTCACGGCGCGTACGTCACGCAGCATCTTTGGCGCCTTGCCCAGCAACACTTCCAGCGGCAGGTCAACGGGGCGCGTGCCGTTCTTCTTGTCTTGCAGGACCAGCACGCCGCTGCCGTCGATCTCGCCGAGCACGGCGAACGGACAGCGTTCACGCTCGCAGATCCTCGCGAAGTCCTCGAGGCGCGATGCGTCGACGATGAGCACGTAGCGCTCCTGCGACTCGTTGCACCACAACTCCATCGGCGACATGCCGGGCTCATCATTCGGAATCGCGTGGAGATCTATCACCGCGCCGCGACCTGGCGTATGCGCCACGGCCTCGGGCACCGCGTTCGACAAGCCTCCCGCGCCCACGTCATGGATGAGGAGAATCGGATTCTGGTTCCACCGCGCGCTGCAGCGATCGATGACCTCCTGCGCGCGGCGCTGGATTTCCGGGTTGCCACGCTGTACCGAGGCGAAGTCGAGGTCAGCGCTCGACGCGCCGCTGCCCATCGAAGAAGCCGCGCCGCCGCCGAGCCCGATGAGCATGGCCGGTCCGCCGAGCACGACGAGCTTCGCACCCACCGGGATCTCGCACTTTTCGACGTGCTTGCGGCGCACGTTGCCCATGCCGCCCGCGATCATGATGGGCTTGTGATAGCCGCGCGTGCGGCTGTCGGGATCGCCGGCCGCGGCCAGCTCGAAGCTGCGGAAGTAACCGCAGATGTTCGGCCGGCCGAATTCGTTGTTGAACGCAGCGCCACCGATCGGCCCGTCGATCATGATGTCGAGGGCGGAGACGATGCGATCGGGCTTGCCAATCTCCTTTGAAAGAGGGTTCTTCTCCCACGGCTGCTCGAAGCCGGGAATGCGCAGGTGCGAGACCGAAAATCCCGTCAGGCCCGCCTTCGGCTTCGCGCCGCGGCCCGTCGCGCCTTCGTCGCGGATCTCGCCACCCGAGCCGGTCGCCGCGCCGGGAAACGGCGAGATCGCCGTCGGGTGATTGTGCGTCTCCACCTTCATGAGGATGTCGATCGGCTCGTCGACGGCGCCGTAGACATCGTTCTCGGGATTCGGGAAGTAGCGCTTGCCCACCGGTCCTTCGATGACGGACGCGTTGTCGCGATACGCCGAGAGCACGCCCCTGGGATTTTTCGCGTGCGTGTTGCGGATCATGGCGAACAGCGATTTCGGCTGCTTCTGCCCGTCGATGATCCAGTCGGCGTTGAAGATCTTGTGCCGGCAATGCTCGGAGTTCGCCTGCGCGAACATCATCAACTCGACATCGGTGGGATCGCGTTTCAGCGCCGCGAAGTTCTTCACCAGGTAGTCGATCTCGTCGTCCGAGAGCGCGAGGCCGAGCTCCGTGTTCGCCTTCACCAGCGCTGCGCGCCCCGTGGCCAGCGAGACGGTGCGCAGCGGGCGGGTCTGCTCGTGCGCGAACAATCGCGCTGCGTCGGCCCGCGCGAACAGCGCGGTCTCGGTCATGCGATCGAACAGCGGCGCCGCGAGTATTTCGAGCTCCGCGCGCGACAGCGGCGTCGCCGCGCAGAGCGTCCAGACGATGCCGCGTTCAATGCGCCGCACGGCATCGAGCCCGCAGACGTGCGCGATGTCGGTGGCCTTGCTCGACCAGGGTGAGATCGTGCCGAACCGCGGCACGATGACGATCTCGCCGCAATGTTCACCAGGGGCGCTCTCCGCGTTCGCAGCTTCACGCGGCCCGTAGGTCAGCAGCCGCTCGAGCAATACGCTTTCGCGTGCGTCGAGAGCGCGCTCGAGATCGACGAAGTGGATGAAGCGGGCGTTGATGGTGCCGAGCCCGGCCTGCCGCCCCTCGAGGGCCGGGCGCAGTTTGGCGATGCGGAATTCGGAGACTGCGGAGGCGCCGGGAATCTCGATCATTGGAGGGCGCGAATTGTACCGGACTCGGGCGCGGCTCACCCGTTTTCCACCAATTTCCACGGATTCGCCGTCCGCATCCGGGGCGTTGACTTTTGCGGGGTGGCCTCCCCGTTCGACGCGCGGTCGACCGCCGGCCCTCCCGCCGCGCCGTCCGCTCTAACTACCTGGCGCGTGCAGACCTATTTCTTGGAGCCGGGATCACGGGCGGAGGGCGGGTACGCGCCCATCGGGAACTGCGCGACGTTGCCACCGCCCTCGAGAGCGCTGATCTTGCTGACGCCCTGCTTCTTCACCTCGTCGATCCGCAGGATGGAATGCATGGGCAACATGGTGCAGGAGACCCCTTCGAACTCGCCCTTGATTCTCTCCTCGGCGGGGTCCAGCACCACCCCCGAGCGTTCCCCAAAAGTCAGCCCTTCAACCTCGATGAAGCCGAACAAGCGACCCTGGCTCACTTTTCGGGCGTAGACCTCGTAAACCTTGCCCTGGTTCACGAACATAATCTTGAAAATGTGACTGGATGCCATCGAAGCGCTTAGGGGGCGGTTAACCTGCCCCTTCATACACGCATGGGCAGCGGGAAGCTAGGCCCAGAGGGTACTCAGGAACATGGCGCTCCGATTGCGCGTCATCAGCGATCATCGCCACCGAATGGGCGACAAGAGCACTTTTGTCTTTGGAGTTTCGGGCGGCAGCATTGGACGCTCCTCCGAGAACGACTGGGTGTTGCCGGATGACATGCGATACGTCTCGGGTCGCCATGCGCGCATCGTGTTCCACAAGGGCCGATTCCTGCTGCAGGACACCTCCAGCAACGGCACCTATGTCAACGACAACGAACGGCCGCTCGGCAACCAGAATCCCCACGAGCTGAAGACCGGCGACGTCCTGCGCATCGGCGAATACCACGTGCAGGTGCAGATCGATTCGTCCACCGACTTCAGCCTCGACGACAGCGCGCTGTACAAGAAAGGCACGGGCTCGACCAGCAGCCGCCGGCGACTGCCGCCGCAGGATCTCGGCGCGAGCCTGCGCCTGGAGAACCTCCTCGAGGCCAGCAACGACATTTCCAGCGACGAGTTGAAGCCGGTGAACGCTTTCGGCCAGGCGGTCTCGGCGCGCACCCGGGCACTGCATCAGACCCAGGACCTTCCCAAGGAGGGGTCGACGAACCCCGAGCTCGATGTGGACTCCGAGGCGGTGGCGCGTCGCATCGCGCGACTCGCCAAGGCGGCCGCGAAACAGCAGCAGGCCAAACAACAACCCGCCACGGAACCGGCACCCGCCCCCGTACCCGTTCACGTCCCCAGCGCGTCGCCGTCTTCCCCGGCCGCGCACGACAGCCTGCCGGGACTGCAGGCGTTCTGCCGCGGAGCCGGCATCGGTCCCGAGACCCTGCCCGTCGATGCACACGCCCGCATGCTGCTCCTGGCCGGCCAGCTGCTGCGTGAATCCCTGCTCGGACTCAAGGAGAGCAACCGCAGCCAACACGACCAGCGAAATGCGCTGCGCGTGACGTACGAAAAGAGTCGTCCCGACATGCTGCCGTCGCTCGAGCGGCACAGCGTCGAGGAGCTGATCCAGGAGCTGCTCAAGGCGCACGACAGCCGCCGCTTCGATGCCGTGCAGTGGCTGCGCGGATCGTTCGCGGCGGCCCGCCAGCACGACGACGCCATGGTGCGCGCGATGTTCGCCGCGTTCCTGGATTTCGTCGGCCGTCTCGATCCGCGCGACCTCGCCACGCGCTTCGAGCGCAGCGCGCGCCGCAAGACCATGGGCAACTGGGAACTCTACGGCGAGTTCTACCGCAGCCTGTGCGAAACCCCGCCGGGCACGCTGCCGCACATATTCGTCGAGACTTTCGCGCAGTCGTACGACCAGGTGGCGCGCGAATCCGACGAGGGCTCGCATTCCATCGACGCCGCCTGAGCGGCCTAACTACGACCGTCCGCCCGGCCCGGACGCTTCCTCCCCAACCCCGTCCTCGTCAGCGCCCGACGCCGCCAGCGCCTGTCGTTCGGTATCGGGGTCGTATCGTGCCTGGGCTGGCAATGCAAGCCGCCCGGGCTTAAGTTGCGGACGGCGCCAGTACACATGGTCGCCCGCTGACGGCACTTTCCTGCGCGCGCTGTCGAAATCGCGATCCTGTGTTCGTATAGGGGTGAAAGCGGCGCGCCGCGCCGCGATGGAGGCCCAGATGAAACAGTACCTGCTTAGCGTGTGTTATCCGGCCGGCGGAGCCCAGCCACCGCCCGATGCCCTGCAGAAGATCATGCGTGACGTGCATGCCGTGCAGAAAGAAATGCAGTCCGCCGGCGTGTGGGTGTTCAGTGGCGGCCTGCACCCGGCCAACACCGCGACCGTGTTGCGGCAGCAGGGCGGCGAGCTCGTGACCACCGACGGACCGTTCATCGAGAGCAAGGAACAGATCGGCGGCATCACCATTCTCAAGGCGCCGGATCTCGACGGCGCGCTCGGCTGGGGACGCAAGCTGGCGCGCGCCATCGGCGTGCCCATCGAGGTGCGCCCCTTCATGGAAAACCGCTGAGCCCGGTTTTCGAAATTCGGGAGATCGAAACGGTCTTCCGCCGCGAATACGGCCGCGCCGTGGCGGTTCTCGCGCGGTCGCTGCGCGATCTGTCGCTGGCCGAGGAGGCCGTGCAGGACGCATTCACCACGGCGTTGCAACGCTGGCCCGCGGAGGGCATCCCGCCCGCGCCTGCCGGCTGGATCATCACCACCGCGCGGAACCGCGCCATCGACCGCCTGCGCCGCGAGGCCTCGCGCGACGAACGGCAGACGGCGGCCCTGCAGCTCATGGAGGCGGACAAAACCGAGGATCATGTCGTGCAAGACGATCACCTGCGCCTGGTATTCACCTGCTGCCATCCCGCGCTCGCCGCCGAGGCGCGCGTGGCGCTGACGCTGCGGTTGATAGGTGGCCTGTCGACCGGGGAGATCGCACGCGCCTTCCTGGTATCCGAGCCCACGATGGCGCAGCGCCTGTCGCGGGCCAAGGCGAAGATCCGCGATGCGGGAATTCCGTATCGCATCCCGGAAGCCGACGAGCTTCCGGAACGGCTGGCCGCGGTGCTCGCGGTCGTCTACCTCGTTTTCAACGAGGGCTACAGCAGCGCAAGCGGTGACGAACTGCTGCGCACGGAACTGAGCGACGAGGCGCTGCGGCTCGGCCGCCTGTTGCGCGAGCTCATGCCGGATGAGCCCGAGGTGAACGGGCTGCTGGCGCTGATGCTGCTGGTCGACGCGCGGCGCGCCGCGCGCACCGATGCGGGCGGCGCGTTCGTGAAACTCGCCGACCAGGATCGTTCGAAGTGGAAGCGCGCCGAAATTGCCGAAGGCCACGCGCTGCTGCGCCTGTGCCTGCTGGACGACCGGCCCGGCCCCTATCAGCTGCAGGCGGCCATCAACGCGGTACACAGCGACGCGGCCGATGCCGCGCACACCGATTGGCGCCAGATCCTCGCGTTATACGATCTGTGGATGGCGATGGCGCCCGGACCGGTGGTCGCGCTGAATCGCGCCGTCGTGGTGGCGGAGCTCGATGGCGCCGCGCGCGGACTGCGGCTCGTGGACGAGCTCGATCTTTCTAACTACCACCCGTTCCACGCGGTACGCGCCGACCTGTTGCGGCGGCTGGGACGCGACGCCGAAGCGAGCGCCGCATACCGGCAGGCGCTGGCGACCTGCGGCAACCTGCGCGAGCAAGCGTTCCTGCGGTCCCGCCTGGAGTCGATGTCAGCTGCCGCGACCGCGCCGCCCTGAGGCACGCGACGAGTGCGCGCGCAGGCAGCACTCGATCAGACCCGCGGTCACTTCGCGCATGACC
>Ga0070689_100001920_pt1 | contig 13444 bp, 9 predicted proteins | sample KBSS23HmetaG_FD_64669 | JGI IMG/M metagenome (GOLD analysis project Ga0070689, IMG submission 64669) | Switchgrass rhizosphere microbial communities from Kellogg Biological Station, Michigan, USA - KBS S2-3H metaG | ecosystem: Host-associated > Plants > Roots > Rhizosphere ...
TCGGAAATATCGGGATCTTCGATCACGACCACGACAGCGATGTGATCTTCTGGTCGCTCGAGCTGCGCCAGCTTTACGGCTGGGATCCGGAAGAGCCGGTGACGCTCCCGAAGATCTTCTCGCACGTCCATCCCGAAGACGCGCCCCGGGTCGGCACGGCCTTGAAACGCGCTCACGATCCGGACGGTGACGGGGCCTTCGACATCGAGCATCGCATCATCGACCGCGCCGGACGTCTGCGCTGGGTGGAACTGCGCTCGAAGACGCTCTTCGCGCTCACGGGGCGGCGGCGGCCGATTCGCACGATCGGCGCCGTTCAGGACATCACCCACCGGCGCACCACCGAGGAGCGCCTGCGCGTCCTCGACACCGTCCTGAGCTCCAGCGGGCAGGCGATCGCCGTGGCCGATCCGGACGGAACGCTGACGTTCGCCAACGCGGCTGTCCGGCGACTCTGGGGCTACGCGGATCGAGACGATCTGAGCGGCCGCTCGCTGTTCGAGCTGTGGAAGACGGCCGAAGGGCCCGCCGTCGCGCTCCGGCGGATCAGAGATGACGGCATTCACAAGGTAGAGACGCCGGCGACGCGCGTGGATGGTTCGCCGTTCTACCTGGGCGTCACCGCGGAGGCCGTCTGTGATGCGAACGGCGCGCTCACGCAGGTGCTGGTGACCTTCGCCGACGTCACGGATCGGAAGCGGCTCGAAGATCAGCTGACGCAGGCGCAGAAGATGGAGTCGATCGGGAGGCTTGCGGGCGGCATCGCGCACGACTTCAACAATCTCCTCACCGTCATCTCCGCCGGCCTCGACCTCGGCCTGGCCCCGCTCGCGCCCGATCATCCGAGCCGGCCCCGCCTGGTCGAGGTCGCGGATGCCGCGCAGTCGGCGGCGGCGCTGACGCGGCATCTGCTCGCGTTCTCGCGCCAAGAGATCATCGCGCCGAAGGTGCTCGATCTGAACGACGTCATCCGCCGCGCCGAAAAAATGATCCTTCGCCTGATCGGCGAGGACATCGAGCTCCAGGTGAACTGCGCGGAGGACCTGCCCCCGATCCGCTTCGATCCCGGGCAGGTCGAGCAGATCCTGGTCAACCTCGCGGCGAACGCGCGCGACGCGATGCCGGCGGGCGGGCGGCTCAAGATCGAGACGACCAGCGTTCGCTGCCCCGACAGGGCCCGGGCATACACGTCGCTGGCGGTGTCCGACAGCGGCGCGGGAATGACCGACGACGTGCGCGCCAAACTCTTCGAGCCGTTCTTCACGACGAAGGGCCCCGGTCAAGGCACGGGTCTCGGGCTCGCGATGGTGTACGGCGCGGTCCAGCAGAACGGCGGTCGCATCGAGGTCGTGTCCGAGCCGAATCAGGGGACGACGTTCAGGATCTTTCTCCCGCCGGCAGACGGCGCTCCGGCGCGACCGTCTCCGCACGCTCCTGCCGCCGACGGAAGCCGCCGCGCCAGGATCGTTCTCGTCGAGGACGACCCGCGCGTGCGCCGCCAGGCCACCAATGCGCTCACGAGCCTGGGACACGACGTTCACACGTTCGCGAACGGCGCCGATGCGCTGAGCGCGGTGGCGTCGCTCCGTCCCGTCCCCGAGTTGCTGATCACCGACGTCGTCATGCCGGGTATGAACGGGCGGGTCCTGGCCGAGCGAGCGGCGGCGATACTCCCAGGCCTCCGCGTCCTGTTCGTCTCCGGCTACGCGGAGGACGCGATCGTGGAACGCGGCATCCTCAAGACCGGGATCGAATTCCTCGCCAAGCCCTATTCCATAGAGCAGCTGGCGCGACGGATCCGCGAGGTCCTCGACGGCGGCGTGCCCCAATGAAGCGGCTATTCCCGGTAGAACACCGTGATCGCGAGACAGTGGAACGCGTCGTCCGACGACAGCGTCACGACCGTGTCGACGATCTCCCGGCGCGGGTTGCTCTGGATCCACGCCGTGACCTTGTCGCCCAGGGATTCGCGGTCTTGCGCCATCGTCGCGCTGAACACCTTCGCCGCATTGAACGGTTTGGTCGCGAGGTCACCTATCGGTTGCTGGATCATCGAAATCCTCCCAAGGGCCGACTGTGCCCACTTGCGTTGGCCGCGCCTATCGGGGAATTTCCCCTTCCACCCGACCTTCTGTCGGGGATTCCCTGACAATGGCACGAATCGTTCTGGCTGACGACCACACGCTGGTGCGCGACGGCCTCCGTCGTGTCATCGAGGCCGAGGCCGACTTCAATGTCGTCGGAGAGGCGGCTAACGTCGCCGCGACCATCGCAGAGGTCGGGGCGCTGCGCCCGGACGTCCTCGTCCTGGACGTCAGCATGCCGGGCGGCGGCGGCATCGCGGCTTTGGGCGAGATCCGGAAGGCGAGCAGCGCTACCCGAGTTCTCGTCCTGACGATGCACGAGGACCCGGCTTATCTACGGATCGCGCTGGCCTCCGGCGCGTCGGGCTTCCTCGTCAAGCACGCCGCCGGTCGAGAGCTGGTCGCGGCGATCCACGCCGTCCTTCAAGGCCGCACGTACGTCGATCCCGTGCTGGCCGGTGTCGCCTTGCACGAGGTGTTGCAGCCGCCCCCAGCGCAGCCGGCCCAGGAAACCGGACCCGAGCGCTTGAGCCCGCGCGAAACACAGGTGCTACGTGACCTGGCGCTGGGCTTCACGAACAAGGAGGTGGCGGAGCGGCTGGCGGTCAGCGTGAAGAGCGTCGAGACGTACCGCGCGCGTCTGTTCGAGAAGCTGGGCCTCGAACGCCGGGCAGAGCTGGTGCGCTACGCGATCGCGCACAACCTGATGACCGATGACGACAAGGAGCCCGTCGGGGCGTAGGAGATTTCGATGAGCGCGCCGACGCGCGCCACAGGCTGGACGGAACTCGTCGCCTCCGCCGTGGCGCATGACATCAACAACCTGGTTCACACGCTGGCGACCGAGCGCGCCCTCAGCGGTGGCAGTGCTGGTGGCGGTGGCGGTGGTGGAGGCGGTGAATCGACGGATCTCGTCGAGGACTGCCTGGCGGAGTTCCGCAAGCTGGGCGCGCGGTTGCACACCCTGGCACGCGCCGGCGGCGCCGGCGCCCACGCGCTCGTCGACGATGCGTGCGTCGACGCGCTCGTCGAGGTCGATCCGACCGGCGCGCGCGTGCTGCGCGGCCAGCCGCCTCCGCCCGGCACGTGCGTTCGCGGATCGGCGGCGGCGGTCAGAACGGCGATCGTGTCGCTGCTCGAGCACGCGCTCGCGGCGAGCCCGACCTGCGCGGCGATCCGGATGGCGGTGCGTCAGGTGCCCGGCGAGACGACTGTCGTCGAGATCGCCGCCCCCGAGGTGTCGGGCCTGGGCGCGATCGACGACGGCCGCCTCGACGCGTTGCTCACGACGAGCTCGCGCGATCTGCGCGGCGACGCCTCGCTCGTTCTGGCGGGTGCGATCGCCGATGCCATCGGCGGCGCGGTCCACGTCGGATCGAGTCCGGCGTGTGGCCTCGTGCTCGCGCTGCACCTCGCCCCCGCGAAGCACGCCGCCGGCTGATCAGGCAGCATCGGCCGAAAACCGTGGCTCTCTTCACGACCGGCCCGAAGCGGACAGTTCACCAGGGCGATGCGCTGCCATGGCTGCGTGCCGAGGGCACGCTTGCCGGCGGCAGCGTCGTGACGTCGCTGCCGGACGTCTCCGAGATGACGGCGATGGGACTCGACGGTTGGCGGCGGTGGTTCGAGGAGGCAGCGGTGTTGACGATGCAAAGCGTGCCCGACGAGGGCGTCGCGATCTTTTTCCAGAGTGACGTGAAGCGCGCCGGGCTCTGGGTGGACAAAGGTGCCATGGTGTCGCGCGCCGCGGAGCGCGCCGGGATGGGCCTGCTCTTCCACAAGATCGTCTGCCGCAAACCACCCGGGACGCTGACGCACGGTCGGGCCAGCTACTCGCACCTGCTCGGTTTCGCGCGCTTGCTCCGGCCGACGCTCCGGCACGCGACGCCCGACGTGCTACCCGATGGCGGCCTTCAGCCGGGCGTGAAAGCGATGGGGGTGCTCGCCTGCGTGGACGCCTGCCGGTTCGTGATCAACGAGACCACCACCCGCACGATCGTCGATCCGTTCTGCGGTTGGGGAACCGTGCTCGCCGTGGCCAACGCCCTCGGGCTGGACGCGATCGGGGTCGATCTGTCCGCGCGTATGTGCAAGCGCGCCCGACGCCTCTCGGTCACGGTGGACCGGTAGGTCCGCGCCGCGCCACCAGATTCGGCTGTACGGGGTCGCTCACCGCCTCGGTGACGATGTCGACCGGCCACACGCGGAGATTGCGCTCGGCGCCGCCGACCAGGAGCGCGGTCCCGTCATTGAAGAACGAGAGGGCGGTTATGCTGCGGGTTGCGGCGCGGAACGCGGTCACTTCGCCCGAGGAGCGGACCTCCGCAACGACGCCCCCGTTCGTTGAGGCAGCGAGCCAGCCGGAGGGATGAAACGCGAGCGCCTCGACGCGATGACTCCTGGCCGTCGACAGTCTGGCTTCGTTGACCATGGGCCTGATCCTGAGCTGCGCTTGCACGTCGCCCGTTCGCGCGTCGAGCACGAGCAGATCGGGCGCGGTGGCCGAAGAACCGCCGGTTGCGAGCAACCGCCCGGTCGGATCGAGCGCAAGCGCGTGCTGCGACCAGTCGACGACGTTGTTCGCGCTGGGCCGCTCCCAGAGGACGACGCCGTCAGCCAGGCGGAGAGCGAACGTCCTGCCAAATTCGGTCGCCGCGTAGAGCACGTCGCGCTCCGCGGACAGCACGGCGCCGCGAAAGAGGTCGAACCGGTGAACCGGGGCGACGAGCTTCGTCTGCCTGCGCAACAGGTCGATCTCGACGAGCCCGGCTGTTCGCGGCAGCTCGACCCACGACTCTCGGGCGAGGGCCGGATCGGCCGCGAAGTCCTGCGCTACGCCGTCGCGCGCCGGGGCCTGGGCGATGAAGCGGTGCGCGTCGAGCGCGGCGAAGGGCGCGGAGACCGGAAGCCGCACCCGGCACTCGAGCGTTGATGGATCGAGAAGATGTGCAGACGCCCGGCGACCCTGCCAGAGGGGGCCGTGGGTCAGCCACGCGTCACCGACGGGGACGATCGGGCCGAAGCTCCCCGTCGTCTGGCGCACGACCCCGAAGTCGGCGAGTCGCCGGACGGTTACGCCGCCCGGCGATGTCTGGAACCCCTCGTGGTGACCAACCACGAGCTCGTCGCCGATCACCGCCAGCGAATTCACGTAGGGCACCGTCGCCTTGGCGACGATCGATCCGGGCGCTCGCGGCGTGGCGCTGCGCTTCGGGCTCAGCCACGCTCGTTCGACCTGGCTACCCACGCCCTGATCTATCGCATGGGCGGCGGACGACGTCGCGCGCGCCTGTGGTTCAGGGCTGCGATGGCTCGATGCAGTTGCGGAGCACCGAGCGTTTGACGGTCGATCCGTTGTTCTGATCGAGCCAGCGTTCGGCGGCGCGGCGCGACTCGGCGCCGGGGTGATCGAGGCACTCGATGATGACGGCGTAACCGTCCTGCAGCTGCCACTGATCCTCGGGGAAGTCGCGGCGATATTGCGCGAGCAGATCCTTCATCACGGCGACGTCCTTTGCATCCGTCGCGTCGTCGAGCGCGAAGGCGATCCGGTTCTCCGCGAAGATCCGCTGGTGCTGCGCCGAGATCGGATGGGGATGCAGCGGTCCGGGCGGCCTCGGATCCCCGTCGTGCTGCGGCATGAAGCCGATTCCGTCGGCGGCGAGGTGTTCGGGGGCCGCGGACGCGGCTGGACGTTTGGCGTCGCGCGCGAGCGGCGGCGTTGCCGGTGGCGCCGGCGTTTCCACCGCCACCGTGTCGTCGGCGACGGACGGTAGGCCGTGACGGGCAGGGCGCCGCGCCGAAGCCAGCCACGCCGCGGCGACCACAATCGCGCTCAGCACGAGCGCGAGCACCACGACGAGGCGTTTGGATGTCGATCTATCCGCGCGCAAGGTGGCGCCCGACTACGTCGACGTTGGTTACTTGGTGAACGTCCACATCACCGTCTGGATGGAGTTCTTCCAGGCATTCCGGTGGCAGTACCAGCCCGACGGCGCGTTGGGCTGGCAGGTCGAATCCTTGTAACGGACCAGGTCGTCGCCGGCGTTGTCGTACGCGGTGGCCTTGATCGTGTGCGATCCGGCCGCGAGCGTCGACGTGTTGAACGTCGTGCCGCCGTTCTTCATGACCGTTCCGTCCACGTCCCAGTCGACGTTGATGACCGCCGCGTCGACGACGTTCACCTTGAGCACGCCCGGGCTGGTCACGGCACCCGCCGCCGGCTCGGTCGAGTCGATCGGTTTCACCTTCTTCCAGATGCTCATCACGATCTGCTCGCGCGAGACGGAGTTGAACGCCGTGTTGGGCGTGCACTTCGTTTGATCGGTCGCGTTGCAGAACATCGAGTTCATCATCGAATTCGCCGTGGGCCGATAGTTCGAAGCGTTGTAACGGCTATGCGACCAGGTCGACTGGACGCCGGTCGCGCCCGCCTGGTTGTAGCCGATCCACTTGTCCCACTTTCCGTCGGTGGTCATCGGGTTGCCGGCCGAGTTGATCTCTTGATAGGCCGTGAACGTGGTGCCCGTGCCCTTGGTGTCGGATCCGCAACTGGTCCCTATGCAGTCGGCGTACTCGTCCGCGAGCGCGTGGAAGGCATGGCCGCCCTCGTGAAGCGCCGCGGCCGGTTGGTCGGAGTGCCCGCCGGCCAGGGTGAGGAGCCCCTGACCGCCGGAGTTGCAATAGTCCGTGGTGTTGAACATCCCCGCTCGCCAATCGATGATGAGCGATTTCGGCAGTTTGCTGTTCGCGTAGGTCATCATCGCGCTCGTGTTGCAGCTGCCCACGCGATCGCCCGTGCACGCGCACCCGAACATGCCCGGCGTTCCCGTGCTCGCCGGCCGGAGCACGCAGATGTTCACGAAATTGCGGTAACGAAGGTACGGCTGCGCGTTTTCGCTCCAGCGGCGCGGCAACATCTTGTTGAAGTGCGTTTCGACCAGGCCGCCGGGCGCCACCTGGCTCGCGTTGTACCCGTCTGCGTAGATGACGAAGTTGATGCGGTTCGCGGGGGAGCCGTGGTTTTCGATCACCCAGCCATCAGGGCCGCAATCCAGCGGCGGCGGCGGCGTGGTCCCGCCCGTTCCCGCGGCGCTGCCTCCGGCGCCCGTCGTCCCCGCGGCGCCGGTCGTTCCGCCGCGTCCGGCGGCGCCCGTCGTGCCGCCGCGCCCGGCTGTACCCATCGTTCCCGCGACTCCGGTCGTCCCCGCCGCTCCCGTCGTCCCACCGCGCCCGGCCGCGCCCGTCGTCCCCGCCATGCCCGTCGTCCCCGCCGCTCCCGTCGTCCCTGCGCTGCCATTCCCGGCGGTCGCCCCGGTTCCGGTCGTGCCGGCCGTGCCGGTGGTTCCTGCGACCCCCGCCGACGATCCGGCCGCGCCGGCGCTACCCGTTGTCCCCGCGCTGCCGCTGGTGCCGACGGTCCCTGCGCTACCTGGCCCCGATTGGCCGGCGCTTCCGCTGCCGGTCGTGGTTGCGTCAGGGACGCATCCGGCCGCCAGGGCCAGCGCGCATACCTTGGAGACGAACGAAATGCGGCTCATGACGGTGTATGTCGGCCTCCCTGCGTTTCCGTGGACGTCCGAGGCGGTGATCGACGGTCTTGTGAGCGAGCCATGCGACAAACACGACGTTGTTTTTGATGATCAGTTCGCTTTCGTCCGGACATTCACGCGGGAGTCCTGGCTGGAGGCCCGGGCCGCACGAGCGGCTCGTCACCGGTACCCGAACCGCACCGCGGTGGCGCCCGACGGCGCATTCAGCCCACCGAGCCGGAGGACTTGCCCGTCGGAGAGCGGCGTCTCCACGGAATTGTCGAACGCTGCGCAGGTGCCCGAACAATCGCTGCACACCTCGACGCTCGCGGCCATCACCTTGGGGACGAGCGGGCTGTCCCAGGAGCGTGCCAGCTCGACGGTCGCCCCGTCGGGATGGCGAAGCTTCACGTAACGCGCGTCCGGGCTGTTGCCGATCGCGAGCGTCAGATAGCGGGCGGCCGGTGGGAGCACCACCGGAACCGCGTCGGCGCACGTCGCCGCGACGGCGTTCGCCGCCACCCCCAGGCCCAGTGTCCCGAAACCCATGAACGGCGCGACGGTGTAGTGACCGGCCGGGACGCTGAGCGCGCCGGTTTCGAGCGCGCCATTCCAGCCGACCCCCTCGATGTGCAGATCAGAATCGAGCGCGCACCTCGCCAGGTTGAAGCCGCCGGACGAGAGGTCCGCGTCGTACCAGACCAGCGAGGTCTCCTGCGCCAGGTCGAACGTCGCGAACGCGCCGCTGCCGTCGCACCGCTCCGACAGATCGGCGGCCGCTCCGCCCAGCGCCATCGGATCCGCCGTGCACTCCCAGATCGGCACGCCGGCCTCGTTGGCGTCTTCGGTCTGAGCGTGCCGCCACTCGTCGTCGAGCGCCACGCCGTAGATTTGCTGAAACGTCGCCGCGACCTCCGCTTCATCCGCGGCCGCGCGCGCCGTCGAGTAGAAGGCGATGAACGTTGGTACCGGGTGATGCCGCAGCAGATGCGCGACGAACCAGGCCCCGCCCCAGTACGCGATGTCCGCCGGTAAGCCGCCCGCCAGCGGCGGCGCGCCCAGCACCTCCTGCCAGCTCTGTGTCGGTGCCCCGAAGGTCCGCCCCGCCGGCGCCAGCGCCTCGGCCAGTCCCTCCTCGAACATCGCGGGTGGCCGGCCCAGGTGGCGCGTGTAGACGTGGACCAGCTCGTGCCGATCGAGCGCGAGCGGGCTCTGGATCGCCCACCCGTTCGCGCACGCGGTGGAACGCTGCGGACAGTCGCTGTTGTAGACGAAGTCCGTCGCGTTCCGGTACTTGTAGTAGTCGATCGTCCCGCCCGGCCATTCGATGCCGAGGTAGGCGTTCACCAGCGCAAAATGCGCCTCGAGCTTGTCGACGACGTCAGGGCAAACGCCGGTATCGTCGGCGCGCGTGGCGTAGCGAAAATGCGCGGATGTCCAGACCTGGTCGGACGGCAGGTTCATCGGATCGTTGCAGCCCACCCCGATGGCCAGCCAGACGAGCGCGAGCCGAACGAACATTCGAACGAAGCGTAAACCAGATCGCGACCACGATCGTCGCGAACGTCGCTGCCGTGAACGGGCGCTGGATGTAAAATCGCGCCGGCCCTCGAGATGAGCAGCTTGCACGAAGCGGTGGGGAGCGCGCCGTCCCGGCTGGGGCCGTACACGATCATCGACGCGCTGGGCGAGGGGGGCATGGGCGTCGTCTACCGGGCGCGCCACGTCGAGACCGGCGAGGAGGTGGCGGTCAAGACCGTCAGCGTCCCGTATGGCAGCCGGCTGGCCAGCCTTCGCTGCGAGATCCACGCGCTCACGCGGATACGCCATCGCGGCGTGGTCCGGCTGGTCGGCGAGGGGATCGAGGGCGGACTGCCCTGGTACGCGATGGAGCTGCTGGAAGGCCAGACGCTGGATCGCTTCATCTACGATCTCTGGCGCGGGATCACGGTGGTCGCGCCGCCGCCCGGGCCGCCCCCCGACGCCTCGACGATCACAGACGCCGCCACACCCGCCAGCGGGCGGCCGCTCGGTGAACCGTCGCCCGCGCCGCGGTTCGACGCTCCGGCGGTGACGTCCACGATCGGGTTCGCTGCGACCGCGCCGCCGATCGCCGGGCCGTCCCCGCCCGCCGGACCGCGTCCGAAGGCCGCCGCCGGGCGCTTGCCGGAGGTGCTGACCTTGATCCGGCGGCTGTGCGCGCCCCTGACATTCATCCACGGCTCCGGGATCGTCCACCGCGACCTCAAGCCCGGGAACGTCTTCATTCGAACGGACGGCACGCTGGTGCTGATGGACTTCGGCCTGGTCTCGGATCTGCGGGGTGCCGTCGGGCGCGAGGTCGTCGCGGTGACGGCCCACCTGCAGGGGACGCTGTCGTACATCTCGCCGGAGCAGATCCAGCTGGGGCTGGTCGACGCGCGCAGCGATCTCTATTCGCTGGGCTGCATCCTCTACGAGTGCGTGACCGGACGCTGCCCGTTCGTCGGCGGGGGCTATTACGAGCTGATCTCCCGACACGTCTACGAGAACGTCTCGCCGCCGTCGCGCTGGGTCGACGGCGTGCCCGAGGCGCTGGACGCCCTGATCCTGCGCTTGCTCGCCAAGGAGCCACGCCACCGGATCGGCCACGCCGACGACGTCGCCGCGGTCCTCGCCGAGCTGGGCGCCGAGGTGGGCGAACCCGACGCTCGAGGCGGGGCGGCGCCGGGTACGCGCCTGCGCGCGCACCTCTATCGGTCGGAGCTGTACGGGCGCGAGGAGACCCTCGCCGCGGTCCTGGCCCGTCTCCCCGATGCCGTCGGCCCGAACCGGGGCGGGCTCGTGCTGCTCAATGGCGAGAGCGGCGTCGGCAAGACCACGCTCGCGACCGCCGTCGCCCGCGACGCGACGGTGCGCGGGCTCCAGGTGGTGCCGGGCGAATGCATCCCGGTGGCCACGCCCGACAGCGGCGCCGGCGACGTGCGCAGCGGGCCGCTGCACCCGTTCCGCCCGTTGTTTCAGGTGGTGGCCGATCGCTGCCGCGAAGGGGGACGCGCGGCCACCGACCGGATCCTCGGCCAGCGCGGGAAGATCCTGGCGCCGTTCGAACCGTCGCTGCGCCAGCTGCCCGGCCAGGAAAAATACCCGGACCCGCCGGAGGTGCCGGCCCAGGCCGAACGCCGGCGCATCCTCGATGCGCTCTGGGAGACGATCGCGGCGTTCGCCGCCGAGCGCCCGCTGCTGCTGATCATCGACGATCTGCAGTGGGCCGACGAGCTGTCGCTCAGCTTCATCGAGTCGCTGGCAAAAGGGCTGTTCGGCGACGCGACTGCCGACCCAGGCCTGCTGGTGCTCGGGACCTACCGCTCCGAGGAGGCGTCGCCCGCGCTGACCGCGCTGGGGGAGGGGGGCGCCGCGAGGGTCCTCCACCTCGCGCTCGGGCGCCTCGGCGAAGCCACCCTGGGCAACATCGTCGGCGAGATGCTGGCGATGGCCGCGCCACCGCGCGGGTTCATTCGTGCGCTCGCGCGCCGGTCGGAGGGCAACCCTTTCTTCGTCGCCGAGTACCTGCGTGCCTGCGTCGACGAGGGATTGCTTTACCGCGAGCACGGCACCTGGCGGCTGGCGGGCGGAGACGACAGCGAGGCCGCGTACGAGGCGCTGCCGCTGCCGCGGTCGCTGCGCGATCTGGTCGGCCGCCGTCTCGACGGTCTTGCCGCCGACGCGCGCTCGCTGGTCGAGGTCGCGGCGGTGCTGGGCCGCGAGATCGACGGCGAGGTCCTGGTCGCGACCGCGGCGATCGATCAAGCGACCGCGCTGATCGCCATCACCGAGCTGCTCGCCCGCCAGGTGTTCGAAGAGGTTCGACCGGGTCGGTTTCGCTTCTTCCACGACAAGCTGCGGGAGATCGCGTCCGAGAACACCGCCCCGGAGCGCCGGCGCGCGCTGCACGGCGCCGCCGCCCGCGTCCTGGAGCAGCGCTCGGCCGGTACGGAGGACCTCGGCCTGATTTACGCCGAGCTGGCCCACCATTTCGCCGAGGCGGAAGAGATCACCCAGGCGCTCGACTATCTAGAGAAGGCCGGCGAGCAGGCCGAGCGAAGATTTGCCAATCAGGAGGTGGTCCGCGTTTTCAGCGAGGCGCTCGCGCTCGACGAGAAGGCCGGCCGTCCCGTCCCGGCGGCGCGGCGCGCGGCCTGGGAGCGGCGACTCGGCAAGGCGTACCTCGGGCTCGGGATCCTGGTCGAGAGCCAGAAGCACCTGCACGAGGCGGTCGCGCTGCTCGGCTCGCCGATGCCGCGGACCGGGACGGGGCTCGCGCTCGGTTTCGCCGGGCAGGTGCTGACCCAGGTCGGGCACCGGCTGCGGCTCCCCCGCTTCGACCGGTCGTCGCCCGCGCGGCGCGGCCTGCTGCGCGAGGCCGCGCGCGCCTACGATCTGCTGATGCCGGTCACCTACTTCGTGACCGGCAACCTGCTGCGCATCCTCTACGCGACGTTGCGAAACCTGAACCTCGCCGAGTCCGGTGGACCGTCGGCCGAGCTGGCGCTCGCGTACGCGAACGCGCAGGTCACCACCGGTCTCATCCCGTGGGTCTCGCTGGCGGAGGCCTACGGCCGGCGGATGCACGAGACGCTGGAGGGGATCGACGATCCGGCGGTGCGCAGCTGGTGCTACGTGCTCGCGGGCTCGTACGCGTGCGGGATCGGCGCCGAGGACCGCGCCATCGACTTCGGCGCGCGCGCCCAGGCGATCGGCGAAGAGGTCGGGTTTCCGCGCCGGATCGAGGAGGGCCTGGGCGTGCAGGGCGCGTCGCACAACCTCGCCGGCAACTTCCGGCGCGGGCGAGACATCTCGCACGCGCTGTGGAGGTCAGCGCTGCGCGGCGATCCGCAGACGCAGGTCTGGGGCGCCTCCGGCGAGGCGCAGAACTGCCTCGTGCTCGGCGAGCCGGCGCGCGCGCTCGCGGCGATCGAGCGGGCGCAGCTCTGTCTGGCCCAGGATCTCGGTCGTCCAGAGAAGATCATCTGCCACGGCGTTCTCTCCCTGACCGCGCTTCGCAACGGCGATCGCGCCCGCGCCCGCGCCGCCGCCGAGGAAGCGCTGGTGGCGATCGCGGCCGGCACACCGATCGCGTTCTACTGCATCACCGCCTACTCCTGTGTGGCCGAGGCCTGCCTCGATCTGTGGGCCGAGGCGGTCGCGGAGCGGCGGCCCGCCGGTGAGCGCGCGTCGCTCGCCCTGCTGGCGCGCCGGGCTTGCCACGAGGTGGGGCGCTCGGCCAAGGTGTTCCCGGTCCATCGCGCGCGTGCGCTGTTCCTGCGCGGCCGGCTGGAGGCGCTGCGCGGGCGAAGCGGCGCCGCCCGCCGCCTCTGGCAGCGGGCCGCGGCGGCCGCCCAGCGGTCGAAGCTGCCGTACGACGGCGCGCTGATCGACGAGGCGCTCGCCCTGCAGCTTCCACCGCACGAGGCGCGCCGGCGCAAGCTGCTGGTCGGGGCGCGCGACGTCTTCACCGCGTGCGAGGCCGCCTACGACGTCGCGCGGATCGACGCTTCGCTGACCTCGCGCTCGGGCTGACGCGCGCGCAACGACCGCGCCACGCCGGCGAGGTGCCCCGCGACGTCACTCACCGCCGCCCCGAACGATTGCTCGTGGTACGGGAGGCCCTCCTCGCGGCAGAAGGCGCGTGTCACCGGCCGCCCGCGACGGAGCCGACCCGTCGGCACCGACGGGAAGAGGTGGTGCTCGATGTGGCTGTTGAGGCCCATGAACAGAAAATCCATCATCGGCGAGCCGCCCAGGTTGCGGGTCGACGACAGCTGGTGCTCGAGAAAGCCGGGCGCCTCG
>Ga0070689_100001921_pt1 | contig 13442 bp, 11 predicted proteins | sample KBSS23HmetaG_FD_64669 | JGI IMG/M metagenome (GOLD analysis project Ga0070689, IMG submission 64669) | Switchgrass rhizosphere microbial communities from Kellogg Biological Station, Michigan, USA - KBS S2-3H metaG | ecosystem: Host-associated > Plants > Roots > Rhizosphere ...
GGTTCGAGCTTGCGAGAACCCTGGGACCATCACATTAACGACGTTCTAACCCTGAAGGGGTTCGCCAACCGCCGAACCCTTTCAGGGTTTTGCGTGTTTTAGAATTCATAACCCAGGGTTGTCGCTACCGCTCCAACCGCTGGGCTGAAATTAGCCAACGCCTTCGGCGTATTCAAACTGAACCAGTTCCAGAAAAGAATAGGTCCTACAAGACTTATACGTCCTATAGGACCTATTGATAGTTAGAGTGGTTCGGCTTCGACGATGCTGGTTGGAAGCTCGGTGGGGATGATGCGGAGGAGTTTGAAACCGGCAGCGCCGAGGAGTTGTTCAAACTCTTTCGCGGTTCGCTCCTTGCCGCCCGTCATCACCAGCATGTTCAAATCGATGAACTTCGAGAAGTGCGGCTCGTCGCTTTCCGGCACGACGCAGTCGACCAGAATCAATCTGCCGTTCGCGCGCATGCGGCTGCGGCAGTTTCGCAGGATCGTGATCGACTTTTCGTCGTCCCAATCGTGAATAATCCATTTCATCACGTAGGCATCGCCGCCCGCCGGAACGGATTTGAAGAAGTCGCCGTCAACAGTTTCGCAACGTTCAGCGAGTCCGGTGGCCTCGAGCTTCGGACGCGCGCCTTCGATCACTTCTGGAGCATCAAACAAGACGCCCTTCACTTTCGGATTACGCTTAAGAATTGACGTGATCAGACCGCCGTGACCTCCGCCGACGTCCACCACTGTCCCGAAATTCGAAAAATCATACAGCGACAAGATCGCTTCGTTGGTTGCCGCAGTCACGCTGCTCATTGAGTCGTTGAAAACGGCGGCGTCTTCGGGATTCTGCTGGAAATACTTCCAGATATCGACACCGAAAAAGTTATCAAACGCAATCTCGCCGGTCTTGACGCTGTGCATCAAATTTCCCCAGGCGGGATAGTGTTCCTGGCCGAGCTCTGAAACAGCAAACCAGCGCAGCGAGCCGGGCGCATCGGTGACCAGGGTTTCTGACACAGGGGTTTGGGCGAAGCGTCCGCCGTTGGCGGAGCTCAGAACGCCTACGCTCGCCAGCGCGCGCAGTATGCGGAACAGGGAAGGCGCGTGCATTTTGGTGGCCTCGGCGAGCTCTTCGGCGGTCTTGGGTCCTGACTTCAGTAAGTCGGGAATGCCTAGCTTGGCGATGACGTAGACGCCCCGAGAAATCCAGAAACCGCTAATGATTTGCAGCATCTGGACGTTAGCTGGTTGTTCATTTACTAGTTGATTTGCAGGTGCACTCACAGTTGGATCTCCTTGGATTAATTCAGATACCTAAATAAGGTGGGATTATGGAGCATCGATCTCAAACAAGATACGCGAGAACTATCGTTAAAAAGGAACAAAGCTTCTATTGTTGGGGTTGGTGCAACTTCTGATTGTGCGGGGCGTGATATATACTCCCCGGTTATTCTCAGGCGGGTAAATCCAAAGTATGGCTGAGTTTATTTGTAGATTGGGAACCCCTGCTGGCGAGGTCGTGACTCGTACAATCGAGGCTACGGGCGTGCAGGAGGCGCGGGCGCGTCTCGAGCGCGAGGGTTTTCGTGTTTTCAAGGTTACGCCACCTCAGACCTCGGGCGTCGCCGCTCTAACGCGATTAGGCCGCCCCGGCGGTCACCCGAAAGTCAAAGCCAACGACTTCCTGCTCTTCAACCAACAGCTCGCAGCACTCGTGCGCGCCGGTATTCCAATCCTGCAAGCCATCTCGATGCTGCGAAAACGCGCCGCCTCCTCGCGACTGCGAGCGGTGTTGGGGGACGTCGAAGACCAGATCCGCGGCGGCGTGGCGTTGTCGCAGGCGTTCGCTTCGCAGGGCCCCATATTTCCGAGAATCTACACGGCATCGATTCTGGCGGGCGAGCGTTCGGGCGCACTGGACGAAGTGTTGAGCCGTTATGTGACGTACATGCGCCGGAATGTCGCGCTGCGGCGAAAGATTCGCGGCGCGCTGGCGTATCCGATGTTCTTGCTGTTTGCATCGGCGTGTATGGTGACGTTCCTGACGATTTACGTGGTGCCGCGCATGTCGGAGCTCTTTTCCGGGTTCGGAAATGAACTGCCGACAGTGACGCAGATCGTCGTCGGTATCTCACGCTGGCTGTCGTCAAACGTGCTCTGGTTTGGACCGTTGGTGATCGGCGGAGCCGTCGTTTTATTTCTCTGGTCACGAACGCCCGGTGGAAAACTCGCAATCAGTAAACTCATCCTGAAGATCCCGCTGGCTGGAAGTCTCGCGGTGCAGTTGTCGGTAGCCCAGGCGACACGCTCGCTCGCGACGCTGCTTGCAGGCGGTATCACGCTCGTCGAGTCGTGGGAAATCGCTTCGGAATCGATCACGAATTTCGAACTGCGACGCCGCAGCTCTTCGATCCTGCCGATGATTCGCGAAGGCCGCTCGTTTACGGAGAGTTTGGAGATGGCCAACTGGATACCACCACTCGCAATCGACATGATCGGCATCGGCGAACGATCGGGCAGCTTGCGCGAGATGCTGGATGAGGTGGCGGTGTTTTATGATGCGGAATCGGAAGTCCGGCTCGAGCAGTTGACGACCACGCTTGAGCCTGCGATCCTTGTGGTTATGGGTGGGGTCGTTGTGACGATTCTCCTCGCGATTTACCTGCCGATCATCCAGTCAATTTCGAGCGGAGCAGGCGTTACCGGTCATCATCGTTAATTAGTTAGTCGCAAGTATTATCGCAAGTATCTATGAAGCAAATTTCTGAAAACGAAGATCCGGTCATCCCTCCTGTCCCGACCGCCGGTGAAAACGGCTTGAACGGCGACGAGCATCTACCGCCTGAAGTGAAGGCGGCGAGAGAACTCGCGCGCCGCTATCGCTTGCCGTTTGTCGATCTTTTGCCGCGCGATCGTGAGTCTCCAATCGATTACGATCTGTTTACGGAAGTCCCGGTCGACTTGATGGTCCGGCACCAGTTTGTACCGCTCAAGCGCGATCAAAAAGGACTGCACATTGCGATGGCGGATCCGACCGACCTCGAACGGTTGGACGAGCTCTCGAGCACACTGCGAACGCGCATTGTGCCGCACGTTGCTACCGCGGGCGCGGTAGAAGTCGTTTTGCGAAAGGGCGACACCACGCAGCGCGTCCTTCAGGAAGCGGCGTCAGGTTTTCGTATCTCGCTCGTAAGAGAAACCGAGCACGGCGAAGAAGTGCTCGATCTCGATCGCCTGGCGACCGACTCCGAAATGTCGCCGATCATCAAACTGGTCGACACGATCATCTACAACGCGATGGAGTCGCGCGCTTCCGATATTCACATCGAGACTCGCGACACGGAAGTCCAGGTCAAGTATCGAATCGACGGCGCTCTCTACGCGAAAGTCGATCCGATCGATCTCGCTTATCACCAGACGTTGATCTCTCGTATCAAGGTCATGTCGGAGCTCGACATCGCCGAGCGCCGTGTACCACAGGACGGCAGGTTCCGAGTTCGTTACAAAGGGCGCAACGTCGACTTCCGCGTTTCGATCATGCCGACCATCCACGGTGAAGACGCGGTCATCCGTATTCTCGACAAGGAACAGATCAACGAAGAATTCCGCAATCTTAATTTGACCGTCGTCGGTTTTGCGGAAGAGGATCTGCGCAAGTTTCGTCGTTACATTGCGGAGCCTTACGGGATGGTCCTCGTGACTGGTCCAACCGGATCGGGCAAGACCACCACGCTATACGCGGCGCTGAACGAGATCAGAAACGAAGAAGACAAGATCGTAACGATCGAGGATCCGGTCGAGTATCAGTTGCACGGCATCACGCAGATTCCGGTAAACGAGAAAAAGGGACTGACGTTCGATCGTGGTCTTCGTTCGATCCTGCGTCACGACCCTGACAAGATCATGGTCGGCGAGATTCGCGACACGGAAACAGCGCAGATCGCAATTCAATCCGCGCTGACCGGACACCTCGTATTCACCACTGTCCACGCGAACAACGTCATCGACGTGATCGGACGCTTTTTGAACATGGGTGTCGAGCCTTACAACTTTGTCTCGTCGCTCAATTGTGTTTTAGCCCAACGGCTGATTCGCATGCTGTGTGCTTATTGCAAGCGGCAGTATCATCCGAGCGACGAAGAACTGGCGGAATCGGGTCTTAACCCCGAGGTTTACCGCCAGAAACCTTTCTATATGAACGTCGGTTGCGATGCTTGTAATCACACCGGCTATCGTGGTCGAACTGCTATTCACGAATTGCTGGATTTGTCGGATAATATCCGGGAAATGATTGTCGAGCGGCGGCCCGGTTCCGAGGTGCGCCGCGCGGCCGAGGCCGAAGGGTTAACGAGTTTGAGAGAATCGGCCTTGCAGAAGGTTTTCAGCGGGATTTCGACCTTGCACGAAATCAATCGCGTAACGTTCGTCGAAGAGCTCAGCGCCGGTAAGTAGAACCCCGATTCTGACCTACCCCGAACCGTAATAGGTCATATAGGTCGTATAGCTCCTATAGGACATATTTGAGTCGTAAAGCGGAACCAAAAAATAGTCCTGGCGTGTAGGCAATTGGCGGTTTTGATCTTGCATCTTAGGCGTTCCGGCGGCATTATTAGGCCGCTAAACTTTCACCTCCCGAACCGAGTAGAAGTCATGAAAAACAATACTAGAGCCCGTACCCTAATTTCTCTGATTCTCGCTGTTAGCCTGTTGGCCTTGCCGATCACCGCTTTCGCCAAAAAGGGTGACAAGAACTTCAAGCGCGGCATGGATTACGAAGCCCAGCAGCAGTGGGACAAAGCGGCGCAGGAATTCACGCTCGCCGTCGCTGCCGACCCGTCAAACATGGAGTACCAGCTCCATTTCCGCCGTGCGAGTTTCAACGCTTCGCAGACGTACATGCAGCAAGGGAGGTCGCTTTCGGAGAGGGGGGATTACGTCGGCGCTTACAACGCCTTCCGTCAAGCGTACGGTTACGATCCGGTGAACGAGCTGGCCGTGTCGGAAATGGAGCGCATGTTGCGCCTGCAGGCGGTAAAGGAAGGCCGCGCAGTTCCTGCCACTACAAGCGGTACGAACGGTACGAATGGAGTGGGAATGGCCGATGGCGCCATGATCACGCCGGCTAACGGCCACGCTCAGGATTTAGCGACTCCTCGGGAACAACAGCTCCGCATCGTCGACGTCAAAGGCGATCTGAAGACCCTGATTCGCAGTCTTGCCGAACAACTGAATCTCAACGTGATCTTCGACCGGCAGTCGTTTGCACAGTCACGTCCAGTAGACATCAGTTTGAAAGACGTGACCACTGCGCAAGCGCTCGATTATCTGTTCCTTCAGGAAGGACTCTTTTTCCAGAAACTCAGCCGCCGAACCATACTGGTCGCAGACCAGGCGCGCCGGCCGCAGTATCAGCAGCTGGTCCTGCGCACGTTCTATCTTTCAAACATGAAACCGGCGGACGCACGCACGCTCGTGCAGCAGGCAATTCCACCGTCAGTGGGACGCCCGCAAACGATCGTTGTGCCCGACGATGCGACGAACAGTTTGACCGTGCGCGACACGGCTGAGAACGTACGCTTGATAGGCGACCTGCTTCAGAGCGTCGACAAAGATCGCGCTGAAGTCGTGATGGACGTCAACATCTACGAAGTGTCAAAGAATGACTTGTTGACTTTTGGTAATCAAATTGGCACCGGTACAGATATTTTCAATTTGGGCGGCTCAAACGGTTTCTCAGTTTTGAGTAGCGCCGGAACTACAGGCACTGGTGGCGTAAACCTGTCGAATATCATCGGTGGTACGCCGACTGCGTTGGCAGCCGCGCTGGTGATTCCGTCAGCTGCGTTCAGGGCTTTTAGTAGTAAACAAAACACAAAACTGGTTGCTTCGACGCAAGTGCACGCGTTCAACGGTGAAGAATCGACGGCGCGAATCGGACAACGTGTTCCGGTACAAACGGCGCAGGCTTATCCATTCGGTGTCCAGACAGGCACGCCGGTGGCCGGTGTTGGTAATTTCCCGTCTGGTGGTTTCCCGGTCATAAATTACGAACCGACCGGTTTGACTTTGAAATTCACGCCGCAAGTGTTTCCGAACCTCGATGTTCAGGTGAAGATGAACATCGAACAGAAGGATGTTTTGGGTGGCAACGAATTGACACCGACGTTTACCGAACGCACGATGACCGGCACTGCGCGAGTTCAAAACAATCGCACGATGATGCTGGCCAGCGTGTCAACGGACATCGAGACAAGAGGACGGAGAGGAATCGCTTTTCTCGGCGGACTCCCATTTGTTGGCCGGCTCTTCACCTCTCCGACACGCGATGTTCGGCAGGTCGACATCGTTATCGCTGTTACGCCGCGCGTGCTTCGCGCACCGGCAGTAACTCCGCGTGACGAGGAGATGCGACCGAGCGGAACGTTGCAGTCGCCAACCACTGGTTCACTCGCGGAAATGATTCGCGAAGCAGATCGTGAAGATCAGATCGCTGCCGCGCGCTCACTGCCAAGAAACGTGGTCCTGCAACTTCCGGATGCACCACTGGTGAAACCGGCCGGCGAAACTGTTTCGCAAAACACAACGCCTGCGAATTTACCTCCGGCGGCCGGAACACTTGCATTCACGTCGGCGGATCCAGGCAAGACGGCTATAAACGGAACGGCTGCGAACAACGCAACCGCACCACCTGTGAACAACACAACGGCTGCGAATAACAAACCCGCACCGCCTGTGAACAACACAACGGCTGCGAACAACGCAACCGCACCGCCTGTGAACAACACAACGGCTGCGAATAACAAGCCCGCAGCGGTCGAGGAATTACCATCGTTTGTCCCCGCGCCGAAGTCGCTGATCAGCGATCAGGCCGCGGCGAATGTCGCGACAGTTAACACGGGTACTGCCGGAACTCAGAACGCTGTACTGACGGCACTGCCCAAGGCAACCGAGGCTTCGCTCGCTCCTAAGACCGAGGCTTCGCTCGACGCCAAGCCAGCCGCGAGTCGCGTGGCACAGCTCAGCTTCCTGCCCGCGGCCGACGTGATGAAGGTTGGAGAGAAGCGACGTTATGCGATTCAACTGAGCTCGGACGTGCCGCTCAGCCTGGCCCTGCTTGCTCTGCGATTCGACCCCAAAGTGGTGAAGGTTCATGGAGTGACAGCAGGCTCCATTCTGCCTACGATAGGAGACACAGCAGCGCTGTTTACGCCATTGGTAGATGGCACGGCGGGTACTTGCATAGTCTCGATCTCGAGTCTGAACGGGAAAGTATCGTTCAAAGGAACTGGACCACTGCTCTTTATCGACGTTGAAGCAATAGCGGAAGGCAATGCGTCGCTGACGTTCGTGAAGCAGACCTTGATGGGCACCGACGGGCGCGACGTACAATCGGAGGTCATTCACGGAACGGCGACAGTGAAGCAGTAGTTGTTTTCGGCAACAAGAGGCACAAAAAGCGCAAAGCTTAAGCAATACCATTTGTGCTTTTTGTGCTTTTTTGCGAGCGCCCAACAAGGAAGCAAAATGCAGCAGCAAAGAGGCTTCTCATTAATGGAACTGGTGATCACGATCACCGTGCTGACTATCATGACGATGGGCGTGTTGCCGCTCGTTAAAGTCGCAGTAAAGCGACAGAAGGAGCAGCAACTGCGGGAGACACTGCGCCAGATTCGAATGGCGATAGACGAGTTTCATCGCGACACGATCGGCATGGTCTGTACCGGCGTAGCGCTGACGCCGCAACAACAGGCGCAGCAACAGCAGGGTGGCGGGTTCCTCGATCCACGCAGCAAAGTTGTGATCAGCGATTGCACGATCTTTGGAGTCGATAATCCCGATCACTATCCGCCGGATCTGGAAACATTGGTCAATGGCGTCAACGTGTTGCCGCGAGGCGGAACCGGCGGCCGCGGACAGGCGGGTGTGAATGCAACCGAAGTGGGCGCCCAGCTATCAACAAAGCAGAAGGTTTACCTGCGTGGGCTGCCGATCGATCCGATGACGGGTAAGGCTGATTGGGAGTTGCGTTCGGCTTACGATTCGCACGATGCAGGTTCGTGGGGCGGTGAAAACGTTTTTGACGTGCGCTCGAAATCAAAAGAATCAGCATTGAATGGGGAGAAATACAGTGACTGGTAAAGTTAAGCAGGCAGGATTTACGTTGTTGGAGTTGATGATCGTGATTTCGATCATCATCATTCTGGCTGCCATCACCTTGCCGCAGTATCAGAAGACGATCATGCATACGCGCGAGACGGTGCTGAGAGACGATCTGCGCAAGATGCGTTCGTTGATCGATCAGTTTGCGGCCGACAAGGGACGCTTGCCACAATCGCTCGAAGAGATCTCCAGCGAAGGTTATATGCGCGAAGTCCCGGTCGACCCGTTCACCGGACAGAAAGACTGGGCCATCACCACCGGCGAAGATCCCAACTCACTCCAGGGCGAGCAGGGAATGACTGACGTTCACAGCAGCTCCGCGGAAATATCGACTGAAGGCACACCGTATAGCGAATGGTAGATCTGACGTTTAATGCCTAACCTCCTGTCACGACTCATCGATCCCTGGTATCCCGCAACAGCTATCGGCCTGGAAATGGGTGTCGCTTCAGTAGTGCAACTCGAGCGCATCAAAGGCGCGCTTTGCAAACTCCGCCGCGCAGCGACTTTCAACATTGCCGAGTCGTTGGTTCGTCCGAGTTTCGAAGACCGCAATATCGACGACGTCGGTCAACTTGCCGCCGTTCTGAAGGACCTGGCTACCAGTGCCGGTCTGCTGAAGCAGAAACGCTGGTCGCTGAGCTTGCCCGAAGCGACCGCAAGGACGCTGGTGTTGACGATCGAGGGCCAGACGCAATCATCAAGCGAGCTTCAGGAGGTGCTGCGCTGGAAAATCGAGCGTGGCTTCGGCGGGGCACTCGAAGAGCTTTTAGTCTCCAAAGACAAGTTGCAAAGGGATGCGCAGGGACGCGATCGTTATCTCGTCATCGCGGTTAAGCGTGCGGTCCTGGCAGAGTACGAAGCCGTCCTGGATTCGTTAGGATGGCGAGCCGGATTGATCCTGCCGCGTCACCTGGGTGAAGCGCAGTGGCTGATCCGAAACGGTGCGGCGGTGGGAGATTCACTGCTGCTGAGCGGCTCGAGCCATGGCTTCACGGGCGTGATCTTTCGCGACAAGCATCCGCTTATCGTGCGCACTGTTAAGTGTACTGAAGAAGAGTTTGAGGACGAGTTTTACCGGTTGTTGCTGTTCTATCGCGACCGCAGCGCGCCGGAATCAGGGAACGAACAAGGGCTATCGCGACTGATGGTCATCGGCGATGGCATCACCAAAGAACGCGCCAGCGAGATCGTTAATGAGACGAACGGCAGTGACCTGCGCCCGCTGGACGCCGAAGAGCTAGGTCTGCAGCTGCCAAGCCACGACTTCAGTTTCGACTCCATAGCCGCCCCGGCCGGTTTGGCGACGCTGTCCTGGTAATCACAGAGTTACGCCGAAGGCGTTGGCTAATTTCAGCCCAGGGTTGGAGCGCAAGCGACAACCCTGGGTATAGTGACGAAAAACATTATCAACCCTGTAAGGGTTCTTTCGCCTTCAATCTCCGCGCGATTTTAACCCTTACAGGGTTGGAGCGAGGTTTAGAGCTGCTAACCCGGGGTTGTCGCTCCGCTCCAACCCCGGGCTGAAGTTAGCCAACGCCTTCGGCGTTAGTGAAACAATCTTTTCTGCTGGAACGTAACACCCCTGTATTATGAGTCTTGCTGCCTCCTCCGTTTCCCGTGCTTTTTCCCGAGATCTGACTGCGGTCACTGATCGCGAGCTCGTGGCCACTGCTGTCAACGGCGTCGAAGGAAGTTTTGAAGAACTGGTGCGCCGTTACCAGCGCCCGATCTCCGCCTACGTCTACCGCATGGTCGGTAACTACGAATCCGCCCTCGATCTCACTCAGGAAATCTTCATTAAGGTCTACAGCTCGCTCCAGCGCTACCGCGCAGAATTCAAGTTCTCAACCTGGATCTACAAGATTGCGCACAACTCGGCAGTCGATCATCTGCGGCGCACCGCTACCCGCGAACAGTCGCTCGTTGTAGGCCCTGAAGGCGACCAGTTTGACTTGCCGGTTGAGAGCGGGCGTCTCAGTCCCGAGCAGGAGAGCGAGCGCAAGGAACGCCGCGGCGAGATCGAGTCGGTAGTCAGAGCGCTGCCGGCCAACTATCGCGAGTTGATTATCCTGCGTCACTCACAAGACCTCAGCTACGAAGAGATCGTCGAAGTGACTGGGCTGCCCCTCGGCACAGTCAAGAACCGTCTCTTCCGCGCGCGCGAGATGATGCGACAGCAGTTCGTCGAAAAAGGAATCACCGGGATTTAACAAGCACGATGACGACAGCTCAGGAAAAGTTCTGCGAGACCACTCTAATCGCCGCCTACGTCGATGGCGAGCTCGACGAAGATCTTGAGTTGCGCTTTGAAGAACATTTGCAGGGATGTGAGCCGTGTCGCCTCGAATTGAGACTTCATCGTCTCTTTATCTGCGAGCTGGATGCGACGTTGGCAGAAGATGAGATGCCGGTGCCGCGTGACTTTTCCCGGATCATTGCGGCCCGTGCGACCAGCGATATGCGAGGCGTGCGCACACGTGCCGAGCACCGCAAGGCGCTGGGCATTAGCATGATCCTGGCGCTGATTGGTTTTGCACTACTCGGCGCCACGGCCCGCGAAACAGTTTTCCTGGTCGCTCGGAAGTTTGTTGCGACTGTCGTCGGCCTGGTTAGTTTTGCAGCAACTGCCGTCTACGACACGGTCGCTGGTCTCGCCGTGATTTTTAGAGTTTTGAGCAGGAAGATCATCGTCGAATCAGGTTCGCTTGGTCCAGTGGTGGTCCTACTTGCAGTCGCTATACTTTTACTCTCGCGCTTGCTCTCCAAATACCATCGCACGAGCGCAACCGAATAGAGGGAGTTGCCTCGGGCAATGGATATTAGTCGTTCACAATTCGCACTCACAACATTCCCAATAGCTCCCCGAAAAATCGACTTGCCCCGCATGTTCGCGCTGCTGCTGTGGGTATTGCTTTTGGTCGGCGCCGTCAGTGCGCAAACTGCTGCTGAAAAAGTAGTGGTTGTAGATGGTACCTACGACGGCACTGTCTTCGGAATGGGCCACTCGGTGCATATCACCGGTACTGTCACAGAGGGAGCGATGGCGCTTGGCGGCGACGTGATTGTCGAAGGCGTGGTCGAAGGTGACGTGGCCACCATTGGCGGTTCAGTCATTCAGAAACCAGGCTCGCGCATCGGTGGCGACGTGATCGTGCTCGGTGGCAGTTATCGAGCCGAAGACTCTTCCGTGAAGCGTAAACCTGAAGCGAAGACGATCATGTACGCCGGTTACGAGCAGGAACTCGGCGACATGATGCGAAATCCAACGGGCATGTTTAGCCCGCGCTGGACGCCGACTTATCTCGGGACGCGACTGCTGGTCGTGCTCTTCTGGTTTATCATTTCGCTCGCCTTCACCGCCGTGATGCCGGGCACCATCAGCCGCGGCGTCGCGCGACTACAGTTGACCAGCGTGCGTGTCGCTGCGATTGGTCTGATTGGGATAGTGGTGCTTTTCGTAGGCGTGATGCTGTGCCTCTGGATCATGCCGGAACCAGTCCGCGTGCTCGTCGGGTTGCTCGCTTTGCTGCTCTGGTTAGTGGCAAGCGTATTCGGCCGGGTCATCCTCTACGCGGCCACCGGGCGCTGGCTACAAAGAAAATACATCCCGGCAGGAAAAAATTCCGAAGCTGTGGCGTTATTACTAGGGACTGGTTTTTGGGTTTTGGCCACCTCGCTGCCCTATGTTTGGCCCTTTATGGCAGTTTTTATACTGATTATCAGCTTCGGCCTCGCGCTGACAGCTCGTTATAGAGTGGGTTGGAGCGCAACTCCCATTGCAACCAACGGATAAGTAAGAACATTCTTAGCTCCGCGTGCGTAACCAAAACCCGGTACTTGCCAGTCATAAATCCACGTTTTGCGGTGTTCACTTAACAGACAGAAAGGACCAGTAATGAGGAAGTTCTTTTTCGCGGCCGCGATGGGACTAATCACACTAGCGTTAAGCCCTGTTTCATTTGCCCAGACGATCGATCCGAACATTGCTGCCAAATATGCGATTGGCGAGATTAAGTCTATCGATGCGGCCGCGAAGCAGATGACCATCAAGACCGACTCCGGCTCTATGGTCACCGTCTCGTTAAGCGACAAAACTACTTATAAGAAACTTGCACCCGGCGAGAAGGCACTCACAAACGCCACTGATGTGACGTTCGCCGACCTGGCTGAAGGCGATCGCGTGATGGCGCGAGGCACTGTTTCGGAGGACCGCAAGTCTGTTCCTGCCGTCCAGGTAATCGTCATGACCAAGGGCGACCTCGCGAAGAAGCAGGAAGCGGAACGACTGGAGTGGCGCCGGCGTGGAATTCTGGGCGTGATTACCGCCCTCAAGCCTGAGTCCAAAGAGATCACGATCTCAAACCGGACCGTAGCCGGCACGCAGGCAGTCGTGATTCCCGTCAGCGACAACACCGAAATGCGACGTTACGCACCGGATTCGATCAAGTTTGGCGACGCAAAGCCGAGTAACTTCGGTGAGCTCAAAGTCGGCGATCAGTTACGCGCGCTGGGTGAGCGAACGGAAGATCCGCTGCGGTTCAAACCGGAAAAAGTCGTGACTGGAAGTTTCCGGACAGTTGGCGGCGTTGTAACAGCGATCGACCCGGCCACCGGTGAGATCAAGATCAATGAGCTGGAGAAAAAGCACCCGCTCACGATCGTGGTTAAGAACGACTCTGTTTTGAGACGGTTCTCCGGAATGGGTGGACCGGGCGGCGGTGCACCCGGAGCAGCGGGCGGCGGTCAACCCGGACAGGGAGCACCCCTTGCACGTCCGCAGGGTGGCGGTGGACCGGGCGGCGGTCCGGGAGGTGGTGGCCCAGGAGGCCGAAACATCAACGACATGCTCGATAGATTGCCGACTATTTCGATCGCGGATGTTAAGGTTGGCGACACTATCATCGTTTCCAGTACGCAGGGTGTGGATCCGACTCGTCTGACTGCTATCTCGCTGGTTGCCGGAGCCGACGCCCTACTCGCAATGCTTGCGCCGCGACCACAGCCCGGCCAGGCAGCACCTAACCCCGCTGCTGGTTTAGGTAGCAGCGGCATTTCATTTGGCATCGGCTTGCCGTAGATCCTAACGCCAAAGGTTTTGTCTTCAGAACGCCGAAGGCGTTGGCTAATTTCAGCCCAGGGTTGGAGCGTAAGCGACAACCCTGGGGCTCCATCAGGAAAGGCTTCCAACCCTGAAAGGGTTCATGCGCGGCGAACCCTTTCAGGGTTCATCGAAAAATCAATATAGGTAACCCAGGGTTGTCGCTTACGCTCCAACCCTGGGGTTCC
>Ga0070689_100001926_pt1 | contig 13426 bp, 12 predicted proteins | sample KBSS23HmetaG_FD_64669 | JGI IMG/M metagenome (GOLD analysis project Ga0070689, IMG submission 64669) | Switchgrass rhizosphere microbial communities from Kellogg Biological Station, Michigan, USA - KBS S2-3H metaG | ecosystem: Host-associated > Plants > Roots > Rhizosphere ...
CCGCACGGATGTCGGACCTGTCGAAGTCGAAGTACACGATGCGCTTGGACAGCAGCTCACCCGACGGGCCGGCCGCATCGGCGTCCTCGGCGGTGGCCCCGGAATTGTCCGCGCCCGTGGTGTTGGCGGTGGTTTCCGGCGGCGCCTCGGGTTTTACATCCGGGGGTTTCGGGCAACCCGCGAGCAGCGCGAATGAGGCGACGAGAACCGCGGTCGAGAGAAATCGTTTCATTGGCACTCCTTAAGGAAGATACGGGCCCCACACGGGCTCACGAACTTCACCCGCATCGGCGTTCAGCCGCAGCGAGGTTTGTCCATCGATGGAAATGGTCTGCAGCACACCCTTGCCGCCCTGGCGGCCGGCGAGGATCACCATCGCGCCGTTCGGCGCGAAACTCGGCGATTCGTCCTGGCGCCCCTTGGTCAGCACCGAGAGCGTGCCGCTGGCGAGGTCCTGTACGCCGATGCGATAGGCGCCGTCGTCCAGTGTCAGCACCGCGAGCTGTTTGCCGTCCGGGGACACGCGCGGACGTGCGTTGTAGGCGCCCGTGAAGGTCACACGTTTCGGCTTCTCGTTGCCGGCGAGCCCGAGCCGGTAGATCTGCGGGTTGCCGGAGCGATCGGAGGTGAAGTAGATGGCCGAGCCGTCGGGCGTGAACGACGCCTCGGTATCGATGCCGGGATCGTCGGTCAGCCGGCGTGGCTGCTGGGTCGCGAGGTCGAGTAGATAGATATCGAGATTGCCACCGCTGCCGCCGAGCGTGAGCGCGAGCTTCTTGCCGTCGGGCGACCAGGTCGGCGCGCCATTGATGCCGGCGCGCGCCGACACCCGGCTGCGCTGGCCGGTGCGCACATTCTGCACATAGACGGCCGACAGCTTCGATTCGAACGACACGTACGCCAGCATCGAGCCGTCGGGCGACCAGGCCGGCGACATGATGGGCCGCTCGCGCTCGAGGATCACTTGAGGAGCTTCGCCATCGGCGTCGGCGACGATGAGCTGATAGCGCTGCTTCGGCGGCTGTCCATCCACCGACACGTAGGCGATCTGCGTGGCGAATGCGCCGCGCACGCCGATGATGGCTTCGAACACGGCGTCCGCGACCTTGTGCGCGGCATTGCGCAGCTTGCCGGGACCCGCCGTCCACTTCTTGCCGAGCGGCAGGGGCTGGCCGGTGAGCACGTTGACCAGTTCGGCCTCGACCGTCACCGCCCCGCCCGGCTGCGCCGTGAGACGGCCGACCACCACGTAGTCGTTGCGCTGCTGCTTCCAGGCGAGCACGTCCACCGCGGAGGCCGTGGTCGGACGGCTCAGCATGTCGGTGCGCTTCATGGCCTTGAAGCGGCCGCTGCTCTCGAGGTCGCGCTGCACGATGGCCGCGACGTCGATGCCGCCGTCGGCGGGCACCGCGCGTTCGAACGGCACCACGGCAATCGGGATCGGGTCGGTCACACCGGAAGTGATGGTGAGTTGCAGCTGCGCGAAGGCCGGCGCGGCACACAACAACAGCAGGCAAGTCGCAAGTTTTCTCATGCAGTCGTTCACTCGGGCTTGAATGTGAGTATCAAGTTGCGATCGAACAGCGCCGGGTTGGGCGGCGATGGCAGTGGCGAGGCGCGGTACACCGCGTCCTGAACCGACTGGCGTAACGCTGCGTCACCACCGGTGCAGCTGTCCACCTGGACACCCGTCACTTCACCACCCGGCACCTGCGTGACGCGAACAATACACTCGATCCCGGCTTGTGCCGAGGGCGGCTTGATCCAGGCGCGCTGGATTCTGGCCACGATGCTCGCCCGCCAGCGCGCGGCCTCGTCACTGCTTTGCAGCGCCGTTGCGCGTTCTTCGGCCGCGAGGCTCTTGCGAAGTTCTGCCTCGCTCGCCTCGCGCGCCTTTTCCTCCGCCGCCTTTTTCGCGGCGGCGGCTTCGTCCGCTTTCTTTTTCTCCAGCGCCTTCTTGTCCGCGGCCGCCTTGTCGGCGGCAGCCTTCTCCGCGGCCGCTTTCGCCGCCGCCTCCTTTTCTGCCTCGAGCTTCGCCTGCTCCTGCACCTTCTTTTGCTCCTCCAGCTTCTGCTGTTCGAGCTTTTCCTGCGCCAGGCGTTCTTCTTCCTTCTTCCGCTCCAGTTCCGCCGGGTCGGGCTTGGGCGGACCCTGCTCTTCGATCGGTGCAGGTTCGGGTTCGGGCTCCGGTTCCTGCTTCGGCGGTTCGGGCGCCGGCTTGGGCGGCGGCGCGATGTTCTTGAGCGCGCGTTCATCGACGACCGTCGCCTCGATGGCGATGGTCGTCGGCTGCGGCGGCTTGTGTTTCCACGTGAACCAGCCGTACACCGCGGCCGCCACGATTCCCGAGTGCAGCAGCAGCGACAGCGCGATCGCGCGCCAGCGGCCCTTGGTAAGAGACTTCTGTCTCGGCATTGCGCCTAACGAGCCCGCTTCTGTTCCGGGGGCTGGGTGATGAAACCCACTTTGGTCGCGCCCGCCCGCTGCAGGATGGTCATTGCCCCAACTACTTCTCCGTATGCCACGCGATAGTCGCCGCGCACCAGCACCGTGGTCTCGGGCGCCCGGCGCAATACCGCGCCCGCCATGGCTTCGACCTTCTCGGGGCTGACGGGTTCATCCTCGGGCTTGTTGTAATTCAGGAATAACCGGCCGTCCTGGTCGATGGTGAGCACGATGGGTTTGGCGTCCTTCATCATCTCCGGCGGTATCGGCCGCGCCGCGGCCTTCGGCAGATCCACTTTCACGCCTTCGGCCAGCAGCGGCGCGGTGATCATGAAGATGATGAGCAGCACCAGCATCACGTCGATGTACGGCACGACGTTGATCTCGCCCATGAGCCGGCGGCGTCTGCCTTTCGGTTGTGCGGCTGCCATGATGCCTCCTCAGGCGCTGCGGCCCGCGTAGCGCTGCAGGATGGTGGAGAACTCTTCCATGAATGCGTCGTAACGCAGTTCGAGCCGGCTGACCTGGTCGGCGTAGCGGTTGTAGGCGATCACCGCCGGAATCGCGGCAAACAATCCGATGGCGGTGGCGATCAGGGCTTCGGCGATGCCGGGCGCGACCATGGCGAGCGTCGCCTGTTGCACGCCCCCGAGCGCGACGAACGAGCTCATGATGCCCCACACCGTGCCGAACAGGCCGACGTACGGGCTGGTGGAGCCGATGGTGGCGAGATTCGCCAGGCCTTCTTCCATTCGCTCGAGTTCCTTGAGCTGACCGACGCGCATGGCGCGCCGCGCGCCCTCGAGCAGCTGGTCGGCGGGAATGCCGCCCTGCTTGAGCCGCGCGAACTCGCGGAAACCGAATTCGAAGATGCTCGACATGCCGGTGGCGCCACCGCGGCTTTCGATCTGCCGGTAGAGCGCCGTGAGATCGCCGCCCTTCCAGAAGCTGTTCTCGAAATTCTCGGCTTCGTCGTGCGCCTTCGACAGCAACGAACGCTTGCGGAAAATGATGGTCCAGGAAACCAGCGAGGCCAGCAGCAGCAGTCCCATGACCACCTGCACCACGGGACTGGCTTCGAGCACCAGCCTCACTATCGAGAGTTCATGTTCCATCTCTCACCTTTGCATGAACGTTCTGGATGAAATCGGGCAAGGCGCGCGGCCGGAATGATTTCGCATCGACGCACACCACGCGCACTTCGCCGTCCGCAATTCTCGTGTCGTCGCGCGTGATGACCTGTTTGAACCGGATCGACGCGCGTCCCTCGGGCACCGGCAGGCAGCTCACCTCGAGGTCGTCGTCGAGCCGCGCCGGCTTGAGGTAGTTCACGTGCGCCTCCCGGACCGCGAATACGAAGCCGAACTTCTCCGCGATCTCGTGCTGCTGGTGACCCAGGCTGCGCAGCCACTCGGTGCGGGCACGCTCCATGAACTTGAGGTAGTTGGCGTAGTAGACCACTCCGCCCCCATCGGTATCTTCCCAGTAGACGCGTGTGCGCCAGACGAACTCGGTCACCGCTCGGCCTCGAACAGCGGGATGGTCGTCTGCGCGCGCTCCGGCACCTTGAGACCGAAGTGCAGGTAGGCGTTGCGCGTGGCCATGCGGCCGCGCGCGGTGCGCATCAGGAATCCCTGCTGGATCAGGAACGGCTCGATGACGTCTTCGAGTGTGCCGCGCTCCTCGCCGATCGCCGCCGCGAGGCTCTCGATGCCCACGGGACCGCCGTCGAATTTTTCGATGATGGTCGTGAGCAGCTTGCGATCGAGCGCGTCGAAACCCTGCGGATCCACCTCGAGCAGGTCGAGCGCCGCGCGCGCCACCGGTTCGTCGATGCGGCCGTCGGCCTTGACCTCGGCAAAGTCACGTACGCGCCGCAGCAGTCGATTCGCGATGCGCGGCGTGCCGCGCGAGCGCTGCGCGATCTTGCCGGCTCCCGACGCATCGATGGGCACGCCGAGAATGCCGGCCGAGCGCGTCACGATGCGTTCCAGCTCCGCCGTGGTGTAGAACTCGAGGCGTTGCACGATGCCAAAGCGATCGCGCAGCGGCGATGTCAGCAATCCCGCGCGAGTCGTTGCGCCGATCAGTGTGAATGGCTGAAGGGCCAACTTGATGGAACGTGCCGCCGGACCTTCGCCGATCATGATGTCGAGCTGAAAATCCTCCATCGCCGGATACAGCACTTCCTCGACCACCGGCGAGAGGCGATGGATCTCGTCGATGAACAACACGTCGCGCGGCTGCAGGTTGGTCAGGAGCGCGGCCAGGTCTCCCGGCCGCTCCAGCACGGGTCCGGAGGTCTGGCGCAGGTTGACGCCCAGTTCGCCCGCGAGGATGTTGGCCAGCGTGGTCTTGCCGAGACCCGGCGGACCAAAGATGAGCGCGTGATCCAGCGCCTCGCCGCGCTTGACCGCGGCCTGCACGAAGATTTCGAGTTGCGCCTTGACCTGCTGTTGGCCGACGTATTCAGCGAAGCGCTTCGGCCGTATCGCGCGGTCGATGGCCTCTTCCTCGCGTGTCGCGGGCGCGGCGACCAGCCGATCCGCAGAGGGTTCGCTGGCGCTCATTGCGGACGCACCGCGCCCTGCAGCGCGCGACGAATCAGGTCTTCGGTCGAGCCGCCCTGGCCGGCCAGGGGCTTGAGCATCTGCGTCACCTCGGCGGGCTTGTAACCCAGCGCAACCAGCGCATTCCAGGCCTCGCCTTCGGTGCTGGAAGCGACAGCGGCCCCGGTGCCATTCGCGGCGAAACTCGCCGCGGCTTCAGTGAGCGCGTCGAGACGATCGCGCATCTCCATGAGCACGCGTTCGGCGGTCTTGCGGCCCACGCCCGGAATCCTGGTGAGCGCGGCGGTGTCCTGCAGTTTCACCAGCGTCGCGAATCCTTCGACGCTCACACCCGACAGGATCGACAACGCGATCTTCGGACCGATCTGCGACACCTTGAGCAGGTTGCGGAACAACGCGCGTTCTTCCTGCGTGCCGAAGCCATAGAGAATGTGCGCGTCTTCGCGCACCACGAGGTGCGTCAGCAGGCGCACTTCGCTGCCGACGGCGGGCAGCGTGTAGAAGGTCGACATCGGCGCCTCGATGTCGTAACCGACGCCGCCCACGTCCACCGTGAGATGCGGCGGCGCCTTCACGACGAGTTTGCCGCGGATGAAACCGATCATGCGTATATGAGCGGCTCGATGCCGAGAAAATGATTCGCGTGGCAGATCGCCACCGCGAGCGCGTCCGACGCATCGGCCGCGAGTTTCAGATCGATGCGCAACAGTTGTTTGACCATGTGCGCCACCTGGGATTTTTCCGCGCCACCCACGCCGACCACCGCGAGCTTGATGGCACGCGGCGCGTATTCGTGCACACACAACGGCTGCGGTACGGCCGCGAGCGCCGCGCCGCGCGCCTGCCCGAGCTTGAGCGCGCTGTCGACATTCTTCGAGAGGAAAACGCGTTCGACGGCGATCTCCTGCGGCGCATGCAACGCGATCAGCTCCGCGACCCGCGCGTGAATGATGCGCAGCCGGTCGGCCAACGGGCCGCCGGCGGTGGCGATGCAGCCTTGCGCCACGATCCGCAACTCGCCGCGATCGCAATCGATGATGCCGAAACCGGTGCGCAGAGAGCCGGGGTCCAGCCCCAGTATTCGCGCCGCTCTGCTCGACGAAATACGGGCCGACGAACTCCGGGCGACGAAAGTTTCCGGAACCGCAGCTTCGCCGGGCCGGAATGCGCGCCAGGATGATCGCATCGGGTATCGCGCCAAGTCTCTGCATCCCTTGGAAAAACTGCGGGTATCATAGCCTCAATTTTGCGCCGCCTCACGCTTGCACTCATCCTCGAAACGGGCGCGTCGAATCCGTGCACAACCTCCATTCCTGCTCGCCTGAGCTGAAAGCTTCGATCGATGCGCACGCCGCCACGCTGGCCGGCTGGGGTGTAGCGCCGGCGTCCGTCGATCAGTCCGCGGAAGCCGCGGTCATCGTCGCGTCACTCACCGAAGATGCGGTGCTCGCCGCCGCGCTGCTGGCGCAGGCCGCGTTCGCCTCGGGCACGGAGCCGGCTCGTGAAATCGAGCTGCACTTCGGCCCGACGGTGAGCACGCTGGCGCGTGAGCTCGCGCACTTCGGCGACATTCGCCTGTCGCCCATGGCCGCCACCACACATCACCTCGAGCCCGCTCAGGCCGAGGCGCTGCGCAAGATGCTGCTGTCCGTGGTCAGCGATCCGCGGCTGGTGCTTGCGCGCCTGGCCCGCCAGCTGGTCGAGCTCAACGCGTCCAAGGATGGTCATGCCGCCACGCGCGAGCGGCTGGCACTGGAGACGCGTGAAGTGTTCGCGCCGCTCGCGAACCGACTGGGACTGTGGCAGCTGAAGTGGGAGCTCGAGGACCTGGCGTTCCGCTTCCTGCGACCCGACGACTATCGTCGTATCGCGTCGGCACTCGCGGAGAAACGCGCCGATCGCGAGCACTACATCACCGAGCTGTGCCGGACACTGGAGCTGATGCTGCGTACCGCGGGCCTCACCGCGGAGGTCTACGGCCGCCCGAAACACATCTACAGCATTCACCGGAAAATGGAGCGCAAGCAGCTCTCCTTCGAGCAGGTGTTCGACCTGCGCGCGGTGCGCATCGTCACCGCAAGCGTGGCCGATTGTTATGCCGTGCTCGGGCTGGTGCATGGCCGGTACACCTACATCCCGGGCGAGTTCGACGACTACATCGCAACACCCAAGGACAACTTTTACCGCTCGATTCACACCGCGGTGCTCGGGCCCGAGGGCAAGGCTGTCGAAGTGCAGATCCGCACGCGCGAGATGCACGACCAGGCCGAGCTCGGCCTGGCAGCGCACTGGCGATACAAGGAGAGCCGGGCGCAGGACGTGTCGTACGACCGCAAGATCGAGTGGATCCGGAAGCTGCTGGATACCGAGCGGGCCGGCCAGGAGGATCGCGACTTCCTCGACGCTGTGCGTGCGGAGCTGTTCGAGGACCGGGTGTACGCGCTGACGCCGAAGGGCGAAGTCGTCGACCTGCCTCCGGGAGGGACCCCGCTCGACTTCGCATACCACGTGCACACCGACCTGGGTCACCGCTGCCGGGGAGCCCGGGTCAACGGGCGCATCGTGCCCCTGACGCGGCCCCTGGCCAACGGCGAGGTGGTCGAGATCCTGACCCACAAGTTCCCGGCCCCCAGCCGCGACTGGCTGTCCGAGACCGCGGGGTTCCTGGTCAGCCCCCGGAGCCGCTCAAAGGTGCGTGGCTGGTTCCGGAAGTTAGACGAGGACGCGGCCAAGGCGGCACCACAAATCCCGGTTGTGGCGACACCGGTCCCGGCCCCTCGACGCCGAAATACCGCGAAAAAGGCCGCCAGATCGCCGGTTGTGCTGGGTGGGGTGGAAGATCTGCCCATCAGTTTTGCCCGCTGTTGCTCGCCGGTGAAGCCGGAAACCATCGCGGGATACGCCACCGTTGGCCGCGGAGTGACCATTCACCGTGCCGACTGCCCCGGTTTGAAGCGCATGAGCGCCAGCCGCCCCGACCGGCTGATCGCTGCGGCCTGGTCGGATGCCACCCAGACACAGCCCGTAACCCTCAACATTGTCGCGATCGACAGACAGGGCCTGGTCCGTGACATCGGTGACCTGTTAGCCAGTGAAAAAATTTCCATCGAGATGATGCACACCACTACCGATAAGGCGCAGTCGACAGCTACCATCGACGTCCGACTCGCGATTGACGACGTGCAGCATCTGACCCGTCTGGTCCAGCGTATACGCAGGGTGGGAAGCGTCCTGGCGGTGCGCCGAACGGGTTAACTTAATGGGAGGGGGAAATGGGGCATTCCCCGCCTCCCATGAAACGTGACGGGATGCGACGCCAGATTTCGTCGAATCACGTTTACTAATAACGATTTGTTTAGGGCTTTTTCCGGGGTACTTCACGCACATGCGTGTGCTGCTGGTCGACCATGACTCAGAGGCTCTCGAGACCATTACGCGTGCGATTCGCGGGGTGCTCGAGCTCGACTGCGTCACCAGCAAGGGCGACGCACTGCTGCTGCTGCGTCAGAACCAGTACGACGTCCTGATCGCCTGCGAGCGCGCCGTCGACGGCTCGGGCCTCGACCTGCTCGGCCGAACTACCCGCACCGCCGTTCCCCTGAAGCGGATCTTCGCGGCCGCCCCCGAGCGGCTGCAGTTGTTAGGACCTCGGCTCGCACCGTTCAAGGTCCAGCGCACGATCAACTACCCCATCGATCTCGAAGAGTTGTGGCTGGCGATTGCGCAGGTCACCGGCGATCCGAACGACGAGACCGACGGCACCATCGAGCGCGTGGTGCTCGACGAGCGCGGCATTCCCGCCGCCGGCTCGGTACCGCGCGCACCGATTCCGCCGCGGCCGCCGGCGCCGCTCGCGGAAGTCGTACCGGCCGCGGCGATCGCCGCGAGCGCCGGCCGCGCCGCCACCGCGCGACTCGCGCAGCCCGCGCCCGAACCGCCGTTGCGTGCGCCGCCGCCGCCGCGTCAGCCGCCGCCGAGCGCCGCTCCGATTGCGCGCGCACCGGCACCGCCGAAGTCCACATCCGACACCGGCCGCATGCTGCGCGCTCCGGCGCCGCCGAGAACCGCATCGGATACGGGACGCATGCGCGCGCTCGCGCCGCCGCCGCCACTGCCGCGGGTCGAGGCCATCGAACCGTTGACGACGGTGTCGACGGATTTTCCGGCGTGGACGCCGGAGTTGCCCGCCGAGGACGACTTCGCGCAAGTCGCCGCGCAGGCACGATTCGGCGTTCAGCAGAAAGCCGCCAACGAAGCATCGCGTCGCAAGCGCCAGCGCGTCTTCACGGCCGGCGGCATCGCGATCGTGGTCGCCGGCGCCATCGTTTTCCTGGTCGAAAAATTCTACGACCCTGCCGCGCGCGCACGCGAAGCCGCCATCGCCGAACAGATCGCGCAGATGGATGAGCAGCGCAAGGTGAACGACAGTCTGACGCTGATCGAGATCGACATCGAACACTCGATCATGAACAACGACCTGCCGAAGGCGCGCAGCGATCTCGCGCTGCTCGCGGAAAAGTCGCCGAATCATCCGCGGCTCGAATTCCTCAGGAAGTCGATCGAGCGCGCCGAGGAACTGGCGAAGCTATCGCCGTCCGCGGAAAAAACCACGCAGGCCGCCGTGCTGCCCGCCTCGAACGAGCAGCGACCCCCCGCGAGCAAGCCCCGGACGCCGGAACGCAACGCCGATCGCGCGCCGGAACGCACCACGCGCGCGCCCGATCGCCTGGTCACGCAGCGCTCCGGCAGCGCCGCGCCGCCGCCGCCCACTCGATCCTACGGAGCACCCATCGGCGAGGCACCTCGCGAAACGATTCCGCTCAATGCGCCGATCAACGCGCCACCGGCGACCACCATGCGCCGTCCCGACAATTCTTTCCCCGGCCGCACCATCGAGGCCGGCGATCTCGGCGGCCAGGCGCCAGCGCCTCAACCCACGCGCGTCGTGAGCGCGCCGCCGAATGCCGCGGGCTCCGCGGCCGTGCAGATGCCGAGCGCGGCACCGCCTGCACCGCAGTCCGTCCCCGCGCCCGTGGACGTCGTGCCGGCCAAGATCGTCAAGCGCGTCATGCCGGTGGCGCCATCGAACCTGCCGCGAAACTCCAAGGGCGGCTTCGTGATCGTGAACTTCAAGATCGGCACCAATGGTCGCGTCAGCGACATCCAGGTGGTCGAATCCGAACCTCAAGGTGTGTTCGACAAGTCCGCGCAGGACGCCGTGCGCAAGTGGGTCTACGAACCGCGCAAGGAAAACGGCGTGGCCGTGGAATCCACGGCCAAGACCAAGCTGGTATTCGATCCGTCTAACTGATCAGTCGATCTCCGATTCGTCGCGGACCACCAGCACGAATCCCAGACCCCGCACGATCGGCTCTACGCAGCCGCGCCTCAGCCTGGTGGGCCGCGGCTCCGGTGGCTCGTAGTCGAAGTGCACCGCCCAGCGTGTTTTCTGCTCCCTGCACGGAGAATTCACACGCAGCGATTTCGCGAGCTTGAATGCCGCAGCGTCGAGGTTATCGAAACCGCTGCTGCGCACGACTTCGATGTCGCGGGGATATTTGCTGCCCGGCGACGCCACGAAGGCCACAATGACTTCGCCCGCCTCCTCCCGGCGCAACGAACCCGGCGGGTAGTAGTCGTCGAAGTCGCGTATCTCGACCGTGACCGCGCAGGTCGAGGCCGGCGCGTCTTGCGCGTGGACACCCAGCGCGCACAGGAGCATCAGCGCGGGCAGGCAGTTCCGGGCAATGGATCTGATCGTTGGCACATGGGGTTGGACGACCCGGACTGCCGATTCCTTGGTCCGCCTCGCCAGATCCCTAACGATTGATGTTGTCGATGGCGCGTTTGTCGGCTGCGAGCGCCGCTTCGTGCAGTGCCTCGGACAGCGTGGGATGAGCGTGGATCGTGCGCTGCAGATCTTCGCTGCTGGCCGAATATTCCATCGCCAGTACCGCCTCGGCGATGAGCTCGCCTGCCAGCGGTCCGATGATGTGTACGCCGAGGATCTCATCGTCGTCCTGCGCGGCGATCAGCTTGCAGAACCCGGCCGTGGATTCCATGGCTCGCGCGCGGCCACTGGCCGCGAACGGGAACTGGCCGATCTTGTAGGCACGGCCGCTGGCCTTCACCTGCTCCTCGGTCTGTCCCACCCAGGCGATCTCGGGCGCGGTGTAGATCACCGAGGGAATGACGTTGTAGTTCATGTGGCCGTACTTGCCGGCGATCATGTCGCCGACCATCACGCCTTCGTCCTTGGCCTTGTGCGCGAGCATGGGTCCGCGCACGCAGTCGCCCACGGCCCAGACGTTCTCCGCCGTCGACTTGCAGTGATCGTCGACTTTGATGAAGCCGCGATCGTCGACAGTCACTCCCGTGCCATCGGCGAGCAGGTCCTTGGTGAATGGCCGGCGGCCCACGCAGACGATGAGTTTGTCGACGCTGATCGTCTGACTACCCGAGGCATCCGCGTAGGTCACCTCGACGCCGCTCGCGGTGGACTTCGCGCCTGACACCTTCGCGCCCAGCTTGATGTCGAGGCCCTGCTTCTTGAAATGGCGCGCGGCCTCTTTCGCCAGGCCTTGATCTGCCACAGCGAGGAAAGTATCGAGCGCCTCGAGGATCACCACTTCGGAACCCAGGCGGCGCCATACGCTGCCCAGCTCCAGTCCGATGATGCCGGCGCCAACGACACCAAGTTTCTTCGGCACGCTCTCGAGATCGAGCGCGCCCCAGTTGTCGATGATGTTCTTGCCGTCGAACTTCATGCTCGGCAACTCGGTGGGAATCGACCCCGAGGCCAGCACCACGTGCTTCGCGGACAGCGTTTCCTTCTTGCCGTCGTGCGCGGTGAATTCGACTTTCCGGCCAGGCAGCAGCCGGCCGTGGCCCTGCAGCGCGGTGACGCCCGCGCTCTTGAGCAGCATCGCAATACCGCTGGTGCTCGCCTTGACGACACCGGCCTTGCGCTTCTGCATCTGCGCGACGTCGAAGGAGACACCACTGACATTGATGCCGTGCACGCCGAGCTCGTCTTTCGTCTTGTGATACAGCTCCGAGGATTCGAGCAGGGCCTTCGACGGGATGCAGCCCGCATTGGTGCAGGTGCCGCCGAAGACGGCCGTGCCGTCCTTGTTCTTCCATTCGTCGATGCAGGCCACCTTGAGCTTGTTCTGCGCCGCGCGAATGGCGGCGGGATAACCCGCCGGACCGCCACCGATGACGATCACGTCGTATTCGTGAGCCATGAAATCCTCTTGTTAAACGCCCAGCAGCAGCCGCGCCGGATCTTCCAGGCCATCCTTGATCGCCACCAGGAACTGCACCGCTTCGCGGCCGTCGATGATGCGATGGTCGTAGCTCAGCGCCACGTACATCATCGGCCGCACCACGACTTCACCGTTCACGACCACCGGGCGCTCCTTCGTGGCATGCATGCCGAGGATGGCGCTCTGCGGCATGTTGACGATCGGCGTCGACATCATCGATCCGAAGGTGCCGCCGTTGGTGATGGAGAACGTGCCGCCGGTGAGATCCTCGATGGTGATCTTGCCGTCGCGCGCCTTGCTGGCGAACGCGCCGATGTTCTTCTCGATGTCGGCGTAGCTCTGCAGGTCGCAGTCGCGCAGCACCGGTACCATCAGGCCCTTCTCGGTCGAGACCGCGACGCCGATGTCGTAGTACTCGTGGTAGACGATGTCGTTGCCTTCCACCGAGGCGTTGACCACCGGGAAACGCTTGAGCGCCTCGACCGCCGCCTTCACGAAGAACGACATGAAGCCGAGCTTCACGCCGTGTTTCTTCTCGAACGTGTCCTTGTACCTGGCGCGCACGTCCATCACGGCCTTCAGGTCGATCTCGTTGAACGTGGTCAGCTGTGCCTGGGTTTGCTGCGCTTCGAGCAGTCGCTCGGCGATGCGCGCGCGCAGGCGCGTCATCGGCACGCGCTGATCCTGTCGACCGGCAGCGCCGCTTCTCACGGCAGGGGCGGCGGACGCGACAGCCGCGCTCTTCGACGGCGCAGTGGCCGGTTTATCCCCACCGGCCGCCTTGGCGGCCGGCTTTTCAAGATACTCCACGACGTCACCTTTCGTGATGCGGCCATCCCGGCCGGAGGCCGGGATGTTCGCCGGGTCGAGCTGCTTCTCCTCGACCATGCGGCGCACCGACGGAGCGAGCTTGTCGCTGACACCGGCCGGCGCCGCGGCAACCGCTGCCGGCTTCGCGGCGGCGGCCGGAGCGGCTTTCGCCGCGGGTGCGGCGGTCGCGGCAGCGGCACCCTCTTCCAGTACCGCCAGCACCTGGCCACTCGTCACCGAAGTACCCGCGACGATCCTGAGCTCCTTGAGCACGCCGTTCACCGGCGCCGGCACTTCGAGCACCACCTTGTCGGTTTCGAGGTCGGCGAGATT
>Ga0070689_100001928_pt1 | contig 13415 bp, 12 predicted proteins | sample KBSS23HmetaG_FD_64669 | JGI IMG/M metagenome (GOLD analysis project Ga0070689, IMG submission 64669) | Switchgrass rhizosphere microbial communities from Kellogg Biological Station, Michigan, USA - KBS S2-3H metaG | ecosystem: Host-associated > Plants > Roots > Rhizosphere ...
GAGCGGCTCGAGCAGCTGGCGCGCGCGCTCGGCCACGAAGCGCCGGGCCCGGGCCGCGCGTTCGGTCCCGACGATCCGCTGCCGGCGCCGGCCAACGAGCTGATCGAGCGCGCGCTCGAGCGCGCGACCGCGGCGTCGTTCGAGGACTGGCGCTTCCTGTGCGAGTCGGCGCTGCCGGGGTTCGCCGCGCGCGGCGGGCTCGAGCGCGCCGCGGCGCTGCGCATCCTGACCGAGCTGCGCAAGCGCGTCGCGCTCCAGGATCTCGGCGGCAAGGCGCTCTCGAGCATGGAGTACGTGATCGACGGCGGGCGCATCGCCGCCCACACGCTGCCCGGTCTCTCCGGGAAATCGGAAGGCGGGATCTATCGCATCCTCGACCAGGTGCCGCCGCTCTTCGACGCGCTCTCCACCTCGAGCTCCGCGGGCGTGTACGGCCGCATTACGGAGGCGACGCGCGACGACCTCATGCCGCCGCGCGATCCACGGCGTGACGTGCTGGTCATCGACTTCGGGGGATTCGTCGGCGAATCCTTCAAGCTCGACTCCGCGTCGCGCATCGTGAGCGAGGCGGTGCGGCTCGGCTGGCGCCACCTGATCGGTTACGGCTTCGACGGCGGACCGCGCTACGTGGGCACCAACCTCGCCATGCCGGGAGGACAGGCGGCCGCGGACGTGGTGATCGAGCTCTACGGCCGCGAGTTCGGCGACTTCTGCGGCGCGCTGCTCGAAGGCGCGCGCATCCTGGTCTACGGCCAGGGCCAGAGCCACTGGGGCATGAAGGCCGACAGCGGCTACGTCTTCGTGCTGCAGGACGCGCTCAACACCGTCGGCTACGCCGCGCACGGCGGCACCTTCAGTGTGTGGGATTCGGGCTCGCGCTTCGCGGCCGCCGGGCAGAACAAGGTGCATCTCGCCGACGGCAAGACCATGGCGCCCGGCTTCAAGACCATCCACTTCGGATCGCCGAACGAATACGCGTTCGAATACCTGATGTCGGGCGGCGACAACTCGCTCCACGTCATCATGGGACTGCGCAAGCCCGACGGCCGCGGGCAGCTGTCGCTCAAGTACAAGCCCTACTCCGGCAAGTTCCTGATGTCGGGCGCGGCAGCGGGGCGAGTGTTCGTGTTCGATCCGCTGGTGAAGCTCGATCCCGCCCAGTATCACGGCAACGTGCTCTCGGCGATCACGCCGGAGGAATGGAGCAAGGACCTCGCGCCGTTCCTGGGCGCGGAGTCGAAGCGGCGCGGACTCCCAATCCGCATCGAAGGCGAGCACATCACCGTCCGCTTGGATGGCGAGTGGCGGCGCTGGCGCTACGACGAGGCGTTCGCCAAGCTGATCCCGGTCAAGGTCGCCAAGGCCGCGCAGGAAAAGGGCGTGGTGCCGCGAGCCCTCACGCAGATCGTCGGCGAGTAGACTCGACGTCACGAGTTTGCTTGACCCCCTGATCGGCCGAGGTCGATAGTCAGCGCAAGCTTCTCTTCCGGGCCCCCACACCGCGAAGATTCTCTCGACGACTCTGGGAGAGGCGCGTGCCCGATCGAGCTTGTCTCTACACCATCGCGTTCTTGCCCCGCGAGCGGATCGAGGCGCTCCTCCTCGACGAGTTCCTGCCGCTGGTGCAGGAGATCCGCCACCACCCGGATCTCGATTCCCTGTTCTTCGTTCGCTTCTCCGACCCCCGCTGGCAGCTGCGTTTCCGTATCTTCGGCCGTCCCGAGTGGGTGAACGGAGCGCTGCGCGACCAGCTCGAAGCCCGCATGGCCCGGCTTCAGGCCGACGGCGCCATCGAAGGCCACGCCTTCAGCCGCTACGACCGCGAGATCGAGCGTTACGGCGGCGAAGAGGGGATGGATCTCGCCGAGCGACTGTTCTTCGTCGACTCGCTGGCCGTGCTCGAGCTGTGCGATGCCGACCGGCGGGGCGCGTTGTCGAAGTCGCGCCGTGAAGTGGCGCTGCTGGCCGCCGACCGTCTCGCCGATCTCGCGGGCTTCGACGAGCGGCAGAGGCTCCACTACTACCGGCAGGGTTACACGTGGGCGCTGGAAACCGGAGAGTGGAGCGGCGCCGATCTCGAAGTCCTGGAGCGGCGTTTCGCCGCGCTGAAGCCCGGTCTCGAGCGACTGTTCTCCGACTCCGGTGATGAAGCGTCACGCTGGGGAGGCGAGGCCGCGGCCGAGATCATGCGGCGCTTCTTCGCCTCGGCCGCGCCGTGCATGAAGGCCATCGTCGATGCGCACGCCGCCGGTCGAATCCGACAGGACCTGACCTACCTCGTCTGGTCCTACGCCCACATGTTCACTAATCGCCTCGGCGTGGAGTCGACGCCCGAAGCGATCCTGCGCTACTTCATGCACCGCTTCTGGCAGGAGCGCCGCCACGTGGTGGCCTGAGCCATGGCTTCCGATCCCGTCCTGATCGCGCGCATCGCGACCCTGCCATTCGAATGCGCGCTCGAGTCGATCGCCGCGCTCGCTCCGCTGCTCGAGAACACGGCGCAGCTCTCCGAGCAGGTCGATGCCGAGGCGGCGAAGCTCGAGGCCCTGCTGTATGCCGCGGCCGGTCCGCGAGAAGACCCTTCACCCATGCTCGAAGCACGCGGCTCCGCGGTGGCGACAGCAACGGCGCGAACCGAGCTGCTCTCGCTGCGGCGCGCCGTGCATCATCGCCGCCGTTCCGTTCTCCTCGAGGCGGCGCGCGATCTGGAAAGCCGCGGACCCGAGATCGCCGCCGAGCTTCGCCGCCACCTCGACACCCTGCATCGGCTCGATGAGCACACCACCCGCCTGCGGGTGGCGCACGACCGCGAGCTGGCAGCCGGCGCCCACAGGCTGCTCGCCATGATGGCGGAGCCGATTTTCGAGCAAGGCATCCGGCTCGTGAGCCGCACGCTGTTCGAGAAGGCGAAGCGCCTCGAAGGCGTGAGCTTCCATCGCTGGAAGCACCGCGAGCGCCATACCGCGCTCAAGCTGGCCGCCTATCTGGCGCGTGCGGCGAGCAAGACCAGTCCGAACGGAGTGTTCTGCGCGACCACGCTCGCGCGCCTGTCGGATCGAGCCGCGTGCTCGGGCGAAAACACGATCGCGGCGCTCGACGTGCTGCTCGCCGTGGGGGAGAGCCGCAAGATCACGGCCTGCCTGGCCGCCGAGCCCGCGCTCCAGGACGCGGTGATCCCGCACGCCAATCCCACGCTGCAGGAGAACGAAGGACTCTGGACCTTCTGGCGCGCCGCGACGGCCCGTGAAGACAAGGATGAGGAAGTGAAGTCGACGGTGCGCATCCATCCGGTGGCGAGCGCGCTGCTCGAGAGTTGTGACGGAGTGCGGAACCTGGAGCAGGTGTTGGAGCACGCCTCGGCGCGCACCGGCGTCGCGCCGGCGGATCTCGCCGCGTTCGCGCGCAAGCTCTCGAACGTCGGGCTGTTGATCGCCGAAGTCGAGATTCCGTGGAGCGAGCGCCGGCCATTGCGGCGAATCACGCAGGTCGCGCAGGAGCATGGAATCCAGGCGGATTGGGTCGATCGCGCGCGGGACCTGGAAGCCTCCGTCGATCGGGTCGCGGCGACGCCCTGGCCGGAGCGCCGCGCGCTGCTCGACCGCGTCTCGGCCGCGGCGGAGGGCCTGCCTCATCATCGTTCCATTCACCACGACGAGCTGGTGCGGGTCGATGCGGCGAGCGCTCTGGACATCTCGCTGCCGCGCCCGGTCACGGGCGAGCTCCAGCGGTTCATGAGCTGGTACGCGCGTCTGTTCGGGGCCATGTACCCGCGCCAACGCTTCGTCGAGAACCATGCCGAGCGTTTCCTGGCGAGATTCCCGGCCGACACCGACGTGTCTCTCCTCGATCTCTATCACGGGATCTTCGAGCCCCGAGGCGAGTCTCGGCCCACGGCCTTCCCGACCCCCTCGGGCGCGGACCCGCTCGCGGATCGCGCGCGCCGTGCGCACGCGAAGGTGCGGGAGCTCCTGATCCAGGCGGCGCGGCGCGCCGGGCGCGACGGTGGCGCGGACGTGGCGCTCGACGCTCTCGATTGGGAGCCGATCCTCGGCGACGTTCGAGAGCCGCGCTGGTCCTGCGGTGTGCTGTTCCAGGTGGCCGCGGCCGACGCCGCGGCGATCGATGCCGGCGGCTTCCGGCTCGTCCTCAATGGCCTCTACGCGGGGGGCGGCCTTGCGGTCGCTCGCCTCGCTCATCTGCACTCGAACGGCAGCGATGTCGAGGATGGGCCGCTCGCGCGGGAGATCCGCGACACGTGGTCTGCGCTGGGCGCGAACGGCGAGATCGTCGCCGAGATCTCGTACATGCACGGCGGTCGCACCGCGAATGCCGGATTGCGGCCCAGCCTCTTCCGCCACGAGATCGTGCTGCCGGGCGATCAGGCCACGCCGGGGCGGGAGATCATTCCGCTGCACGAGCTGGCCGTCCGCTTCGAATCCGGCGCACGGCGCTTCCGGCTGCGCTGGACGACGCGCGGCGTGGACGTGCGGCCGATCGTCTCGAGCGGCATCAGCCCCGAAGGGCTGGTGGCGTTCCTGATCGCCGTTGGTCAGCAGGATCTGCAGCCGCTCGCGCTGTTCCCGGGCTTCGAGGCCGACGACGTCGATCATTGGCCGAGGTTCCGATTCGGAAGGGTGGTGCTCTTCCGGCGGCGCTGGACGCTGCCGCTCATCGAGTCGCCTTTCACGCCCGACATTCCAGCACTCGACGCCCGCCGCATGCTCGAGGTCGCGCGCTGGCGACGACGCCACGGGATCTCGCGCCACGTGTTCGTCCACAGCGACGAGGATCCCAAGCCGTCCTGCGTGGATCTCGAATCGCCATGGCTGGTCGAGACGCTGGTGCGGCGCTTGGTCGAGACGCCACCTCAGACGCTTTCGATCGCGGAGATGGATCCGGATCATGATCACATGTGGATCCGCGACGAGCGCGGGCGTTACGCCAGCGAGTTCCTGCTCCATCTGCGCAGCGATGCCCGGGGAGCGGCTTCCGCATGACCGTCGCGCCGCGGACTCCGCCGGGGGTCGAGTCCGCGCCGCACTCGCTCGCGCTGCTCGCCGATGCGCGATTCCGCCGCTTCTGGATCGGGCAGGCGATCTCGGAGCTGGGCGACGGCATGACGAGCCTCGCGCTGATCGTGCTCGTTCACCGCCTGGCCGGCACCCTGTCCGCGGTGGCGACGCTCACCATGCTGACCTCGCTGCCGCAGATCGCGGTGGGGCTTCAGGCCGGAGTGTTCGTCGACCGCTGGGATCGCCGTCGCACCATGATCGCCTGCGACGTGGCGCGCGCGGCCCTGGTCGCGGCACTGGTCTTCACCCAGGACCCGCTCTGGTTGCCGCTCGTCCTGGCACTCGCCGTCGCGGAGGCGGCGGCGACCGTGTTCTTCGAGCCGGCGCGGACCGCCTTCATCCCCGCGATCGTCGAAAGGCCCGCGCTGCTGTCGGCGAATGCGTTCTCACAGTCCACGCGCGTGGTGAGCATGAGCGCGGGCGCGGCGCTCGCCGGCTACCTGCTGTCGCTCCCCGGCGGCATGAAGCTGGTGTTCGCGCTCGATGCCGTGACCTTCGTCGTGTCGGCGATCGCTCTGAGCTCGATTCGGGTGCGCGCGCGCCCGATGCCGGCGGCGCAGGCTGCGCCATCGACCCCACGGCGGAGCGTGCGCGGAGAGCTGATGGAGGGACTGGCGCTGGTGTTCCACAGTCCCACCATGGTGGGACTGCTCGTGATCTTCGCCATTACCCTGCTCGGGATGAGCGCCGTGACCGTGCTCTTCGTGCCTTTCATGCTGCGCGACCTCGGCGCTTCGACGCTGGTGGTCGGTTTCGTGCGCACCGCCCAGACCATCGGGATGCTCGCCGGCGCCGCACTCCTCGCGGGGCCCGGCTCTCGATGGTCACCGGCGCGTGTCCTCGTCTGGGGCGTTGCCGGGCTCGGGCCCTGCCTGGCGCTCATGGGACTGGCGTCCCACTGGATGGCGCTGGTGCCGCTGCTCGCGGCGATCGGGTTGTGCTCGAGCGCCATGCAGGCGGGCACCGTGACGCTGCTGCAGCGCGCCGTTCCCGATCACGCGCGGGGCCGCGCCGAGAGCACCTTCGACACGCTGCTGATGGGGGTGATGCTGGTCGCCATGGCCGGAGCGGGATTCTTCGGAGATCGCTTCGGCGCGCGCGCCGTGTTCCTTTCCGCCGGCGCACTGGCGGTGATCGCCGGGTTCGTGGGTCGCTCGTCGCTCGGGTTGGGTCGCCGCGCGGTGAGAGAGCCATGGATTGCGGAAGAAACCATCATCGGGGAGCCGGGTTCCCGATGACGGCGCGGTGACGCGCCGCATTCCCCCCCGGGACAGGAGAACACGATGGACCACATCGAGGCTCTGGACCTGGAAGTCGTCGAGATCGAGCGCGCATCGAAGCCAGGGTGTACGGGCTCTTCGAGCACCCGGCCGCATTGCACCTGTCCGGTCCCGTTCGAGGAAGAGAAGTAAGAAGGAGAGTCTCAGGGGCGCGGCACGCGGTGTCGCGCCCCTGAACTTCAACGCGCCGCGGTCTGATGCGCCCAGTCGGCCTGCCGCGCCCACTCCCGGAAGCGTGTTCCCGTGATGCCGGTCTCCTTCTCGAGCCGCGGGATGTCGACGTCGTAACCGACGCGGTCGAACCATTCGAGCATGATGGCGTAGTCCTCGCTGAACTTACGCACGTCCTCGATTCGTGACGGCGTGAAGCGCACCTCGTGTCCGATCACCTGGCTGAGGACCTCGGCGACCTGAGGCATCGTGAGCGAATCGCCCGCCAGGTCGTAAGACTTTCCATTCAGCTCCTCGTGCTTCTCGAACGCGCGCGCGCCGTGCTTGCCGATGTCACGCACCGCGATCATCTGCAGAGCCGTCTCGGGCTTCATCGCGGCCTCGAGGCGGCCTTGCTGGATCGCGGGCAGGAATCCAGGCCCGAGAAAGTTCTCCATGAAGAAAACCGGCCGGATGATCGTGTAGGAATGGAAGCCGAGACCGCGTTTCGTCTCCTCCACGCGCCACTTGTTCTCGAAGTGCGGAATCCCCGTCTGACGATGAGCGGATGCGACCGAGGAGTAGACGATGTGCTGGATGCCGGCCGCCTTGGCCAGCTTCGCGAAGCGCTTGCCCTGCTCTTCCTCGCGCTCGACACCGGCTTCCCACGTGTTCTGAACCGCGAACGCGCCCCATGTGCGCTCGAGCGCCTTCGCCACCGAGCGCTCGTCGTCGAGATCGCCGCGGATCACCTCGGCGCCCGCGTTCGCCAGCTCCCTCGCAATCGGCGAGTCGGGCTGCCGGGTCATTGCCCGAACCTTGTATCCCTTCCGAATCAGCTCGTGGGTGACCGCGCCACCCTGCTTGCCCGTCGCTCCCGTCACCAGAATCACATCCTTGCTCTTGTCCATGAGGTCGCTCCTTCGTCGAGTGTCGTGCTGTGGATCCCGTCCTGAGTCGATTCTGATTCACCCATCGACGGCGGACGTCAGGAGATTCCCAAGAAGTGTCCGCGGTATCGCCTCCGGCGCGTCCTTGCCGCGCGGCGCGTGCGGAGGCTAGTCTCCGTCCATGCCTTCTCGAGCCACGTCCGATCGCACGCGCTGCGCATGGCCGGGCGCCGATGAGCTGATGATCCGCTACCACGACCAGGAGTGGGGGGTGCCGGTCCACGACGACCGCAAGCACTACGAGTTCCTGGTGCTGGACGGCGCGCAGGCGGGACTCTCGTGGCGCACCGTGCTCTACAAGCGCGAGGCCTATCGCAAGGCGTTCGCGGATTTCGATCCCGCCAAGGTGGCGCGCTTCGACGGCCGCAAGGTGCGCTCGCTGCTCGCCAACCCGGGCATCATCCGCAACCGGCTCAAGGTCGAGGGCGCCATCAGGAACGCCCGCGCATTCCTCGAGCTCCAGGAGGAGATCGGCAGCTTCGACCGCTACGTGTGGAAGTTCGTCGACGGGCGCACCAAGCAGAACGCTTGGCCCTCGCTCAAGAAGATTCCCGCTACCAGCGCGGAATCCGATGCCATGAGCAAGGACCTCAAGAAACGCGGATTCACCTTCGTGGGCTCGACCATCTGCTACGCCTACATGCAGGCGGCCGGCATGGTGAACGACCACATGGTCGAATGCTTCCGCCATCGGCAGCTCCAGCGCTGAGTCGATGATCGAAGGTCGCGGGCACGGCGCGCTGGTCGCCGCGCTCACCTTGTTCCTGGTCCTGCTCGCCGGGCTGCATCAGCTCGCCGCGCGATACGTGCACGGCGCGTTCGTCTACCCGCTCGACGACACCTACATCCACCTGGCGATGGCCAAGCACTTCGCGCAGGGCCACGGCTGGGGCATCACCGCCAACCAGTTCGCATCGAGCTCGTCATCGCCGCTGTGGACCATGCTGCTGGCGGCGTGGATGGGCGTGTTCGGGATCGGCGACGAAGCGCCGTTATTGCTCGCCACGTTGTTCGGGCTCGCCGCGGTCGTCGTCGCCTACCGCACGCTGCGCCAGCACGCCAGCACGCCTGACCTGGTGTGGGCAGCGCTGGTGCTGGCGATGGTCGCGGCGCCGCTGCCCACGCTGAGCCTCTCGGGACTCGAGCACGCGCTGCAGACCGCGCTCGCGCTCGCGTTCCTGGCGGAGTGCGCGGATCAGCTCTCGGGCGCTCCCATCGACGCCGGCAACCGCGTGCGGCTGGTCGCGCTCGCGCTGCTGCTCGGCAGCGTGCGCTACGAGAGCCTGCTGCTGGTCGGCGTCGCGTGTCTCCTGTTCGCGTTGCGGCGCTCGCTCCGCTTCGCGATCGTGCTGGGGCTCGCGGCGATCGCTCCGGTGGTGGCGTACGGCTTCTGGTCGATGGCCCATGGCTGGTACTTCGTGCCCAACTCGGTGCTGCTCAAGGCCAACATTCCGAGCGGCGCCGCCGGCGACTTCTCGCGCGAGACCGCGCTCGGCGCGCTGCTGAGGTCGCCGCATCTGCTGGTGCTGATCCTCGCCGCAGCGGCGCTGCTGATCCTCGGCGTGCGCGAGCGCAGGCGATGGACGTGGTCGCAGGTCGCGCTCGGCTTGTTCCTCGCCACCGCCGTGCTGCACGTGGCGCTCGCGCGGGTGGGATGGCTGTTCCGCTACGAGGCCTATCTCGTCTTCATGGGCGTGGTGGTCGTCGCGATCGGGCTCGATGACGCGAGAGCGCGGCTCTGGCGTCCGAGCGCGGCGCTCGCGTGGCGGGGGCTCGCGGTCACGGCTCTGCTGATCCTCGTGCTGCCGCTCTCGGCGCGCGCCGTCTCGGCGCTGCGGCGCACGCCGCGGGCGAGCAAGAACATCCACGACCAGCAATTCCAGATGGGCACCTTCCTGGCTCGCTACTACCCCGGGGCGGGCGTGGCGGCGAACGACGTCGGCGCCATCAGCTATCTCGGCGAGATCAGGATGCTCGACTTGTTCGGGCTCGCCGACCTCGAGGTCGGACGGCTGAAACTCGAGCGCCGGTGGAACACCGAGGCGATCCGCGAGGTGGCGCGCCAGCGCGGCGTGAAAGTCGCCGTCGTGTACGACTCGTGGTTCGAGAAGATGGGTGGCGTGCCGCGCGAATGGACGCGCGCCGGGCAGTGGACGATCGCGCACAACGTCGTGTGCGGAAGCGATCAGGTGGCGTGGTACGCCGTCGATCCTGGTGAATCCGCCGCGCTCCGGCAGCACCTGCGTGAGTATTCGAGCACGCTGCCTTCGGATGTGGGGCAGGACGGCCCCTATCGCGGACCCTGAGCCGATGGCCCTGCCGCGCAGGTCGCGAGCGGCTTGACCCTCGACTCGGGAGGGTCGTACCGTAGCCGCTTCCCACGTCGACCAGCGCCCCCGCCGAGGGCCTTTTTCCAGGAGGAAATGCCATGGCGCGCGATTCGCGGCCGTCCCGATCCGATGCTCGTCGGACGCCGGTCGTGGCGAAGATGGTCCCTGCCGGGGATCAGTGCCGCTGTCACTGCGGGTCCATGCTGGCGCGCGTCGTCGCCCAGGGACTCGAGCTCAAGTGCCGCAAGTGCAAGAGCCTCGTGCTGATCACGCACGATGAGCTGGTGGAGATGTACCAGCGACTCGGACTCCGTCCCTCGCCGAGTCACTCCATCCCCAAACCACCCGTCCGCTAGCTTCGAGCAACGCATCTTGACGCCGTTCTGGCTCGACCACCTCATGGTCGTGGTCCTCACCGTATTCTTCCCGATTCGCGCCGCCACCTTCGGGTATCGGCGGCTCGTGCTCGCCCCCGCGGAGCACGTGGCCGACATGCGGCGCGCGCTCTACTTCCAGGCGATCGCGCTCCAGTGGGCGCTGACGGCCTTGGGGCTCGCGATCTGGCTGATCGGCGGGCGCAGCGCGATGGCGCTGGGGCTCGAGCCGCGCGAGCCGCGCAACGTTCTCTGGGGTCTGCTAGGCGCGGCGGTGATCGCGGCCGCGTTCTGGTTCGTGCGCACTCGCGTTCGACGCGATCCGGAGGCGCTGGAACGGGTGCTGCAGAAACTCGGGCACATCGAGCGCATGTTGCCGCGCTCGATGGAAGAGAAGCGAATCTTCCATTTCGTCGCGCTCACCGCCGGGGTGTGCGAGGAGCTGCTCTATCGCGGCTATCTGATCTGGTACCTGAGCCGGTGGATCGACGTGGTTCCCGCGGTGATCGTCTCGTCGGTGATCTTCGGGATCGGGCACTCCTACCAGGGCGTGAAAGGCATCATCACCACCACGCTGGTGGGCGGGGTGATGGCGCTGATCTACCTCACCGCGGGCTCGCTATGGCCGGCGATGGCGGTGCACGCGATCATCGACATGCACGCCGGCGAGCTGGCGTACGCCGCGCTCAACCGCCCGATTCCCGCGACGCCCGACCCGGAGCCTTCGCCAGCGAGCGGATGAGCCCGAGGTCCAGCTCACCCTGGGCGCCCCAGCCGCGAACCGTGCGCGGCACCGCGGGGCGAAATCGCTCGTAGAGCCCGTACGCCTCGGCCGCCAGCCGGCGCGGAGGACGCGAGCGAGCGAGCGCGACCATCGCGGCTTCGACGGCATCGAGGTCGTCGCCGAACTTGGCGGTCAGATAGCGCTCGACGCTCTCCGGCGAGACCGCGCGCCCGCCATCGAGCGCGCGCCAGCCTTCCTCGGTTTCGATGGCGTCGAAGTTGCGCCCGAGCAGCGCGATCTCGACGCGCTTGCCGGGTGGGCGAGGCGACTTCTTCTTCGGCGCCTTCTCCGGCTCGGCAATGCCGAGACCGCGCGCCTTCGACGCGGCGTTCAGTCCGGCCACGGTTCGCCCATAGGTCAGCGCCGCGTCGTGCTGGTGGCCGAGGCGCTCGGCCACGACCGCGGCCCAAAGCGTAAGCACCGGCGCGCGGTTGATCCGGATCGTTCGGTTCGCCATGGACCGAAGCGTGTCAGCCGGCGGCATCGGAGTCCAGCGAGGCTCCGGTACATCCGTGCCGAGACCCACGCGATGCCCACCATCCATCCCGAGACCGCGACGGTGATCAACGCGTGCGTCCAGAAGCCCGGCAGCACCGTGGCGCCGTGGACTGCCGGCGCCACCACGGTGACGCCGAGGTAGAGCGCCCACGGCAGAAAGAGAAGCGGAAGCCGTAAGCGCCTGCCGGAGTCAGATCGCGAAGTCACGTCGCGCTCCGGTCAGCTTCGCGCCGAGCGCGAACAGCCCGCCGAGGAACAGGAAGTAGATCATCACGCCGATCGCGGTGTGCAGATGCTCGGCGCTCAGCGGTCCCCACCGGGCCGCCGCGGCGTGCAGGCGAATGGCCATCGAGATCCGCACCGCGTTCGCCGCCACCGTCACCGCGTAGGCCGCGAGCGCGCTGGAGATCAGCAGCGCGAATCGTCCACGCCATGTGGTGCGCGTGTGTGCCAGGCCGCAGGCGAGGCTCGCGAACGCCACGATCATGAAGTTGACGCCCGCGCACGCGGGCACGATCTGGAATCGGTGGTCACGGCTCAGGTATCCGATGCCGGCCTCGGCCTCGAAGCGCGCCCCCGACAGCCACTCGACCAGGCGGCGGGTGGGGCCGAGGACCCACAGCAGGTCTTCGAAGCGCGCGCGGCTGTAGAAGTCCTTGAGTCCCCATGCGACGCCGAGCGCGAATCCGATGAGCGCCAGGTTCAGCGTGCGCTCCCACCACGCGCGATCCACGGATTCGCTCATGAGGGAATTCGCTCCCGCGAGATCGGGCGCTGGCACAGCGCCACGCCGATGCAGGCGAGCAACGCGAGCGCGAACACCCAGCCGAGGCCGGGTTCGTCGCCCATCCCCATGCCGCCGATCGCGCTGTTGCTCACGCCGGCCGGAAGCGGCAGCGGCTGGACCACGTCCTGGCCCTGGGCGAGTGGATTCTGGATCACTTCGCGAACGGCGATGAACGACGTGTGCCGGGTCAGCAGGTTGTACGTCAGACCGAGCGAGACCAGCTGCTGCTTCACCTCCTCGGTCTCCTGCGAGTCGCCGAAGTCCGAGAGATCGGCGATGCGCGTCCGCGCCCACAGATAGCGAAGCGCGGTGCTCGAGGGGTCGGGCTCGACCGCGGCGGCGTCGAAGGTCTGACGGAACGTGCCTGTCCCCGACGTGCCCGTCACCACGACCTGGCCGCGGCCCTCGCCGCGCCACTTGCCGAACACCACGATCGGCCGCTCGGCCATCACGTCCGGGATCGCCTTCGGCTGCACGTCGTAGGCGTCGAAGCCTTCGAAGGCGACCCGCACGTCGGTCAGCAGGGGATACTGCACGTACTCACGGAAGCGGCCCGCGCACAGTCGCGCCTCTTCGGGACCGAGCGCCACGAACGGCTCGCCCATGCCCGCGCGTGCGATGCCTTCGATGAGGTGGCGATTGACCCCGCTGCCGATCCCGAACGCGAACACGTTCGCGCGCCCGAGATTTTCGCGAATGAAGGTGAAGACCTCGCGCTCGGCGCCGATGTAGCCATCGGTGATCACGAGGATGCTGCGCGAGCGCGCGTCGCCGTCTTCGGGCAGCGCCATCGCGCGCTTCACCGCCGCGAGCAGCTCGGTGCCGCCGCCGCCCTGCTCGAGGTCGATGAGGGTGAGCGCCTGCTCGATGTGCTCGGGGGTCGCGGTCAGCGAGGCCGCCGACATCAGGCGCGAGCCGCCGGAGAACAGCAGGACGTTGAAGGTGTCGTCCGGGCGCAGGTGCCCGATCAGATCGCGGAGCAGCGCCTTGGTGGTGTTGAGCGGGAAGCCGAACATCGAGCCCGAGACGTCGACCACGAAGATGTACTCGCGCGGCGGGATCTCGTCGAGGCTCACGCGGCGCGGCGGCTGCACCATGGCGAGGAAGAAGTTCTCGTACTCCCCGCGGTAGAGCATCAGTCCCGACTGGATGCGATCGCCCTCGAGACGGTAGCGCAGCACGAAGTCGCG
>Ga0070689_100001930_pt1 | contig 13414 bp, 10 predicted proteins | sample KBSS23HmetaG_FD_64669 | JGI IMG/M metagenome (GOLD analysis project Ga0070689, IMG submission 64669) | Switchgrass rhizosphere microbial communities from Kellogg Biological Station, Michigan, USA - KBS S2-3H metaG | ecosystem: Host-associated > Plants > Roots > Rhizosphere ...
GCGACGAGCGGCAGCGTCGGATCGGTGAACGCGGCGCGGAGGCGCGGCGGGAGGAGGCGGAGCATGTCGTCGGCGCCGAGGAGCATCGCGCGCATGACGGCGACCATCGCGCCGCTGCTCGCCCCACCGACCGCATCGATCGGCACGTCGAGCTCGGCGAGCGCGCGGACGACGCCGATGTGCGCGTAGCCGCGCGATCCGCCGCCGCCGAAGACCACGCCGACCGCGTTGCCGGTGAGGATCCGGACGAGGCGCTCCACGTCGGAGCGCGAGTTCCTGCGCACGTGGTGGTGATCGTCGACGCGCCGCCCGGTGAGCCACGCGGTCGTCCCGGGGAACGTCGTCGCTTCGTCCGGCTGGAGGAGGACGAGCCGTTGCCGCGCCATCCGCTCCGAGGTGGGGCGCGACGCCAGGCGGCGCTCGACCTCGCCGAGCTCCGGCGACCCGCGACCGTGCCCGACGAAGAGGACGTCGTCGGCGTGGCGGAGCGCGCGATCGGTCCACTCCGACCACGCCGCGTCGGCCTCGTAGACGACGAAGTCGTGCGCTTCTTCCTGGGTCATCAGCCACGACGTGAGGCGGATGTGCGCCGCGTCGCCCGGGTTCGATCGCGCGATCCCCGGTTTTCCGAGCTCGGCGTCGACGCGCTCGGCGCTCAGGTGGAGGACCGATCCGTGGCGCGCGAGGCAGCGCGCGAAGTCGGCTGCGAAGCGCGCCGCGGAGGCGGCCGGCCCGATCGGGACGATCGCGAACGACCGCGTCCCGCGCCGCCGCTCGCGCCCCGACGCCATCTGCCTTTGGAGGCGCTCGACGAGGAGGCGCGACGTCTCGAGGAGCGCGCGCGGGTGCCGGCAGACGATGTCGTCGAACGCCGTTTGCGGGAGCCAGACGAGCTCCGTGTCGCGGAGCGCGTACACCGTGGCGGACCGCTCCTTGTGCGTGAGGAGCGCCATCTCGCCGACCCACTGCCCGGGGCCGATCTCGTCGATGACCCGCTCCTGTCCGCCCGGCCCTTCGATGACGACGCGGAGCCGGCCGAGGACGACGATGTACGCGCCGTCGGCCGGGTCGCCTTTGCGGAAGAGCGTCTCTCCGCCCCCGATCTGCACCCACGTGACGCTGGCTTCGAGCTCCTCCCGCGTCTTCTTGTCGACCTCGCCGAAGAGCGCCTTCAAGTGCGCGGCGATCTTCGACCTCCGCATTCGCGCGCGGAGCGCGCGCGAGAGGACGTCGACCACCTTCGGGTTGTCGCGGACGAGCGCGTCGAACCGCTCGCGATTCAACCCGAGGACGCGCGTCTCTTCGGCGGCGGTGGCGGTGGCGGATCGCTTCCCGCCGACGAGGAGCGCGACTTCGCCGACGATCCCGCCCGGGCCGATCTCATCGATGACGATCGATCCGCCGCGCCCGTCGCGACCCGACTCGTCGAGCTGATCGAGCGAGATCGCGAGCCGTCCGTCGGCCACGAAGAAGAGCCCGTCGCCGTCGTCGCCCTGGCGGAAGAGGACCTCGCCGGCGCGGAGGACCTGCTCGCGGAGCGCGGGGAGGAGCCCTTGGATCGCAGCGTCGTCCAACCCCACCTTCGCGAGGTGAATCGGGCGGAGCCAGGTGTCGGGGATCGCGGACATGGGATGCCGGGCCTAGCGGCGCCGAAGGCGACCGCGTCCAGGAGGGGTCTCGAGTTCTACGGCGAGCGCGTGGCGATCACCGTCGCCATCGCGTAGTCGAGCGAATGGCTGATACTCACGTCGAGCTCGACGCCGGCCTCCGTCATCCAGGGGCGGAGGCGGGCGCCCGCGCGGATCGTCGGGCGCCCGTTCTCTTCGTGCGTGATCTCGATGTCGATGAACGTGATCTTGGGCAGGTCCGCGAAGCCCGAGAGCGCCTTGATGCACGCCTCTTTGGCGCAGAAGATCCCGCCCAGAGACGCCCACGCGTCGGGTTTGCGATCGCAGTATTCGCGCTCGTACTCCGTGAAGATCGCGCGGTTCCCGCGGATCCCGGATTTGCTCCGGAGCTCCGCGAGCGACTGGATGTCGCTGCCCACCCTGGTCAACGAGCCCTCGTCACACGGCGCGCGTCAGGAGGTGGCTTCCATCGACGCGGTCGCGTCGACCTTGCTCCGCTCCTGCCCGAGCGACGGGCGCGGCTGCTTCACCGCGGCGAGGCTCTTGAAGTACCCGCGCTGGAGCTCCTCCACCGTCTCGTACCGCTGCCCGGTGGACTCCTCGACCGCCTTCAGGATGCTCTTCCGCTTCTTGGCGAAGAGGCCGTCGGTGTAGTGCTGCTGATCGGTGACGGCGTCCGCGTGGTTGTGCGTGCGGACCGTCTCCCACCAGTTGACGTATCCCTCGCGCGGCGTCTGCGCGTCGCGCTTCGAGCCATAGAGCTCGCCGCCCTTCGGGCGGAGCCAGGTGAACGCCATCGCGAGCGCGTCCTTCGCCGGATACACCTTCGAGTCGACGAGCGCCTGCGCGAACGACACGAAGTACTGGCGGTGCTGCACCTCGTCCTTCATGACCTGGTTGAAGACGTCGTGGATGAGCGGGCTCTTCGTCGCCTTCGCCTGGTTCGCGTACGTGACCGCGACCTCCACCTCGACGCACGCCTGGAGCATCATGTTGCGGAGGAAGTTGTCGGTCGGGAAGAGGCCGCGGTGCTGGACGACCTCCTCCTCCGGGATCGGGTCGCAGCAGAACTCCTCGAGGAGCGTCCCGTACGCGACCTCGTGGTGCGCCTCCTCCTCGAGCCAGTAGCGCGAGATCCACGCGCCGGCGGCGTGGAGGACGATCGACCCGGTGTGGTTCTCCTTCTCGATCTCCTTCGCGTAGCGGAGCGCGGTCTGCGCGAGGCCGATCCCGCCCGGCATCGTCGTGAGCTCGCCGCGCGCGACGTGCCAGAGGACCGCCTTGTCCTCGGGAGCGATGTTCTTGGGCTTGCCGTGGCGCTTCAAGATCTCGAAGACGCTCCAGCGGCGGTATTCGTGATACCGCTGCTGATATCGAAGCATCTGCGGCAGCGTGAGCCCGTCGTTCTCGATCGCTTTGACCAGATCCATCATCACGCGCATGGCAATCACCGATCCCATGGAAGAAGGCGCGGCCGGCTTCGCCGCCGCTAGAATCGTTCAGTTCTGATTAAGTTGATTGTTTACCTCGGCGATCACGTCGTCGATGGTGTTGTTCAGCGTCATCGTGGGGAGCTCGATGCGATCGTCGATCTCGAGCTCGGCCATCGCGCCGGCGACGGCCTCCACCAGATCGATCGAGTTCGACGCCACCGGGGAGCGCGCGACGACCTCGGCGAGCTTCAGCTTCTTCCCGTAGAGGGACGCGGGCTCCAACTGGAGACGTCGGGCGACTACGGACTTGAATTCTTCGATCGTGGTACTCACCGTGGCACGCTCCGTGGCTCGGAAGGGGTAATCGTATTTGGTTTTCGAGGCAGGCGAGGCGGTCCGCCATGATGAAGTGTGGCGGGCTGTCGGGCAAGGTGAAATTCGCTCGTTTTTACATTTTTTCGTAATTCGAAACGTCTCGGAAATAGCGACGGAATAACCATCAAAACGCGCGGAGCTTCCGGCGTTTTTTTCAATTACTCTCTCTCCCCGGCGGCTTCGTGGGATTCCCGCGCGGGAGCGGGCCGGCCGGTCGGGAAGACGGGCGCTCGGAGCGATCGCCGAAGACGCCGAGCGGATTTTGCATCACGTCGGTTTCGGCCACGTCCCACGACTGCGCCGCGGATGGAGGCTTCGCGCGGCCGTCCATCAGCGCCGTCTTCGCCGGATCGTACGGAGCACCGGGCGGCGCGGACTGGCCGGGACGCGGGCTTACCGGATTCGCGATGACGAGCGTGCCGCCGGCGCCCGGCGCGCCGCCCGGGCGCGGGTGGATGATCGCGGTGCTGCTCCCGTCGTCGTACGCCACGGCGGGCTCGCCCCACCGGACCCATTTCAAATCGACGACGAAGATCGCGTAGAGCACCGGCACGAGGAGGAGCGTGATCCCGGTCGCGAGCGTGAGCCCGCCGATCTGCGCGTAGCAGAGCGGCTCCCACAGCGGGCCGCCGTGGATCGCCAGCGGCACGAGGCCGAGCACCGTCGCTCCGACGGTGATCATCACCGGGCGGAGGCGCTTCGTCCCCGCGTCGAGGAGCGCCTTCCGCAGCGTGTCGCCGCGCTCCTGCGCCTCCTCGATGTAGTCGAAGAGGACGATGATGTGGCTCACGATGACGCCGATCAGGCTGATGACGCCGACGATCGCCGTGAACCCGAACGGCGATCCCATGATGACGATCGCGAGGAGCGCGCCGGCGATCCCGTACGGGATCGCCGCGAAGACGATGAGCGGCTTCACCGCGTGACGGAACTGGATGACGAGCGTGAGGAGGATCGCGAGGACGGAGACGAGCGCGACCACGGCGCTCTCGCCCGCCACCTTCTTCACGTTCTCCTCGCTCCCGCCGATCTCCATCGTGTACCCGGGCGGGAGCGACGCCTTGAGCGGCTCGAGCTTCGGGCGGATGATCCGCATCACCTCGGAAGGGAGGTGCCCGGCGGTCGGGAACGCGGCGACCGAGATCGTCCGCATTTGATTCCGCCTCTGGATCTTCTCCGACGCGAAGCTGAAGACGACCTTCGACACCTGCCCGAGAGGCACCTTCTGCGCGCCGCGCGCCGAGAGGACGTAGAGGTCTTTGATGTCGCCGAGGCTCCCGCGCTCCTCGGGGCGGAGGCGCGCGACGATCGGGATCAGCTTGTTCCCGTCGCGGAGGTACGAGAGCGGGACGCCGCTGAAGCCGCCGGCCGACGACGCCGCGACGTCGAGGTTCGTGACGCCGGCGAGGTTCGCGCGCACCGGGTCGATCTCGAGGTTCACGCGGAAGCTGTTGACGCCCCAGTCGTCGCGCACGCGATCGGCGATCGGGACGTCGCGCAAGATCGCCTGCGCGCGCTCGGAGAAACTCCGGAGCGTCGCGATGTCGTTCCCGTAGAAGCGGAGCTCGACCGGGCTCGGCACCGGCTTCCCGTTCTCGAGCTGGCGCACGTCGATCCGCGCGCCGGGGATGCGCTCGCTGAGCGCGCGCTGGAGCGGGTCGATGAGGCGCGCGGTGTCGCGGTCGTCGGTCACCTGGACGACGAGCTGCGCGTAATTGAGCTGCCGCTGCTGCGGCGCGAGCGAGTACCAGAATCGCGGCGCGCCGCCGCCGATGAACGTCGTGATCGAGTGGAGGACGTCGCGCGGCTTGGCGCTCCCCGCCTCCTCCTTCGCGTACTCCTCGGTGACCTCGCGGATGATCTTGTCGGCCTCGGTCGCCGCCTCGGTCGTGGCGGAGATCGACGCGTCCTCGGGGAGGTAGATGTCGACGTACGAGAGGTACGAGAGGTCCTTCGGGAAGAAGCTGCTCCGGAGGCGCGATCCGGCGAAGCCGCCGCCGGCGAGGACGATCGCCGAGAGGAGGAGCACCTTGTAGCGGTGGTCGATCGACCAGCCGACGAGCCGCCGGTACGCGCCCATCATCCCGGTGTCGTGGTTCACGGGCGCCTTCCGCGGCGTGCGCCGGAGGATCGCGTACCCGAGGAGCGGGATGAACGTCATCGACACGATGCGCGACGCGACGAGCGAGCACGTGAGGACGATCGGGAGGCTGTAGACGAAGCGGCCGACGTCCCCCTTGATCAAGAGGAAGGGGAGGTAGGCGACGATGTTCGTGATCGTCGCGAAGAGGATCGCGCGGGCGAGCTTGGTCGGCCCGAGCCACGCGGCGATCCGCCGGTTCTGCCCGTGATCGAGCTCGTCTTTGATCGCGTCGCTCGCGACCACCGGGTCGTCGACGAGGAGGCCGAGCGCCAGGATGAGCGCCGCGATCGACATCTGCTGCACGTCGATCCCCATCGCCGTCATGAAGACGAACGTCATGGCGAGCGTGATCGGGATCGACAGCGCGAGGACGAGCGCCGCGCGCCACTCGCGGAAGCCCAGGAAGCCGACGACCACGATGATCGCGATGGCCTCGTAGAGCGTCATCATGAAGAGGCCGATCTTGTCCTCGACCTGGCGCGGCTGGTCCGACGTCCGCGCGATGATGAGGTCCTCGGGCACCGTCTGCGCCACCTCGGTCAGCGCGGCGTTCACCTCTTCGGAGAACTTGCCGATCTGCTCCGCGTCGCGCATCTGCACCGAGAGGGTGATCGCGCGGTTCGTGTGGAAGGCGCCGGCCGCGTCGCGCCACGTGTAGTGGTTCACGTACGACGGCGGGCTCTCGTAGTCGCGGATCACCTCGGCGACGTCGCGGACGTAGAGCGGCGATCCGGTGGCGGACGTCGAGAGGAGCGTGCCTTCGATCTCGTGCTCGTCCTTGTAGCCGCCGGACGGGTCGATCGTGAGGTTCCGCCCGTCGGCCTCGACCATCCCGCCGGGGACCTGGATGTTGCGCGCGCCGATGACCTCTTTGAGCTGGTTCTGTCCGACGCCGAGCGCGGCGAAGCGCTCCTGCGAGTAGTTCAGATAGACCCGCTCGCCGAGGACGCCGGAGCGCGTCACGCGCGACACCGACGGGACGCGGCGGAGGCGCTTCACGATCGCGTCGGTGAAGTCGTCGAGCTCGCGGTAGCTGTACGCGTCGCCCGCGACCTCGGTGAGGCGCGCCTGCGTCTCCGCCGGATCGCGGAGGTAGACCGGCCGCCACACGTCGGGGTGCAGGCGCGTCGCGCGGACCTTTTCGGCGAGGAACTCTGCGACGAGGTCCTTCCACCCGTCCTCGTTCCCGGCGACGACGCCGTCGAGCCCGAGGAACCCTGCTCCTTCGAGGCGGCGGACGTCGCCGGCGCCGCGCTGCTGCGCGAAGAGGGCGAAGAGGTCGATCACGCGCCGCAGCGGATCCGGGTTCTGGCTCCCCGGGAAGTTCATCACCACCGCGGTCCGATCGCCGCTCGTCCCCGCGCGCCCCTTCGCGATCGCGTCGGCGATCGCCTGAGCGCGGAGCGCGATCTCGACCTCGCGCACCTTCGGGCTCGCCACCGTGAGCATGAGCGCCGCGGTGTCGCCGAAGTCTTTCTGGAAGTCGATCGGCGACGCGCCCTGCGGCAGATCGGTGATCGACCGGAGGCGCAGATCGATGTCGTCGAACGCCTTCGGGACGTCGGGGACGGGGAGGTCCTCGCGCAGCGTGATCGTCACGACCGACACGTTCGAACGCGACGTCGCCTCGATCTTCTCGACGTCGGTGCTCTGCGCCGCCTTCTCTTCGATCCGCCGGCTGATGAGCTCTTCGATCTTGTCCGGCGGCGCGCCCGGCCACACGCAGACGGCGACGGCCGAGCGGATCTTGATGAACGGATCCTTCCGCTTCGGCATCTTCACGTAGCCGTAGACGCCGAGGACGACCGTCGTGACGAGCAAGACCCACGCGACCTGGCGGATCTCGGTGAAGTAGCGGGAGAGGTTCTTCGTCTCGGCGATGAGCTCGCGATCGCTCTTGTGACTCATGACGTCACGCCGAGCCGCTCGAGCCCCCCCGCGCGCATCACGGGACGATGTTGACGCGCTGGCCGTCGGCCAGCAGCGTCGCCCCCTGGACGACGACCTTGTCGCCGATGCTCAGCCCCTCGGTGACGGTGACGCGGTTCGCGACGAGCCCGCCGAGCTTGATGACGCGGAGGTGCGCGACGTCGGCGGCGTCGGTCCCGCTCCCGTCGTGCGACGTGACGTACACCGCGAAGCCGGTGGGGACGTCGGGCGGCCGCACGATCGCGCTGAGCGGGACGAGCGCCGCCGGCGCGTCGCTGGCGTGGAGATCGAGGCGCACCTGCATCACCATGCCGACCTTGATCGCCTGATCGGCGTTGTCGAGCGTCGCCTCGACGTCGAAGAGGCGCGTCTTCGGGTCGGCCTGGACGGCGAGCTTCGTGATCGTCCCGGAGAAGAGGCGGCCCGGGACGCCGTCGGCGGTGACCATCACGTTCTGATCGACGGTGAGGCCGCGCTGCACCGAGTCCGGGACGCCGAAGATGACGCGCATCGTCTGCGTGTCGGCGATGCTCAGCGCGAACGTCCCCGGCGCAGCGAGCGCGCCGACCTCGAGCGCGCGCGTGAGGACGATCCCGTCGAGCGGCGACTTGAGGCGCGTGTCGGAGAGGGCGATCGTCGCCTCGGCGAGGCGCGCGTTCGCCGCGGCCGCCGCGCCGGCCGCCGATCCGAAGCGGCCCTTGTTGTTGTCGAAGTCGGCCTTCGAGATCGACCCCGACGCCATGAGCGTCGCCGCGCGATCGAAGTCGGCCTTGGCCCGGACGTACGACGACGACGCTTCGTTCCGCATCCCGGCGAGCTCGGCCTGCTTCGCGCGGTAGTCGTTGTCGCCGAGGGACATGAGGACCATGCCCTTCTCGACGCGGTCGCCCGCCTGGATCGGCCGCGCGCGCCCCTTCGCGTCCTTCACCGAGGCGATCGACTCGACGTACCCGCCGACCTTGAACGAGAGGTCGACCTGCGTCTGCGCGAGCGCCGTGCCGCTGTACGACGAGAGCCCTTGCCCGCCGACCGCCTCGATCGACTCGACGCGGACCGCGCGCACCGCCCTCGAGTCGTCGGCCTTCTTGTGGCAGCCGGCGATGATCGCCGCCAGCGCCACGACCGCGACGACCACGGCGCGGGGCGTTCTCAGTTCCGAAAGTGAGGTGCGTGTCACTTCCACCGGGACGGTTTTTCCCGGAGTTTTCTGCTTGCGTCAAGGCACAAAGTGAAACTGACGGTGCTTTCTTCTTCGCCCCGCGCACAGACAAGATGTATGAGACCCGAATGGCTGGCCGCCGGCGAGCAACGTTGCGCCTTCTTCCGACGACGCGGAGCTTCAAGCAGCCGCGCGCGGCGGCGACGCACAAGGCGCTCCTCCGCGCGGCGGCGCAGGTCTTCTCCGAGCGCGGCTTCGACGGCGCGCAGGCCGCCGACATCGCCGACGCGGCGGGCGTCTCGACCGGCGCGTTCTATCGATACTTCGCGAACAAGCGCGAGATCTTCCTCGAGATGTCGATCGCGCATCTCCAGCGCGCGCGCGCCGAGATCCAGGAGCGCCTCACGCCGGACCGGTTCGCCGGCATCGGCACGCGCGACGCGATCGGGATCGCGGTGAAGGCGCTCTTCGATGTGGTGCGCCGCGACGCGCCGCTCTACCGCGTCTTCTTGGCGATGTCGCTCAGCGATCCGGGGGCCGCGCAGATCCGCGCCGAGTTCGACGCCGACGAGCGCCTCACGCTCGAGCGGTTGATCCGCGCGATCGTCCCGCCCGGGTCGATCGCGAACCCGGCGGCCACCGCGCACGTCGTGCAGGTCGCGGCGCTCGAGGTCGCGATCGACGCGTGCGGCCTCCGCCCGCAGCACCTGAAGCTCACCGCCGAGTCGGAGATCGAGCACGCGCTCAGCGACATGATCGATCGCTACCTCTTCCCCGAGAACGCCGGCGGCGAAGCCGTCCGCGTCCAGCTTATCGCCGGCGACAAGCGCAAATTGGGTTGATGAGCACGTTCAACCGCGTCATCGCCGCGCTCGATCGCAACGACGCGGGGCTCACGTTCCTCGGTCCGCCCGGCGGCGGCGCGTCCGCGCGGAGGAACGCGCCGGCGCCTCCCGAGCTCGTCTCGTACGCGCGGATCGCGCGCCTCGTCCGCGGGAACGCGGCGCACCTCGCGGCGCAGGGGATCCGGCGCGGCGACCGCGTCGTCATGGCGCTCGAGACGGACCTCGAGCACATCGTCACGGTCCTCGCGCTCATGGCGATGGGCGCCGTGCCCGTCTCGGTCAAGCCGCGGCGCGGATCGGTGGACGACTACGCCGCGGACCTCGGCGCGCTCGCCGCGCGTTTCGGTATCCACGCCGCGTACCGGTCGCTGCCGCCGCTCGCCGGCGTCCCCGCGGTCTCGTGGGATCCGGACGCCGCGAGCGACGACGCCGCGCTCGTCGCCGCCGTCGACGCGGAGGACGTCGCGTTCGTGCAGTTCTCGAGCGGATCGCTCGGCGACCCGAAAGCGATCCCGATCCGCCACGGCGCGCTGATGCACAACCTCGGATCGATCCTCGCCGTCGACGCGCGGACCCCCGGATCGATCGGGTACAACTTCCTCCCTCTCAGCCACGACATGGGGCTCGTCGGCGGCCTCCTCAGCAACTTCGTCCGGCAGAACCCGCTCTATCTCTCGCCGGTCGGCCATTTCCTCCGCCGCCCGATCGACTTCTTCGCGCGGTACGAGCGGTGCGACACGGTGGCGATGCCCGATTTCGCGCTCCGCTATTTGGTGCGCTACCTCGCCGCGCGCGCCCGCCCCGAGAGCCCGCGCCTCCTCGCCGGTCTCCGCACGATCTTCTGCGGCGCCGAGCCGATCCGCTACGAGACGATCGCCGCGCTCGTCGACGCCGGGGCCGCCTACGGCTTCGATCCGTCGGCGCTCGTCTTTTGCTACGGCATGGCCGAGGCGACGCTCATCGTCACGGCGCGTCGCTTCGACGGCCTCGATCGCTCGTTCCGCGAGGGGCCGCGCGGCCGCGTCGCGAGCGTCGGTGCGCCGGTCTCGGAGACCGAGGTGCGGATCGGATCGCGCCGCGACGACGGCGCGTTCGAGGCGCCGCCGCCGGGCGTCCCGGGGCTCATTTACGTGCGCGGCCCGAGCGTCTTCCGCGGCTACGCGGGCGGCGCCTCGCTCGACGACGGCTGGCACGATACGGGCGACCTCGGCTTCGAGGACGCGGGCGAGATCTACGTCAGCGGCCGGGCGAAGGACCTCATCATCATCAACGGCGAGAACATCTTCCCCGGCGACATCGAGGCGTTCGTCGCGCGCCTCCCCGGCGTCGCCGAGAGCCTCGTCATGTCCGAGGATGACCTCTTCTACGTCCTCGTCGTCCTCGAGCCGGGGGCGACCCTCGCGCCCGTCGACGTCACGACGGAGATCGGCCTCCACTTCGGCGCCGCCCCCGCCGGCGTCGCCATCGGCCAGGCGAAGACGATCCGCCGCACGACGAGCGGAAAGCCGATGCGCGCCGCGACGCTCGCGGACCTCCGCGCCGCAGGCGTATGGGTGTGAGGTCATAGGCGGAGACGAACGGGTTTTACCACCTGGGCATTCATCGCTTCATCGTCGATTTTGTCACCCGTGTCTCGTCTGGGTGAATTGACGGACTACTTTGGTAGTGGCAATGCTACGGACCATGCAGCTTCAAGAGATTGAAGACACCATCCGCGCGGTGGTCCAGGCGACGCTCAAATTGCCCAACGCCGATATCTCGTCGACCACGAATCTCCGCGATCTCCCGGGCGTGGAGTCGATCAAGATCCTCCGGATCGTCGCGAACCTGGAGAAAAAGTTCGACGTACGCCTCGACGATCAAGTCGTCTTTCGTGTGAGCACGATCGCCGAGCTGGCAAAGGTCCTCGCGAAACTGGTCGAGGAGCGGCAGGCGACATGACGGACCGGCCGCGGGAGGCGTGGCAGGCCGAAGCGGGCTGGACGCCCGGCGTGACGAATACGCACTACGATCAAGATCCACGCATCTTCCGCCTCTTCCTCGATCCGTCGATGAAGTACAGCCCCGGGCTCTTCCCGGACGGCGGCGAGTCGCTCGAGGCTGCTCAGGCGAAGAAGATGCACTTCATCGCGCAGCAGCTCGGCGTCACGCGCGGGTCGCGCGTCCTCGACGTCGGTTGCGGCTGGGGGAGCCTCGTGTGCTTCCTCGCGAAGGAGTACGAGTGCCGGGTCACCGGCGTCACGCCCGCGCCGCGCCAGGCCGAGACGATCCGCGAGCGCGCGGCGCGCCTCGGGATCGACGATCGTGTGCGGATCGAGGTCGGCCATTTCCACGAGGTGGATCTCTCGCGCGGCGCGTTCGACGGGGTGAGCTTCGTCGGGTCGATTACCCATTTCCACGATAAGCCCGCCGCGATCGCGAAGGCGTACTCGCTCCTCAAGTCGAGCGGCAACGTCTACCTCTCGGAGACGTGCTTCCGCAGCGCCGCGGCGCGCGCCGAGTTCGAGGCGAGGCCCGGGACGAAATACGTCCTCGAGGGGATCTTCGGCTGGGCGGAGCTCATCCCGGTATCGGACTACGTCCGATACTTCGAGGACGCCGGGTTCTCGCTGCGCGGGCTCACCGACCTCACGGACGCTTTCCACCGGACAATCGAGATCTGGAGCGAGAACGTCGAGCGGAATCGGGCGGAGCTCGAGGCGCTCGACGCGGGGCTCCCTGACCGGTTGATCAAGTACTTCGACGTGTCGAACGCCGGCTGGGGCTTCACGAGCAAGCAATACGCATTGACGGCGTCGAAGCGGCGCTGACGCTGCGAGCGAGGGGACGCGATGGCCCACACACATATCGATCCCGTGCGGATGCGGCGCCTCGTCGCCGACTACATCGATCGTTGGGAGACGCGATCGTGGGGCGCGACGGATATCCCGTGGGCCGATCTGCGCCCTGAGCGGCTGACCGATGCGCAACGATCGGCCGTGCGCTTCGTGACGTTCGTCGAGGATCACGTCCCGGGGTATCTCGAAGACATCCTCGCTCACTTCCCGCTCGATCCGTCGCTCCCCCCCGACGTGTTCCTCCACAACCGCGAGGCGTTCCGTTTCTTCGTACGCTGGGCGCACGAGGAAGACCGCCACGCCGACGTCTTCTGCCGGTATCAGGTGCGCGCCGGGGTGCAGACCGAGGCGTCGCTCTTCGCCGAGCTCGCGCGCGAGGGGGGGAAGAAGTGGCGCTTTCCGCGCGACCTCCCGGTGCAGATCTTCACGTACACCGTGGTCCAGGAGAAGGCGACGCAGATCTACTACCAGATGCTGGCGAAGGTCGTGGACGAGCCGGTGCTCAAGATGATCTTGAACCGGATCCAGAAGGACGAGGCGAAGCACTTCGCGTTCTACGCCGACGTCCTCGAGGCCTACGTCGCCGAGCACGGCCAGGCGGTCCTCCCCGCGGTCCAGGAGGCCCTCCAGGCGTTCAAGATGCCGCTCGCGGAGCAGCTCGAGAACTACTGGCGGTGGTCGTTCGAGGTGTGCGACACGGCGGGCGGCTTCGATCACACCGCGGCGTACGAGGACCTCGTGCGCGTGGTCGAGCGGGCGGCGGACGCATCGAGCGGATCGACGGCGCTCGCGACCTGGGTGCAGTCGGTCCGCGCCGCGTGACGGGGACGTGATGCTCGATCGCGCGGAGACGCTGCTCGACGTGCTCCGGGGGACGGCGCGCGCGTACCCGACGCGCGGCGTTCACTACCCGGCGCAGGGCGCCTTCCTCGCGTACGAGGAGCTCGTGTCGCGGAGCGAGCGCGTCGCGCGGAGGCTCCGCGCGCGTGGCGTCGAGCGCGGCGAGCCGGTCGGGATGCTCCTCCAGCAGAACGCGCAGTTCGTCACGTGCTTCTTTGGCGTCCA
>Ga0070689_100001931_pt1 | contig 13413 bp, 9 predicted proteins | sample KBSS23HmetaG_FD_64669 | JGI IMG/M metagenome (GOLD analysis project Ga0070689, IMG submission 64669) | Switchgrass rhizosphere microbial communities from Kellogg Biological Station, Michigan, USA - KBS S2-3H metaG | ecosystem: Host-associated > Plants > Roots > Rhizosphere ...
GCGTCGGCGAGTTTGAGCGCATTGACGAGGTTGTTGTGGAAATACTTTTTCGGATTGGTCATGGACTCGCCGACGAGCGCGTGGGCGGCGAAGTGCATGATGGCGTCGGGCTGGGTTGACCTCACGGCGTTCAGGATGTCGCCCTCTTGTTCCGGTTTGCCGAGGATGAACCTGGCGCGGGCATCCACCGCCGAGCGGTGGCCTTCGGAAAGATTATCGTAAACCGTGACAGTGTGACCGGCGTTCAAAAGTTCCTCGATGCAAATCGAGCCGATATAACCCGCGCCGCCGGTGACGAAGACGTTCATTGGCCGGAAGCTTATTCGCAACAACGACCGGCGCTCAACGCTAAATCGTGGTGGTGTCCGCAGCAAAAGAATTGGCTTCGCCAACGCCCGCAGCTAATCTCGCACCATGAAATTCTCGGGGCTTTTCTCGTTGATAGGAGCGTTGGTTTTGTCCGTCTTGAGCGTAACGCCAGCGGCCAGCGGCCGCGTGAATCTGGGAAATGAAACCCTCGCGCAGAACAGGTTCAAGGAACTGGCTGGCAAACGCGTGGGCCTCATCACGAACCCCTCCGGCGTGAACGGAAATCTGGAATCCACCATTGACGTGCTGCGCGCCGCGCCGAACGTGAAACTCGTCGCGCTGTTCGGACCCGAGCACGGAGTTTATGGCGATGTGCCGGCGGGCGAGAAAATCGAGAGCCGAACGGATCCGCGCACGGGTTTGCCAGTGCATTCGCTCTACGGCAAGACGCACAAACCCACGCCGGAAATGCTCAAGGGACTCGACGCGCTGGTTTACGATTTGCAAGACACGGGCTGCCGCTCCTACACGTTCATCAGCACAATGGGCGTGGCGATGGAGGCGTGCGGCGAAGCGGGCATTGAGTTCATCGTACTGGACCGGCCGAATCCGTTGGGCGGCGTGCGCATCGAGGGCGCGATGATCGAGGACGAGAAGCTTCGCTCGTTCGTGAGCAAGTGGGACGTGCCCTACGTGTATGGCATGACTTGCGGCGAGCTTGCGCGCATGATCAACGACCAGGGCTGGATCAAGAAGCGGTGCAAACTCATGGTCGTGCGGATGAAGGGCTGGCAGCGCACGATGGTCTGGCGCGACACGGGACTGCCCTGGGTGCCAACTTCACCGCACGTGCCGCATGGCGAATCGCCATTGTTTCTAGTGGCGACCGGCATGATCGGCGAGATTGGCGGCGCGAGCACCGGCATCGGTTATACCCTGCCGTTTCAATGCATCGCCGCGCCGGAGGTGGACAAGCACCAGCTGGCGGAAACCCTCAACGCGTATCATTTGACCGGCGTGCGTTTTCAGCCCGTGAGCTACAAACCGTACTATTTCTCGTTCTCAAACCAGGTCATTTCCGGCGTGCAACTTTACTTCACCGATCCGGCGAATGCGCCGCTGACCGCGATCAATTTTTACGCGATGGAGGCGCTCAAAAAGGTCGCCAACCGCGATTTGTTTGTCGAAGCGGTCAAGGCCGGCAAGAAGTTCGACATGTTCGACAAGGTCAACGGCACCGAGGCAACGCGCCAGGCCTTGCAGGCGGGCAGGTCAGCCGCCGCCATTGTGGCTTCGTGGAAGGCGGGTGAGGAAAAGTTTCGGCAGGAGCGGAAGAAATATTTGTTGTACTGAGAGCGGCGGGGCGAAACACCATCAGCCGGCTTTGAACGCCTCGCGCAACATCTCGATGCTTTTGGGCACGGCCTGGTCCGGGTCCTCCTTGCCTTCCATTTCGAGCGAGATGTAACCGCGGTAATTTGCTTCCGCGAGCATCCGTGCGATGCGATGGTAATCAATCTTGAGCGTGTACCATTCGCCGCCGCCGGGATACGTCTTGGCCTGAACGAACACAGCCTTGGGCGCGAGTTGGGCGAGTTGCGCGTAGTCGGCCTCGACATACGGCGCAGTCAGGAAGTTTCCCGTGTCCATCAACGCGCCGAGCCACGGCGATTTGATGGCGTCGAGGATGCGGAGCAGACCGTCCGCGGTTCGGGCGAGGCCCCAGTGATTTTCCAGCGCGAGCATCACGCCACATTCCTCGGCCTTGGGGAGGCAGGCCTCGATCCCGCCAATGCACCACTTGAAACCTTCCTCGACGGTGTGGCCGGGGAGCACGGGTTCCTCGCCGTGGTTTTTCATCAGGTCGTCAAAGCTTCTGGTCGTGCCCCACCGGCCGGTGTTGACGCGCAACGACGGGATGCCCAGCGCGTAGCAAATCTCGATGCACTTTTTGGTGTGCTCGACGTTGCTGGCGATGACCGCGGGATCGGGATCGACGAACGTTTGATGCGTGGACAAACAGACTGGCGCCACGCCGCAGGCAAACGCGCGTCGCTTGAGCTGGTTCAGATAAGCCCGATGCGCTGAGGTGAGCGATTCCTTCTCCGGCAAGTCCATTTGGCGATGCAAAAAATCCACGCCCTCGACGCCGAGGGCCGCGGCCTTGTCAATGACCGCTTCAACCGGCACGCGCTCGGCGCGGAAGTGCCAGTACGAGTAGGTGGCGATGGCGAGCTTGATGCGCGGTTTCGGCGAACCGGCTTTTGCTGCAGCGTGGGTGGCGGGCGGCAGCGCGCCCGTGGCCAGCGTTGCGCCCGCGAGTCCGGTGGAAGCAAGGAAGCGGCGGCGATTCAGTTTCACGGATGTAGCTTAACAGGCAGACCCGTGCCGGGAAAACTCGAAAACACGGGGCAAAACTGCCGGTGCCGAATCCGCGAACTGCCCTCATTTATCCGGAGGGACAGAACGTGAATAGTCGCTGTTTTGAGACGCTCTCAGGATGCGCCCAACTGCCGGTGACGAATCAAGCAGGGCGGGTTTCCATCTCGTCCTGGATGTGGGTCTTTCCGCGATAAAACGGACTGACCGCGAACCAGAGCACCGCGGTGATCAGCATCGCCCAGACGAAGAAGTAAAAATACGGCGCACCAGAAAGCTTCGAGGTGCCATCGGGATTGCTGATAAAAAAGTTCACCGCGGACGTGAACATGTTGCCCACGCCGATGGCACTTAGATATGTGCACATGACAAACGACTTCATGCGCTTGGGCGCTTGTGTGTAGGCGAACTCAAGATGTGGCACGGAGATTAATACTTCGGCCGCGGTGATGGCGACGAAGGCGAGCATCTGCCAATAGACATGTGGCCGTTCGCCGCCGTCGATTCGGCCTTGAGTCCATGCGACGATCCAAAACGAAATGACCGCAGCGAACAGCCCCATGCCGATTTTGCGCAACGGCGTGAGTGGCACTACTTTTTCGATTAGCGGGTAAACGACATAGGAGAAAAACGGGAGCGCCAGCAGAATGAGAATTGGGTTTACCGTTTGAATCTGGGCCGGCAGAAATTCATGCCCGAATATTCTCAAATCCAAGTGCCTGCATTGCTCGATCCAGGAAGAGGACGTCTGGTCCCACAGTGACCAGAACATCGCGGCGAATGGTATCGGAATGAGCAGGTTGCCAATCGCTTTCAAGACTTCGCGGTCCTTGAACTGTCGGAAGAAATTGGCGACCCCCGTGGGAGGAATGTGGACGAATTTCCTCCGACCCATCCAGAAGATGATCGTTGCTATCACCATGGCGACGCCGGGCACGCCAAACGCCCAACTTGGGCCGAACCGTTTGTCCGCGAGAAACCACGGCATCAACATCGTCGAAAACGCCGACCCGAAGTTGATCGAGAAGTAAAACCAATTGAATACGCGTGGCAGCAAGTGCTGATTCGACCCGCCAAATTGATCTCCTACGTTGGCGCTCACGCAAGGTTTAATACCGCCTGAGCCAAGCGCAATAAGAACCAATCCCGTGGCAAGCCCAACGCGAGTATCATTCAGCGCCAGTGCGAAGTGACCGAAACAATAAACGACCGAAAGAAGCAGAATGGTTCGATACTTGCCCAGAATTGCATCCGCGAGAAACGCTCCCAGAAATGGCAGCAGGTACACCGACGAAACAAACAAATGAAAGTAACCTTGCGCCTTTTCTTTCGGCATTACATCAAGCAGACCCTGTGCGTTCATGAGGTAAGTAGTCATGAACACGACCAGGATTCCCTTCATGCCGTAGAAGCTGAAACGCTCCGCAGCCTCGTTGCCGACAATGTAAGGAACGCCCGGCGGCATCCTGTCGGTTTTCAACGGGGCGGTGAGGTAGGGTGTTTTGGCCATCCGTGGCGCGGATTATCCGGCGAATTCGAAGCGGTTCATTCTGCCTTATCCAATGCCGGTTGAAAGCCGAACTTCCGCCCAAGCCCGAGCGCGGCCGTGAGTGATTTCACGCCGGCCGTGCAGGTCGGGTCCGAGAGCGACGCCGCTGCGAGACACACGCCGGTCAGCAGACAGCGTTGCAGCTCCCAGTCTTCGTGCAGACCGAGCAGCACGCCGGCACAAAAGGCGTCGCCCGCGCCGGCGGTGCCGACGATGTAGCTGGCAGGGAGCTTGAGCGCGGATTGCCAAACGTCATCCCCTTTGCGCGTGCGGGCGAACGTTCCCTCGGGAAAATGGATCACCACGAGTTCGCGCACACCCTGTTGCAACAACGCGCCCGCGGCGTGTCGCAGCGTGACGGTGTCGAGCCGTCCGTCCGGCTGGCGCACCTTGAAACCCGTCGTCTTGCCCGCTTCGATTTCATTCAGGATGCAATAATCCACGTGCTTGAGCGCGGGCATGACGACTTTGGCGAAGCGATCGCTGTCCTCGCTCACCACGTCCACGCTGGTTTTCAACCCGGCGCCTTGCGCGGCGGCGAGCAGGCGGGCCGCCTTGGTCCCGAATTTCGCGTCGGGTTCATCCAAAGCGTCGAGCAGAAGCAGATAGGCGAGGTGAAAAATGCGCGCCCTGGTTTTCTTGAAATCGAGACCTTCACCATGCCACAGCGCATTGGCGCCGCGCGCGTGGAAAAAAGTTCTCCGGCCCGTGGCCTGTTCCGTCATCACGTCGGTGTAGGAGGTGGGCGCCCTGGTGGTGCTGCCAATGAGGTGGGCGTCAATCTTGTGCTGGCGACAGTCGGCGAGGATCCGCTCCCCCAACGCATCCTGGCCGACGAGTCCGGCGCCATAAAGCGGAAACGGTGCTCCGGATTTGGCGAGATCCATCAGCACATTGTAGGGCCCGCCGCCAGTACCCTGGAACTGGCGGCGAATGTTGCCGAGCTGTTCCGGCTGCGGGTAAACGTCAATGATTTTGACCTGATCAATGATCCAGTTACCCCCGGCCAGCAGGCCCCGGCGCGCGTTGGCAGTTTTGGTTTTCATGGCGAACGGCCCGATTCTGAGGCTTTAGTGAACGCAATTCCCCTCCGTGAAGGCAAGCGATTTTTCGCCTCGAATCGGCCTTCCACGCGGTCTGGACGCAGAATTTGATTCCCACAGGCCGATCAATCGGCTAATGGCTATGCAATGGCCGAGCGGTTGCACAAAGGCGAGAAGGTCCTCCGGGGCATACCGGTCTCAGCCGGCGTTTACCGCGGCAAGATTCTCGTGCTCGACAAGGCGCGGCACACGATTGTGCGGCGTGAACTGGCCGACGCCGAGTTGCCCGAAGAAGTCAACCGCCTGGAAAAGGCCCTTGTCCACACGCGCGAGCAAATACTGGATGTACAGCGGAAGCTCGCGCAAGGCATCGGTGCCGAACAGGCCAGCATTTTTGACGCGCACCTGATGGTCCTGGAAGACCCGGCGCTCATTGACGAGGCGGTGCGTGTCATTCAAACGGAGAAAGTCAACGCCGAGCACGCCTTCCACGCCGTCTCCGAACGTTATGCCGGTGCCCTCGCGAAGGTGGACGACGAATATCTGCGCGAACGCGTCAGCGACATGCGCGACGTGACGGGGCGCGTCATCAACAATCTCCTGGGTCGGGAAGAAGAGGTGGACCTGAGACATCTCAAGGAGCCGTGCATCATCATTGCGCATGATTTGACCCCGTCGAAGACCGCGCAGATGGATCGGCAAAAAGTGCTGGGCTTCGCCACGGACATCGGCAGCAAGACGTCGCACACGGCCATCATGGCGCGCTCGCTGCGCATTCCGGCGGTGGTGGGGTTGAAGAACGCCAGCGAACAACTCGAAAGCGGCGAATACGCACTGCTGGACGGCTACAACGGCATCATCATCGTCAATCCCACCGACCAGACGTTGTTCGAGTATGGCCAGTTGGTGCGCAAACATGTGACGCTCGAGGAAAAGCTCCGTGACGCGGTGAACCAACCGGCCGTCACGCTGGACAACCACCGCGTCTTGCTCACGGCGAACATCGAACAAGCCGAAGACACCAGTGCGGTCAAAACCAGCGGAGCCGAAGGCGTGGGGTTGTTTCGCACCGAATACCTGTTCATCAACCGCGATTCGCCACCCACGGAAGAGCAGCAATACCAGGAATACCGCCAGGTCGCGCTGGCCCTCAAGCCGCAACCAGTGGTCATCCGCACGCTGGATTTGGGCGGCGACAAATTCCTGTCGCATCTCCACGTGCCCACGGAAATGAATCCGTTTCTCGGCTGGCGCGCCATCCGGTTTTGCCTCCAAAACCGGGACATTTTTGGCGCCCAACTCCGCGCGATCCTGCGCGCCAGCGCCGAAGGCAACGTGAAAATGATGTACCCGATGATTTCAGGACTCGACGAGCTCAACCAGGCCAACGTCTTGCTCACCGAGTACAAGGAACAGCTTCGCGCCGAAAACATCCCGTTCGACGACCACATGGATGTGGGAGTCATGATCGAGATTCCTTCCGCGGCGCTGGTGGCCGATTCGCTGGCCAAAAGCACGCAATTCTTCAGCATCGGCACGAATGATTTGATCCAATATTCGCTGGCCGTGGACCGAATGAACGAGAAAATCGCCCATCTCTACGAGCCGACGCATCCGGCGATTTTGCGCCTGATCAAGACCAGCGTGGACGCGGCGCACGCCCGCAACATCTGGGTCAGCGTCTGCGGCGAGATGGCGGGCGATCCGGCGCTCGTGCCGCTGCTCATCGGTTTGGGCGTGGACGAACTGAGCGCCGCGCCGCCGCTCATCGCGCAGGTGAAATACCTCGTGCGCCGGCTCAAACTTAGCGAGGCCAAAACTCTCGCGGAGTTTGCGCTCTTGTGCGAATCACCGTCTGAAATCTTCTCGCGCTGCCAGGCGTTTGCCCAGCAGGCAGCGCCAAGCCTGTTTGAAAAGTGACGCCGTGGTTGAAGCGGTCTCCGTAGTGACCTGGTTTGGAACCCGTCGGCCATCCGCCCGTATTCACAGACGGGCCGGCCGTGGCTTGGAGTTGTGAGCCATAAAATAAAGCACCGGCACGGCCAGGCGGCTGATGAGCAGTGAGGCGATTTCCCCGGCCATGAGGGAAATCGCCAAGCCTTGGAAAATCGGATCGGCCAGAATCACACTGGCGCCCACGACGACCGCCAATGCGGTCAGAAGCATCGGTCGGAAACGTACGGCGCCCGCATCTACGACCGCAGCGGCCAGGGGCATTCCTTCGGCAACCCGCTGCTCGATGAAGTCCACCAGGATAATGGAGTTCCGGACCACAATGCCCGCACCCGCCATGAATCCAATCATGGAGGTCGCCGTGAAGAATGCCCCCATCGCTCCGTGCGCCGGCATGATGCCGACCAGCGAGAACGGAATCGCCATCATGACGACCAGTGGTGTCAGGAAGGAACGAAACCAACCCACCATCAGGATGAAGATCAACACCAGGCACGCGGCGAAGGCCGTGCCAAGGTCGCGGAAGACTTCAATCGTGATGTGCCATTCGCCGTCCCACTTGATGGAAGGTTGGTCATCGGTAAACGGTTGTGCGGCATTGAACACTTTTAGCATGGCACCGGCCCCGCCAAAATCCCTGGTATCGAGCGCCTGCAAGGCTTTGTTCATCTTCAGGATCGCGTAAACCGGACTTTCCACGACGCCCGCCACGTCGCCGCTGACATAGGTTACCGGCATCAGGTTTTTATGGTGGATGCTCTTGTCCACGGTGGTGTGCTCCACCTTGACCAGTTCACGTAACGGCACGAGGCTCGCGGCGGGATCGGCCGCCGAGCGGACTCGCAGGGCCAGCAATTCATCCGGCGTGGTGTGGCTGGCACGCGCCAGCCGAAGCATAATGTCCATATCCTCCTTTTCGCGCGGCACGTGCAACAGGTCCACGGCCTGGCCGCCGACGGCAATTCGCAAGGTTTCGGAGATGGATTCCGCACTGATCCCGTTCAACGCGGCTTTCTCCTTGTCCACGACAAATTTTACCCTCGGCTGGTCCGCTTCGATATACCAATCCGTGTCCACGACGCCGGGCGTGCTCTTGAAGATGCCGATAACCTTGTTCGCCAGCGCGAGACGGCTTTCCTCGGTGGGTCCATAGATTTCGGCGACCAGCGTTTGCAGCACGGGCGGGCCCGGCGGCACTTCGGCCACGGCGACCCGCGCGCCGTATTTCGCCGCGATCTCCGCAACCCGCGGGCGAACCCGCCTGGCGATCTCATGGCTCTGGGCTTTGCGTTCACCTTTCGGAACGAGATTGATTTGCACGTCGGCGATGTTGTCGCCGCGCCGCATGAAATAATGCCGCACGAGGCCGTTGAAATTGAAGGGCGAGGCCACGCCCGCGTAAATCTGGTAATCCGTCACCTCCGGTTCGCCGCGCACGGTCGCCGCGATCTCGCGGGCGCACTGCGCCGTGTTCTCCAGCGTGCTGCCTTCCGCCATGTTCAGGATGATCTGAAACTCGCTCTTGTTGTCGAATGGCAGCATTTTGACTTTCACCCAGCCGACACCCATCAATCCCATCGCGACCAGGAGCAAACCGACGATGCTGGCGAGGAAAACCATCCGCCACTTCGCGCTGGCGATGAGTGGGCTCATCACGCGGCGATACAGCCTGGTGAAAAAATCCTCCGGATGCTCGGAGCGCGGATGCGATGGGCGGGCATCTCCGGGATCCGCCGCGTCTTCCGCGAAACGAGAATACTTCCGGCCCCAGCGCAGAATGCGAATTGAGGCCCACGGCGTCACGATAAAGGCAATTCCCAGCGAGAAGAACATCGCCGCGCTCGAACCGATGGGGATCGGACGCATGTACGGCCCCATCAGCCCGCCGACGAAGGCCATCGGCAATACGGCCGCGATCACCGCGAACGTGGCGAGAATGGTCGGGTTGCCAACTTCGTTCACCGCTTCGACGGCAATCGCCGACCCGCTGCGGCCTTGGTTCCCCGGCAAATGAAAATGGCGGACGATATTCTCGACGACGACGATGGCGTCGTCCACGAGGATGCCGATGGAGAAAATCAGCGCAAAGAGCGTAATGCGGTTGAGCGTGTAGCCATGGAGATAGAACACCAGCAACGTCAGCGCGAGTGTGGACGGGATGGCGATGGCGACGATGCCTGACTCACGCCAGCCCAGGGTCAGCAGGATCAGCGCGGATACCCCGACCACCGCGATGCCCATGTGCCGCAGCAGTTCGTTCGATTTCTCGGCTGCCGTTTTGCCGTAGTGACGCGTGATGGACACCTGCACGTCCTTGGGAATGATTCTGCCGTTGAGCGCATCAATCTTCTCCAGGATCTGGTGCGCCACGGAAATCGCGTTCGCGCCGGGCCGCTTGGCGATGCTCAACGTAACCGCCGGTTCCTCAGCGTAGCGCAGGCTTCCAGCCTGCGGGTTCACAGAGCGTCCTCGCTCTGTGTTGGAACTGGCGGCAGGGATGCCGCCCGAACCCGCAGGCGAGGACGCCTGCGCTACGCCCGCCTCCATGCCCCTGCCAAAGAAAACGTATTGGGACGGCTCCTGCGCATCGTCCTTGATTTCTGCGACCTCCCGCAGATAGACCGGCTTGCCGCCATGCACGCCCACCACGACGTTGCCGACCTCTTGCGCGTTCGCAAGAAAGCTGCCCGTCTCAACGATGGTTTCCCGATTGCCGCTGGTGATGCCACCGGCGGTGCTTTGCTGGTTGGCCTGGGTCAGCCGCGGAACAATTTCCGCCGCGGTGAGATTTCGGGAAGCCAGGCGCGTCGGATCCAGCAGCACGCGCAACTGCCGTTTCGCTCCCCCGATGATGGTGGTTTCAGCCACCAGCGGCACTTGCTTGACCGCGTCGTCCACCTGGGCGACGAGCCGCCGCAGGGTCAGATGATCATAATGCTCGCCATGAAACGTCAGTGCCAGGATCGGCACATCGTCGATGGACCTGGGTTTGATGAGCGGCGGCGAAACACCGCGTGGGATGCGGTCAAAGTTCGATTGCAGCTTCTGGTTCAGCTTCACCAGGCTCTTCTCAATCTCTTCGCCGACCTTGAATCGAACGATGGCCAGGCTCTCGCCCGGGCGCGAAGTGGAGTATATGTATTCCACGCCCGGAATCTCCCAGAGCAGCTTTTCCATCGGGCGCGTGGCGCGCTCCTCCACTTCCTTCGCGCTGAATCCCGGCATGGAGACGAGCACGTCAATCATCGGCACTTTGATCTGCGGCTCTTCCTCGCGCGGCAACAGGATGATGGCGCCGACGCCCAGCAATACCGAAGCGATGATGATCAAGGGCGTCAACTTGGAATCAATGAACGCCCGCGCGATGCGTCCGGCGATGCCCAGCTCACCGGCTGGTCTTGAGCCTGCGGCAGGCATTACTTCGCCTCCACCGGTTGATCATCCGTCAATTGGTCCGCGCCGCTGATGACAATGGTTTTCCCGGAATCGAGACCGGCGAGAATCTCAATTTCGTCGCCGACGCGCCTCCCGGTCTTCACCAGCAGTAGTTGGGCGCGGTGGTGGTTGACCGAAAACACAAGCTCCAACTGTCCTCGTTGCACGACTGCGCTTGATGGGACTCGCACACATCTGGATTCGCCGATGGGCACGGCCAGCCGCGCGAACTGTCCCGGTCTCAGTCCGGTTTTCTGGGGCACTTCCAGTTTCACCCGAAAAGTGCGGCTCACGGGATCGGTCGCCGGAGCGATTTCGCTGACCACACCTTCGAGTTCAGCGCTGATGGCGTCCACGCGCACACTCAGCCGGGCGTCCCGCTTGATGTGTGAAGCGATGGAATCCGGCACGTCCGCTTCCAATTGCAGGGCCGATAGATCCTCGATAACCACCAGCGGTTTGCCCGGCAAGGCGAGGTCGCCCACCTCGGCCCCCTTCTTCGTCACGACGCCGTCGAACGGGGCCACAATCTCCACATAACCCTGCATGGTTCTGGCTTCGGCCACCGCACCTTTGGCCACCCGTTGGCGTGACAGCGCAGAATCGTATTCCGCGCGCGTGACACTCTGCTGCTCAAACAAAGCGGAAACGCGTTTCCAATCACGCTCGGCCTGCTCCAGCGAGGCTTCCGCCTGCTCCAGCCGCGCGGCAATTTCGCTGGCATCCAGGCGTGCGATCAATTGACCTTTCTGAACCTGGTCACCGAGCACCACAGGCATCGTCTCGATGCGGCCGCTCAACCTGGCTTCCAAAGTCGCCCGCAATTTCGCCCGCACCGTGCCGACCACTTCCTCGGTCATGGTCCGCGTCTTGATCTCGACGGTCTGCACTCGCACCTGGGCGGTCGGGAGACTGATGGAATGTTCCTTTGGGCTCTCGTTCTTCGAGCCGCAACCGACCAGCGCGAACGCGAACGCAACGGTTGAAAGTGCCGCAATCGCCCTCGGGATGAATCGTTTCATATCATTTGGAGCTCGGCGGGGAATCCAATTGGGGCAGCGCGAGCGCCTTGCGCAACGCGGCAATGGCGATGCGCTGGTCAGATTCGGCTTCCGCGCGACGAACGCGGGCCGCGACCAGCGCCGTCTCGGAGTCAATCAACTGCGTCGAGAGAGCGAGCCCTTGTTCAAAGCGATGGCGGGTCAGGTTCGCGCTTTCCGTTGCCTGCGCCACCGCCTGGCCGCTCACCGCCAGGCGCTCATCCGCCGCTTTCAGGTTCAAGCGGGCTTGTTCGACTTCGAAATCAATCGCCAGCCGGAGTTTGCGTTGCTCCTCGCGGGCGGATTCTAAATTGGCCTGCGCTTCGCGAATTTTGGATCGCGTCGAAAAGCCGTCCCACAAATCCCACTGAGCCATGACGCCCGCGGTGTAGCTTCGGCCATCACCGCCCGTCACCCAGCCGTAATCGTAATCAAAACTGCCGAACGCGCTGACGCGCGGCTGGTAGCCGCTCTTCATCCCACGGACTTGCGCTTGCGCCGCGCTTTCGCGCTCGCGAGCAGTGGCGACTTCGGGTCGTTGCGAAAAGTCTGCCGCGTGCGGCGCGCTGACTACGGGAGCGGTGTCGGCGGCGATAAGCTCGCCGTCTTCGATGCCCAGCAAATTGCGCAGGGCGCGTTCGGCCAGGGCTTTCGCATTTCGGGCGCGGACGAGGTCCTCGCGCGCTTGCGCCAGGCGCACTTCCAGGTCGAGCACGTCGGATTTCAACAAGGTGCCGCCCTCCAGACGCTTTCCGGCAACGACGAGATTCGTTTCAAACGATTTGACCGCCGCTTCGGCGGCGTGAATGAATTGCCGCGTCTTCAGCACGGTATGGAACGCGCGTGACACTTCAAAACCCAGCGCATTGCGGATGGCGGCGCGCTCCTGTCTTGCCGCTTCGGTGTTTGCTTTCGCGGCCTGCCGGCTCGCGACATTGCGTCCGCCGGCATAAAGCGGAACGGTGACGATGCCTCGCGCGTTGAGGTCATCCACATCGGGAACGTCATTGAAGTTCAATGAAGTGCTGTAGGATCGTTGGTTGAGGATACTGCCAAAAACCATCATCGGGTTGTCCGTGCGGGTGTAGCCGGACTGGACTTGCAGCCGCGGCCAGAAGGCGGAGTTCGCCTGTTCCAATCGGGCCTGGGCTGCGTCGATGCGCTGTTGCGCGATCTGGGCGTCGGGGTTGTGGGCCAGCGCGTAAGCCAGGGCGCGCTCCAATGACCACGGTTCGGCCGCGCCCGCCGTCACCGAGCACACCAGCCACATCCCCAGAAATCCCCGCGGGCGTCTCATCTTGCGCCGCCGGACGGCCCGCCAGGTTCTTCGACCTCGCAGCACGACCCGCCAACTCCGAGTTTTTTGAGAATGAGCTCCAACGGACAGAAGTTCGTAAAGGACGACTGCAGCAGGTTGAAGCCGACGAAGGCCGTGAACCAAAGCCAATTCTCGCTGTGATAATGCGCGAGCGCGAGACTCAGGAGAATGAACGCGCCGGCGAACCGGCGAATGAGGAGATGCATTTTCATGGCAGGGATTCCTTTGATTCTTTGTTGGCGGACCGGACGATCGCGAGCCCGCCGCCCGCGCCGCCCGCACCGCGGGCGTATGTGTTTAGCGCGATGGTAGGGACGGCGCGCTGCGCCGTCCCCGCCCGCGTAGCAGCGGGCGGAACGAATGACCGAGCGGCACTGGCATTCGAAG
>Ga0070689_100001938_pt1 | contig 13394 bp, 11 predicted proteins | sample KBSS23HmetaG_FD_64669 | JGI IMG/M metagenome (GOLD analysis project Ga0070689, IMG submission 64669) | Switchgrass rhizosphere microbial communities from Kellogg Biological Station, Michigan, USA - KBS S2-3H metaG | ecosystem: Host-associated > Plants > Roots > Rhizosphere ...
GGTCCGAACCAGGTGGTCAGGGCGTCACGAAGGCCCCGGTCCGTGCCGCCTCCGGCCCACGCGACGTGTCCGTCGGGCCGAATCAAGACCGTCGTGGGAGCAGAGACCGCGCCGAACACCGGGAGCTCCCACACACCAGTGTATCGAGCGTCGATCCGCCGAACCCGATCCGCCCATGGAGTGATGTCGAATGCGCCGGGCTCACCGAGATGGAGCAATACCGGTCGGGCATCGTGCAGCAGCGTGAACACGCGCTGCGGGCCGCTTTCGGTGACCAAATCGAGATCGGGCATGCGACGCCCGAGCAGCGGGTGTCCCTCACCGAGGTCGTAGTGAATGTCGAGACCCGACATCATCGCGGCGTATCGCTTGCGAGGCTCGTCCATCCGCAGCAGCTCGGACATCGTCTCGCGCAACGCCTCGGTGCGCTCATCACCCCGGCTGAGCGCGGTTGCCGCCATGGTGTTGCGGAGCGCGCGGGCACCGACGGGATGGCGCTCGGTATGGTAGGTATCCAGAAGACTCTCGGGCGATGTCCCGTGAACCACCTGGGCGAGCTTCCATCCCAAATTCACGGCATCCTGGACACCGATATTGAGTCCCTGTCCGCCTGCTGGGGAATGCACGTGCGCCGCGTCGCCGGCCAAGAGCACCCGCCTGTTTCGGTAAGACGCCGCCTGCCGAACCATATCGGTAAATCTGGAGATCCAGGTGGCATCGTGAACACCGTAATCCGTCCCGTAGAGGGCGATGAGCGCCTCGCGGAGGTCGTGTAGGGTCGGCTCGTCGCCCTGGCCGACGTGCTCTTCTCGCAACACGACGCGCACGCGCTTCCCGTCCTCCAGTTTACCCAGGGCATAAATGCCCTTTTCGTCCCGGCGGAGGCCCCACGGCGGCTCTTCGGCCATCGCGACCTCGGCAATCAAGTGGCTGATGGACGGATCCCACCCCGGGAAGTCGATACCTGCTTTCTTGCGGACCAGACTGCGACCTCCGTCGCACCCCACGAGGTACTTCGCTCGCAACGATCGGCCGCCTTCCAGCTCGACATCGACGCCGGTGTCGTCCTGCGCAAAACCCGTCACCTCACGTCCGCGATAGATCGGCACCGAAAGCTCAGAGGCCCAGTCGGCCAAGATGCGCTCGATGCGGTTCTGCCAGAGCGCGAGCCCGTAGTTGTGGCGAGTCGGGAAGTCGCTGATGTCGAGAGGGATCTGCGCGAAGGCTGCGACCTGAGCCACCTTCCCCTGCGAAAGAAAGCGATCGGCGATTCCCCGCTGATCGAGCACCTCGATCGTGCGTGCGTGCAGACCGCCCGCGCGAGAGCCGGCGAGTTCTTGGCTTTCGCGCCGCTCGACGATGGCGACGTCGACCCGCGCCAACGCCAATTCGCCCGCCAACATCAGGCCTGTCGGACCTCCTCCGGCGATCACCACCGCATGCGTCGCCGTCGCCACACTGCGTCCGGATTCGTCGTGCATTCGAGCCTCCGCTTCTGTCGTTTCTCGCCTTGCGGAGGGCGACTGTGCGGCACGACCCGGGGCTTGCCGCAAGCCCCCGTGTCTGGCATAGATTGGCCGTGGGAGGAGCGGCGTCCTCACTGCGGGCGCGCCACGTTCAGAGGAGGTCCTGCACCGCCTCGAGCCCCGCGTGAGCGCAGAGCTCGTCGTTGTCCTCGGAGTCTCCGCTCACACCGATCGCCCCGATCCACTCACCCGATTTCGTGATGACGGGCACTCCTCCGGCGACGGTCGTGAGCCCGTCGACGCGCTCGAGCCGGCCGACCTTGCCCGCGAGCTCCCGCACCTTGCGCGTCGAGAGCGGCAGCCGAGCCGACGTCGACGCCTTGGCGCGGGAGAGAGCGAAAGGGACATGGGAGCTACGTCGCGTGGCACCCGCGCCACCGGCGCGACGCGGGTCACGCCTGGCTCCGCAAGCTCCTCCCGCTCTGCGCTGGCGCGCGTAGGGGATGATGCCCTCCCTTTTCCCTTTTCCCTTTTGTTTGTTCTTTCTTCGGCTGCTTAACGGAAACAGCCAGGACGTGACGGAGTCCGAGGCGCGACGGCGGTGGTAGGCTTTCGGGGGATGCAGCTCGCCGCGGGGACGCCCGTCTCTCACAACGTGGTCCTCATGCGGCCGCTCGATCGGGGCGGGATGGGCACGGTGTGGGTCGCCGAGCACCGCGGGCTGAACACGCACGTCGCGGTGAAGTTCGTCGCCGAGAAGCTCGCGAAAGATCCCGCGATGACCGCGCGGTTCGCGCTCGAGGCGCAGGCGGCGGCGCAGATCAAGAGCCCGCACGTGGTGCAGGTCTTCGATCACGGCACGACCGACGACGGCGTCCCGTACATCGTGATGGAGCTCCTCGAAGGAGAAGACCTCGCCGATCGTATCCGGCGCCGCGGCACGCTCGATCTGCGCGAGACCGCGCTCTTGGTGCAGCAGACGTGCAAAGCGCTCTCGCGCGCGCACGCGCTGGGCATCGTCCATCGCGACATCAAGCCGAGCAACATCTACGTCACCGAGATCGACGGCGAGCCGTTCGTGAAGGTGCTCGATTTCGGCATCGCGAAGAAGGCGGCGACCGATCCCGGCGCCGCGGCGGTGACCGCGAGCGGCGCGATGGTCGGGACGCCCTGGTACATGAGCCCCGAGCAGGTCGTGAGCTCCAAGCACGTCGATTTCCGCTCGGATCTGTGGTCGCTCGCGGTCGTCGCGTACCACGCGCTCACCGGCAAGGTCCCGTTCGACGGCGACACGGTCGGCGCGATCTTCATCGCGATCGACAAGGGTACGTTCTCCCCTCCGTGCGCCGTGCGCGAGGGCCTCCCGCCCGACGTGGACGCGTGGTTCGCGCGCGCGCTGTCGCTCGCGGTCAACGCGCGATTCCGGTCGGCGCGCGAGATGGGCGACGCGCTCGCGCGGATCGCCGACGGCAAACCGATGGAGGCGCCCCCCGAGCTCGCAGAGACCACGCCGGCGCCGCCTGCTCCGCCGCCTTCGCCGCTCGCCGCGTCGCCGCCCTCGCCCGCGGCGCCGCCGGCGCCGTCGACCCGCTCGTGGGATCGCCCCGCGCCGCCTGCGGCGGCGCCGCCGCCGTCGACCCGCTCGTGGGATCGCCCCGCGCCGCCGACGTTCGCCGGGACGAGCCGCGCGGTTCCCGACGCGCGCCGCGGCTCGTCCGCCGCGCGCGCGATCGCGGTGGCCGTCGCTGGGCTCGCCGTCTCCAGCTTCGCGGTGACCGTCGCGATGCGCGCGCGGCACGTCTCGCCCCCGGCCGCGACGGCGCCCTCCGAGACGCCGCCGCCCCTTCCGCCGGCCGCGCCCGCGTCGTCGGCGACGTCGAGCGGCGCGCCCCCCACCGAACCGAGCGCGAGCACGAGCGCGACGGTCCACGCGAGCGCGACGGCGCACGCGCTCCGACCGCTCAAGCCCACGCACGAGAAAACGGACGCCGCCGCCGGTGCGGCGATGGATGGCGGGAGGCAGATCGATCGTGGCTTTTGACACCCCCACGTGGAAGATCGCGGCGCTCGCCGCGGCGCTGTTCTTCGCTCCGGCCCGGGCGCACGCCGAGCCGTCGCCGGGGGACCGCGAGACCGCGCGCGCCCTCCTCGACGAGGGCGACGAGAAGTTCGCGGCGAAGGACTACGCCGCGGCGCTCAAGGCGTACCGCGCGGCGTACGCGCTGGTCACCGTCCCGACGACCGGCGTCGAGGTCGCGAAGGCACAAGCTGCGCTCGGTCAGCTCGTCGAGGCGCGCGACACCGCGCTCGCCGTCACGCGCCTCCCGCGGACGGCGCAGGAGCCCGCGCCGTTCACGAAGGCGCGCGCGCAGGCGAGCGATCTCGCGCAGTCGCTCTTGGCGCGCATCCCGTCCATCGAGGTGTCGGTCGTGGGCGCACGGAGCGACGCGGCGCGCGTGACGATCGACGGGGAGGCGCTCCCCCCCGCGGCCGCGACGCTCCCCCACAAGGTCGATCCCGGGAAGCACACGGTGGTCGTGAGCGCCGCGGGGTTCGCCGACGCGGCGCGCGAGGTCACGATCGGGGAAGGGGCCAACGCGAAGGTGACGTTGACGATGACGCCATCGACGGCGCCGTCGGAACGCGCGCCGCCGACGAGCGCCGGCTCGCTGCGCGGGACGACGCCCTCCGCGCCGCCGAACGACGCGCGAGGCGGCACGCCGGCGTGGGCGTACGCGGGGTTCGCGGTCGGCGGGGTCGGGCTCGCGGTCGGCGCGGTCTCCGGGCTGATGTCGCTCTCGAAGGCGTCGAGCGCGAAGACGCACTGCACCGGCGACCACTGCGCGCCGGACGCAAAGGACGACATCTCGTCGTCGAAGACGACGGCGACCATATCGAACATCGCCTTCGGCGCCGGCGCGGCCGGCATCGTCGTCGGCGTGATCGGCGTCGCGACGTCGGGAGAGACGTCGCGCAAAGAGACGCGCGCCGCGGCGGTCCACGTCGTCCCGTTCATCGGGGCCGGCGAAGCCGGCGTGCGGGGGAGCTTCCAATGAACGCACGTCGCGTAACCGCCGCGCTCGTTTCCGCTTCGTCGACCGCTGCCCTCGTCCTCCTCTCGGGGATCGGATGCGAGAAGCTGTCGGGCGTCGGCGACCTGATCATCGACAGCGTCGAGGTGGACGGACAGGTCGTCCCGCCCGACGGCGCCCACGGCGACGAAGGTGGCGAGGGCGAAGGCGGCGCGATCGGCGACTCGGGTACGACGGCCGACACGGCCGCACCCCCTGACGACGGCGCGGTCCCACCCGGCGACGGATCGATCCCCGACGGGAACACGCCGGACGGAACGCTCACGTGCGCCGCGCCGGCGAAGGTCGACGGCAGCCTTACGCCGTGCGTGAAGTCGTCGACGATCTCCACGAAGTTCCCGAACTGCGTCGCGTATTGCCAGTCGCTCGGCCAGTGCTGCGCAGAGAACTGTCAACCGCTCGCGACCGATCCGGGGATCCTCGCGGCCGAGTGGGGCGACGTCGACGAGGCGCATTGCGACGATCCGGGCCTGTCGGGCGGCAGCCCGGCGACCGCCGAGGCGTGCTCGTTCTCACCGACCACGAACGCCCCTTGGATCAGGTGCTGCTGCGGCCGCTGATCCGGAGGCACCCTTTTCTTCACTCGTAGCGGAGCGCGTCGATTGGATCCAGCTGTGACGCTTTGCGCGCGGGGTAGAGCCCGAACACCACGCCGACGAACGCGCTGAACGCCACCGAGACGGTGATGACGTCGGGCTGGATGAGCATCGGCCAGTGGAAGCGGCTCGCGAGCCACGTCGCGACGCCGATCCCGATGCCGACGCCGAGGAGACCGCCCGCGACCGACAGCGAGAGCGCCTCGATCAAGAACTGGAGCAGGATGTTCATCGGCTTCGCGCCGATCGCCATCCGCACGCCGATCTCGCGCGTCCGCTCGGTGACGCTCACGAGCATGATGTTCATGATCCCGATTCCGCCGACGAGGAGCGACACCGCGGCGACGCTCGCGAGGAGCGTCGTCATCGTGTCGGTCCCCTGCGCCTGCGCGCCGGCGATTTCGCTCAGGTTCCGGATCGAGAAGTCGTCGTCGCCGTTCGGCGGGATGTGGTGGCGGTCGCGGAGGAGCGCGGTGATGTCGGCGAGCGCGCGCGACGTCGTCTCGGACGACGTCGCCTCGACGAAGATCTGCCCGGTGAGGTACTTGCTGAGCCCGCCCTGGATCTTCTGGCCGAACGTCGTCACCGGGATGAACGCCGCGTCGTCGTAGTCCTGCCCGGTCGCCGACTGCCCTTTCCGCGCCGCGACGCCGACGACCTGGAACGGCGTCGTCCCGATCCGCACCGTGTGCCCGATCGGGTCCGAGTTCGCGCCGAAGAGCTTCTCGGCCACCGTCTGCCCGAGGACCACCACCTTCGTCCCGGTCTCGACGTCGGAGTCGGTGATCGCCGTCCCCTGCGCGATAGGCCAGTTGCGGATATCGAAATATTCGGGGCTCGTGCCGGTGACGCTCGTCGTCCAATTCTGCTCTTCGCCGACGATCGCCTGGTTCGATCGCATCGCCGGCGCGGCCGCCTTCACCGTCGGGATCTCCTCGCGGATCGCCGCGAGGTCGTCCCACGTGAGCGTCGGCTGCGATCCGAACCCGCCGGACACGCCGCCGGCGTTGCTCGAACCAGGGAGGATGATGAGGAGGTTCGTCCCCATCGCGGCGAACGCCGCCTCGACCTGCGCCTTCGCCCCCGCGCCGATCGCCATCATCGCGATCACCGCGCCGACGCCGATGATGATCCCGAGCGTCGTCAGGAACGACCGCATCCGGTTCCGCCAGATCGCGCGGAGCGCCACGCGGAGGGTTTGCAGCGGGTTCACGGCGCGGCTCCTTTGCGCTCGGACGGCGGCGCGCGCCCTTCGTCGCCGCCGCCCCTCTGGCGCTCCGAGGCCGGCGGCGGGACGATCGCCGGCTTCTGCTCGCGCTCCTCATCGGAGAGGATCAAGCCGTCACGCACGACGACGACGCGCGTCGCGTACTCGGCGATGTCGGGCTCGTGCGTGACGAGGACGACGGTGATCCCGGAGCGCCCGAGCTCCTGGAAGATCGACATCACCTCGATGCTCGTGCGCGAATCGAGGTTCCCCGTCGGCTCGTCGGCGAGGATCACCTTCGGCGCGCCGACGATCGCCCGCGCGATCGCGACGCGCTGCTGCTGCCCGCCGGAGAGCTGGTTCGGCGTGTGATCGATGCGCTTGCCGAGCCCCACCTTCTCGAGCGCGGCGGTCGCGCGGCGGTGGCGCTCCTTCGCACCGACACCCTGGTAGACGAGCGGGAGCTCGACGTTCTCGAGCGCGCTCGTCCGCGAGAGGAGGTTGAAGTTCTGGAAGACGAAGCCGAGCACGTGGTTTCGCACCTCGGCGAGCTCGTTCCGATCCATCCGCTGCACCTCGCGCCCTGCGAGGCGGTATCGCCCGTCGGTCGGGCGATCGAGGCAGCCGAGGATGTTCATCAACGTGGATTTCCCCGACCCCGAAGACCCCATCACCGCCACGAACTCGCCGCTCTCGACGGTGAGCGACACGCCGGCGAGCGCGCGCACCTCGACGTCGCCGGTTTGATAGACCTTCGTGACGTCCTCGAGCTGGATGAGCGGATCGTCCATCGCTCCTCAGAACATGCGGCGCACCGCACCGCCGCCGGGCGGCGCGGTGGGCGGCGTTTGCGTTTTTCCGGCGACCGTCGCGTCGACGATGAGCTGCTCGCCTTCCTTCACTTCGCCGTCGACGAGCTCGCTGTTCGTCCCGTCGCTGAGGCCGACGTGGATCGTGACGGGCACCGCCGCGCCGCTCCTGAGCACCCAGATCGTCTTCGGGTCCTGCGACGTGTCGCGCTGCGCGTTGCCGCGGCGCGCGGCGCCGACGATCGGCGGGGGCGCGGGCGGCTCGGGTCCATCACCGCTCGACGCGGATCCAGCCGGCGCGCGCGCGCCTTCGCTGCCGAGCGGCGCCGCGGAGCCCGCCGGGGCGCCGCGCGGCGGCCGGGTGCGCTCCGTGCCGGCGCTCGCGCTCCCCGCGACCTCGGGCGGCGGCTTGAAACGGAGCGCCGCGTTCGGGATGCCGAGCACGTCGTTCCGCTCCGCGTACGACACCGTCGCGTTCGCGGTCATCCCCGGGCGGAGTTTCAGCTCGGAGTTGTCGACGTCGACCACCGCGTCGTACGTGACGACGTTCTGGAGCGTCTGCGCCGCGTTCCTTATCGTCGAGATCTTCCCGCGGAACCGCTGCCCGGGGAACGCGTCGACGGTGAAGTAGACGGGCATCCCCGACTGGAGGCGGCCGACGTCGCCCTCCGCCACGTTCGTGTTCACCTGCATCTTCCGCAGGTCCTCGGCGATCGTGAAGAGCACCGGCGCTTGCAGCGACGCGGCCACCGTCTGCCCGACATCGACGCTGCGCGAGATGACCACGCCGTCGATCGGCGAAAAGATGCTCGTATACGACAGGTTTACTTTCGCCTGGTTGAGCGACGCCGCGGCCTGCGCGACGTCGGCCTTCGCCACGTCGATCGCGGCGCGCGCCACCGCCGCCGCCGTCTCCGCCGCCTGCATGTCGGAGATCGACGCGAGGTTTTCGGCGTTGAGACGTTTTTGGCGGTCGTACTGCCGGTTCGCGTCGAGCGCCGTCGCCTCGGCCTTCGCGACGCCGGCCTTCGCCGACACGTAGTTCGCCTCCGCCTGCGCGACCGCCGCCTGGAAGAGCGACGGATCGAGCGTCGCGACGAGCTCGCCCTTCTTCACCTGCGAGTTGAAGTCTTTGTAAAGGTGTTGGATTCGCCCCGACACCTGACTCCCGACCTGCACGGTAACCGTGGCCTGAAGCGTCCCGCTCGCCGTGATTCGCCCGACGATCCGCCGTTTCTCGAGCGCAACGGTCTTGAATTGCACGTCCGGTGCTTGATGCGCGCGGCTGTAACGCCAATAACCGACACCGCCGCTCACCACGGCGACCAGCACACCGGACCAGACGACCCGCCTCATCGAACGCTTCATTCGCGGTCTTCCCCGGATATTTCATAAGTTCTGCCGCGGGGGCGGGTCAAGCGCCGGTCATTCTTCGTTCGAGGGACAGGCCCTAGTCGACCTTCGGGAGACTGTGCCGCGTGCTATTTCAGCACGCGGCCTACGAGGTGGGATCCCCTTGCGCGGGGCGCACGCGGAGGGTCGCGACGACGGTGAGGCCGATCCACGCCGTCGCGCTCAGGAACGCGACGACGCCGACGGCGGGCGTGTTGCCGACCCGATCGACCATCGCCGCCCCCCCGACGGCGCTCGCCGACTGCACGAGCGTGAGCGCGAGGTCGTCGAGTGCCGTGACGCGCCCGAGCACCGCGTCGGGCGCGGTCTTCTGGATGACGGTGCTCGACACGACCCAGTTCGCGCCGCTCCCCGTCCCCCACAAGAAGGCGAGGACGCCGATCGCCAGGGGCGATCGCACGAGGGTGAACGCGATCACGGCGCCGAGGCCGACCACGAACGACGCATCGAGGAGGCGCGCGTACGGCGCGCCGCCGCGGGCGAGCCGCTCGAAGAGGACCGGACCGAAGCCCGTCCCCGCGCCGCGGACGGCCTGGAGCGCGCCGAGCGAGAGCGCGGCCGGACCGAGCACTTCGCTCCCCGCGACGACGTTCAGGACGACCCACCCCGTCGTGGTCGCGAGCGCGAGGAGCGACTTCGCGAAGAGCGCGCGGAGGAGCTCGGGCCGCGCGGTGGCCGTGCGCCACGCGTCGCGGAGCTCGGCGCCGACCCGTGCGAAGGCCCTACCGCCGCGGCCGTCGCGTGGCGGATCGCGCTCCGCGCCGGTCGGGACGAGCGGCGGGAGGCCGGCCGCGAGGAGCGCGGCGGCGATGAACGTCGCGCCGTCGAGGGCGATGGCGAGCGTCGGCCCGAGCTGCGCGAGGATCCCGCCGAGCGCCATGCCGAGGATGTACGTCACGCTCCACATCGACGAGAGGAGCGCGTTGGCCGGGCCGATCTCGCTCTCCTCGACGACGCGCGGGATCGACGCGGCCTCGGCGGGCGTCACGAGCGACGACGCCGCGGCGCGCACGAGCATCAGCGCGAAGAGCACCCGGATGCTCGCCGAGGCGGCGGCCGCGACCATCGCCGCGGTGAGCGCGGCCTGGAGCAGGCTCGCCCCGACGAGGATCCGGCGGCGATCGATCCGGTCCGCGAGCACCCCGGCGAACGGCGACATCATCGCGCGCGGGAGGAGCGTCACCATGAACATGACGCCGAGCGCGATCGCGCTCTTCTCGTTCCGCATCGTCAAGAGGCTGATCGCGACGAAACTGAGCCAATCTCCGACGAGGGAGATCGCCCCGGCCGCCCACAGGCGGCGGAAATGCGGGCGTGTCCGCAAGAGGCCGAGCATCGTCATCCACCGTAGCGGCGCGCGCGCGGCGCGTCTCGCGCGCTGCCAATGGATTGGCGGAGATTCCATCCGTCAGCGATGATGAGCCGCGATGAAACGTGCCTTCGTCGCCTTCGCGCTCGCGGGCGCGTGCTCTCCGGCGGCCACGCCCGACGCGGCGCCCGCGCCGCACCCCACCGCGCCGCCGCCGCCCGCGGTCACGGCGGACGCGGGCTCACCCCACCCGGCCCTCGCCGCGTACGAGCCACCGGTCGCGCGTGGGGACGGCTGGGCGACGGACCGTGCGGACAACGTCGGGATCGCGCCGGAGCGCCTCATGGCGATCGACGCGTGGATCCGCTCGCCCGAGGCGAAGAAGATCACGAGCGTCGTCGTCGCGCGTCGGGGGAAGCTCGTCTTCGAACGATATTACGACGGATCGGAGTCGAGCCTCAGGAACACGCGCTCGGCAACCAAGACGATCACATCGGCGCTCGTCGGGATCGCGATCGCGTCGAAGAAGCTCCCCGGCGTCTCCGCCACGATCACCTCGTATTTCCCGGAGAAACGCCCGTTCAAGAACGCCGATCCGCGCAAGGAGAAGATCACCGTCGAGGACTTCCTGACGATGAGCTCGCTCCTCGAGTGCGACGACTGGAACGAGTATTCACAAGGGAACGAAGAGCGGATGTACGTGACCGAGGATTGGGTCCGTTTCACGCTCGATCTCCCGATCAAGGGATTCCCCCCGTGGACGAAGAAGCCGGCCGATTCGCGCTACGGCCGGAGCTTCAGCTATTGCACCGCCGGCGTGGCGACGCTCGGCGCTGTGCTCGCGCGCGCGACGCGGGCGCCGGTGCAGGACTTCGCCAAGGAATACCTCTTCGGGCCCCTCGGGATCGACGCGGTCGAGTGGGGCGTCTCGCCCACCGGGATCGCGATGACCGGCGGCGGCCTCGGGATGCGGACGCGCGACCTCGCGAAGATCGCGCAGCTCTACGCCGACGGCGGCGTCTTCGCCGGGCGGCGCGTGATCGACGAGGCGTGGGTGAAGACGTCCACGGCGCCGCACGCCCAGATCGACGAGAGCACGGAGTACGGCTACCTGTGGTGGCTCCGGAGCTTCGGCACGAGCCGGAAGGCGCCCGCGTTCACGATGAGCGGAAACGGCGGAAACAAGGCCGCCGTCGTGCCCTCGCTGGGGCTCGTGGTCGTGATCACCAGCACGAACTACAACACCAAAGGGATGCACGAGCAGACGGATCGCATCCTGTCCGAAATCGTCGACGCGACGACGCCGTAATCTCGATTCAGCGCGGCTCGACGACGACCTCGGCGACGATGGAGTGAGCGATGAAGCACTCTTCGTGCGCCTCGTGGTGGATCTGCGCGAGGTCCGCCTCGGTCAGCGACGAGCCGGGGCCGAGCACGATCCGCGGGCGGAGGACGACGCGGACGATCGCCATTTTGCCGGCCGCGTTGGGCCCGAGGACGCCCACAGCGGCGTCTTCGTAGCTCTCGATGACGACGCGACGCTTCGCCGCGATCGAGAGGAACCACAGCATGTGGCAGCTCGAGACCGAGGCCACGAGGGCCTCCTCGGGATCGACCCGCGACGGATCGGTGAAGGGGGCGCGGACGTTGTGCGGCGACGCCGCCGCGCCGACGACGGCGCCGCCGTCGAATCGCCACTCGTGCGCGCGGTTGTAGCGGTTATCGACGAACGCCGCGTCGCCGCGGCTCCAGATCACGGTGGCATGATGCTCGGACACGACGACCTCCAGGGGCGCGGGAGTATATAACGCGACGCCGGAGCCCGGACGCGCGACCGCCGCGCCCGCAATGAAGCGAGCGCGGCGGCGGCGCGGCGTTGAATTGGGATGGATTCGGTCAGAAGCCGCCGGTGCCGTTCGGCGTGCCGAGGCCGGTCGGGCCGTCGAAGCCGGCGACGCCGGTGCACAGATACGACCCGCCGCACGACCCGTCGGAGCCGGACGTCACGTCGTTGAACGCGCTCTTGTGCGCGTACGGGAAGTCCGGCCCGGCGCCGTTGCCCGCGAGGGCGTAGACGGACGCGATGATCGGCGCGGCGACGCTGGTGCCGCCGAAGACGAGCCAGCCGCCGCTCTGCTTGCTGGTCCAGCGGACCGCGACGCCCGTGTTCGGATCGGCGACGGCCGAGACGTCCGCGACGGTGCGTTTCGCGCAACCCGGGTCCGTCTGCCACGACGGCTTCGGGATGAGGCCGCTGCACCCGGCGCCCGCGCCGCTCCACACCGTCTCCGACCAGCCGCGCGCCGTCCCGGTCGCGCGCGTGAGGTGCGTGCCGCCGACGGCGGTGACGAAGCGCGACGACGCCGGGAACTCGACGCCGAAGCCGCTGTCGCCGGAGCTCACAGTCACCGGAATGCCCGGGTGGTTGTACGCCGACTCGAACGTCAGGCCGCTCGACGACTCGCCGCCGCCGTAGCTGTTGCTGATGACCGTCGCGCCGAGCGCGGCGGCGGTGTTCACGGCGGTCGCGAGATCCGAGAAGCTCGCGGAGCTCGCCTGGACGAGGAGGATCTTGCAGTTCGGGCAGATCGCGCTCGCCATGTCGACGTCGAGCGCCTGCTCCTCCGACCAGCCGGTGTCCGTGCGCGGGTACGACCCCTGGACGCCGTTCTGGTTCACCTTTTTGAAGCAGCCGTTCGCCGTGGTGCACGCGGGGAGACCGAACTGCGCGCGGTACGTCGCAAGGTCCGTCTCGGCGTTCGGATAGCCGAACGCGTCGACGATGCCGACCACCTGCCCGGCCCCGGCCGTCGCCGACGGGAGGTTGTACGCCGACTGGAGATCGGCCGGCCCGAAGCCGGACACCGTGGCGTTCGGCGTGGGCTGACCCTGGGCGTCGACAACCACGCGCGCGTGGCAGCGCGCGGTGCCCGGTGCTGCATCAGCGCACACGGAGACGTGCGAGTGACCGGAACCAAGGGCCTCCGGCGTCGACTGCGCGGAGTCGACCGGACCTTCGGCGCTGCTGCAAGCGGTTGCGAAGACACCAAACGCGAACAGAACGATCTTGCGCATGAATACCACCTATCGCGAGCGGCCTGAATTGGCCGGGGGTGGTGCACTTAGCTCCCGATCGCGTACATCGCAAACTCGATTTCTACGAATTGTTACTTTTTATCGATTTGACTTTCATTCTGAACAATGGATTGACCGGCTGCGGCGCCCCGCCCGAGCACAACCGCTACGATCCGGGCGTTCTTCGCGGAGCACGGGGTCATGGTCACTCGACTGTCTAGATGGTCGCTACAATTACCGTCCACCCACGGGCGAGCCGCCGGCCCGCGTCATTGGCCACTAGCGCGGTGGGTCCCCGCCCATTATTGGCAATTCGCGATTTTTCAAATATCGAAAACGAAATTCCATCGAACGGCGAATGCGGAGATTTCGATTCTCCAAATGCGCGACCGCCGCGCCCGCAATGAAGCGAGCGCGGCGGCGGCGC
>Ga0070689_100001941_pt1 | contig 13387 bp, 8 predicted proteins | sample KBSS23HmetaG_FD_64669 | JGI IMG/M metagenome (GOLD analysis project Ga0070689, IMG submission 64669) | Switchgrass rhizosphere microbial communities from Kellogg Biological Station, Michigan, USA - KBS S2-3H metaG | ecosystem: Host-associated > Plants > Roots > Rhizosphere ...
CAATAGCAAGCTCATGATTTCGGCAGCGGGCGGCGGCAGCGGCTGACCCCGCGGCGGATTCATTTCAGGGATGCTGCGGCCCACAGACATCATCAACGCTGAATAACCAAGCCTGTGTCTCGCGTCAACCTGCGCACCCGCCTCGAGCAAGAGCTTGACTATTTCTGCATGCCCCCACCTCACGGCCATCATCAGCGCCGTGCCATCATCGGATCGAGCATTGACGTCTGCGCCTTTCGTCAACAGCAGTTTTACCGTTTCCACTGACGGCGTTTCGCGTTGATCCAGAATTGAGATCAGGCGTTGGTCCAACTCTTCCCGAGTTTTCGGGTCCTGGCGCGCGCCGGCCGAGACCGGCGTCACGATAAGTAGAAAAAGTAAAAAGAAATATGCGTACATCTCTGGCCTCGATCTTAAGTGGCCGAAAATTTCAAAACGTCACCGCCACTCGCCCTGGAGCGTGAAGGCGGCCCAGAAGTGCGGCGACTGCCAGCGTTTGTCATTCAGCATCGACACTTGCGCGGCACGCAGCGCTGCGGCAGGCGGCAAGCCATCCTTCAACATTGCTTCGTAAAAGCGGCGCATGATGTCGGCGGTGGCACGATCGTCGATGCGCCAGAAGCTGGCGACCACGCGCGGTGCTCCGGCGTACATGAACCCACGCGTCAGTCCCACGAGTCCTTCGCCTTTGATCTCTTTGCCGAGCGCAGTCTGGCACGCACTCAGCACCACGAGGTCTGCATTGAGTTTCAAGTTGTAAATATCATAGAGGCGCAGGAAACCATTCTGCGGACGTCCCTGCTCGTCGACGAGCGAGAGCACAATGCCGGATAGATCCGGATGCTGGTTGTTTATCAGACCGTGAGTGGCAAAGTGAACGATGCGATAGTCGCTCAAACTAGCATCGGTTGCGACAGCGCGATTCGCGGAAAAGTCGAGTGCCTTCAGGTTGCGCCTGTCGCCGGCGAGTCGCGCGATCTCCTCCGCCTCCTGACGACTAAACCGCAGCCGGACTAACCCACCCAAACCAGATTCCTCCGCCGAGCGCTCAGCATCGAACGAAACCGCACTAATGTCTGCCGCTTTACCAGTCAATCGCGAATCAGTCGCGGAGAACACCGGGTCCGCCAGCACCGCAACCGCCTTGCTCGCGGGTTTACGATTCGCAAACTCTTCTCTCAGCACCGCCAGTACAGACGCCGACGGCAGTGTCACGATCTCATGATCGATGATCAACGGTCGCTCGGCACCAGGCGACGGCAACGCCGAGAACGGCACGTACTGCAGCACACCTTCCGCCACAACCACCAGTCGCTTCTGTTTCAGCTCTGCCGCAAGCGGCGCCAGCAACATTCGACTGAGATTGGCCGCAACTGCCGGATACTCCAAATCTGCGTGATTCAGCCGGTCCTTTCTCTGTGCCAGCGTTTCGTTGGAAACATTCACTCCACGTTGCGTCAGCAGTTGATAGAAGCGCTTTGCTTCCTGCTCGATCTGCGCGCGCCCCGGCAATTCAAAAGACTTGACCGAATCCGGCGTCACTGCCCAAACAAAACTCTTTTGCTCGCCAAGCGCATACTCGAGCAACAACGTGTCAGCATCCAGCAACTGCTTTTGGATCGCCTCAACACCGATCGGCGACGGCTCAACCAACGCAGCATATCGCGGACTCGCTTGCCGTATACGCGTTTGCACCTGATCGTACTCCGTCGTAAGCGCCTCGATCTCTTTCGACAACACCGACGCTTGTTCATCGGTGTACTTCTTACTCAACAGGCGCGTCTGCTGTTCGGCTTTCTCCGCAATCTTTCGTCGCAAATAACCTTCCCGTTCAATTAGTGACGGATCGACACCCTTCGTGATCTCAGCACGCGCCTCGCGCAATAGTTCGAGCAACGATCTGGCGCGGCCCTTCTCGCTTATCTGAAGCGCAGCTTCCGCAAAGCCTTCGCTCGGACGTTGCTGATGCATCTGCATCAACACCTCAACATCGAATTCGTAATACTTGCGCACCGAAGCGAGGAATGAAGCGCGCAGTTGATGGCTCTTGAGATTCGTTCGCACCGACTCGATCGCCGCTATCGCTTGCTCGATCAGTTTGCGTGCTTCAATAGCATTGTTGCGGTCCAACTCGAGCTTCGCGAGCTCAGACAACGTGTCAGCTTCAAGAGTTTGCTCGCCAATCGTTTTGGCGATAGTCAGTGCCTCGTTCAAATATTCGAGCGCTTTCCCGGTCTGTCCTTCGTCGCGAAGATAAGCGCCGAAATTTTTGAGCGTTTTAGCGAGATGAAGTTTATGTCCGGTCGAACGGTGCAACGTCAGTGCTTGCGTGTAATACTCGAGAGCTTTTTGGTTATCACCGAGCTTGGAGTAGCAAACCGCGATATTGTTGAACGTGGTGCCCCTTCCTTCGCGATCGTCCTTCTCGGCCCGGAGGGGGAGCACTTGCAGGTGAGTTTCGAGCGCCTTGCGATAATCGTTCAGATGGGCATAGTTAACGCCAATGTTGCTGAGGATCATTGCAACACCGTACGTATATCCGATCTCGCGCATCGGCTTTAACGCCTCGTTGTACATCTCTATCGCCTTCTCGTATTCACCAAATTGCGCGTAGGCCCAGGCGATATTATTCAGCACTACTCCCTCACCCTCGCGGTCGCCTGCTCGCCTGTGGATGGGCAGGGCCTGGTTGTAGAAATCGAGCGCCTTCTGAAGGTCACCCAAACCAGCCACGATGTTGGCCATGTTGTTGAGGGTTGTCGCTTCCCCGTTTTGATCGCCAACTTCACGCCTCATCTTCAGTGACTGCTCACAAGCTTCCAGCGCTTTCTTGTACTGACCGAGATCGCGCTGAATGACGCAGACATTCCCCAAAGCGGTAGCCTCCTTGCGCGCATCACCCGCTTTCCGCATCAACGCTGCCGCCTGCTCCATGTATGTCAATGCTTTTGCGCTGTCTCCGATCCACCCGTACGCCGAACCGAGATTGCTGAGCGTATTGGCAAGGCCCTCGGGATCTGCTTCAGATCTCAGCGCCAGCGCCTGTTTGAAAAACTCGACAGCTTTACTTCTTTCGCCGCGATTGTTGTACGACCTTCCGATCTCGTCGAGGAGATAGGCCTCGGTTGCGGGCACACCGGCAGACCTCGCAATGGGCAGTCCCTGCTGTGCAGTATCGAATGCCTTTTGATAGTCGCCATTGACGTTGAGTGTGTACGCGAGAATATAAAGCGCCCATGCTTCGTTCGCCTTGTCGTTTGCTCCTTGCCAAAGCTTCAGCGATTGCTGAAACTTCTCAATAGCATCGCCTCTTGCCGCGGGTGTGTCTTGCCTGAGAAGCTGCAAAGCGATCTCGCTCAGCTTCTCGGCTTCCACGCGACTCTTGTCCTGATCAGTTGCTGGATGGACGTCCTTCAGCGTGATTGTGTAGCTACCGCGGCGCGTGATCGTTTCCGCAACGCCTACTTCCACACGGTACTGCGTAGCGCCTTCAGCAATTAAATAGAGTCGCTCCGGAAGTCCTGCGCCGACGTGATTCGCCGTCCTGGTCTGCTGCCCATCAGCGGAGAGGGCGAGCGACAGGTTGATACCTTTCTGCTCGAGCTCGATCAGGCCATATGTGCCTGGCGCAAGTGTCAGGACAAAGGCGTGCGTTTCGCCACCGGTAATCGTTTGTTCTACGGGCGCACCGGGCTCGAGAGTGGTTGTTTGGGGTGCTGAGTAAGTGGGGGTTGAAAAGGTTAGGACTAACAGAAGGAATAGGGCGGGTGAGATAAAACTCTTCATAGCTTCCTCATCTCTTTTTTACATCGAAGTAGTAGAACCCGATGTCTTCAGCCTCGCCTCCTTCCTTAAGTCCTCTCAACCTGAGCTCATACTCGCCTGACTTGAGAACGGACGCTGGCAATGTGAGTCCGACAGCACGTGCTCCGCGTCGATTTCGAGCGGCGAGGTTTTCCCTGTTCCAAACATGCCGCCCTGCTGTAGTGCGAAGCTCTACGGCGAAATTTTTGTACTGCTCTTCAGGATCGATGCCGATGTTGAGTCGTACCAGACGCGCATCGCCGGGCATGACCAAACTCGGCTTGTCACCACCTCCCCGTGAAAGTCCGGGTAAAAGAGTCAAAGATGCGATAACCGGACGCGGCGGCGGACTGGTTGAATCCGCGGTTTCACTCAACTGGCGCAACGATTCGTCGCTCTGTTCGCGCTGCTGTTTTTCCTGGTTGAGTCGAGCATTTAATTCCTCGTTGCGCTTGCGCTCGGTTTCGATTTGTTGTTCCAACGCCTGGCGTTGGTTTTGTCGCGACTGGTTCTCAGCCTGTAACTGCGTGAGTTGACTCCGCAGTCGTAGTGTCGCAGTCAGCAGCCACGCACCGCCGACCAGTAGGATTAACATTGCCGCAGCGAATGCGAATCTTGCTGCGGGGTTTAGTCCACTAATAAACGCGTAAAGCGACTCGCGCCAGGACCATTGAGGGGTCGCAGTTTTTTCCGCAACCGGTGCTTCCGCGGGCACGCGGGCCAGAGCTTTCGCAAACTCGACGCGCTTCCGCCGTTCCGCCGACGCCAGGAACTGGCTTTCAAACTTGCGCCGATCGGCTTCAGAGAGTTCGTGCCGAGCGTATTCGTCGATCAGATCGTTCTCGACAGCCGTGATACTCGCGAGGTAATCCTTGTCCGCGAACGCTCGGTCTTCAATTTCAACCTGCTGTTCCTCGGATAGCTCGCCGAGTAAATATCGACTTATCAATTTTTCGTTATTGAGATCTGCCATCTGAACCTATCCGGGGCGTAACTGTAGGGGTGGCCCTCCGTGGCCACCCCAGTCGCCGACTTCGTATGCCGGGGTGGCCACGGAGGGCCACCCCTACAGTTACTTGAATGTGCCGCCTTCCATTTATGAGTGGGTGAATCCGGGTTTTCATCACACAATTTTTTTCACGCCTTGCTCACACATTCTTCGACGCAGCCTTGCAGCCGCTCCCGCAGGCGTAAAGCACGCATTCTCAACGTGTTAACGGGAATTCCGAACTGGTCGAGGAGCTTTTTCCGGTTCTGGATCTTTTCACCTTTTTCGCCCTGGTAGTACTGAAGGATCAACTCGCGATTGTCCGGAGACAACGTCTGGAGGCAGTTTTGGAGACACTCGAGCCGCTCCTCACCGTCGTCGGGCTCGACATAAACGTCCGGGGCGGTACCCAGTTCGTTCAGCGCCGACTGCTCGCGCTGCTGGCTCTTAATAATCTCGAGGAATAAGAGCCGGGCCACACCCATGGCGTAGCCGGAAGGATTGAGAATCTCTTCGCCTTCAGCGACTTTTTTTGCGATGCGGTTGAAGGTTTCGTCGGCGTGATCTTCGGGAAAGGCGCAACCGCGCCACTCGAAGAAGCGTGTGAGATTGTTTCGGATCTCGAGATACTTTTCGCTGCCGCTCTCGCGATCGCCTCCCAACGCGATCAGCAGCTTGTCGAAGGCTTCCTGGGTCAGGGTCCACTTTTGCCCGACGAGCATTCTGTTGTCCCAGAGATATTTAACCACGAAGGCACAAAGACACTAATTCTTATAAACCATTTCGTGGCTTTGTGTCTTTGTGGTTGGATAACTTCGGTTTACTACTTGATTGCGTCTAAAAGCTGCTTCGCCATCTCAGCGTCGATGCCCTTAAGCGTCTCGTACTGGGCCATCGCGGCAGGCTTGTCGTTTATCGCGCGATAAGTAAGTCCGAGATTGAAGTAAGCCACGCCTAAATTTGGCCTCAGCTTGATTACTTCCTTATACGACTCAATCGCTTCTGAATAACGGCCCGCGTTGTAGAGAGTAAGCCCCAGGTTGAAATGTGCAGACGCGTTCTTCGGCTCGATCTCGGATGATTTCTTGAGTGCCGTGGCCGCTTCGTCGTAACGCTTCAACCCGTTGTAAGCGTTGCCGAGGTTCTTGTAAGCGTAAGAGCGAATCTCGTTACGCTCCTGAAATCCGAGTTTGTACGCTTCACCCGTTTCGCCGAGCAGCTTGATGGTCTGAAGACTCGCGTCGACAGCTTCCTGGTACTGTCCGTTATGATTGTAGGCAAAACTCAGATTGTTATAGACCTCTGGACCGGGATCGCGCTTTATCGTTTCCTTATAGATATCGATCGCTTCGGGATATCGGTTGAGACGCGCCAGTGAAAACGCCAGTGGTAAATATGCGCCGTTGTAATCCGGCTTTACTTTGAGCGCTTTCTGATAAGCGTCGACTGCCTGCGTAAACTTCGCCTGGTCCACGTAGACGTTTCCTAAACCTGCAAATGCGCGTGCGTCGTCTGGGGCGATCTGCGCGGCGAGTTGATACTGCTCTTCGGCTTCAGCGTAACGAGGCTTCGGAGCACTGCGGGCTGCATTGGCCCGCGCGATGATCGGATCCTGTTTGTGCAATGGTGGTTTGGTTTTGGGCTTGACGCGTCCACCACCAGTGGCTGCGGAGACTTGCACGGTCGGGTTCTGCGGAGCGCGAAAGATCAGGGCCGCTCCACCGGTGATGTCGCGCAACAGGCTGCCACCGCCGGTTATATCCTGGGCGCCCACACCCACCCCGGCCAGCAAGATAGCAACGCCGACCAACCACAAAAGACGATTTCTCATGCGCAAATCCTTCTCCCTCCGGGGGCAAATTACAACGCATTCCGAGCCAAAAAGCTAGGCCACAGATGAACACGGATGGAAGGATGCTACTGGAGGTCGTCGAGTTGCAGGCCGATGGGGTCGATCAGCGGGTGTTGCCTTTTGGGAAAAGTACGCGATCGGGTTCGGCGTTCAACTTTTCGAGCAGTTCCATGATTAGTCGCGACTTCACGCGTCCAGCTTCTTTCGGATGGACCAGGTAACGGACGATCGCTTCGAGCCACGTGTTCTCGCTCGCGCGAAACAGAACCACCGGACGTTCCTGGACCTCGACATGATTCACCGGCGTTTGCGCCAGGATTTCCCGAAAGACTTCGACCTGCTTCATCATCTCTTCCCCAACTTCCTGCTCCGCAACCTCCTTCATCGTCGCCGCAACGAATTCGAGATCCGAGTTGTAAGCAACGTGAAACCTGATCTCGTTCCAGATGTACGGAAACAGCGGCCACGTGTAGTTGTAAACAGGCGAGCTCAGCACGGTCGAGTTGGGAAACTTGATGATCCTGCCGCTCGGATGTTCGGTTGAAAGATAATCGCCGCCGAATTCCCAGAGCGTGGTATCGAGATAATTGACCTCGATGACGTCGCCCGTTGCGGTTCCGATCTTGATGCGATCGCCGACGCGGTAAGGCTCACGCACGAGGATGTAGATCCAGCCGATGAAACTCGTGATCGGCGTCTGCAACGCGAACCCGAGTATCAGCGAGATCAGACCAAACGAGACAACGGCGGTGTACCAGTTTTGAAAGAAGATCGTTAAAACAAAGAACCCGATGACCAGCCACAGGACCAGCCTCGAAACGCGTTTGAGGTTGTACTGGTAAACGGCGTTTGGAACGCGGCCAATTAAGTAAACATCGAGCAGACGCAGAATCATCAGGGCAGCAATGACGACCGCGATTGCGATGATCAACTTCCTGGCCAGCGGGTATCGCTCGTAGAAGCCGTCGAATCGATTGAGCAACTGGTGTATAGCGGCCAGCGCAACCAGCAGAAACAGGTGCGTGCCGATAACGAACTTGTCGCGAGCGCGCGCAACCGGGCCTTTGGTGCGCTTTTCGACCGGCGTCGCCTGATTCAAGGCGCGCTGCACGTCGGCGTCCTGCTTAACTTCTTCGACCTTCTTTTGCAGGTCGTCTTTGGGCGGTGGTGTTGACTTCACTTCACTTCCTTCAAGCCGTCGATCACAACGCGAGCAACTGTCGGGATGATCTCGTGGTCGTTCGAGTGTCCAGTGGTGAACGTTGCGAGGACGAATTTCGCGCCGTCAGGCGTTTCGATATAGGCGACATCGTGTCGCGTGGTGCTGGTCCAACCTGCTTTTGACCACAAACGGAATCCTTCATGACCCTGGAGCGCGATGCCTGTGAAGCCCCGGCCCTGATCGTCAGGATCGTTGCTTTTGCCGGAGTAGTCTCGTTTCAACAGGTCCATCATGGCCGCTGTGCGCGTTGCGTTTGCGGCTTTTCCGGTGACGATCTCCATCATCAAGCGCGCAGTGGCGTCAGTAGTGAGCTTGTTGCGGTTCTCACCGTTGGGCCCGCGCGAGACGCGTTCGCGTCCGTAAGCGTCTTCGCAAAATGTTTTCTGATTGACGTTGATGTTGGTGTAACCGAGTGATGAGAAGTAACGATTGATAGCGTTGCGTTGATACTGCCACTCTTGCATCTCTTTCGGGGGCAACTCGTAGCCGGCGGTCGTGTGCGTGAGCAAGTCGACAACGTATTGCGTCGCCTCGTTTGAAGAGTCGACGATCATGTCTTTCAGAGCGCGAGTCAGCTCCGCTGTCGGTTCGACCTTCTTGTCCTCGAGCCAGCGATGAGCGGCGACGAGGTAGAAAAGTTTGACGACACTTGCGGGATAGATGCGCTCGTTGCCGCGAAAGCTTGCAGTGATCTGGCGCTTAGGATCCCGTAAATCAATTAGGGTGATCGAGAGTTGATCCTGCTGCAGCTTCTTATCTGCAAAGCGTTCGAGAGTAGACTTCGCGGCACGATCGACCAGATCTTGTAACGAGGTTTGTTGAGCAGAAACGCTAGCGGAGATCGCCAGGAGAACAACCAGAATTCTTATCATCGTATTTCTCTATAACACAGATTACACGGATTTTGTTATAAGCATTGCGTGCAAAACCAAACTGAGGCGGACCTGGTCCGTGGCATACGTCGCTGGGACCTGGTCGCGATTTGCATCAACGGCATTATCGGCGCCGGAATTTTTGGTCTTCCTTCGAAAGTCTACGCGTTAATCGGAACTTACAGCCTCATCGCCTTCGTGGTCTGCGCCCTCGTGGTGGCGCTCATCATACTCTGCTTCGCGGAGGTCAGCAGCCGCTTCGAGGAAACTGGTGGTCCATATCTCTACGCGCGCGAAGCGTTTCAACCTGCGGTCGCGTTTGAGATCGGCTGGTTGATCTGGTTGGCTCGCGTCACGGCCTTCGCCGCGAATTGTAATCTGCTGATCAACTACGTGAGTTTCTTCTGGCTCTCCGCTACGACGCCTCTCTGGCGAGCGTTCATAATCGTAGCTGTCGTTATAGTGCTCGCGCTGATCAACCTGCTCGGAATCAGACAAGCAGCAATCGTCAGCAACGCGTTCACCGTCGGCAAATTGGTGCCAATCATTTTGTTCATTGCGGCCGGACTGTTTTTTCTGAATCCGCAGGCGTATGAACTTGGCGCCACGCCGAGCACGGGCGACTTTTCAAAATCAGTGCTGTTGCTGGTGTACGCGTTTACCGGATTTGAGATGGCGACAATACCGGCGGGCGAGGTGCGCGATCCGCAGCGGAGCCTGCCGCGAGCGCTGTTGATTGCGATCCTGGTCGTGGCAGTGCTTTACATCATGATTCAGGTGGTGTGTGTTGGAACGCTGCCGGGACTGGCGCAATCGCAGAAGCCTCTGGCTGATGCTGGGGCGCAGTTTCTGGGAGCGGCAGGCGGTGCAATCATCTCGGCGGGCGCGATTATTTCGATAAGCGGAAATTTGAATATTCTGTTGTTATCGGGCTCGCGCCTGCCGTTTGCGATGGCGGAGCAAAAACAACTACCGGCAGTTATTGGAAACATACATAGAAGATTCTTCACGCCTTACGTGTCGATCTTGATCACGGCTGGAGTGATGCTCTTTCTGACTTTGAAGAGCTCGTTCCTGACAGCGTTGACGATCAGCACGATCGCGCGGCTGGTGACTTATGGCGCGACGTGTCTGGCGCTGCCGTGGTTCCGGGTAAGACGAGAAGCTCCACCGGCTGCGTTTCGATTGCCGGGCGGGACTGTGATCGCAATTCTGTCGTTGTTATTAATTGTCTGGTTGTTGCTCAACAGCACCCTGGAGGAAGCACGAGCGGCAGCACTTGCGGCCGGTGTGGGACTGGTGATCTATTTTGCATATCGATTATTTAGCCACAGATGAACACGGATTTCATACACTGATTTAATTTTCAGATCTGTGTATGAAATCTGTGTTCATCTGTGGCTAAATATGGTTTGGCGTGGATAATCTAATCGACAATCTGAGCGCGATCGTAGGGGCCGAGAACGTTCTCTCGAAACCCGACGAGCTACTCGTCTACGAGTGCGACGGCCTGCCGCAACACAAACATCTTCCGCGTGCGGTCGTCTTCCCTTCTTCTACTGAAGAGACGTCCGCCATCATGCGCGAGCTCGCGCAGGCTAATGTTCCGTTCACGCCGCGTGGCGCCGGTACTGGTCTCTCAGGCGGCGCGCTGGCGCTCAACTCAGGCGTTGTGATCGAGATGGCGCGCATGCGCAAGATTCTGCACATCGACGTCGAGAACCGTTTCGCGGTGGTCCAGCCGGGCGTCGTTAACCTGCACGTGTCGCGTGCGGTGGCGCCGTATGGCCTGTACTACGTTCCGGATCCTTCGAGCCAGCCGAGCTGCACGATCGGCGGCAACATCGCCGAGAGCGCGGGCGGCATTCATTGCCTGAAGTACGGAACGACAACTGACCACGTACTCGGCTGTCGGGTCGTGCTCGCGGGCGGAGAGATCGTCGATCTCAGCATCGACGCACGAGGTTACGACCTGCTCGGAACGTTCATCGGCTCGGAAGGAACTTTCGGTATCGCCACCGAGGCGACGTTGAAGCTCGCCCAGGCACCACCGGCAGTGCGCACGCTGCTCGCGGAGTTTGGTGAAGTCAACGATGCGAGTCACGCTGTTTCCGCGATCATCGCCGCCGGCGTTATGCCCGCCGCGCTCGAGATGATGGACCGCGAGATCATTCGTGCAGTCGAAGCGAGTGTCTTCGCCGCGGGACTGCCACCAGATGCAGGTGCAGCGCTGCTCATCGAGCTCGACGGCATCGAAGCGGGCCTCGACGATGAAGCACAAAAAGTGACGAGCATATGTATGGAATACGGCGCGCGCAACTGTCGTTATGCACGCGATGAAGCCGAGCGGAAGAAACTGTGGGCCGCGCGCAAAGGTGCGTTCGGCGCGATTGGTCGCATCACGCCTGATTCGATGATCCAGGATGCTGTTGTGCCGCGTTCGCGTCTGCCCGAAGTCCTCGGCGCTGCTTACGACATCGCCGCAAGATATCAACTCCGAATCGCCAACGTGTTTCACGCCGGCGATGGAAACTTGCACCCGCTGATCTGCTTCGACTCACGCTCCCGCGAAGAGGTGTTGCGCGTGAAAGAGGCGGGACGTGAGCTGATGGAAGTTTGTGTTCGAGCGGGAGGGACGATCACGGGCGAGCATGGCGTGGGTTTGGACAAGCGCGAACTGTTGCCGCTCGTATTTTCCGATGCAGACATGAATGCAATGTTGCGGGTGCGCGCGGCATTCGATCCGCTGGGCTTGTGTAATCCGGGAAAGATCGTGCCAATGCTGCGCGGTTGTGGTGAGGCGAAGGCCGTGGCTACAGATAATGGATCGGCGACGCAGCCTGTTCGCATGCCAGTTGTTACCGCATCTGAATTCGAGGCCGGTACACCGGCGCCATTTGATCCTGATCGGGCTCGGAGTTTCCTGGGCCAGATCGTGAGCGATGCAAACATCTCGTCGCACAATGGAACGATCGTTGTCACGCCCGCATCCGCCAAAGAGATCTCTGAGATTTTGAAACTCGCTTCATCCGAACGCTGGACCGTCGTGCCTGCCGGCGGTATGACATGGCTCAAATCGACAGCGAATCTCATCGTCAGCACAAGCCGCCTCAATCAGATCATTGAGCACGAGCCCGCGGACCTGATCGCGATTGCTCAGGCGGGCGTCAAACTAACTGACTTCAATGCGAGGCTCGCGGAGAACGGGCAATGGTTACCGCTGGACCCGCCGGACGATGGGCGCGCCACGCTCGGCGGTGTCGTTGCTACAGGCATCGGCGGCGCGCAACAGTTTGGTTACGGACGCCCGCGTGGATCGGTGATCGGGATGAAAGTCGTGCTCGCAGACGGCAGTATGATTAAGGCCGGCGGACGAGTGGTGAAAAATGTTGCTGGTTACGATCTGTGCAAGCTGTTCACCGGCAGTTATGGCAGTCTCGGAATCATCACGGAGCTGAATTTTAAACTGCGGCCTCGGCCGGCGCGTGAAGCAACGGTGATTGCTAACGGCGCGATTGAGGATCTTCGTAAAAGTGCGCGTATGATTTTGGAGGCGCGGTTATTTCCGGTGGCGGCGGAGTTGTTCACCGATGCGCTGTTTGTGCGGTTTGCAGGAAACGAAAAAGGCGTAGCGTTTCAGACTGAGCAAGCGTTAAAGCTGTTGAAGAATGCTGAGATCATGTTGGACGATGCGGATCTTTGGAAGAACATTGCCGCTGCGCGGGTGTCGGAGGACAGGGTTCGTGAAGCACCTTCCGGCGCCGCGAAAGCATTGATGGAGAGGATCAAGCAACAACTCGATCCGAACAATATTTTAACCGCGGATTACGCGGATTGAAAAACGGATTAGGGCCATGAAAACAAAAAGCAGGATCGTTCTACTTCTCGTTTGGGCGTTGATGTTCGTCAACGTATCGCATGTTGTTGCGCGGGAGCCGGTGCGCGCGCCGCATGGCATGGTGGCGTCAACGAACGAGGTTGCGTCGCGCGTCGGCGTGGACATCATGAAACGTGGTGGCAATGCGGTTGACGCTGCTATCGCTGTTGCTTTTGCGCTCGCTGTCACGCATCCGGCCGCGGGTAATCTCGGCGGTGGCGGCTTCATGATGATTCGTTTGAAAAACGGCACGGCCACTGCAATCGATTATCGTGAGATGGCTCCAGCCGCGACGCATCGTGACGTCTATCTGGATAAAAACGGCAACCTGATCGAGGGCGAAGGTGGATCACTTGTCGGCTATCGCGCGGCTGGTGTGCCCGGCACAGTGCGCGGGATGGAGTTGGCGCTGAAGAAGTATGGCTCCGGCAAACTCACGTGGGCGCAACTCGTCGAACCCGCGCGGCAGCTTGCGGCCAATGGTTTCACAGTGACCTACTCACTCGCGCGTTCGCTGCAAGGTACCCAGGAGTATCTTTCAAAGTACGCCGAAACCAGCCGCATCTATTTGCGAGGTCATAATTATTACAAGGAGGGCGAGATCTTTCGTCAGCCAGAGCTCGCCGCAACTTTCGCACGCCTGCAACGCTCTGGTCCAAACGAGTTTTACGAAGGCGAAACCGCGCGACTGATCGTCGCCGACATGAAACGCAATAACGGTCTCATGACGATGGAAGACCTGCATGGTTATGTCGCGAAGGAGCGCACGCCC